>FWWL01000821.1_pt1 | contig 81807 bp, 54 predicted proteins | sample 2228331 | NCBI WGS metagenome assembly FWWL01 (sample SAMEA103939775, study PRJEB20133) | metagenome | reverse complement strand
CGCTCGAAGGGCTGAAGGCTGCCAATGACGACCAGCAGTCGGGCATCGACATCGTCCGCCGGGCTTTGCGCGCGCCTGCCCGCCAGATTGCGGAGAACGCGGGCGAGGACGGCGCGTTCATCGTCGGCAAGCTGCTCGAGGCCAACGAATATTCGCGCGGCTTTAACGCAGCCACCGGCACCTATGAGGATATGGTGGCAGCGGGCGTGATCGATCCGGCCAAGGTCGTGCGCACCGCGCTGCAGGATGCGGCGTCCGTAGCGGGCCTGCTGATCACGACCGAAGCGATTGTGACCGAAGCGCCGAAGGAAGACCGGGCTGCGGCCACGCCGCCGATGGACTTCTGATCTGATGCACATGATGGGTTGGGGGCAGCGCCCAGTCTGCTCCCGACCCACTTCAAGTCATAACGCCACGCCACACGAACAGGCGCTGAACGTCGGCTTCCGGCAAGAGCTGACGCTGAGCCTGTGGCATCGGAACGACGGGTTTGTCCCAGTTCAAGCCATTCAGATCCTTCGGGCACCCGCAATCCAGCGAGAGGGCCCTGGGTCGCGTTTGGGGCAATCACTGGACATCGTGCCGCCCCCTATCGGCATGGGCCAAAGGCTCGAGGTCCGATGGTGTTTGGCCTGAGCGGCGTCAGACAGGATCGCGCGGCCGTCTGCGCACGCCTCGACATTCCGCCCTGGTTGGATCAGTGTCGATCGCATGACCCGCATGGCGCACGCCCCAAGACCGTCCATCTCCTTCATGCCCTGGCTGATCGCGGCGCTCGCTTCGCTTGTGGCTCCGCTGCTGGCGATGCAGGCGCTGCTCGGATCGCCATCGCCGACGCCATGGGTGCTGGCGGCAGGACCGATGCTCGCGCTGGGGCTGATGGGGGCTGGGATGATCACCTCTGCTGCAGCCGGGCGTTTCCGGATCGGCGTGCTGATGGCCTTGCTGGCTGCGATCTGCCTTGTGCTTGCAGCGCGCATGATGGGAATGCCATCGCTGCCCCATCCGGTTGCCATGAGCCTTGCCTTTGTCGCCACGAGCGTCAGTTTTGCGGCGCGGGGCAAGCTGTTCGCCCGCAGCGCAGCCGACAAGGGCTGGTGGATCGCGATCTTCGTGGTCGCTGGCGAAGCTGCGATGCTTGGCACGGCGGCGGCCATGCCGGGGGCTCTGCCGGACTGGCTGCTGGTGCTGCTGCCGGCGCAATGGGCCAGCATGGCGATCCAGACGGCGCTGATCGGTGCCGGAACGATTGCAGCGGGCTCCGCGCTGGTCGCGCTGACAGGCACCGCAGCAATGACGTTGCTGGTCGCGCAGCTACTGCCCCGGCGCTGGCCCTATGCGCTGATGTTTTCAGCCTGGTTGGGCCTGTCCGCGCTGGTGTGGCATTACCCGCCGCCAGCCCCCTCGCACGCAGACCTGGGCGGCATCGATACCGCGTCAGCCGACATCGGAACACCAGCCGCTAGCGCGGCTTCCGCACCGGACGCGGACAGGCCGCATGCAGCTGTCGCAGCGCCGACCAGACCGGCAGCGAAAGCTGCGCCGCATCGTCCACGGTCAGCGCAGTGATCTGCCAGCCATCGTTCGTGGGGCCGAGCTCCAGCGCGCTGCTGTTGCGAACCGCCAGCGCGGTCGGCGGACGGAGATCGATGATGCGGCTGGCGGGCATATAGCCATAGGCATCGTCGCTGGCGCCGAGCTGGTCCGACAGCGACACCACCAGCTCGCAGCCCGATGCGGCATATTGCACGGCCGATACCTTGCGCCGCGACCAGAAGCGATAGTTGCTGGTCCCCTTGACCTGCCGAGCGCCCATGAAGAAACCAAGCTTGCCCTCGCGCGCCAGCCGCGAGAGATAGGCGACCCTGCCGACGGGCGATGCTGCAGTTTTCAGCATATCGGCCTGGTTCGCACCGATGATGTCGGACAGGCGCAGCAGGAATTGCGGGTCCTCCAGCAACGCGGCCATGCCCGATAGCGCAGCTAGGAAATCGAGATCGACGAGATTGCGGCGCGCAAGCTCCTTGAGCGAGGCTTCCAGTTCCTCTGCCGATCCCGAGGCCGCCGCAAGCTGCGCCTGGGTGCGGTAGATTTCGGGATAGGCCGGATCGGCAGCAGCGGCGGCGCTGAGCGCCGGGCGCGCTTCCGCCAAGGGCACGCCGGCCGCTTCCTTGACCTTGGCTGTCGCGATCTGGCGCAGCACAGGCTGCAGCTTGCCAAGCTCTGCTTCCGCGCTGTCGGCTGCGGGACTGCCGGACAGCGATTCGCGCACCTGTCGCAGCACGCGCGCTGCATCGACCGGCTGGTTCAGGCGCCCGGCATAAAGCTCGGCAGCCTTGAGCGCATAATCCGGTGCGTTGCGCCCGGCCGCCCAGCCCTCCTCGTACAGCCTCGCAGCCTTGCCGATCAGCCCTTCGGCCAATGCCGCATCGGCTGCGCCGACATTCTGGTTGCCCGTTTTCAGCGAGCGGATGGTGAAGACCAGCTTCTCGACCGCCGCACGCGCGCTGGCGGGCGCCTGCGCCAATGCCTGATTGGCCTGCGTCTCCGCCGCGTCATATTGCTGCAGCCCCATATAGGCCATGGCGACATAATAGCTGGCGCGATAATCGGCCGGGTCGACACGCAGCGCGTCCTTGGCGACCGCGAGCGCCTCGATATAGCGGTCCTCGGAAAGAAGCTGTTTCGATGCCTCAATCTGGACGTCGTTCGCCCCCTGCAGCGCCAGCGCAGGCGCAGGCAAGCCGAACGCGGCAATGGCGAGAAGCACCACCGGAGCCGCGCCGGCGGCAAGTCGCTTGCGCGTCATGCTGGGTCCCTTCATCCGATCAGCTTCCCGATCCGGGCGTGTTGGCCAGTTCGCGCTCGCGCGCCTCAGCCTCGGCCTGGCGGCGTGCCTCTTCCTGCTGGCGCTCGAGCGCCGCCGCCGCCTCCTGCTGGCGCTTCAGCTCCAGCGCGGCAGCCAGTCGGGGTTCGATCTGTGCCAGGGCACGGTCGAGCTTCGCCAGTTCCTGGCTGGCCGACGTGTTGTAGCCGGGAGCAGCGCCGATGAAGAGACTGCTGGCGCGCGCGATGAACTCCGCGACGCGCGGCAGGATCTCACCGAACCCGGCGGCGTCATATTTGCCCATGCGGAAGGTATAGCCTGCACCGGCAATAGTCGGGCCGTCGCTGCCGCGTCCCATCAGGGTGGTCAGGATATTGAGATAGCCTGCAAGGCCGAATGCGGTGATCCTCGATGCGACCTCGTTGGCGGTGGACTGCACGCTCGCGGTCTGTCGCTGCGCGGTATTGTCGTTGTTGGTCAGGCCCGTCGCCATGCGCGCGCGATCGTCGGCATGGCGGTCCTCGCATTTGGCCAGCGCATCGCTCCAGGTGCGGGCATCGGCGATACAGGCCTGCAGCGCGGGAATGGTCTGGGCGGTACCGGCATCCTTGATGACCGCATCGATCTGGCGGCTGATCACGGTGCGCTGCTGGACGTAATCCTGCGCATCGAAGGCGAATTCCTGGCGGATGATGCCGCGCTCCATGCTGGTGGCCGTGCGCCACAGCCCCATGCCCTCGAACAGCTGGCTGCGGATCGCATCGATATCGGGCGACAGCTTGGCGAGCTTCGCCTTCGCATCGCGCAGCTGCTGCGCCAGCCGGTCGATGCCCTGTTGCAGTTCGCGCTCCTTCGCGGCGATCTGCTCGGGCGTAGGCTTGATGATCGACTGGCCCGAATGCGGGAACTGCTCGCCCTTCGAGATGATGTCGGACTTGGTGCGCCCGCAGCCCGAGCAGAACAGGCCCTGGCGATATTCGTCGAGGATCGCCTCCTTGTTGCGGATGGCTTCGTTGAGCTTGTCGGTCAGCTGCTTCTCTTCGGTCTGCAGCTTGCCGATCTGATCGGCCGTCGCTCCATAGGCTCGCACCAGCGACAGGATGGCGCTGGTGACGCTGTTCGCCATGTCGCGGGCATATTCGGGACCCTTCCAGTCGGGCGGTCGGTTCGAGCGGGTGGCCAGCGCTTCGGTGCCGACACGGCTGCTGCGCAGGCGGGTCGGGTCGAGCAGATCCTGCGCTGAGGCCAGGTTCGCCCCCATGGCCGGGAGCGCAACCAAGCCGACCACGACGGCACGACGATCAACGGAACTCCGGTCTTCATGGCAGCACGGGCACCGCGTGCCGTGTCGATCGTCCATCGCACACCCCTTTGCGATCTTGCGGTTATGTTGACGACCCTTTTGGCCATGGATAATGAAATCGCACCGCCATGGCAACGGGTGCACCGGGCCAAGCGATTGAATTATCTTGCCTCAGCCCCCTGGCGCTTGAGGCCATCGGTCGGAGCCTGGACGTTGAAAATAGCCCCTATCCTGTCCGCCGCCGCTTTGGCCTTCGCATCGGCTGCCTTGTCGTCGGCTCAGGCCCAATCGGGATATTATCCGGTCTTTTGCCAGGGCATCGCCGTGGGATCGGGGGGCAACAGCATGTTCCTGTCGTCCGGCTTCTACCAGGCGCTCAGCACCCCGCCAGAAGGCTATCTGATCACCGATGCGACGCTGACGGCCGACTTTGCCAAGGCGGTCAAGGCGCAGACCGGCGAGACGGTGCTGGGGCAGACCTGCTATACCCGCGCCGATCGCCAGGAGCTGGAGGCCTTCATCGCCACCACCCGCGCTTCGAACGGCGGCAACTGGAAGCTGGTCGACGTGACCTGGCTGCCGACGGGCGCCTATCCGCTGACGACAAACCTGGCCGATCTTCAACCGGGTGGCGGCCCATCGTCTCGCGCCACCCCTGCTCCTGCCGCGCCTCCGGCATCGAGCGCCGCCGCTACGGCGCGATCGGCAGAGGCGGACCGGGTGGCGATCGAACTGCGCCAGCGCGAGCAGGCCGAGCGGGCTGCGGCAGCCGCACAGGCCGAAGCCGAGCGGCGGCTGGCCATCGCCAAAGCCGATGAGGAGCTGCGCGCCGTCAACGCCCAGCAGGCGCAGATGGCCGAAGCCCAGCTGCGCAAGAATGCCGAGGAGCAGCGGATCTTCGAGGAAAAGCAGCGCGTCTACGAGGAGCGCCAGCGCGCCTTTGCCGCTGCCGAGGCGAAATACCAGGCCGAGGTCAAGGCCGCCGCCGAAGCGCGCAGGAAATGGGAGGCCGATGTCGCAGCCTGCCAAGCTGGCGACACGACGCGCTGCGCGCCTGCTCCCCAGCCATGATGGCAAGCGGTTGACGCCCTTCGGGGCCCAGGCCGCGTCAGCGCACCGGGCGAAGATGGCAGCCAGGGGGAACCATGGCGCGCGGCAAACCGTTGCGGCCATGGAGATACAGCCCATCGGACCCCGCCATTGCCGCGTCGTGTCCCTGCAAGGAGGACCGTCATGCCCGCCCGCCCATCGTGGAAAGGCCAGATACGGCTGGCGCTGGTATCGATTCCGGTGGAAATCTACCCTGCGACGAAAAGCGGCGCAGGCATCCGCTTCCGCCAGATCCACGAGCCGAGCGGCCAGACGATCAAGTATGAAAAGACCGTACCCGGCATCGGCCCGGTCAAACCGGCGGATATCCTTAAGGGCTTCGAGTATGAAAAGGGCAGCTATGTGCTGCTCGACGAGAAGGAGATCGAGGCCGTCCGGCTCGAAAGCCGCAAGACGCTCGAGCTCACCCAGTTCGTGTCGCTGCACGACATCCCCGTGCTCTATTACGAAAAGCCCTATTTCGTGGTCCCCGCCGACGATCTTGCCGAAGAAGCGTTCATCGTGCTGCGCGAGGCGCTCGATCAGGCGAAGAAGGTCGGTCTGGGCCAGCTGGCGATGCGCGGGCGCGAATATATCGTCGCGCTTCGCCCCTGCGGGGCTTCGCCCCTGCGGTCGCGGCATCATCATGGAAACGCTGCGCTATGCCGACGAGGTCAACAAGGCAGCGTCCTATTTCCGCGAGATCGGGGATGAGAAGCCCGATGACGAGCTACTCGAACTGGCGACGGCGCTGATCGACAAGAAGACCGCGCCGTTCGATGCAGGCGAGTTTCACGACCGCTATGTCGATGCCTTGCGCGACCTGATCGACACCAAGATGAAGAACAAGGGCAAGCGCGTCACGCCCGATGACGAACCGGCAGCGCCTGCGGGCGGCAATGTCATCGACCTAATGGCCGCGCTCAAGAAATCGGTCAACGCCAAGGCAGCGAGCACGGGAGACGCCAAGCCGGCGGCAAAGCGCGCTTCCGCGAAAAAGCCGCCCGCCAAATCCGCGGCCAGGCGCAAGGCAGGCTGACCGTGGCGGATCGCACGCCCGATCCGCTTGCCGAATATGCCGCCAAGCGCGACTTTGCCCGCACGCCCGAGCCCGACGCCACGCCCGCCCGCCGCAAGGGCAAGCAGCCGCCGATGCTGGTTGTGCAGAAGCACGATGCGACGCGGCTGCACTGGGATCTGAGGCTCGAGGCGGACGGCGTGCTCAAGAGCTGGGCGGTGACGCGCGGCCCCAGCATCGATCCGCAGGACAAGCGGCTCGCGGTCCGGACCGAGGATCATCCCCTGTCCTATGCGGATTTTGAGGGTGTGATCCCGGCGCGTGCCTATGGCGGCGGCACGGTCATGCTGTGGGATAGCGGGCATTGGGAGCCCGTGCCCGGCAAGAGCGCGAGCGACATCGACAAGGGCCATCTGCATTTCATCGCCCACGGCCAGCGAATGCGCGGCGAGTGGATTCTCGTGCGGATGAAGCCGCGCGCGGGCGAGAAGCGCGAGAACTGGCTGCTGCGCAAGGTCGAGGATGGCGAGGCCGGCCAGGGCGACGGGCTGGTCGAGCGCGCGCTGACCAGCGTCAAGACCGGGCGCACGATGGACCAGATCGCCTCTGGCACTGCCCCAGTTGCACCCCGGCGCAAGCGCGCAAGCGCAGCAGGATCACGTGCCAAAAGCCCCGTGCCCGCCTTCCATCCGCCGATGCTGGCGACGCTGGTGCATCAGCTGCCTGGAGGCCAGGACTGGCTGTTCGAGGTCAAGTACGACGGCTATCGCTGCCTGGTCGGCTTGGGCAAGGATGGCGCGATCGGCTGGACGCGCACCGGGCTCGACTGGAGCGACAAGTTCCGTTCGGTGCTCGATGCCATGGTGCAAGTGCCCGCAGCTTCGGCGCTGTTCGACGGCGAGATCGTGGCGCTGGACGAAGACGGTCGCCCCAGCTTCTCCGCCTTACAGCGCGCGCTGAAATCGGACGGGCCGCTCAGCTATTTCGCCTTCGACCTGCTCGCGCTCGATGGCGAGGACCTGACGGAGCGGCCCTTGGCCGAGCGCAAGCAGCGGCTCGCTGCGCTGCTCGAGCGGGTGGACCCGCCGATCTTCTATTCCGACCATATCGAGCGCGACGGACGCGCGCTGTTCCAGGCGATGGTCGACAAGGGCTATGAGGGCGTGATCGCCAAGCGCGCCTCGAGCCGCTACGTCGGCGAGCGCAGCGATGCCTGGCTGAAGATCAAGGTCGAGCGCCGCGAGGAGTTCGTGATCATCGGCTGGATCGCCAGCGCCAAGCGCGGACGGCCCTTTGCCTCACTGCTGCTGGGCCAGCATGAAGGTGGCCAGCTGGTCTATAAAGGCCGCGTCGGCACCGGCTTCGATACCGACACGGCAGCAGAGCTGCAGGCGCAGCTGGCCGACCTTGCCCGGGCCGAGCCTGCCATTGTCGATGCCAAGGCTGTGGCCGGCAAGGCGCACTGGATCGAACCCGTACTGGTCGCTGAGGTGCGCTATGCCGAATATACGCATGACGGGGTGCTGCGCCATGCAAGCTTCATCGGCCTGCGCGGTGACAAGCCAGCAGCCGAGGTGACCGGGGAGATCGAGATGAACCAACCTGCCGGCTGGATCGCGCCCCAGCCTTCGATCCGCATCACCCATGCCGACCGGCCGCTGTTCGGGGCTGATGGCCCGACCAAGGGCGATCTCGCGAGTTGGTACGAGGCGGCCGCCCCGCTGATGCTGCCCTTCATCGCCAACCGTCCGGTGGCGTTGCTCCGCTGCCCGCAGGGGATCAGCGAACAATGTTTCTTCCAGAAACATGTCCAGAAAGGCTGGGGCAAGGAAATCGGCTCGCTGATGATCGAGGAGGCCGATGGCTCGACCGATCCCGTCTTTGTGCTGGGCGACAAGGCCGCGATCCTGCGCTGCGTGCAAATGGGAGCCATCGAGTTTCACGGCTGGGGATCGCGCGCGAACGATATCGAGCATCCCGACCGGCTGGTCTTCGATCTCGACCCCGATCAAGGCATCGGCTTTGCCGATATCGCCGCTGCCGCCCGGCAGATGCGCGATCATCTCGCCGATATGGGGCTCGTCACCTTCCCCATGGTGACCGGCGGCAAGGGCGTTCATGTGATCGCCCCGCTCGACCCGGGCGCGGACTGGGCAGCAACCGAGGGGTTCGCCAAGAGCTTTGCCCAGGCGCTCGAACAGGCCGAGCCCCGGCGCTACACCGCATCCATGTCCAAGGCGCGCCGCAAGGGCCGTATCTTCATCGATTGGATGCGCAATCGGCGCGGATCGACGGCGGTCCTGCCCTATAGCGTGCGTGCGCGCGATGGTGCTCCGGTCGCAGTGCCAGTCGCATGGGATGATCTCCCGTCGCTCGCTGGCGCCAACCGCTTCACTCTGCGCGATCCCGGAGCGATCCTGGACCATGCCAGCAGCGTTGGTGACGATTGGGGCAAGGCCAGCCAGACGCTGACCATCGCGGACTAGCTCCTGCCGACGCCAACGGGCGCTTCGCGCTACCCTCGGCGCGTGCGCCGGAGCATCCGCGCGCCCGGATCAATTATAAAATTGCGGTTCTAATAAGAGCAATCCCATGCTAGGTGATGGCACAATTGTCGTGGCAAAATCCCACGGGCAACCGTGATCACGGTTGCCGGCAATGGCCGCAAGGGGGAGGAACGTGTCATGGCAGCATCGCATGCCACGCGAAGAACCATATATTGGCTATGCGTGCTGGCGCTGTTCAACGCCGCCTTTGCCAACGCCATCCGGGTCGGGGCAGCAGGAGCCATCAAGTCCGCCTTGCTCGACCCGATCGACGCGCGGCATTCGGGCGAGATGGTCGGAGCGGTGCTGGGCAACGCGTTTCTCGGCTTTGCGCTCAGCCTTCTGGTGATCAGCCCGCTGCTCGATAGGTTCGGCGCGCGGCGCGTGCTGCTGTTCGCCGGTGCCTGCTTTATCGTCGGTCCGCTTCTGGTGCTGATATCGGCGCATGCCTGGCCGAATGTAATGCTGCTGCTAAACTTCGCGATGGTGATCTGGGGCTGCGGCTGGGGGGCGACCGAGGCCTCGATCAACCCTGTGACCGCCCGCCTGTTTCCAGACGACAAGACCGGCAAGCTCAACAGCCTGCACGCCTGGTGGCCGATGGGGATCGTGCTGGGCGGCCTGCTGGCGATTGTCGTGCAGCAGCAGCTTGCGATGGACTGGCGCTGGCTGGTGGCCATGCCCCTGCTGCCCGGCGCTGCGCTTGTCATTCTCGTGCTGCGGCGCCCTTTCCCTGCCATCGCCAGCGTCGAAACGGGCACCAGCTTCCGGACGATGCTGTCCGAGCCATTCCGTCGTCCCGGGTTCTGGATCTTCTTCGGCATCATGCTGCTGACCGCGTCGGCAGAGCTCGCGCCTGCGGCATGGGTCGATGTCGCGCTGACCCAGACCGTCGGCATGCCGGGGATCGTCGTGCTGGTCTATGTCGCTGCGGTCATGTTCGTGATGCGGCATTTTGCCGGATCGCTTGCACACCGCCTGTCGGACATGGGGCTGCTGCTGATCTGTACCCTGCCGGCGTGCGCGGGGCTGTTTCTGCTGTCTCGAGCCGACACGCCGACAAGCGCGCTGATGGCTGCAACGCTCTGGGCGATCGGCGTGTGCTTCATGTGGCCGACAATGCTCGCCGCAGTGGCGCGCCGCTACCCGCAGAGTGGTTCCTGGGGGATCGGGCTGATCGGCTTTGCGGGGGCGATCGCCATCTATTTCGTGCTGCCACAACTGGGCCGGATCTATGACGAAGCCAAGATCGCCAGCGCAGGCGGAGCAGAAGCCTTTGCTGCGCTGGCACCCGGATCGGCGCGGATGCAGGCAGTGCTGCGGGATGCGGCAGAGATATCGTTCCAGACGGTGGCGGTCATCCCGGCGGTGCTGCTCGGCATATTCGCGCTGCTCTGGCTTTGGGAGCGTCGCGTGCACGCCGCAGGATCGGCGCGCGCTTGAAAGGGGAAAGCAGGACGATGCACATAGCGATTGAAATCGACAGGCGCACGGCGCTGCACGGCATCATGGCGCTGCTCGGCGCGACAGCGGTCGCGGGATGCGGCTATGTGCCCGGATCGGACGCGCGCGCCACCCTGGACGAAGGTCAGCTGAAACTGCTCGATCTGGTGGCCGATACGATCATTCCCCAGACCGACACGCCCGGCGCAGCCGAGGCTGGCGTGCCAAAGCGGCTTGCGGCGATGTACACCGACTGGGCATCTGATGAGACGCGCAAGGCGCTGTCCGGTGCGCTCTACCGCATCGGCAAAGCCGCAAGGGCGGCCACCGGCAAGGATTTCGCGGCGCTGTCGCCGGACGAGCGCCTTGCCTTTCTGCGCGACCACGAGGCCGCTGCGTTCAAGCCTGTCCCGCCCAAGCCCGGTGCGCCAAAAGGCACGTTCATCGCGCCGGTGGTTTCGGTTGCCGATGTCGGATACCACACGCTCAAGCAGCTGATCGTGGGCCTCTATTTCAGCAGCGAGATCGGCCTGACCCAGGAACTGATCTACGAGCATGTGCCGGGCCCATGGCAGCCATCGATTCCGATCGCCCCGGGCATGCGCCCGTTCGCCACGCTCGGCCCTTTCTGATCGGAGATCATGCAGATGTCTTTTGATGCCATCGTCATCGGTTCGGGCATGAGCGGCGGAATGGCCGCCAAGGAGCTGTGCGAACGCGGGCTGAAGGTTCTGGTGCTGGAGCGCGGCAAAAATATCGACCCGGCCAGGGACTATATGGACCACCAGATGCCCTGGGAATTTGCCAACAACATGCAGGTGCCCGAGGACGAGGTCGCCCGCGACTATCCGGTGCAGAGCCAATGCTATGCCTTCAGCGAGGCGACGAAGAAATTCTGGCCAAAGGACAGCGAACAGCCCTATTCGACGCCCGAGGACAAACCATTCACCTGGATCCGCGGCGATCATCTCGGCGGGCGTTCGGTGATGTGGGGGCGGCAGAGCTATCGCCTGTCCGAAATGGATTTCGAGGCCAATGCCAAGGATGGGCACGGTACCGACTGGCCGATCCGCTATGCCGATCTTGCCCCGTGGTACGATCATGTCGAGCGGTTCATCGGCGTGGCCGGATCGAAGGAAAGCCTGCCGCAGCTGCCCGATGGCGAGTTTCTGCCCGCATTCGAGCTGAACGATGCCGAAAAGCAGTTCAAGGCGATGGTCGAGCAGCGCTTTGCCGGGCGCAAGGTGATCTCGGGGCGCACCGCCAACCTTTCGGTCGCGCAGCCGCACCACGAGGAACTGGGCCGGGCCAGCTGCCAGAACCGTTCGATCTGCGAGCGCGGTTGCAGCTTCGGCGCGATGCATTCCAGCCTCACCTCTTCGCTGCCCGCAGCGAAGCGCACCGGCAACCTGACCATCGTCACCGATGCGATCGTCCATTCGATCGAGCACGACCCGAAGACCGGCAAGGCGACCGGGGTGCGCGTGATCGATGCAAAGACGAAGGAAGGGCGTACTTATCAGGCGCGGATCATCTTCCTCAACGCCTCGACCATCGGCACCGCCCAGATCCTGCTCAATTCGGCATCCGAGAAATTCCCACGCGGGCTCGCCAACGGATCGGACCAGGTCGGGCGCAACTTGATGGATCACATGTACGCGCTGATCACCATCGCGATGTTCCCGGGACCGGAGGACCGCTATTATCGCGGACGCCGCCCGACGGGGCTGTACATCCCGCGCTTCCGCAACGTCACCGAGCCGGGCGAAGGCTTCGTGCGCGGCTATGGCTACCAGGGCGGCATCTCGCGCGCGGGCTGGCGCGGGGCAGCGCTGCAGCCGGGCGTTCTCGGCGCGGAGATCAAGCAGCGCGCGCATACCATCGGGCCATGGACCGCGTTTCTCGGCGGCTTTGGCGAGATGCTGCCCAATCCGGAGAACCGGGTGACGCTGCACGCCACGCGCAAAGACAAATGGGGCCTGCCGATCCCGCATATCGATTGTGCGCACGGCCCCAACGAGAAGGCGATGATCCAGCATATCCAGGCCGATGCCAGGGCGATGCTCGAGGCTGCAGGCGCCAAGGTGGTGATGCAATCGCCCGAACCGGGCAAGCCGGGCCTGGGCATCCATGAAATGGGTACCGCGCGCATGGGGCGCGATCCTTCCACCTCGGTACTCAACGCCTTCAATCAGGCGCACGAGGTGCCCAACCTGTTCATTACCGACGGCGCGGCGATGGCCTCGTCGGGATGCCAGAACCCCTCGCTCACCTATATGGCGCTGTCCGCGCGCGCGGCGGATCATGCGGTCAAGCTGATGAAGGAAAACGTGCTGTGAAGCGATTGTCGATGCTCCGTCCGCTCGCAATGGCCGCGCTCGCGCTCGGCGTACCCGGCCAGCTGAACGCGCAAGCCGTCACAGACTGCCCGCTGCGCGACAAGCCCTTTTCGGTCGAGAGCCCGCTGATCGACGTGCTGCTCAATCCCGAGGCGCGCAGGTTGACCGAGGCGGCTACGGGTCAGGATTTCGACAAGACCCCACCTGCCTTTACCGGCACCACCCCGCCGACCTTCGCGGCGATCCTGACGGTGGCCAAGTTCGCCGCGTTTGTCGGCGTGCCCGCAAGCGCGCTCGGCCCGCTCGATGCGCAATTGCGCGCGCTGCCGGTCACTGCCGAGGACAGGCAAAAGCGCTGCCAGCGCTATGACAATGACCGCCTCGCGATCGCCCTGCCCCGCGACGGCAAGCCGCGGCTGCTGCTGTTCGAAAAGATCATCGGCTTCAAGGACACGCCCTCGGTCAATGCCGCGCATGCCGCGTTCCTTGCCATGGCCGAGCGCAAGGGCTGGCATATCGTCGCGACCGACAAGGCCGGCGCCTTCAACGCGAAGACGCTGGGCCAGTTCGATGCCGTCATCTGGAACAATATCTCGGGCGATGTGCTGACCTTTGGCCAGCGCAAGGCGTTCAAGTCCTTCCTGCAGCGCGGCGGCGGTTTCGTCGGCATCCACGGATCGGCGGGCGATCCGGCCTGGTTCTGGAACTGGTATGCCGATGATCTGCTCGGCGCGCGCTTTATCGGCCATCCGATGAACCCTCAGCTTCAGGAAGCGCGGATCGCGGTCGATCGCGATCACCCGCTCGCCAAGGCGCTGCCGGCGGAATGGCGGATGACCGATGAATGGTACAGCTTCGGCACCAACCCCCGACGGATCGGCGCCAGGGTGCTGCTGACACTAGACGAGAGCACCTACAGCCCGGTTGGCATCAAGGGCGAGGATCTGCGCATGGGCGACCATCCCATCGCCTGGACGCACTGCATCGGCAGGGGACGCATCTTCTATTCCGCGATCGGCCATGCGCCCGAAACCTATGCGCAGCCGCAGAATGTAGCGATGCTCGAGGCCGCGATCGGCTGGGCCGCAACCGAGCGCAAGGCCTGCAACTGACCGCCGGACCCTCCGTGCGGACCAGCCTGCCCCGCGCACGGACCGCCGAAGCCTGAGGGAACTGCCCCAGGCTCCGGCGGTCCGCCGCGTCTCGTTCGGATCAGAAGCGGACCGACAGCGTCGCGCGGGCACCGTGATCGGCGGTGTCCTTGCCGATCAGGCCGGTATAGCCCAGCGACAGGTCTGCGCCGTCGGTCAGCTTCACCGTCGCATCGAGCCGTGCCGCCAGCGCGAAGCTGTCGAGCTGGACGCCGCGGATGGTGAAGGCCTGGGCGGGGGCGGCGGCGAGCGCGATCTGCGCTGCCGGATCGCGATCGCCGACCTGGAACCGGCCTGCCAGAGTGCCCGAGAGGTTGACCCTGCCCATGCGCACCGTGCCATCGGCACCGACGGTGACCGAACCGCTGCGATAGCTCTGGCGACGCACCGACAGCGCCGCCGCGCCGCCGGTTTCGGTCAGCGCATCCAGCTTGAACTCGCCCACCGCGACGCTGGCGAACGGACGATAGGTCGCATTGCCTGCCTCGATCGCGTAGCTCAATTCGGCAAAGCCCTGGACCGCGCGGCCATCGCCCCGGCCCCGGTTGGTCTCGGCAAGGCCCGGCAGCGCGATGTTGCGCACGGCGGTGAGATCGACCCCGGTGACGCTCGCACCCATGCCGACGCTGACGCCGCCGGTATTGACGCCAGCATAAAGGCCGCCGCCGGTCTGTTCGACCTCGGCGCGCGATCCGCGCGCATCGACGCTCACCTTGCTGGTCATGTGCACGCCGAACGCCCCGATGCGCCAGCTGCCCTCGCTATTGGCATTGCCATAGTCGATACCGGTGATGAAGCCCTGGCGATCGCTCTCGTAGCGCGCGGCATTGCCGTCGCGTTCGCCATCGCCCCAGCTGCCGAACACCTGGCCCCAGGCGCCTGCGCCATTGCCCCATTCGGGCGTCTGGCGCGCGGTCGCGGCGACCGCGTTGATCCGGCCCAGTACCGCTTCGCGCACCAGCCGCTCTTGCTCGATGCCCACGCCCGCCATGGTCGCATAGACCTCGCCCGAAAGCTGGTCGAACGCGTTCGGCTGCTGCGCATTGGGCAGCGCATAGACGTTGAACAGCGGCTGCGGGTTGTAGCCCGCGGTCACGGCCGCATCTATCCGCGCCACCACCGAGCGCTGGTTGGCGGTCAGCGGCGTGTTGCCCAGGATGTTGGTGAGCAGATTGGGAGCCATGCGCAGCAGCACCTGGTTGGCGGTATAGACCAGTTCGGGCCGGTAGAGGATGCCGAACTCGCCAAAGCCGGTCACCGCATCGAACGTGCCGGTGCGACCACCGCTCGCCTGGAGCAGCAGATAGTTGCTGTTGAAGGCATAGGTGCCGCCCAGATTGGTGATCGCCGCCGTGCCGCCCAGCTGCATCGTGCCATTGCCGATCAGCATGTCCGACCCGCTGGGTGCCTGGACCTGCAGACGCAGCGTGCTGCCTGATTGCAGCTGGATCGCGCCGTTGACGCCCAGCATGCCGAGGCCGCCCGCCCCGGGCGAGACGACCGAGCCGCTGCGCGCGATCAGCCCGCCCACCGTGCCATTGCCCGACAGCGTCGCGCCCGAAAGCACCGTCGTTGCCGATCCCGCAAGCGATCCGGTGACGCGCAGTTCGCCCGCGCGCACTGTCGTCGCCCCGCGCAGCGCACTGTTGTCGCCGGTCAGCTCGAGCAGCCCCACGCCGCTCTTGTCGAGCAGCCCGGTGCCACCGATCCGGCCCGCGAACACGCCGGTCGTTCCTTGCGCGAACTCGAGCGCGGCATCGTTCTGGATCAGGCCCTGGAGCGAGACCGTCGAGCCGATCAGACGGCCGGCGGAGATCAGCGTGCCGCCGGTGTAGCTGTTTGCCCCGGTCAGCGTCGTGGTACCGCTGCCCGCCTGGACGAACATGCCGGTGCCGCTGATGACGCCCGCGAAGGTATAGGCGTTGCTGCGGTTGATGATCAGCGTCCCGTTGTTCAGCACCGGCCCGATGATCGATCCGGTGGCGCCGCCATTGCCCAGCTGCAAGACGCCGCCAGCGATGGTGGTGCCGCCCGAATAGCTGTTTTCGCCATCGAGGATCAGTCCACCGGTGCCCGTCTTGGTCAACGCGCCGGTGCCCGAGATCACCCCGCTGAACAGCGAGTTCACGCCATTGGTGCCGGTGGTGAGCCGCGCGTTGCCCAGCGTGATCGTGCCCGCGCCCGACAGCACGCCCAGCATGGTGTCGAAACCGGCGAGGGTGAGGCTGCCCGTCGCCGCCTGCTGGAACACCGCGATGCCGCTGGTGATGCCGGTGAGCGTGATGCTGCCGCTGTTGAGCACGTCGCCGGTCAGCGTGCCGCTGATCCGTGCGGTGCCGCTGTTCGACAGGCCGCCCGAGAGCGTTCCAGCGGACGTCAGGGTGCCCGCATTGGTCACCAGCCCCCGGATCACGCCATTGTTCACGGCGGTCGCGCCCGCCGAATTGACCAGCTGGCCCAGGATCGAGCCGTTGTTGATCAGATTGGCGTTGTTGAGCACGCTGCTCGAGATCACCGCGGGGGTGAGCGGACCGGCAAAGGCTGTCTCGCCCGCCGACGCCGCCGGTGCGTTTGCATCGACCAGCGCGGCCGCCACCGGGCTGGCCGACTCGGTGCCGGCGACCAGCGCGCCATCGAGCCGCGCGGTGCCCATGCCGTTGCTGAGATCGGACACCAGGCCCAGACGGCCCGCCGCCGATGCGGTTGCCGCGCTCGCGGTGGTGGTCGCCGCCAGGGTTTGCGACGCTTCGCCGAGCGTCACGACCGGGAGGTTGGCCGAGACCGCACCCGATGTGGAATCGCCGAACAGATCGACCCGCTCGGGTCCGGACGACACGCCGCCCGCCAGCGGCAGACGCTCTGCGCTCGAGGTAAGGCTCGCCGGGGTTGGGCCGCCGGAGATCGAAATATTGTCGACCATCATGCCCGCACGCGATGCGAGCGAGGCACTGACGGTGGAGGCGGTTTCGGCTGCCAGCGCGGTGACCGTCGCCGGCATGCTCGCCTGCTCAGCCGCCAGCGACGTGACCGCCGCGGGCATGCTCGCCTGCTCGGCCGCGATCGGGACCGAAAAGGCATTCGCGACTGGCGCGGCAAGCACGGAGGGTGCCGCCACCGTCGCCGCAATGCCGCTCGTCGTGCCGCCGACGCTCGCGCCTTCGCCGATCACCAGCGTGCCTGCGTTGACCAGGGTCAGGCCGGTGTAGCTGTTGATGCCGGTGAGCGTGAACGTACCGGTGCCGGTCTTCTGCAAGCCGCCGCTGCCCGATATGACGCCCGTGAACAGCGACGAACTGTTGTCCGAACCGACGACCAGCGTACCGCTGCCCAGCGTGATCGGGCCCGTGCCCGCAAGGCTGCCCAGCCCGGCATTGAAGCCACCAAGGTTCAGGCTGCCACCCGCATTCTGGGTGAGGCGGCCGAGCACGACCAACTGGCCGTCCAGCGCGATTACTGCATTGTTGGCCACCGTGCCGTTGACCTGGCCCGAAAGCGTGGCGGTGCCGTTGTTGGTCAGCGATCCCAGGATCAAGCCCGAGCTGGCGAAACTCGCGTTGTTCAGCACCGATCCGCTGAGGCCGGCTCCCGCCGCCACCGTCAGCAGGCCGCCATTGACCGTGGTAAGGCCGGTATAGACCTGCCCCGTGGTCAGCGTGAAACTGCCGGTGCCGGTCTTGATGAGGCCGCCGGTGCCGCCGATCGTGCCAGCAAAGCTGGTGGAGGCGTTGCTGCCGCCAAGGGTCAGCGTCGCACTGCCCAGCAGCACGTTGCCTGCGCCCGACAGGCTGCCGATCGAGGTACTGAAGCCCGCGAGATCGAACGTGCCGGTGCCGGTCTGGCTGAAGCCGGTAATGCCGGTCAGCGTGCCCTGGAGCTGGACGAGACCGCTATTGGTCACCGCGCCACCCAGCTGGCCCGAAAGCCCCGCCGAGCCCGAATTCACCAGACCGCCATTGAGCACGCCGGTGGAGATCAGCGTGCCGGTGTTGGTGACGAGGCCCGCCACCGTGCCCGCATTGCTGAACCCGGCGGCGTTCTGCACCGCGCCCGCCAGCGATCCGCCGCTGGCCAGTGCCAGCACGCCTGCATTGACGGTAACCGTACCGGTGAGCGTGTTCGCGCCCGAGAGCGTGAACGTGCCGGTGCCGGTCTTGATCACTGCGCCATTGCCGGCGAGCACGCCCGCATAGGCGGTGCTAGCATTGCTGCCACCGGTGACGAGCGCCTGGCCCTGCGCGATCTGCACGCGGCCGCCGCTGCCGGCCAGCGCGCCGATGGTCTCAGCCACATTGACGAACAAGGTACCGGTATTGACCGTGACCAGCGCCGCATCGGCGATCGATGCCCCTGCCCCCTGCAGCACGACATCGCCGCCCGCCAGCGTCACGCCCTGCGCGAAGCTGCCCGCGCCGGTGAGCGTGGTGGTGCCCCCAGTGGCCCGCAGTGAATTGGCAGCGCCGGTAATGTCGCGGATGGTGCCGCCGCTCGTGCTGATGCTGCCGGTCAGCGCACCATTGGCGAGCGTGCCGCCCGCCAGGCTGATCGCCGCGATCGACTGGTCGAAACCGCCCAGGTCGAGCGTGCCGCCGGTGCCGATTGTGACCAGGCCATTGCCCTGCCAGATGTTCGCCGCGCCCGACAGCAAGGTGCCGCCGGTGATCGTCGTGGTTCCCGTATGCGCCAGCGTGCCGGTGACGGTGAACGCGCCGCTGCCCTGCTTGGCGAGATTGCCGGTGTTGAAGATGACGCCGCCGAAGCTGGTCGACGCATCGCTTCCGCCCAGCGTCAGCGTCTGGCCAGCATCGATCTGCACCGTGCCGCCCGTGCCAGCCAGCGAACCGATGGTTTCCGACACCGCAACGATCAGGTTGCCGGTGCCCAGCGTGACCGCCGCCGCGTCATTGACGCTGCTGCCGCCTTGCAGGAACAGGTTGCCCGCGTTGACATTCACGCCGCCGGCAAAGTTTCCGCTGCCGAACAGCGCCAGATTGCCGCCGGTCACGGTGAGCGCGCCGGTCGTGTTCGCATTGGCGAGGCCGATCAGGCCTGCGCCGCCGGTGGCAAGCGCCTGGCTGGTGCCTGCGAGCAGGTCGATGTCGAGGCGGCCTGCATCGGCGGCGATCAGGCTGTCCGATCCCAGGGTGACGGTGCCTGCCCAGATGTTGTTGTCCGCCACGTTGCGCAGCGCGCCCGCGCCGTTCACGCCGGTGCCGTTGATCGTCAGCGCCTCGCCGGTGAGGGTGATGCCGCCCTGCAGCTCGAGCGCAGCCCCCGCATCGACCACGGTGCCCGCAGCATTGCCGCCCAGGCCCGCATTGTTGCGGACCGAAAGCACGCCTTGGCTGACCGTGGTCAGGCCTCCATAGCTGTTCGCGCCGGTCAGGACGAACGTGCCGGTGCCGGTCTTGGCGAGGCTGCCATCGCCCGAGATCGCGCCTGCAAAGCTGGTGGAGCTGTTGTCGCCGCCCGTGGTCAGCGGGGCCGCACCCAGAATCACCGTTCCGGTTCCGGCCAGGCTGCCGATACTGGTGCCGAAGCCGCCCAGATCGAACGAGCCCGTCGCCTCCTGTGTCACCGCGCCGATGCCGCTGATTGCCCCGGTCAGCGTGATCGTGCCCGCATTGGTGACGGATCCTGCCAGGATACCCCGGATTCGCGCACTGGCTCCGGTTGCATTGACCAGCCCTGCGTTCAGCGCGCCCGTTGATTCGAGTGTCGCAATGTTGGTAACGAGGCCCGAAACGCGACCAGCGTTCGTGAACCTTGCATTGTTGAGCACGCCGCCTGCCAGCGAGGCATTGCTGCCCAGGATCAAGGTGCCTCCGTTGACCGTGGTCAGCCCCGTATAGCCCTGCGCGCCCGACAGCGAGAAGGTGCTGGCGCTGACCTTGGTCAGGCCACCGGAACCGGTGATCATGCCGTCGAAGGTCTGCGAGCCGGTGCCGCTGCCCAGGGTCAGCGTCCCGCTGCCCAGCGCCACCGTGCCGCCGCCGCCGGTCAGATTGCCGATGGTGGTGGCAAAGCCGCCCAGGTTGAAGACCGCGCCCGTCGCCAGCGACAGTTCGCCGATACCGATGGTGGTTCCGGTCAGGTTCACCGTGCCGCGATTGATCAGATTGCCGGAAAATGCCCCCGACAGGCTCGCGGTTGCGCCAGCATTGTTGACCAGACTGCCGTTCAACGACCCCGTGGACACCAGCGTACCGTTGTTGATCACTCCGTTTGCGACCGTCCCGGCATTGGTGAACACGGCATTGTTGGTCACCGAGCCTGCCAGCGATGCTCCCGAAGCCAGGACGAGCGTTCCGCCGCTGACCAGCGTCCGGCCCGTGAAGCTGTTGGCACCGGTGAGCGTGAAGGTGCCCGTGCCTTCCTTCTCGAGGCCGCCGCTGCCCGAGATAACGCCTGCGAAACTGGTGCTGGCGTTGCTGCGGCCCAGCTGAAGCAAGCCGCTGCCCAGTTGCACCGACCCGCTGCCCGCGAGCGAACCGATGGAAGCGAACGATCCGGCGAGGTCGAACAAACCGCTGCCCTGCTGGTTGAACGCCACGTTGCCGCTGGTCAGGCCTGACAGCCTCACCGTTCCCGCGTTGGAAATCGCCCCGTTCCACACGCCCGACAGGTTGGCTATGCCCGTGGCGGCATTGACCAGACCGCCGTCGAGCCTGCCGGTCGAGGTGAGGCTCGCCCGGTTGGTGACCTGCCCCCTCACGTTGCCCGCACTGGCGAAGCTCGCACCGTTATCCACCGCGCCGACGATCGTGCCGCCGCTGCTCAGCGCCAGCGTGCCGGCTGCAATGCTGGTAAGCCCCGCATAGCTGTTGAAACCGCCGAGCGTCAGCGTGCCCGCGCCCGCCTTGGTGATACCTGCGGTCCCCTGGATCGGCGCATTGATGGTGGCGCCCAAGCCTGCCGACACGTCGATGACCGAGGTGCCGCCGGTGGTCGCCAGCGCCCCGCCACCAGGTGCGGTGTCCAGCACATAGCCGCCTGTTTCGAAACGAAGCTGCTGGAACGCCTGGGTTCCGCTGACCTGTACCGTACCGCCTGCCGCGCCAGCGAACACGCCGGTCTGGCTGTTCCATCCGAACGCGGTCGAGAATCCGGGCGCCGAGGTCCAGTTGGTGCTGGTGCTGTTCCAGGTGCCCGATCCGCCATTGCCGGTGATTGCGCTGGACGCAGCGGTGGTGTCGGTGCCGTCCCAGTAGAGCACGGTCGGGATGCCGAGCGTGAACTGGACGCTGATCTGTCCTCCGATATTGGTGATTACCGACGCCGTGAAGCCATCGGGGCGCGTGCCGACCAGCAGGCCGTTGTCGGTCAATGTGCCGCCATAGTTGATCAGGCGATAGATGCCCTCGCCAAATCCGGTCAGCGCCGCCACATTGAGCGTGCCGTCGAGCGTCAGGTTGCCGCTGACGGTGATGAGATCGTTGATGCCGCCGCCGACGACACCCGCCTGGGCAAGCTCGAAATTGAGGATCGAGGCTGAATCGAGCAGCAGGTTGCCACCGATAGCGATCGTCGCAGGGCTGTTGCCCGGGGCGAGTATGGCCCCGGCGCCCAGCGAAATATTGCCGAGGAAGCTGCCCGATCCGGCCAGCGTCGCGCCATTGGCGAGGCTGAGGTTGGCACTGTTGGCCGCCACATCGCCGAACTGGCCGTTGAGCACCAGCGACCCCGCATTCACGTTGACGGCGCCGGTGAAATTGGCCGCCGCCGTGTTGCTGCCACCCAGCGTCAGCGTGCCCGTGCCCGCCTTGTTGAACGTGCCCGAGCCCGAGATGATGCCGTCGAAGCTGGTCGAGGCGTTGCTTGCGCCTGCGGTGAGCGTGCCCGAGCCGAGCTGGATCGCGCCGGTGCCTGCAATGCTGCCCAGCGTCGCGTTGAACCCGGCGAGATTGAGGCTGCCCCCAATATTCTGGGTGAAGCCGGGCGAACCCGACAGGCCAGCCGTCAGCGTGATCGCGCCCGAATTGGTGATCGCGCCGTTGACGGCATTGGCAAGATTTGCCGTCGCCCCCGCATTGTTGACCAGCCCGCCCGCCAGCGTGCCAGCAGAGACCAGCGTTCCCGCATTGGTCACCTGACCTGCAACGCTGCCCGAATTGATGAAGGTCGCGTTGTTCTGCACCGTGCCTGCCAGCGATGCTCCGGTGGCGAGGAAGATCGAGCCCTGGTTGATCGTGGTGACACCGTTGACGGTGTTCGCGCCCGAGAGAGTCTGCGTTCCCGTGCCGGTCTTGACCAGCGCGCCCGTGCCCGAGATGACCCCGGCAAAATCGGTGCTGCTATTCGCCCCGCCCAGCGTCAGCGTGCCGCTGCCGAGCTGCACCGCACCGCTGCCCGCAAGGCTGCCGATCGTGGCATTGAACCCGGCGAGGTTTAAAGTGCCAATGGCGATCTGTGAAAATGCAGCATTACCGCTGGTCGCGCCAGTCAGCGTGATCAACCCCGCATTGGTCACCGGTCCGCTTAAGTTACCACGGACCGATGCCTGCGTTACGTTGGCTAGTCCCCCGTTCAGGGAACCGGTCGACTGGAAAGTCCCGGCGTTGTTGACCAGGCCTCCGACGGTGCCAGCGTTCGTCAGCACCCCGAGGTTAGTAACCGCAGCGGCGAGGCTGCCGGTAGCACCGATTGCGAGAGTGCTGCCCTGGCTGACTGTCGTCAGTCCGGTAAAGCTGTTTGCTCCACCCAGCGTCAGCGTGCCCGTGCCGGTCTTGGTGAACGTGCCGGACCCCGAGATGATGCCGTCGAAGCTCGTCGAGGCGTTGTTGCCGCCTGCCGTGAGCGCACCGGAGCCAAGCTGGATCGCGCCGGTGCCCGCGATGCTGCCCAGCGTCGTGCTGAAACCGGCGAGGTTGAGACTTCCCCCAGCATTCTGGGTGAAGCTCGGATTGCCCGACAGGACGCCCGTCAGCGTGATGGTACCCGAATTGGTGATCGCGCCGTTGACGGCGTTGGCCAGGCTGGCGGTCGCGCCGGCATTGTTGACCAATCCGCCCGCAAGCGTTCCGGTAGAGGTCAGCGTACCAGAATTGGTGACCAGTCCCGTGGTCGTGCCTGCGTTGATGAAGGTCGCATTGTTCTGCAATGCGCTTGCGAACGACGTGCCCGTGGCGAGTACCAGCGAGCCCTGGGAGATCAGCGTGGAGCCCAGGAACGTGCTTGTGCCCGAAAGCGTCTGGGTGCCCGTACCGGTCTTCACCAGCACACCGCTGCCCGTGATCGTCCCGGCATAGTCCGTATTGGTATTTGCGCTGCCCAGCGTCAAACCGCCCGCGCTCATCAGTACCTGGCCAGTGCCCGCCAGGCTGCCGATGCTGGTGCTGACATTGGTCAGGTTGAACACGCCGCCGAGATTCTGCGTGAATGCGCCGATACCGGTCGTCGCGCCGGTCAGCGTCAACGTGCCGCTATTGGTGATCGCGCTGCCGCCAAAGCTGCCCGCGACATTCGCCGTCGCGCCTGCATTGTTGGTGAGCCCGCCCGCCAGCGTGCCGGTGCTGGTCAGCGTGCCGGCGTTGGTCAGCAGGCCGATGATCGTGCCGGCATTGGTCAGCGTCGCATTGTTCTGCACCGCGCCTGCGATCGTGCCGCCGCTGGCCAGCGACAGCGTGCCGCCGCTGACGGTGGTCAGCCCGGCATAGCTGTTGGCGCCACCCAGGGTCAGCGTGCCGCCGCCGCTCTTGGTCAGGCCCGCCGTCCCCGAAATCGGCGCGTTGATCCGGGTCGCAAGGCCCGAATTGACGTTGACGATCGAGAAGCCGCCGGTCGTCGCCAGGCCACCCGTCGAGTCAGCGGCATTGAGCACATAGCCGTCGGTCAGGAAGCGCAGCTCTTGGAAGGCCTGGCTGCCGATTATTCCGACGGCACCACCGGCAGCACCTGCGAACACGCCCGCCTGACGCGCCCAGGGGGTGTTGACCGCAAATCCGGTAGGGTTGGTCCAGTTGACGGAGGTGCTGGTCCAGGTCCCTGCCCCGCCATCGCCGTTCACCGTCGCGACCGCGCCGGTCAGGTCCGCGCCATCCCAATATTGCACCGTCTGCGCGCCGGCGTTGAACAGTATGTTGATCTGTCCCGCAATGTCGGTGCGCAGTTCGGACGAGAAGCCCATCGGCTGCGTGCCGATGACGAGCTGGTTGTTGGTCAGCGTGCCGCCATAGTTGAACAGGCGATAGAAGCCTGCACTGAAGCCGTCGAGCGCGGTGACATTGAGCGTGCCATCGAGCACCAGATTGCCGCCGACATTGATCAGGTCGTTGATGCCGCTGCCCACGACACCGGCCTGGGCCAGCTCGTAATTGAGCACCGAGCTGTCGTTCAGCGAGAGGTTGCCGGTGATGGTCTGCGTCGCCGGGCTGTTGCCGGGCGAGAGGATGCCGCCATTGGCGACCACGACATTGCCCTGGATCGTGCCCGAGCCGCCCAGCGCCGCGCCCGAGGCGATATTGACCGTTGCCGCGCGGTTGGCGAGGTCACCCAGGACACCGTTGACCAGCAACGTGCCGGCATTGATGTTGAACGTGCCGGTAAAGCCATCCGCAGCGGTGTTGCTGCCGGTCAGCGTCAGCGTGCTGGCGAGGTTCTTCTGCACCGTGCCCGCGCCGGTGAACACATTGGCGAGGCTGAGCGCATCGCTGCGATTGAGCAGCAGCTCCGCGCCGCTCGCAATCGCGACATTGCCCGTGCCGAGGCTGCCCGTGGTGCCGCCATCGCCGATCTGCAGGCTGCCGCCGGTGATGCTGGTGATGCCGGTATAGCTGTTCGCGCCGGTCAACGTCAGCGCGCCGGTGCCGCTCTTGAGCAGCGAGATCGCGCCCGTGCCGCCGCCGATGGTGCCGGCAAAGGTCGAGGCCGCATTCTGTAGGGCCTCGAACTGCGCGAGCGTTGCCGAGGAGTTGGTGATCGCGCCCAGACCGTTGAGGTTGACGCCGCCGCCGGCAAACCCGTTGAGATCAAGCGTACCGATAAGGCCCAAGAACACTCCGCCGGTCGACCCGATGGTCATGCCGCCGCCCAAACGCAGCAGGAAAGCATCCGATGCCGAGCCCAGGCGCAGGGTTCCGGCATCGATCCGCACGGATGCGTTTGTCGCCGGGCCGGTTGCCGGGGCAAAACCGATCTGGACGGTGCCGGTCTTGTTCAGCGTGCCGAAGACCAGCGAGCTGGCGAAATTGCTGAAGTCCAGCGTGCCGCCCAGCGACAGCGTCTGCCCGGAGGCCGCAGAAATGCTGGAATTGGCGAAATTGCCGATCGTGACTCCGGTGACCGCAGCCGAGACACCGGCCGCCGTGGTCAGGCTGGACGTGCCGGTCATGGTGAGCGCACCGCTGCCCAGCGCGCCGGCATTGCCGATCTCGATGCCGCCACTCGAAATCAGCGTGCCACCGGCATAGCTGTTCACCGCGGTGAGCGTGGTCGTGCCAATCCCGTCGCGGACCAGCCGCCCTGCGCCCGAAATGACATTGCCGACCGTGTTGTTGTTGCCCTCGAATCGCAGCGTTGCGCCCGAATTGATCGTGACATTGCCGGTGCCCAGCGTTCCGCCGCTGCCGACCTCGCCAATCAGCAGCGTGTTGCCCGCGCCGATGGTCGTCGCACCATAGCTGTTGGTGCCCTTCAACCGCACCACACTCGGGCCGTCATTGCCAAGACCCGATGCGATCGTCAGGTCGCCGCCGGACAGCACTCCGGAAAAGGTGGTCGATGATGCGATGATCGTCGATCCTGCTCCTGCGCCCAGAACGATGTTGTTCGCCAGGGTCTCAGGGCTGGGCAGACCAAGCCGCAAGGTGGTGCCCATCGCCATCTGCAGCGTGCCGGTGCCCCAGCCAGCGTTGGTGGCCAGCAGTGCCAGGCTGCCGCTGTTCAGTTGCACGGTGCCGCTACCCTGGCTCGCGCCCGTCAGCCGCAACTCGCCCGTGCCCGTCTTGGTCAGCACGCCGATATGGCTGTTCGCGCCTTGCAGGGTCATCGATGCCGCCGCGACGTCGATCGTGCCGCCCGATGCGGTGATGGTGAGCGGTTTGGTAAGGGTGCCCGCCACATCTGCGCCCAGCGTCGCGCCGTTCAGGAACACGCGGGACGCACCACTCAGCAGCGTGTAAGCGCTGGTATTGGCAAGCCTCAGGGTGATGCCGTTGATGTTGATCGGGCTACCCGAAGCCACCACGATTCCCTGAATCGGGGCCAGTTCGATGGTTCCGGTCGCGGCTGCCATACCAAAGTTGAGCGACGAACTGGAGCTGCCAGAAAATCCAATCTGGCTCGATGCAATCCGCAGGGTCGTGCCGGTTGCAGCCGCCACAGTCTCGTTGCCGGTGCTGAAATTGAGGTTGTTGAGAAGCGTTCCCGAAACATCAGTGCGCAAGACCGAGTTGTCCGAGAGGCGAATCTGCCCTGTTCCAGCCGCATTGATCACACCGGAACTGGCGCTCGCGAGAGCCAGGGTTCCCGCACCAAGACCGATTCCGCCGGAGAAACTGTTCGCCCCGGAAAGGGTCATCGTCCCGGTGCCCTGAACGCTGAGCGAGCCCTGGCCGGAAATGACGTTCGCGACCGTGAATGCATCCGAACGGAAATAGTTCACGAACGAGCCAGAGTTGATGATGATCTCCCCGGCACCAAGCGTTCCCGTGGTGCCGCCGTTGCCGACGGTCATGCCAAAGAAGCCGTTGATCGTGGTGGTGCCGGTGTAACCATTGTTGGCGGTCACGATGAGCTGGCCCGCGCCCGTCTTGGTCAGGCTGCCAGTACCATTCACCGCACCGGTCAGCGTCAGCGTCAGGTTGGTGCCGATATCGAAACCGGCCGCGCCGGTCAGGGTCACGGCGCGCGCCGAGCTGATACTGGCGGTCGTACCCAGCACACCATTGCCGATGGTAAGGCCGCCCGCGATCGCGCCCAGATTGGCGTTCGACGAGATGTTCAGGCGACCCGCGCTGATCGTGGTGCCGCCAGAATAGCTGTTCGTGCCCGACAGCGTCAGCGTGCCTGCGCCGATCTTCTCCAGCGGCCGCGCGCCACCCTCTTCGGAGATCACGCCCGATTGCGTCGCCGATCCGGTGAGGACCTGCAGCTGGGTGGTGTTTGAGCTGAGCGTGATCGGCGTCGCCATCGTGAGGCCGTCGGCATAATCGATGACCGATCCGGTGGTGCGGATGGCACCGGTTGCACCGCCTGCCGCATTGGCGCTGCGCAGCGACAGCGTGCCGCCCGCCACCGTGATGCCAGAGGTGAAGCTGTTCGTGCCCGAAAGCGCCAGCGTGCCCGCCTCGACTGTTGCCGATCCCAGCGCGAGGTTGGTGGTGACCGTAGCCACGCCGCTGCCAAGCTTGCGCAGCGCGCCGGTGCCGGTGATCGCCTGCGCCAGCGTGATGTCGCTGGCCAGGTTGATCGCCAGCGTCGCGTTGTTGGTGACCGCGCCGGTGCCAAGCGATCCGCTGGTGCCGCCATTGCCGATCTGCAGCGTCCCCGCCGTCACCGTCACCGCGCCGGTGAACCCGCTGAGATCGCCGGTCAGCGATGTGGTGCCCGCCCCCAGCTTGGTCAGCGTACCTGCGCCGGAAATGGCATTGCTGGCAATGAGGTCGTTCGAGCGATTGAACGTCAGGTTACCCAGCGCGTCGAGCGTGACAGCGCCGGTGCCGAGGGTGCCCGTCGTCCCACCCTCACCGATTTGCAGCGTGCCGCGCAGGATGTTGGTGATGCCGCTATAGCTGTTACTGCCCGTCAGGGTCAGCGTGGCATTGCCGAACTTGGTGAGGTTGAGGGCAGAGGTACCGTTGGTGATCGTCCCGGCGAAGGTCGATGCGGACGTGCTGTTGATCGTCGTGGTGGCGGCTTGCGACCCGAGATTGGTCAGCGTGCCCGATGCATTGCCGCCAAGGTTGACGAGATTGAAGCTGACACCGTTGACATCGAGCGTGGCCGAGGTCGCGCCGTTACCGATTGTGGTGCCTCCGCTTGCGAGGCTGAGGACGCTCGCACCGAAGGCGTTGCTGGTCCGCACCGTTCCCCCGGCGATATTTGCGCGCATGCCTGCGCCGATCGTCACGCCCGACGGCATGGCAAGATCGATCGTCCCCGTAGCCGAGGACGAGCCGAAGGTCAGCGTGAAGGGGGGAGCCGTCACGAACTGGTCGCCGGTCAGGGTCAGCGTCGTGCCCGATGCCGCGCCGATGCTGGCATCGGTGGAGGACGAGATGAAGAACCGGTTGGCCAGCGTGCCGGTAACATTGGACAGCAGATTGCCGCCCGACGCGATAGTGATCTGGCTGGAGCCCGCCGCACCGATGGTGCCGCCCGCAACCTGGTTGAGCACCAGCGTACCGCCGGAAATCGTTGTTCCGCCGTTATAGGTGTTCGCGCCAGACAGCGTCAGCGTGCCGGTACCGGTCTTGATCAGCGCGCCGTTGGTGCCGCTGATGATGCCGGACAGCGTTGCATCGCTGGCGTTGCCGGTGGAGAGCGTTGCATTGAAAAGGCTGATCGCGCCCGTGCCCGAGATAGAGCCGATCGTTTCCGATCCGCTCAGCGTCAGGATGCCCGCATGGCTGATCACCGCGTTAGAAGCCAGCGCGCCGCCATCGGTGGTGAGCCTGGCCCCTGTGCTGGTGCTGATCGAGGTGGACGCCAGCGCGCCTGAGCCGGTCAGCGCCAACTGGCCGGCCTCGACCGAGGTCTGCCCGGTAAAGGTCTGCGCCGCCGTGATCGTCTGCGTCGCCGGGCCGCGATTGGTGAAGCTGCCGATGACGCCGGACTGCGAGATGACCCCGCTAAAGGTCAGGTTCTGCTGGGCGTTCACGATCAGCGGGCCGGTGGTCGCCAGCACGATGCTGCCCGGGCCGCCAATGCCGCCGATGGTCTCGCCCGCCTCGACCCGCAAGGTGCCCAGGGCATCGACAAAGACCTGCCCGGTATCGGACAGCGCCGCCCCGCCCTGCAGCGCAAGCGTGCCGCCGCTGATCGTGGTTGTGCCGCCAAAGCTGCTGGAACCGGTCAGGGTTAAGGTGCCCGTGCCGATCTTGGCCAGGTTGCCAGTGCCGACGATACCGTCTGCCCCTGTCCCTGCATAGGTGGTCGACGTGTTGTTGCCACCTACCGTCAAAGTGGCGGTGTTGCGCAAGATCACCCGGCCGCTGCCCGTCAGTGATCCGATGGTTTCGGTAGCGAGAACATCCAGGATCGAGCCGCTGCCGACCGTCACCGCAACCGTATCGGCCAGCGCCAATTCGTTGTTCAGGGCCACGGTTCCGCCGTTGATCGTCAGAGGACCGGCGAAAGTGTTGACACCGTTGAGAGTGAGCACACCAGCGCCGGTCTTGGTCACGCCACCAGTGCCCGTGATCGCCCTGTTCACAAAGATGGAGGAATTGCCGGTTTCTTCGTTCGCGAAGGTCAGCGTGGATCCGCCCAAGGCGATGCCGCTTAAAGTGATGGTCAAAGCGATACGATCGGCGACCGAGATCGTCGAGTCAGCAGCGAGCGTGATTCCGCCGGTGAGAACCGTGGATTCGTTGCCCGAAACGCCAGCCGGGGCGACGCGGATCGCGCCGATGCCACCGTTGCCGGTGCCGCTGATGGTCAGCGCCTCGCCGATGTTCAGCGGCGTTCCGCTGAACTGCAGGGTCGCGCCGCTGTTGACGGTGGTACCGACCCCGCCGTCGCCCAGCGCAGAATCGCTGCCAATCGTCAGCGTGCCAGACTGCACGTTGGTGGTGCCGGTATAGCTGCTGCTGCCCGAAAGGCTGATATTGCCCGTCGTCGCCAGCGCCTGCGTTCCGCCGAAAGCGCCGGAAAATGTGCCGTTGCGCAGCGTGGTCGTGCTGCCGTCATTGAGGATCGTGCCCGCGCCCGAAAGGTTGCTGATCGTCGACAGGCGGGTGTTGAAATTGAGGGTCGCACCGGCATCGACTTGCGTCTGCGTAGCATCCAGGCCGAGTATCTGGCCCAGGATGCCGCTTTGCGAGCGCACCGTGCCACTCTGCACGATGATGCGCGTGGAAGCACCTGCGGTGCCCGTCGCCGCGGCAATGTCGAGCGTGCTGCCCGTGCCCGGTGCCAGCCGCAGCGTTCCCGCCCCGCCGAACTGGCCTGTCAGGGTGACCTGGCTGCCCGCGACGGTCGAAAGGACATTGCCGTCCGCCGTGAAGGCGTTGATATTGTTGGTATAGACACCCGCGTTCGCGAGGTGCAACGAACCACCGCGCAACTCCACCGCGCCCGTGCCGAGCGCCGTGAGGTTGCCCAGTTGCAGCGTGCCCGCGAAGATCTGGGCGGTACCCGAATAGCCATTGGCTGCAGCGCCGAGGATCGTGGTCCCCGTGCCCTGCTGCACCAGCGCACCGCTGCCCGCCAGCGCGCCTGCAATCGTCTGGGTAACACTGCTGTTCGACCGCAGCGTCCCGTTGGTGCTGATCGTTACCCCGCCCGTGCCAAGCGATCCGGTGGTCGAACCCGATCCCAGCTGCAGGATACCTGCCGAAATCGTGGTGCCGCCTGCATAGCTGTTGGTGCTGAGCAGCGTCAGCGTGCCCAGACCCTGCTTTGTGAGCGAACCCGTGCCGCTGATAGCGACGCTGCTGTCGATATTGTCGGACCGATTGAACACCAGGCTGGCATTGTTGACGATCGGCCCGCCAATGATCGTGCCGGTGGTCGTGGCGTTGCCGATCTGCAGCGTGCCGCCGCTGATCGTGGTGGTGCCCACAAAGTTGCTGGTGCCGGTCAGGTTGAGCGTACCAGACCCCGTCTTGGTCAGTCCGCCGAGCCCGGTCAGGCTGCCGGCGAACGTGGTCGAATTGTTGTTGCCCCCCGTGGTCAGAACCGAGCTGGCCTGCAGAACAACCGTGCCATTGCCCGCCAGGGACCCGATCGTCTCGCTGCTGCCAACGCCGAGAAGGGTGCTCGTGGCCATGCTCATCGCGGCCGTGTCCCCGATCGACGATCCGCCGGTCAGCTGCAGCGCACCGCCGTCGAGCGACACCGCTCCGCTGAAGCTGTTGCTGCCGCTGAGCGTGAGGGTGCCGCTGCCGCGCTTGCTGAGCGAACCCGCGCCCGAGATCGCATTGCTGAAATTCTGGCTAGCGCTGCTGTCGAACACCAGGCTGGTGCCGTTCGCCATCACGACGCCCGTGCTGCCCAGCGAGCCGGCCAAGGCGCCGGACCCGAGCTGCAGCGTTCCAGCATTCAACGCGATATTGCCCGACAGGCTGTTGTTTCCGGTGAGGATCAGCGTGCCCGCGCCGGTCTTGGCAAAGCCGTTCGACCCCCCGATCACGCCGCCGAGCGTGAAGGTGTTGGTGGTGCTGGGATTGGCGATGCTGATCCCCGCGCCATTCAGCGTGATCGCATTGGCGAGCGTCCGGTTGCCGGTGCCGCCGGATTCCAGCACGGTATTGGCCGCCATGGTCAGCGCGCCGGTGCCGAGCGCCGTATCGCTGGCCACGACCAGCGTACCACTGTTGAGCGAAGTGCCCGCCGCATAGCTGCTGTTGCCGGACAGCGTCGTGCGGAAACCTGTATTGCCCAGGATGACCGACATGCTGCCCAGATTGTTGGCCGCACCCGATCCGGTGATGGCCGCGGCCAGCGTATAATCGGCCCCCAGACTGCCGATCTCGAGCCTGTTGTTGAAGCCGCTCGACAGGATCGTCGTTCCGGCGTCGATCGAGGTCGCGCCGGTGATGAGCAGGCCGCGGCTGTTGCCTGCGAACTGGATGGTTCCGCCGCCGGTCAGCGAACCGCCCGAGGCGTTGTAGTTGCCGGTCGTCAGGATCAGGGTCCTGCCGTTCAAGGCCAGCGTTCCGCCGGAATGGGTGGCATTCGAAAACACGCCATCCACGCCCATGTCCAGCGTGCCGCCCGTGAGCTGGAGCACGCCGCCGCCGGAAAGGGGGGAGGTGCCGCGCAGCGCGAGCGTGCCCGCTTCCACGAAGGTGTTCGAATAGCCCTTGGCGCCGGTAAGAGTGACCGTGCCGCCGCCCCTTTTGATCAGCGTGCCCGAACTGGTGATGTCATTGGCGACCGTGATGTCGTCTGACCGGTTGAATATCAGCTGCGCGCCGTTGATCGTGACCGTGCCCGACCCCAGGGTGCCGGTCGTGCCGCCATTGCCGATCTGCAAGGCCCCACCGTTGATGATCGTTCCACCGGCATAGATGTTGGTGTTGGTAAGGATCAGCGTGCCAGCACCGATCTTCTCGATCGGACGCGCGCCATTGATTTCCGAAATGATGCCCGATTGGGTGGCGGTCCCGGTCGTCACCTGCAACTGGGTGGTATTGCTGTTAAGTTCGATCGGCGCCGCCATGTTGACGTCCTGGGCATAATCGATGACCGATCCGGTGGTGCGGATCGTGCCGAAGCCAGCGCCCAGATTGGTGCGCACCGAAACCGTGCCCTGCGCCAGATCGAGGCCGGCGTTATAGGCCGAGGGGTTGAAGCCCGAGCCCAGGATCAGCGTACCGGTGCCGGTCTTGGTCAGCCCGGAAATGCTGCCCACGATCTGGCCCCGCAACGAAACCGAACCGGCACCGCCAAAAGTCAGGCCGAAGGCCCCCGATGACTGCAAGGGCCCTGCAAGATCGAGCAGTCCGGCATCGGATGTGATCAGCGCTGCGCCCGCTACAGTCACACCACCGGTCAGCACGTTGTTGCCGCTCAGATTGCGCAGCGCGCCCGCGCCGCCCATCCCGGTACCGCTCAGGGCAATGCCTTCGTTTAGCCCCGTCAGCCCGCCCTGCACCGCGAGGGTGGCACCGGCCGAAACGGTCGTGCCGCTGGCCAAAGTGCCCAGAGAGTTGTTGTTGGTTACGATCAGCGTACCACCGACGATCGAAGTGCCACCTTGATAGGTGTTATTGCCCCCCAGCACGATCGTGCCGGGGGCGACAAGGCCTGGACCGCCGACCGTCAGGCCCCCCGGGCCCGAGATCGTGCCGTTCACTGTGCCCGTCACGCCGCTCTGAGCCCTCATAGTCGCAAAGCCGCCGGTGAGCGTGAACGCGCGCGTGGTAGCAAAGCTGCCAGTCCAATTCACGCCGGCGCCGTTGTCGATTGTCACGCCGGTCCCGGCAATCCCGAAAGCGCGATCCCGGTCCCAGCCGAGAAAGCCCTCGGAAACGATGGTCCCACCGGAATAGGTATTATCAAAGCCCAGAAGGAAAAGCGTTTCCGACCCGGTCTTGCGCAACACGCGTGAGCCGCCGGTCTCACTGATCGATTGCTGGTGGAAAGACGAACTGCCAATCGCCCGGACGATGGTGACCGGGAAGCTCAGAACCAACGGATTCTGGGTGTTGAAATCGTTGTTGAATTCATAACCGTCGGAAGTGACAGTGAAGAACTGCGAACCATTGTCGCCGCCACCGATCAGCAGCGATCGGCCGGCCGAGCCCGTGGCAAGATCGGCGAGTACCGGCGGCGGGGCGTCGTTGACCTCGCCCAGATCGATTTGACAAAGGTCGAGTGCAGCGTCGAGGCAGAGCGAGTTCTCGCCGAAGCCGTTGGTGACCGCACCGGAGGCCGCCACAGTTTGTGCCTGCGCCTGCCCAGGGGCGAGCGTCAGAGCGCCGCCCGCCAGCGCGGCGATCGCGGGGATCAGTGCCGTCGTGCTGAACAGCCCGAGCCGCTGCGGGACAGCCCGCTCACGACGCTCCGCGCGGTCTGCGCCGCGGTTCCGGATCGACTGCATAAATTCCCCCAAGTTCGGATTGGTAACCAGTTGCGACCCGGTTTTCATCATCGAGCGAAGGAATTCAGCGGTCAGGGCCCCGCGAGTCCGTGATGGGTGGCAGGATCGGAATGGTGACGCGAACTATGGAGGGAAGATGTCTTGCCCGGATGACGATCGGCAAGAAAATCAGCTACTTGCTCATATTCGCGCGCCAAGAGGCGTTTTGCCATGATGCCCCCCGACACACCGGACACGCCGAGTCGCGCGAGCCGAACTTAACCTGAGTTACGATATCGTTACCAAAATATCGGTATATCGCAATATGATGAAAGGCTGGTCTTGCGCTTTGGCTGCGCCAAGCGCGGCATTAGTCCATGATTTTACAATTGCGCCGGATTTGTCCCGACGATCTCGCGGTGTGACACACCTTGCCGGGCCCGCTTTGCATCATTCGTCTGTTATTTGAACAGCCAGCGTTGAGGAGGACTTGAAGAAGCCCTCAAAATGAAGATGTATTCGGTCGCACCGTCAACATAGCACACCGACTATATTTGATCTCGATCCGACTAGGCCACACAGAACGGGTCGGCTATCGCCCTGCTTGACAGCGAAAATGTGCACCGGATTTTCTGGCGCCGGATTTTCTGTCCCGTGGCCAAATGTTCTCCTATGCATCACAGGATGGTGCGGGCAGTGAGCGGCTGCCTATCGCCTGAATGGACGTACCAAGGAGCGGGCCGGATGGATCACACCATGGATTATGGTGGCTATATGCCGCACGGCATGTGCCTGTTGTGGGAGCCATGGCTGGTGCTGCTCTGGGCGGGATCGGACCTGCTGATCTTCCTGTCCTATACCGCCATCCCGATCGCGCTGCTGCGCGTGCTGCGCCAGCGCACCGAGGTACCGCATGGCGGGCTGGTGGCGCTGTTCGCGTCTTTCATCCTTTTGTGCGGACTCACCCACGCGCTCGGCATCGTCACGCTGTGGATTCCGATCTATCCGTGGACCGGCTGGGTGAAGCTGGCCACCGGCATCGTCTCGATGACCACGGCGGTGGTGCTGTTCCGGCTGATCCCGGACATCATCCGCCTGCCCTCTCCCGCATCGCTGGCGGCAGTGAACCAGACGCTGAGTGACGAGATCGCCGCGCACAAGGCGACGCTCGCCTCGCTCGACCGGCAGGTGCAGGAGCGGACGCGCGAACTCGAAAAGGCGACCGCCGCGCTGGCGGTGCAGGCGCGCGAGGCTGTGCATCGCAGCGGCAACCTGCTCGCGGTGGTGCATTCGCTGGCGACGCAATCGGCGCGCGGTACCGAGCGGACCCAGGAGTTTCTCGACGCGTTTCTGGGGCGCGTGCGTGCGCTTGCCGATACCACCCGTGCGATCGCGCGCAGCGACAAGTCATCGGCCGAGCTCGAGCAACTGGTCGAAACCGGGCTGGAGGTTCTCAAGAGCACTTATGGCTCGCGCATCGCGATATCGGGTCCGGCGCTGTCGATCGATCCCGTCGCGGCGCAGCAGCTGAGCCTGGCGCTCTACGAACTGGCGACGAACACGCAGAAATACGGGCTGGGCGCCTCGGATCAGGCCGAGGTCGCCGTGCGCTGGAATGTCGAAGGCGGACGCTTCACCTTTGTCTGGCACGAGCGCGGCCTGCCGGTGGCGGTCAGCGACGCGCCGCCCAATCCCGAGGGGTTCGGCACCAAGCTGCTGCTGCAGATCGTGCCGCGCATGGTCGGGGGAGCGGCGGAACGCAAGCTCGCGGGAAGCGAGATGGTCTATTGCCTGTCCGCGCCGGTCGAGGCGGTGATCGCGGAGGAAACCGATAGCAGCGGCGACCCGCTTGCGGCGCGGATCATCGACACCAGTTTCGGCATCGAATAGCCAGGATCCCCGCCGCGCGCCTCAGGATGCAAGGCGCGCGGGCGCAACCTCGGCAATCGCGCAGCCCAGCGCCTTGCCCTCTTCATCCTTGAGCGCAGCCTCGCGCAGCGCGGCGATCTGCATTGCAGCGTCGGGCCGCCCGAACAGATGCCGCTCCGCCGTCTCGAGCACCGCTTCCAGATTGGCGATTCCGCGCTCGAACGTATCCGAATAGCCCTTGACCAGCGCCTGGCAGGCCAGGATTTCGGCACCGGCAGCGATATCGGTCGCAGCGGCACGTTCGGCCAGCGCGAGCCAGCGTTCGATCCGCGCCTGCTCCACCGCATAGCGCAGGCTTTTCCGGCGCATCGGACGCATTGCGGCGAGGCCGCGCAAGGTGAGGAACCAGCGCAGACCGGTCGTCTCGACATGGCGTCCGCGTGCGAAGAACGGCTCCAGTCGGCGACGCAGGCCGGGGCTGTTCAGGATGCGCGCGCCCAGACCGCGCGGCAGCGTTTCGCACACCTCCTGCAACCTCGGATGCATGTACTCGGTGACGCGCAGCAATTGTCCCTCGCTGACGCGCACCTCCTGCGCAATGCGGCTGCTGCGCGCAGCGCGGATCTTGAGATCGGCGACGCGGATCGGGTCCTCGAAGGCCATCCACAGCGCGAGGTGGCGTGCCGCGGGGGCCGCGAGCGCCGGGTCCAGCGCAGCGAACCGCTCGACCCGGTCGAGATAGAGTTCGGCATAGGCCGCGTCCTGATAGTCCATCAGCCGCGCGACGCCCTCGGTGGCGAGCGCATGCGCCGGTTCGGGCAGCGTGCGGCACAGACGTTCGTGCAGCGCGCGGCCCGCTGCGGTGGTGGGCTTGCGCTCCTGCCGGACCTCGGACGACGCTGCGACACCCTTTTCCGCCGCCTCGAAGCCCGAGGCAAAGCCCTTGAGATTGGCGGCAACCGCCTTGCCGCCGTGGCGCACCGCCTCCTCGAATGCCTCGCGCGCGAAAGGCAGCGCGCCGCTTCCCGCGAGCGCGCCGAACATGACCGAGCTGATGACGCTGCCCGCGCCTTGCGCCGCCGCCGCCATGTCGAAGCCGATGAATCGCGCCGCGCGCCGCTGTGCCGCATCGAGAATGCGGGCATTGGCGCCGGTGCCGTCGCCCAGCGCCGATTTCTCCGCAATCGCATAGACGCGGTGGGTCGATCCGATCAGCGTCGTGCGATCCTGGCTGACGAAGCCGCGCAGGATCGCGCGCCCCGCCTCCATCAATTCGGACGCGATGACGATGTCGACATCGCCGGGCACCGGCATCATCGCCAGCACCGGATCGGGGCGGTTGTCGCCCTGCGATCCGATGCGGACCAGCTCGATATAATAGACGGTGGAGCCGGTGCGCTGCGCCACGCCGGGGACCGAGGTACCTTGCGCGACATAGCCGTTCGCGCGCGCGACCACCTGCACCCATTCGGCAAGCACGCCGCCGCCCTCGCCGCCCAGCGCGAGAATGGCGATGGTGATCCGGTCACGGCCCTGGTTGAAGATATCCATCAGAACGCCCTTGCTGCCAGCGCGCGTTCGTGACGGCGCTGCATTTTCGCGATGATCCAGCCGCGCAGCTTGGCCGCCGTCCGCTCCCACCAGCCCGGATTGGTCACCACCGTCGCCTTCCAGAACGAGGGGCAGAGCACGGCCGCATGCGCCACCTCGCCGCAATTGCCGCAGCCGACACAGCTGTTGTCGATATGCGTGACCGGGTGCTGGCGCAGCGGATCAGGATTGGGACGGATGCTGAGCGAAGGACAGCCCGACAGCCGGATACAGGCATGATCGCCGGTACAGGTATCGGCATCGACTCCGAAGCGTTCGCGCACGACGCGCTTGCCCTCGCTCGCCGCCTTGGCGAGCTGCGGCTTGATGCGGCGCTGCTTGTTGAGCATGCACTCGGACTGGGCGACGATGACCTTGGGCCCCTTTTCCGGTGTTGTCAGCGCCTCGCGCAGCGCGTCGCGCATCCGGGCGACGTCATAGGTGCGGGTCAGCGTCCGCGCCCAGCGGACCCCCATGCCGCGCACCGCCTTCTCGATCGGATGCTTGGTCGTGCGGATATCGTTGTCGGCGCGCGAGGAGAGGATGTCCTGCCCGCCGGTCGCCGCCGAATATCCGTTGTCGACGACGATGGTGACGGTGTCGTCCTGGTTGAACACCGCATTGCCGATGCCCGAGGTCAGGCCATTGTGCCAGAAACCGCCATCGCCCATCATGGCGACGGCGCGCTTGCCGCTGCCATTGGGCTTGAACGCGGAAGCCCCTGCAGTGCCCAGGCCATAGCCCATGGTGGTGTTGCCGATATGGAAGGGCGGCAGGATCGAGAACAAGTGACAGCCGATATCAGCCGAGACATGCAGCTGGCCGAGCTCGCGCTGCACCAGCTTCATTGCCGAGAAGATCGGGCGTTCGGGGCAACCGGTGCAGAAGCCGGCGGGCCGCGCCGGAACATTGGCGGCAAGCTCAGGCTCGGCGGGCATGGACTGGGCACGCGTCGGCGCGCGATCGGGCGCCCATGTCTCCAGAAAGCGCGCCAGCCCCTCGCCGATGACCTGGCCCGAATATTCGCCCGCACGCGGCATCACGTCCTTGCCGACGACCCGGGTCTGGATGTCGGCGCGGCGCAGGATGGTGTTGAGTTCGTGCTCGATGAATTCGGGCTGGCCTTCCTCGAGAACGAGCACCGCCTTTTTCCCGGCGCAGAATTGCGTGACCTCATCGGCAATCAGCGGATAGACGGCGTTGAGGCAATAGACCGGCAGCTTCGTGCCGCCCCAGGTATCGGACAGGCCGGCCAGTTCGAGCGCGCGATTGAGCGTGTTGAACAAACCGCCCTGCACGATGATGCCGATCTCGTCGCGCTCGGGGCCGAACCACTCGTTCAGACGGTTATCGCGGATGAAGGCCTGCGCGGCGGGCCAGCGCCTTTCCACCTTCTCGATCTCGTGCAGGAAGATCGCGGGGGGCAGCACGATCCGGTCGAGATCGCGCGTCGGGCTCTCGGCCGCATCGCCCACGGTCATCGCCGGGCGCCGGTTGTCCTTGGCAACGAAGCTGCCCGTCATATGGCAGCTGCGCACGCGCATCTCCAGCATTACCGGGGTGTTGGACGCTTCGGAGAGCTCGAACCCCTTTTCCACCATATCGACGATGGTCGAAAGATTGGGCCGCGGATCGAGCAGCCACATCTGCGATTTCATCGCGAAGGCATGGGTGCGCTCCTGCATGATCGAGGAACCCTCGCCATAATCCTCGCCGATGATGATCAGCGCGCCGCCGGTGACCCCGCCCGAGGCAAGGTTGGACAGCGCATCCGAAGCGACATTGGTGCCGACCACCGACTTCCACGCGACCGCACCGCGCAGCGGATAGTTGACAGAGGCAGCCAGCATCGCACCCGCCGCCGCCTCGTTGGCGCTCGATTCGAAATGGACGCCCAGCTCCTTGAGCAGCGGATCGGCATCAGCGAACACGTCCATCAGATGGCTGATCGGCGATCCCTGATAGCCGCCGACATAGGCGACTCCGGCCTGGAGCAGCGCCTTGGTGACGGCGAGTATCCCCTCGCCTTCGAAATTCTCGCCCGCGCCCAGGCGAAGCTTCTCGACCTCCTTCTTGAACGACCGCTCCGCCATGGCTCAGCGCTCGACAAAGGCCAGCACGCGCAACGGGCTGCCCGATCCTCGCGCGATCTTGAGCGGGGCGGCGACGATAAAGGCTCCGGTCGGCGGCAGCTTGTCGAGATTTTCGAGGCATTGCAGCCCATAGAGCCCCGCACCGTGCAGCAGCGTGTGCGCGGGATAGGCCGGATCCATCAGATGCGCCTGCCCGGCATCGGTGCCGATGGTCTCGACACCAAAGCCCAGGATGCGGCGCTCTTCGATCAGATAGCGCATCGCATCGGGATCGGGACCGGGCGTGTGCGCGCCATCCTCGCCCCGGTTGGTATAGGCATCGCCGGTGCGCTTCGACCAGTCGGTGCGGAACAGCACCCAGCTCCCGGCGGGGATCTCGCCATGCACCGCCTCCCAGGCGCGGATGAAATCGGCGGTGAGCACGAAATCGCTGTCGGCGGCGGCCTGGGCCGAGGCATCGATCACCACCGCCGGGCCGACAAAGCGCTGGGGCGGGATGGTGTCGACGGTGTTGTCGGCCAGGTCCTTGCCGGTCACCCAATGCACCGGCGCGTCGAAATGCGTGCCGGTATGCTCGCCGGTGGTAAAGTTGTTCCAGTGCCAGGCGACGCCACGCTCGTCATAGCAGGAAATCTCCTCACGGCTGAATGCGGCGGTCTGGCCGAAGGGCGGCGGCAGCACCAGCACCGGGGTTTCCTCCGACAGTGGCTGCGTCAGATCGATCGTCTCGATCGCCCCGCTGGCAATGGCGGCGGCAAATTGAGCAAGCGTGGTTCCCGGCATGATTCTCTCCCCGAACAGGCAATGGCCGAAAGAATGTGCCAGACTTGCGTGCACATGCAACTAAAATGTTGCAAATGCACGTTGTGCCCATTCTGCCGCAGCGTTAAGGCAGGCCAAAACAGAGGAATGGACTGGTGGACAAACGACTCTTGGGCGATCCGGGGACCCCGGCCTTTCAGGTGACGTCCTACCCCTTCTACCTGATCAACCGCCTGGCCAGCCGCTACAATGCCGCCATCGAGGCTATCCTGCGCGACATCGATCTCGACATCCCGAGCTGGCGGGTGTTGATGATCCTGGGCGAGGAAACGCCGCGCGGCGTGCGCAGCATCGCCGAGGCGGCGGTCATTCCGCTTTCCACCATGACCCGGATCGTCCAGCGCATGGCGGCTGCGGGGCTTGTCCATTCCGCACCCAGCGCGCGCGATGCGCGGGTGACCGAAGTGTCGCTGACAGCCGAGGGCGAGGAAAAGCTGGCGCTCGCCCGCAAGGCGACCTCGCCGATCTATCACAAGGTGATCCGCGATCTTTCCGCCGAAGATTTCGGCCAGCTGATCGGGCTGCTGAACCGGCTCTACGACAATCTCGGCGACGGCTGACGGCTCAGGTCGGCTTCGCCCTGCGGTCGAAAGGCGGCACCCCCATACGCATGCACACCGATTATTGGATCCATTAATGCTTGGAAGCCTCTCGAAGCTGTGCCAAGCATCGCTCCGCACTGGCTCCCGATGCGGGGCTCGAATGATCAGGGGAGGACATCATGGCCTTTATCGCGACAACGCATGTGGGGTCGATGCCGCGCGGGCCGGAGCTGACCGAGCTGCTGCTCGCACGCGATGCGGGAAGGCCCTATAATGCGGCGGAATTCGACCGTGCCGTGTCCGATGCGGTGAACCGCTCGGTCGCCTTCCAGCGCGATTGCGGCGTCGACATCGTCAGCGACGGCGAGATGGGCAAGGTCGGCTATTCGACCTATATGATCGAGCGGCTGTCGGGCTTTGGCGGGCATATCGACCGCAAGCCCGCCGCCGATCTCGCCGAAGTGCCCGATCTGGCGAAAAAGCTGTCGGCGATCATGGGCAGCCAGGAATTCGTCCGCGCCTCGTGCATCGGCCCGGTCAAGCTGGTGACGCTCGAGCCCCTGCACGATGACATCCGCCGCTTCCGCGCCGCAATGGACGCCTATGGGCAAGGCGCACGCGGCTTCATGAATGCCGCCTCGCCCGGCCTGATCACCGCGTTCCAGGTCAACCGCCATTATCCCAGCCACGAGGCCTATCTTGCCGATCTCGCCGATGCGATGCGCGAGGAGTACGAGACCATCGTCGCCGCCGGGTTCGACCTGCAGCTCGACTGCCCCGATCTCGCGATGTCGCGTCATACTGGCTATCAGGACCTGAGCGAGGCGGAATTCCTCAAGGTCGCCGCTGCCAATGTCGAGGCGCTCAACGCCGCGACGGCCAACATCCCGCCCGAGCGGATGCGGATGCACATCTGCTGGGGCAATTACGAAGGCCCGCACGACCACGACATTCCGCTCGAGCGGGTGATCGATATCGTGCTCTCGGCCAGGCCCGCCACGGTGCTGTTCGAAGGCGCCAACCCCCGGCACGAGCATGAATGGACGGTGTGGCGCGATGCCGCGATTGCCGATGACAAGCTGCTCGCCCCCGGCGTCATCGACACCTGCTCCAACTATGTCGAGCATCCCGAGCTGATCGCGCAACGGATCGAGCGCTTTGCCGGTATCGTCGGCGCAGACCGGGTGATTGCCAGCACCGATTGCGGGTTCGGCACGTTCGCGGGCTATGGCAAGATCGACCCGCTGGTAACGGCGAAGAAGCTCAAGGCACTGCGCGAGGGTGCGGATATCGCGGCGGCGCGGCTATGAGCCCTGCGGAACGCCAGGCCATCGAATGGGAATGCGCGCGGTTGATCGCGCTCTATGCCAACCTCAATGACGCGCATCGCTGGGAGGACGTAGTCGCGCTCTACCATCCCGACGGGCTAATGACGCGCCCCACTGCGCCCGATATCGAAATCCGCGGACACGAGGCCATTCTCGCCGCGTTCAAGGCGCGCTCGCCGCGGACCACGCGGCATTTCTGCAGCAATGTGGTGATCGACGTCGAGGACGCGCAATATGCGCGCGGCGAGAGCGCGATCCTGCTGTTCACCGGCAGCAGCGCGCCGCTGGTCGGGTCGTTCCACGACCGTTTTATCGCCACCGAACAAGGCTGGCGCTTCCTCGAACGGCGCGGGTCGCTGACCTTCCAGCCCTGAACCGGGCTCAGTGCCCTGCGGGCGCTGGCCTGGCCGCGAAGATATTGCCCGGCAGCCTGGCGGCCAGCAGCACGCTGATGCCCAGCAGGCTGGCGATTACCGCGATCGCTGCGGTCGAGGGCGGGACGCTCGCGCTGCGCCCCCAGGCGAAATAGACGCTGCCGGCGAGCGCAATGCCCAGCGCGCCGCCGACCTGCTGCGCGGTCTTCATCATGCCGCTGGCGGCACCGGCGTGATCGCGATCGACCTGCGCCACAGAGACCGGCGCGATGCAACCCGAAAGCGAACCCATGCCGAGCCCGGCAACGACCAGCACCGGCGCGAGCGAGGTCCACGAAAGATCGAGCATGCCGATGCCGAGCAGCACCAGCGCGCTCGCCACCAGCATCGTCGCCCCGCCCAGCACCAGCACCCATTTGCCGTAACGCGGCAGGAAGTTGCGGCCGAGCACCGCGATGCCGATCATCGCGCCCAGGCCGAAGGGCATGTGCAGCAATCCGGTGGTGAGCGCGCTTTCGCCACGCTCGCTCTGCAGCGCAAAGGCGAAGGTCAACAGGAACCCGGCATTGGCGGCGGCGAACACGATCGAGATGCCAAGGCCCAGCCGGAAGGGCAGGATCGACAGCAGCGATGGATCGAACAAGGCAGGCTGACTTGCCCCTACCCGCGCTGCGACATGCCGCCACACCGCGAACAGCAGCGGGGCCACCAGCAGCAGCGCGCCGATCTCGGCCATGCCCCAGCCCGTCTCCGCGCGGGTTAGCGGCCAGAGCAGGCAGAAAACGGCGATCCCGAACAACAGCACACCGATGAAATCGAAGCCGGCGGGATGCGACGACTTGCGATCGGGCAGGAAGAACCAGCCCGACACCAGCGCAAACAATCCGACCGGCAGGTTGATCAGGAAGATCAGCCGCCAGCCCAGGCCGAACAGGTCAAGCTGGATCAGCAGCCCGCCCAGGATCGGCCCGGCAATCGCGGCCAGCCCGCCGACCAGCCCGAACAAGGCCAGTTTCGACACGCGCTCGAGCGGCGTGAACAGCACCTGCATCAGCGCCAGCGCCTGGGGCGACATGATTGCGCCGCACGCGCCCTGCGCCAGCCGCGACAGCACCAGTTGCTCAGGCGTCTGCGCCAGCCCGCAGGCGACCGAAGCGAGCGTGAACCCGGCGACGCCCCAGAGGAACACGCGACGATATCCCAGCGAATCGCCCAACCTGCCGCCCGCCATCAGCAGCAACGCGAAGCTGAGGGCATAGCCCGCAACGGTCCACTGAATCGCCTCGGCCGAGGCATCAAGGCCCGAGGTTATCGCGGGCAGCGCAGTGTTGACGATCGTCAGATCGACAATCTCGAGCACCACCGCGACGATCAATGTCACCAGCGCCAGATTCTGCTGGCGCTTGGTCAAGGGAACGGGTTCGCTCACGGTCAGATCTTGCCTTCGCGCAGCATCGAAGCGGCGGCATCTGCGGCGCGCGCGGTCAGCGCCATATAGGTCAGCGAGGGGTTCTGGCAGGCCGACGAGCTCATCTGCGCGCCATCGGTGACGAACAGGTTCGCGATGTCATGCGACTGGCTCCATTTGTTGAGCACCGATGTCGCGGGGTCATGGCCCATGCGCGCGCCGCCCATCTCGTGGATCGCGGTGCCGCCCGCCCCCGGCTGGTCGAAGCCCATGATGACCTGGCCACCGGCCCTGGTCAGCATTTCGCCTGCGTCGGTCTTGGCCTGGGCAAGCGCGGCGCGCTCCTCCTTGCCAAACGCAAAGGCGATGTTGAGCTGCGGAATGCCATCGGCATCGACCGCCTTGGGATCGAGCGTCAGCCGGTTGCTCGCGCGCGGTACGCAATCGGCAAAGGCCACCAGCACCATCCGCCACATGCCCGGCTTCTGGAGCTTCTGCTTGAGCTCTGCGCCGATGCCCGGATCGCGCTTGCCCGCGGTCCAGGTGCTCTGCAGCGCCCCGCCCTGGAACGAATAGCCGCGCGTGTGCCCCTCGCCGTCCATCGCGTCCATGTTGCGATAGCGCGCGACGACCACGCCGGTGGGACGGTTACCGGTGGTGGTGCGGTCCTCGAAGCCCGGCATCAGCGCGATCGCCGAAAGGGTGTTGGCATGGTCCATGATGTGCGTGCCCAGCACGCCGCTGCTGTTGGCAAGGCCATTGGGCATCGCCTCGCTGGCCGAATTGAGCAGAACGTGCACCGAGTTGAACGCGCCGGCATTGAGGAACACCATCCGCGCGGTCGCGGTCTTGCGCTCCCTGGTATTGCGGTCGAGATAGCGCACACCGGTGATCCGGCGGGTCGCGGGATCGTAATCGAGCTTTTCCACCACCGCGTCGGTGATGACGGTGAGCCGCCCGGTCGCCATCGCGGCAGGCAGAGTGCTCGACTGGGTCGAGAAATAGGCCCCATAGGAACAGCCGCGCGCACAGATCGAACGGTTCTGGCAGACCCCGCGCTCGCCCTTGCCTTCGGTCAGGTTTGCGGTGCGGCCGATGGTCAGGCGGCGCTCGGGCCAGTTGGCCTGCATCACCTCGCGCACATGCTGCTCGACCGGGTTGAGTGCCATCGGCGGCTGGAAGCGGCCATCGGGCAGCTGCTTCAGACCTTCCTTCGCGCCGGAAACGCCAATGAACTCCTCCACCTTGTCATACCAGGGCGCAAGATCGGCATAGCGGATCGGCCAGTCGGTGCCGTGCCCGTCGCGCTTGTTCGCCTCGAAGTCATAATCCGACCAGCGATAGGACTGGCGCCCCCAGGTCAGCGAGCGACCGCCGAGCTGGTACGAGCGGAACCAGTTGAAATCGGTGCCTTGCGCCTTGCTGTAAGGGTTCTGCGCATCGTTGACGAAATGGTTCTGGGTATATTCGTTGAAATGCCGGTTGAGCATCTGCACCGCATGCTCGCGCGCGTACATTTCCTGGTCGCCGATCCCACGGAACGGCATTTCCCAGGGCGTCTTCAGCTCGGTCGTGTAATCCTGCTGGTGGCGGATATTGCGCCCGCGCTCGATCATCAGCACTTTCAGGCCCGCCTCGGTGAGCTCCTTGGCGGCAAGGCCCCCGGTAATGCCGGAGCCCACGACGATTGCATCGAAATCCATGGTCTTTCCCTTCCCGCTCAGCCGAAATCGACCGCAGTCCAGTCGCTCGAAAAGGCGCGGGTCTGCGGCGTTACAGGGACGTCGGGGTCATAGGTGCCGGGCACCAGGTTGAATTGCAGCTCCTGCGATCCGCCCGGCTCGCTGGTATAGAAACCGGTCAGGATCAGCGCCTTGACCGTGCGCCAAGGGTGTTCGCGGACACCTTCGGCATAGGCTTCGGCATCGAGCGCGGTGAGCCACCCCGCCTGCGCCTCGGGCGCGGCCTTGAGGAAATCGCCCTTGGCGCGCGCATCGAGCTCGGCCTCGAGCCAGGCCGCCTGGTCGAGCGAGCCATCCTTGCGCGCATGGCGCGTGAGCGCGTCGGGCGCATCCTTGGCCAGCGGCGCCCGCGATTTCTCAAGCCCGTGCGCAAGGCCGAGCAGGACGAAATCGCCCGCGCCGACATCACCTGCGCCCGGCGTCTCGGTCTTGGGGATCACGATCTGGCTGACGGTGCGCATCAGCTCGCGCTGGCGCTCGCTTGGCGCTTCGTCGGCTTCGAACAGGTCGAGCCGGATCGCGGCCAGCGGCACGCCGACCACCGCCGCCAATATCGCCGCGCCACCCAGAAACCGCCTGCGGCTCCAGCCCTTGGGCCGTTCTCGCTCCATGATAACCCGCCTCTCCCGTGCGCCTGTGCGTCTTGTCCCACTTTAGAAAATCACGTATCAGAATACAAATTCTATTTATAAAAGGAGAGAGACGATGCTGAGATGGTCCCGCCAGCTGGATTATGGCAAACATGCCGCGCCGTTCGCGCTGCCCGATACCGATGGGCGCATTCGCACGCTGGAAGAGTTCGAGGCCCCGGCACTGCTCGTCGCCTTCATCTGCAACCATTGCCCGGTGGTGCTGCACCTGCTGCCCGGCCTTATCGATTTCGCGCGCGAATATGCATCCAGGGGGCTGCAGGTGGTGGCCATCTCGTCGAACTCGCCGGAAGACTATCCCGAAGACGACTATCCGCACATGCAGCAGTTTGCGAAGGACCACGACCTGCCCTTCCCCTATCTGCACGACGAGAGCCAGGACGTGGCGCTGGCCTATAACGCCATCTGCACCCCCGATTTCTTCCTCTACGGACCCGATCGTGCGCTCTTCTATACCGGCCAGTTCTGTTCCAGCCGCCCCAAGCTGCCGCACCCGCCGGTGCCGGGCGCACCGCCGCAGCGCACCGATGTGCCCGTGACCGGCGAGGACATGCGCGCCGCTGTCGATGCGCTGCTGGCAGGCCAGGCAGCGCCGGAGCATCAGGTTCCGAGCGCGGGCTGCTCGATCAAGTGGCTGCCCGGCAAGAACCCGTCCTGGGGCTGAGGCGATGACGATCATCGCGCGGCACTGGGTGCCAGCCGCCTCCGTGGTGCCGCAGGAGCGCGGGCCCGAGTTCCTGGGCCCCGTCGATGGCGCGGACTGGTCCGATGGCACGGGCTTCTATCGCGGCTTCTTCACCAGCTTTCGCGTTCGCGCGGGCAAGGCGGTGTGGTTCCACTGGCCGCTGCCCACCCCGGTCGAGCTGGGCGACCATCGGGTAGCGCTCCATTCGCTCAGCCTGCTTTGGGAAACCGGCGATGGCGCCCTGCTCAACTGGGCGACAATGCAGCATGGCGGGATGGACCGGATCGAGCTAATCCCGCGCCTCACCGTTCCACCCTCGGCGCCGGTGCCGTTCGAACCGACACCAGAGTTCCGCCCCTATTGCCCGGAGAACAACGGCAGCTGAGCGAATTCGTGCTGCCCGCGCCGCTGCCGCTGCGCTTCGGCGTGCAGCTGTGCGTGATGGTATCCGCGCCCGAGGATCGCGACGGGCTGGTGCGCTTCTATGGCGCGGGGGCCGATTTCACGGCAGCCGCCGACTGAACGCAAAAAGGGGCGGGTCCCGCCTCACCGGACCCGCCCCCTCTCGTCATCCGCACCCATCCGGGGGCCACCACATACGCCCCCGGGTCCCCTGGTGCAGATCAGAAGTCGAGCAGCATGCGCACGCCATAAGTGCGCGGCGCGCTGAACTGCCAGTTGTAGATGTCGTCGTTGCCCGCAGCCGTGAAGGCGGCATAGGTCAGCGGCTGGTTGTCCTCGAGATTGCGGGCGAACAGCTGGATGCCGAACTTGCCGGTCTCGTCGCGCCATTCGAGCGTTGCGTCGGTCTGGAAGAAGCTGCTCTGGCGCGAATCGCGGAAGTTGAACACGTCCATGAAATAGGCCGACTTGAAGCGGGTGAAGACGCTGGGGGTCAGCGTGCCTGCGCTGCCCAGATCGAACACATGCTCATAGCCTGCCGCGACCACCCATTTCGGCGCCAGCGGGGTGCGATTGCCCGCCAGGTTGGGCTGGACCACCGGGTTCGAGGTAATGTCGCTGTCAAGATCGCCAAGGCCGGTCAGGCAGCCGAGCGTCGGGTGCGTTTCCGAGGCGCAGAACACGGCATAGGACGCCAGGAAGTCATCATATTTCGAGCTCAGATAGTTGATGCTCGCGGTAAAGCGCCCAGAGTCGAACACCTTGATCGACGCATCGAGTTCGAGACCCCAGATGGTCGCGCCACCGGCGTTGAACACCTGGCCACCGATGGTGTTGTCCAGAAGAACGGCCGCCTGGAGATCCTTGTAATCGTAATAGAAGCCCGAGAAGTTGATCGTGCTGGGGCCGAAGCTGCGCTTGATGCCCGCTTCATAGGCCGTGTTGGTTTCAGGCGCATACTGGCCGATCGTGTCGAAGCCACCCGCCTTGAAGCCGGTCGAGACCTTGGCATAGACCAGCGTATCGCTATCCGGCTTGTAGTTGACGCCGACCAGCCATGTCAGCTTGTCCGCCTTGGCGCGGAGAATATCGGTGCGCTGCGGCGCGGCGGTGATTCGGCGGATGCCGGTGTTGAACAGCGGCGACGTCGGGTTGCCCAGGCCGCCCGGATAGAAGGGGAAGATGCCGGTGCGGCTGTCGTCGGTATAGCGCGCGCCTGCGGTCACCGACAGTTCGTCGGTGATCGGAATATCGACCTGGCCGAAAGCCGAATAGCTGCGGCTGCTGACGTCGCGGCGGAAATAGTTGATGAAGGCGCCATTGGGGCCGGTCAGGAAGGCGGGCAGGAACGGCGGGCCGTTGAACAGGCCGCGCTCGATGAACAGATCTTCCTTGAAATAGAAGCCGCCGAACTGCCATTCAAAGCTGCCCGGGCTGCCGCCGTTCAGCCGAAGCTCGTGGCTCTGGGTTTCGACGTTGTTGGCGAAGTTCTTGAACAAAAAGGCCGGGGTCAGCGCCGCGTCGAAGGCTTCGACGGTACGGCGATAGCCGCCGGTATAGGTCAGCGTCGCCGCTTCGAAATCATAGGCGATCTTGCCGCGCACCACCTTGGAGTCCTGCTCGTTGCGGCTCGGTGCGCGCGCCGAGGTGACATAGTTCTTGCGGTCGATCGTCGCCAGGCCGTTGGTGTTCTGCGGAATGCAGACCACGAAGCGCGGATCGGCACCGATCCTCGTCCAGCCATTCTGGTTGCACCCCGGTCCGGGAACCAGAGCGGGATTGGAGCCGAGGCCGTTGTTATAGTTCACGAAGGCGTTGCCGGCGATGATGTTGTCCACCGCGCTCACCTCGAACGCGAGATCGAGCGTCAGCGGATCGATCGGGTTCAGGTGCAGGCTGACACGGCCCGCGCGGCTGTTGTCATTGCCGGTGCGGACATTGACATTGGGATGGCTGAAAAAGCCGTCGCGCTTGGAATAGCTGCCCGAGAAGCGGATGCCGCCGATATCGCCGATCGGCAGATCGACACCGCCCTGAACCAGCACGTGATCGAAATTGCCGTAGGAGGCGGCGAGGTTGAAACCGAAATCGTCGCCGGGCTTGCGGGTGATGAAGTTGACCGCGCCGCCGGTGGCATTGCGCCCCTGCAGCGTGCCTTGCGGCCCGCGCAGCACCTCGACGCGCTCCAGATCGAACAGCGATGCGTTCATCACCGTCGGGCGGTTGATATATTCGCCGTCGATATTGACGACGATCGAGGCGTCCTGCGTTTCGGCATTGTCGTTGGTGCCGATGCCGCGCAGCGTGACGCGCGTCAGGTTGGTGTCGTTGGTGATCTGCACTGCCGGAGCGAGGCGCTGGATGCCGGTCAGATCGCTGATCCCGGCCTTTTCGACATCTTCGCCGCTGACCACCTGAATGGCGATCGGAACATCCTGGACGTTCTGGACGCGGTTCTGCGCAGTAACGACGATTTCCTTGTCGGCATCGACTTCGGTAGCGTCCTGCGCATGAGCAGGCGCTGCGAGCGCTATCGCGCCGACCCCCAGCAACAGCGCAGCACGAATGGCGTGTGAGTGCATCTCGGCAATCCTCCCCTCAAAGGCCCGCCTGCGGATCTGCCCGCTTATGACGGCGTGATTAGAACGACTAAAACTAGAATGATGATTTTATATATCGACCTCGCGGTGTCAAGCTTTAGCCCAATCGATTGAAATTATCCGAGACAATCCGTTTCATGAATGCTCTTTGCCCTGATCAACGGAAAACCGCCATTTAGCGCGCCGTGGTTGCAGCAGAAACCAGTCCGCGCCTTTGACATTCGCGCAACAGGCTATGCAAAAAATGCGTTGCCAAGCCATATCGCGCAGCTTTATACGAATCAGCATTCTAATAAATAGCAGCCAGTCGGAGCTGCCAGGCGATCCAGGCCGCAAGGCCGATCGGTGCCGCTGCATGGGGAGAGGAACCATGTCCGGGACACGTTTGCGGCTGACCGAAAAGCTGAGCTATGGCTTTGGCGATATGGGCTACAGCCTGCCCTACAACATGGCGAGCGGCTTCCTGCTGCTCTATTATGTCAATGTCGTGGGCCTGCCCGCTGCGGCCGTCGGCACGATCTTCCTCGTGGCGCGATTGATGGACGCGGTGATCGACATGGGTGTCGGCATTGCCGTCGACCGGACGCGGAGCCGGTGGGGACGCACCCGCCCCTATTTCCTGTTCACCGCGCTGCCCTATGCCCTGCTGTTTGTCGCGACCTTCGCCGTGCCCGCCGGCTGGAGCCAGACCGCGCAACTCGCCTATGCCTTCATCACGTTCAAGCTGCTCGGCATCGTGATGAGCTTCGGCTCCATCCCCTATAGCGCGTTGCTGCCGATGATGAGCAGCGACCGCAGCGACCGTCTGAAGCTGGGCGGCATGCGTTCGATCGGCACCTCGGTGGGCGTCGTTCTCGGCACAGCAGCGGTGCAGCCGATCCTCGCGGCCTATGGCGGGGAAAAGCAGCCCGGCGGCTATCTCGCCGCCGCCGCGATCTTCAGCGTGCTGTCGATGATCTGCATCCTTGCCCTGTTCCGCAACTGCCGGGAGCGGGTGGTGGACGATGCTTCGGCGCGCTTCCCCATTCTGCCGGAGATCGGCAAGATGCTGCGCAATCGGGCCTGGCTGGTCTCCTTCCTGTTCTGCCTGGTCTATTTCGTCCGTTTTGGCGGGATGATGGCGATCACCGCCTATTTCGCGATCGATGTGATGCAGGCGCCCTGGATGATCGGCGTGATGCTGCCCGCGGTGGCGGGCATGCTGCTGCTCTCGGCGTTCGTCGCCCCCACGATCCTCGCCCGCACCGGCATCCGCAACGGGTGCGTAGCGATGCTGGGCATCGCCGCCCTGCTGTTCGCCATCCTGCCGCTGGTCGAAGGCCAGCCGACGGTGTTTCTTGCCATTTACGTCACCGCATGCCTCGCCACGTCGGTCACCACCACCGCCGCCTTCGCGATGATCGCCGAGACGGTGGACTATCACGAGGCACAATTCGGCGTGCGTCGCGAGGGCTTGCTGTCCGCGGGCGTGAGCCTTGCCACCAAGGTCGGCATGGCGCTCGGCACGGCGGGCATCGCCTTCATCCTGGCCGGGGTCGATTATGATCCCGCCGCAGTCACCGATGGTGCGCGCGCAGCGATCCGCTGGAGCTATTATGGCGGGATCATAACCCTGCTGCTCGTGCAGATCGGCATCGTGCTGGCATGGCCGGGCGCGCAGCCGCGCAAGGCGCAAGGTGCCCAGCTCGCCCTCGATGGAGCCGCCTGATGCGCAAGTCCCTGTTCGCCGCCGCTCTGATCGTCACCGCCGGTGCCGCCGAAGCCCAGGTGATCGTCACCGTGCCCTATCGCCCGCCCGAAACCGTGCAGCGCGTGAAAATCCCGGTCAATCCGGCGGAAAAGCGGCTCAAGGTGCTCATCATCTCGGGCCGCAACAGCTACGAGCATGACTGGACCGGCGTGAACAACATGCTGCGTACGCTGATGACCGACAGCGGCCGGTTCGACGTGCGCGTGGTCGAGGATTTCGACCATGGCACGCTCGCAATGCTCAAGGCCTACGATGTCGTGCTGCTCAACTATTCGAGCCGCTGGAACTATGCCGATCCCGTCCAGCAGATCTGGTCGCCGCAAGCCTTCGAGGCGCTCTATGCCTATGTCCGCGAGGGCGGCGGGCTGGTCGCCTATCACTCCAGCTTTACCTGGGGCCGCGAGATACCCGAATACAAGAAGCTGATCGGCGCGGTGATGGAACCCGGCACCAGCCGCCGTGCGCCGCCGGGGGCGTTCACCGTGAAGCTGGTCGATCGCGGCCACCCGATCACCCAGGGCATTCGCGAGTATATTTGGACCTATAACGAAGACATGTACACGAACATGTCGTTCGCGCCGGACGCGAAAATCCACGTGCTCGGCACCGCGCACGATGCGACATCTGCCTATGACCCCAAGATCACTGGCCCCAAATATCCGGCTGCGGCTTATACGCCGGAAAAACTCAAGGCGATGAAGGGCATCGATGCCGATCATCCGCAGCTCTGGGTGCAGGATTACGGCAAAGGCCGCGTCTTCTCGATCACGATCGGGCATGACGAGGTCAGCCTGCACTTCCAGCCGCTGCAGACGCTGATCCTGCGCGGCACCGAATGGGCGGCGACCGGCAAGGTGACGCTGCCGGTGCTCGACGAGGCGAAGGACTACTAAAAAAAAGGGGTGCCCGTGGCCGGGGCACCCCAAGTGGGAAGCTCGTTGGAGCGGCTCGCCGTCAGGCGGCGAGCGCGCGGATATGCGACAGCGCTACGGCGGTATCGCTGGTGCTGGGGGTCAGTTCGAGGCCCAGCGCGCCGGTATAGCCGACGCCTTCGATCAGCTTCAGCATTGCAGGCCAGTCGATCTGACCGGTGCCCGGCTCGCCGCGTCCGGGCGCATCGGCGATCTGGATATGGCCGACCAGATGCGCGACCTTGGGCAGCACCTCGAACGGGTCCTCCCGCTCGGTGATCGAATGGTACACGTCGTAGAGCAGCTTGATGTGCGGGCTGCCGATCTTCTCGATCACCGCGACGGCATCCTCGGTCATGCCGAACAGTACGCCGGGATGATCGACCCGGGTGTTGACCGGCTCGAGCAGGATGGTGAGACCATGCGCCTGCGCCGTCTCGACGACGCTGCCGATCGCTCCGGCGACGATGTCGAGCTGCGGCGGGCGCTTCATATAGGGCACGGCAATGCCGGAGGGGACGACGATATTGGTCGCCCCCAGCTCGGCTGCCTCGGCCGCCGCCTGCGCGAACATCTCGCGGAAGCGGTCGTGCTGATCGGCCATCACCAGCGCGATGCGCGGATCGGTAACGGTGGCGAGCAGCTCGCACCCCGTCTCGGCCAGCGCGGCCTTGAGGCTGGGCACGTCGCGGTTGCCGGTGGTGAAGATTTCCACCTTGCGGAAGCCCGCCTTGGCCGCGGCGGCCATGCGGTCTTCCAGCCGCTCGCCGGCCTCGTGGAACATATATTCCAGGTTTACGCTGAGTTCGAAGGCCATGAATTCGGTCTTTCCTGGACAGGGGATCAGTACGCGAAGGTTTCGCTGAAGGTGCGATAGGGTTCGGGCGGACGTGCCTCGAGCCGCTGCGAGCTGTCGGTGCGATAGGTGTTGCTCATCACCGTGGCGGGGCCATCGACCGGCGGCATGAACACCGGCTTGCCGTCTTCGCCCACATACATCAGATCGACGTTGAACGCGTCATCCTGCGCGACGGCGGCAAAGGGAATCCATCCCATGCTGTAGGGCGCGCGGGCGACCTCGAAGCAGTGGAAGTGCCAGATCTTCCACTCGCCGTCCTGCTTGATGAAATCGACGCCGTATTTCAGATACACATTGTGCATCCACACCTTCTTGCCGTTGACCAGCTCCTTCTCGAACATCCAGGCGGGCATGTTCTTGGCATTCTCGGGCTCGACCAGCCCCGATTCGATGCCGTTGACGATCCACAGGCCCTTGGCGGTCTGGCCGTCGCCTGCGACCTCGATCACCGGGGTGGTGACGAAGTGCATGATCAGCTTGCCGCGCGGCGAAGGACGACCCTGGTGATAGGACATGATCTTGTCCCAGTCGGTATAGACGCCGACGTTCGAATATTGCGCACGTACGTCGGGCGTGCCCTTCTTGGCCCAGAGCGGGATGATGTCGGTGTCGCGAAAGGCGTTGTGCAGGTACATGTAGCGCGAGAACAGGTTTTCCACCTTGGCGCGATCCTGCGCCACGGTTGTGGTCTGGCGCAGCGTGGCCAGTTCCTTCTCGAGCGCGGCGACGCGCTGATCGGCCGACTGCGCGCCCGCGGCCGTAGGAACGGCAAGGGCACCGGTTGCGAGCGCGGCCGCTGCAGCGCCGGCCAGGAATTTGCGGATGGTCATGATGTCTCTCCCATTGGTTTTTGTTGAAGCCACGCAACCAGGCCGACCAGACCCAGCAGCAAGACGAGAACGGCGTTTTGCGGCAGGGCATCGCCCTCGCCGCTCGACCAGTGAACGGCGGCCGCCACGCACTGGTTGATGATCAGCAGCAACGCCGCGCCTGCGGCCCAGAGCCGCAAACGGGGCAGTGCAAAGCCGAGCAGGACCGCAGCGAGCAGCAGCTCGCTCCATCCCACCGCCCGACCGGCCCATTCAGGCAGCGCCAGGGTCCACACCCGGTGCTGCGCCAGTTCGGCCAGCGGAGCGAAAGCCTTGTGATAGCCGACAAAGGCGAAGAACGCCGCGAGCAGCGTTGCGACCACAATCGCAAGCACAGTCAGCAGGCTCCGCACAGGCACTCGACTCTCCCGGTTATCGTCTCTTTTGCTGAAATAAATATCATAATTCTAATTCTGTCAATCCACTGAATCGCCCGGAAAACCGCCATATCAAGGGGGTTGACCTCGCCGCGGATTTATACGAATATGAATTCTAATTAGGGCTCAGGCCCGAGGGAGAGGGTTCTGGCAAACCGCCGCAGCGCGGCCCTGCACTCTCCCGATTCGACCCGTGCGATCCCAGTGGAGAGGACTTGAAATGACCTATGATATCAAAAGGGGCGTGAGCCTCTATTCCTACCAGAACGAAACCTTCGACGGCACGCTGACGCGCGATGACGTGATCCGCATCTCGTGCGAACTGGGTGCCAACGGCATCGAGGTGATCGGCGAGCAGTCCTTCTGGGGCTGGCCCGAATGCGGCGTGAACGAGGCCGATGTCGCCGCCTGGCACGAAAGCATGAAGCGTTACGGCGGCGTCGGCGTCAGCCACGATTTCATGCTCGACTACAAGCGCTACAAGGGCCGCCCGATGCCGTTCGACGAGCAGGTGGCGAGCGTGAAGAAGGATATCGACTTCGGTGCCATGCTCGGCGTCAAGTTCATCCGCGCGCTGGTCTCGATCACGCCCGAGGTGCTGGTCGCCGCCGCGCCCTATGCCGAGGAAAAGGGCATCAAGATCCTGATCGAGGTGCACGCACCGCTGCATTTCGACCATCCCTGGATCATCCGCCACGCCGAGGCCTTCGAGAAGTCGGGCTCGGACGCGCTGGGCTTCCTCCCCGACATGGGCATGTTCGTGTTCAAGTTCCCGAACGTGTGGAAGGAAAAGTTCATGCGCCTGGGCGTGCCCAAGAACATCGCCGACTATATCGAGAAGGCCTATGAGGACCGCGTGCTGTCCGAATATGTCATTCTCGACGTGCGCGAGATGGGCGGCACGGGTCCTGCGATCGCGATGGCCGAAACGCTGCGCCACAATGCCGCGTTCGAGCCCAAGCGCATGCTCGACTATATGCACCGCATCCACAACATCCACGGCAAGTTCTACGAGATGACCGAGGATTATGTCGAACCCTCGATCCCCTATGACGAGATCGTCAAGGTGCTCAAGCAGGGCGGCTACAAGGGCTATATCTGCTCGGAATACGAGGGCAATCGCTGGATCGAGGACGTGGAAGAGCCCAATTCGGTCGAACAGGTCCGCCGCCAGCAGGTGATGCTGGCCCGCCTGCTGGGCGAGACCGAAACCCCCGCCCTAAAGACCCCGCTGGCCGCCTGAGGAGACCCAAAGCCATGATGGACCACAAGATGATCGTCGCAGGCAGCCTCAAGGCTGTCGAAGGTGGCTTCGCGCTCGAGGCACGCCTGCCCTATTACCGGGGCCTGGGCCTCTCGATGGTGGAGGACATCGCCGTCACCGTCGACGGCACCACCTATCCGCGCGAGGCCGTGCGCTTCACCGTTCGCGACACGACCTACACGCTCGACGAGATGGAGACCTGCTACGACAATCGCTGGAATTTCGGCGAGAAGGCGCTGATCAGCGTGCTGGGCGCAGAGCTTTCCCCCGGCGACCACAAAGTGACCGTCGCGGTGCGCAAGCGCATCTCGTACCTGCCCTTCGTCCCGACGATGACGGCAAGCAAGGACCTGGCGCTCGCCGCCTGATCCGGACCACCACGCGGTACCGGCGCGATGACCGACACGACAAGACGCGACCTGCTGGCATTGGCGGCAGGGACCGTGGCCTCGGTCGGCGCATCGTCGCTGCCGGGCCCTGCCCTGGCCGCCGCGACTGGAACGCCCCCGGCAACCGGCATTCCGATGCCTTCCTGGGGGCGCACATTCGAGGGCCAGCGCTGTGCCGACCGGGGGGATGGCACCTATCTTAACCCCATCCTCCCCGGTTGTCATGCCGATCCTTCCATCCTCAAGGACGGAGAGGATTACTATCTCACCTTCTCGAGCTTCGAGGCCGATCCTGGGCTGCTGATCTGGCACTCGCGCGATCTCGTCAACTGGCGACCCTTCGCCAATGCCCTGCCCAACCCGATCGGATCGGTGTTCGCGGTGGACCTGATCAAGCATGACGGGCGCTATTACATCTACATTCCCTTCATCCCGACCAGCTGGTCGAGGGGGCTGACCGACGCATCGATCTACGTGATCCATGCCGACTCGATTGCAGGGCCGTGGAGCGAGCCGATCGACCTCGGCATCCGCGGACGAATCGACCCCGGCCATGCGGTGGGCGAGGACGGCCGGCGTTATCTCTTCCTGTCCGCCGGCTATCGCGTCGCGCTCACGCCCGATGGGCTGGCGACGGCGGGGCCGGTCGAGAAGGTCTATGACGGCTGGAAGTATCCCGCCGACTGGGTGACCGAGGCCTATGCGCTCGAAGGCCCCAAGATGCTCCGGCGCGGCAACTGGTTCTACATGGTGAGCGCCGTGGGCGGCACGGCAGGACCTGCCACGGGCCATATGGTAATCGCCGCTCGTTCGCGATCCATCCATGGGCCGTGGGAAGACTGTCCGCACAATCCGATCGTCCGCACCCGGTCAGACAGCGAGGCATGGTGGTCGCGCGGTCATGCGACGCTGGTCGAGGGACCGGCGGGCGACTGGTGGATGGTCTATCACGGGCTGGAAAACGGCTATCGCACTCTCGGTCGCCAGTGCCTGCTCGAGCCGATCGAATGGACCGAGGACGGCTGGTTCCGCGCCAAGGGCGGCGATCTCTCGCGCCCGCTGCCCGCCCCGGGCGGCGGCAAGCGGCAACCGCATGGCATGCCCCAGTCGGACGATTTCGCCGTATCGGCGCTGGGCACGCGCTGGGTGTTCCACGCCCCCGGCGCGGGCGAAGCCGAGCGGGCCAGCTTCGGCAAGGATGGCCTGAGGCTGGCCGCGCGCGGCACCGGGCCGCATGACGGTTCGCCGCTGACCGGCACGGTGGGCGACCGGTCATATGAGATCACCGTCGAGCTGGAGCTGGAAGGCGCGGCATCGGGCGGGCTGCTGCTGTTCCTCAGCAACCGGCTGTTCGTCGGGATAAGCATCGATGGCGAGAAGATGGTGACATATGGCGCAGGCCGCCGCCACCATTGGCGCGAACCCGCGCCTGCCGCGCGGCACATGTGGTTGCGGATCGAGAACCGCGCGCATGTCGTCACGATGTATTACAGCCTCGACGGACAGGCCTGGACGCGGCACGGGCTCCGCCTGGAGACATCCGGTTATAATATCAACACGACGGTCCCGGGCGAGGGCGAGAACCTGCGCCCCGCCCTGTTTGCCGCTGGCGAGGGCGCGGCGCGGTACCGGAACTTCCGCTACCGCGCGCTTTGACCGACGGGCTCAGTCGATCCCCATCAGCCGCTTGTTGAGCTCGCGGTCGGCACCGCCCGCCGCGAAATCGTCGAACGCGTGTTCGGTGACGCGGATGATGTGCTTGGCGATGAACGGCGCGCCCTCGGCGGCACCCTGTTCGGGATGCTTGAGCGCGCATTCCCATTCGAGCACCGCCCAGCCGGCAAAGTCATTCGCTGCCATCTTGCTGAAGATCGCGGGGAAATCGACCTGGCCGTCACCCAGGCTGCGGAAGCGTCCGGGCCGGTCGACCCAGGACTGATAGCCGCCATAGACGCCGCTGCGGCCATTGGGACGGAACTCCGCATCCTTCACGTGGAAGCATTTGATGCGCTCGTGATAGATGTCGATATAGGCCAGGTAATCGAGCTGCTGCAGCACGAAATGGCTGGGATCGTAGAGGATGTTGGCGCGCGGATGGTTGCCTACGCGCTCGAGGAACATCTCGAAGGTCACGCCGTCGTGTAGGTCCTCGCCCGGATGGATTTCAAAGGCGGCATCGACACCATTCTCGTCGAACACGTCGAGGATCGGCTTCCAGCGGCGGGCGAGCTCGTCGAAAGCATCCTCGACCAGACCTGCGGGCCGTGCGGGCCAGGGATAGAAATAGGGCCAGGCGAGCGCGCCGGAGAAGGTCGCGTGCGCGTTCAGCCCCAGCTTGCGGCTGGCGATCGCGGCATTCTTCACCTGTTGCACCGCCCATTCCTGCCGCGCCTTGGGGTTGCCATGGACCGATGCCGGGGCAAAGCCGTCGAACTGCGCGTCGAACGCGGGGTGCACCGCAACCAGCTGGCCCTGCAGATGCGTCGACAGCTCGGTAATCTCCAGCCCCTTGTCGGCGAGCATCCCCTTGATCTCGTCGCAATAGGTCTGGCTTTCGGCGGCGAGCGTCAGGTCGATCAATCGCTCGTCCCAGCTGGGGATCTGGATGCCCTCATAGCCCAGCCCCGCGACCCAGTCGGCGATGCTTTCCAGGCTGTTGAACGGCGCGGCGTCGCCCGCGAACTGGGCGAGGAAGATCGCCGGGCCCTTGATGGTCTTCATGGGGAATGTCCTTTCAAACGGTGAGCGGCACCCAGCCGGAAACGTCCCGGCTGGCGCGGACGGCGGTGTCGACAAAGGTCATGCCGCGCAGCGCATCCTCGATGCCCGGCAGCAGCGGCGCGGCTTCACCGCGCAGCAGCGCGGCGAAATCGCGATAGATATTGGCAAAGGCTTCCAGATAGCCCTCGGGATGGCCGGTCGGCGTGCGCGTGCGGCTGGCGGCATCGGGGCCGAGCTGCGGACCACCGGCATGGACGATCTCGGTCCGGCCATCCAGGCTGTGCAGGGTCAGCGTATTGGGCACTTCCTGCCGCCAGACGAGGCCGCCCTTGTCGCCATAGACGCGGATGCGAAGCCCGTTCATCTCGCCCACCTCGATCTGGCTGGCGAGCAGCACGCCGCGCGCGCCGTTGTCGTAGCGCAGCAGGACGGTGCAATCGTCATCGACCGGTCGGCCCGGCACGACTGCCGCCAGATCAGCGAGAAGTTCGACCACTTTGAGCCCGGTGATGAACTCGGCCAACTGGAAGGCATGCGTGCCGATATCGCCGATACAGCCGCCGGGACCCGAGCGTGCGGGATCGGTGCGCCACTCGGCCTGCTTGCCCACCGCCTCGCCCGCGAGCCAGCCTTGCGGATATTCGACCACCAGCTTGCGGATCGTGCCAAGCGCGCCCGCGGCGATCCGCGCCCGTGCCTCGCGCACCAGCGGATAGCCGGTATAGGTATGGGTGAGCGCATAAGGCAGCCCGGCAGTCGCCACCAGCGCGCCCAGTTCCTGCGCCTCGGCCAGGGTCGATGTGGCGGGCTTGTCGCTGATGACCGGGAAGCCGGCCGCCAGCGCCGCACGCGCAGCGGGCAGGTGATGGTGATTCGGGCTGACGATGCTGACGAAATCGATCCCGTCGTCGCGCGCCTTTTCGGCAGCGAACATCGCGTCGAGCGAGGGATAGGCACGCGCTGGATCGATGCGATAGCTCTCGCCCGCCTCGCGGCTGCGGCCTGGATCGCTCGAAAAGCAGCCTGCCACCAGCTCGATCTCGCGGTCCATTTCCGCTGCGATCCGGTGAATCGGGCCGATGAACGATCCCGGCCCGCCGCCGATAAGCCCCATTCGCAAACGCCGCATCGTCGATCCGCTCCTACCATTTATTTTCGAATACATATTCTAGTTTGCTCCGATCGCGCTCGTCAAGGCAGGTTGTGCGCAAGGCTGTGGCGGGCAAAGCTGAGGCTTGACCGGAGCCGCGACGCGCCATAAACTCGAATGCATATTCTAATAATCAGCCGGAGCAGCGGCAGGAGAGAGCAGTGCAGGCATTGGCCAATTTCTACCGGGACCTCACCCTCAAGCCGCAGGGCATCATCGTGGTGCTGGCGGCCTTCCTGCCGATCATCGCGATCGTCGCCATGGGGCCTGCGGTCCCTGCAATGATCCAGCATTTCGCCAATGATCCCGATGCGCGCGCCAAGGTGCCCGCGATGATCGGCGCGCCGGGCCTGGCGATGGCGCTGATCGCGCCGTTCGCGGGGCTGCTGGTCGACCGCTACGGACGTCGTTCGCTGCTGCTCTTGTGCACCGCGCTCTACGGCGTGTTCGGCTCAGCCCCGCTGTTCCTCAATGATCTTGATCATATCTATTATTCGCGGCTGCTGCTCGGAGTGTCGGAAGCGGGCATCCTGACCGTGGTGAACACGCTGATCGGCGATTACTGGGACGACAAGGGCCGCAAGAACTGGCTGTTCCTGCAAGGGCTGCTCGGCCCCTTCCTCGCCGGGTTCGTCGCGCTGATCGTCGGCTTCGCCACGACCGTGCAGTGGAACGGCGTGTTCCTGGTCTATCTCGTCGCCTTCCCCATCTGGGCAGCGATGTTCGTCTGGCTGTTCGAACCCAAAAAGGCCGCGGACAAGGGCGTCACCATCGCCGCTGCGCCCGACGGGCCGAAAACCCCCTTCCCGCTGATCAGCCTGGTCCAGGTCGCTACGGTGACGCTATTCTGCTCGATGCTCTATTACGTGTTCATCATCAACGGCGCGCTGATCTTCCGCGAGGTGGGCGTGACCGAGCCGCAGAATTACGCGGCCATCATCTTCATCCCGCAATTCTTCATCCTGGCGGGCGCGGCCCTGTTCAAGCTGCTGTCGGATCGGAGCCACGCGGTGCAACTGGGCACGTTCCTGTCGCTGATGGGGCTGGGCCTGGCCGGCATGGGCCTTGCGCATACGCCCGCGATCATGGCCGCTGCGCTGATCGTGCAGCAGACCGCCGCGGGCATGGCGGTGCCTTCGCTGATCAACTGGACGCAGACCAAGTTCGACTATCACCATCGCGGCACCGGCATGGGCATCTGGACAGCCTCGTTCTTCCTGGGCCAGTCGCAGTCGCCACGGATGGTTCACATGATCGATGCGAGCGCCGGATCGATGCAGGGCGCATTTCTGATCGCCGGCTGTGTCGCGCTGGGCGGCGCGGTGCTGGCGATTGTCACCAGCCTTGCTGCACGTCCGCAAGTGGTCAGGGCATGATGCTGCGCGCGCTCGTCTGTGCAACGGCACTGGCCCTCGCCCTGCCCGTCCAGGCGCAACACACTCCTGCCTTCCAGTTCAGCGATGCGGCACGCGCCGATTATCCCGGTGAAATCGTCCTCCGCACCGGCCTCGGGCAGCCGAAGGAAGAATGGTTCCGCCAGGATGGCGCCTTGCAGGTGCGCAACATCAGCCAGGCCACACTCACCCCGTTCCTGCCCGATCCCAAATCGGCGACCGGTGCGGCGGTGATCGTGGCGCCCGGAGGCGGCTTTCTGGGGCTCGCGATCGAGGATGAAGGCTTTCGCGTCGCCCGCTGGCTCGCCGATCACGGCATCGCGGCCTTTGTGCTGAAATATCGCGTGCTGCCCACGCCGGCCGACCCTGCGATCTTCCGCCGCGAGCTGGTGGCGGTGCGAACCGGCAAGGGCCAGGCCAGTTTCCGTCCGCCCGCCGACACCCCGCCCGAGGCGCTGGCCGACGGACAGGCCGCGTTGCGCCATGTGCTGATGCAGGCTAGCGAATATCGGATCGACCCCAGGCGCACCGGCATGATGGGTTTTTCGGCCGGCGCCTTCCTGACGCTGTCGGTGATGTCCGCCGATGCGCCCGATGCACGCCCTGCCTTTATCGCGCCGATCTATGGACGGCAGTCTGCGGTGGCGATGCCCGCCAAGGCACCGCCGATGTTCGCGCTGATCGCGGCGGACGATCCGCTGTTCGCCCGCGATGGCTTTGCGCTGGTCGATGGATGGCGCAAGGCCGGCGCACCGGTCGAGTTCCACTTCCTGCAAAATGGCGGTCATGGCTTCGGCCTCGGGCGCGCCGGAACCACCAGCACCGACTGGATTTACGGTTTTCACCGCTGGCTTGACGTGAACGGCATGCTGGCTTCGGAACCTTGACTCGCATTTCGCGGTTGCACAAAGTCAATCTTCGCCGCATGTCGGCTGCCACGTAAAGGTGCGATGACGGAAAACTTGATGCCAAACCTGCCCCTGCCCTCCCCTTTCTGCACGCAAGGAGCCGCGCCATGCCCGGCAGCGTGAAGAAGAAGAAGGAGGCTGCGAACGGCTTTGCGGTCGCCGATGTCAGCCGCAAGCCGCAACAGGGCCGCTCGCTGGCATCGCTCAAGCGCATGCTGGAAGCCGCACGCGAGCTGATGCTCGAGCGTGGCAGTGAGGAATTCACCCTGCAGGAAGTCAGCGAGCGCGGCCAGGTGTCGATCGGCTCGATCTATCTGCGCTTCGAGAGCAAGGACAATCTGGTACGCGGAGTCATCGCCGAGGCGCTCGAGGAGCAGTCCGCCGAGGAAGCTGCCATGGTCCAGCGGCTGAGCGCCGAATGCGCGGATCTGGCCAGCTTTGTCTTCGAATATGTCGAAGGCTATGCCGAGGTGCTGCGCAAGCACGCCCCGTTGCTGCGCCTCACGATGATGCGCGCCGAACATGATCCCCTGGTCGCGGCCCCTGGCAAGCAATATGCGCTGCGCGCGGAAACCGATGCGACCCAGGCCATGCTGGCGCATGCTGCGGAGTTCGGCGGCGAGGATGCCAGGGACCATGAGGTCAAGGCGCAGTCGGGTTATCACGTGATCTTCGCCACGCTGGCCCGCCAGCTGAGCCTGGGATCGACCGGCGAGTCCGCCCATGCCTATGACTGGAACCTGATGAAGCGCGAGCTGGCACGCATGTGCCTGGCCTATCTGCGCGCGGATTGACAATCGCCAAAGCTTAATTAGAGTTCTGATTCTAATAATGACGCGGCGGGAGAGCTGCGCCGGAATCAGGAGATGAGGCCATGGCATCCGCCCCCCCAATCGCGCAGCGGCTGACCTGGCCACAGCGCCTTGCCTGGATGGTCTGCGCCATGCCGGAGCTGGTGAAATCCTTCGCCTGGGACGCGTTCGTGCTGTTCTTCTATGCGCAGGTCGTGGGCCTGTCGGGCTGGCTGATCGGCATTGCGATCGCGGTGATCATCGTCTTTGACACATTGGTCGATCCCTGGATCGGGGCGTTTTCCGACCGCTTAACCGGAACGCGGCTGGGTCGCCGCCACAGCCTGATGTTCGCCGCGATCCTGCCGTTCAGCATTGGCATCGCCATGGTGTTCGCGCCGCCTGCAGGCATGGCGCAGGTGCAGATCCTCGCCTGGCTGCTCGGCTGGGGGCTGCTCGCACGCTGCGGCATCTCCTTCTGGACGGTGCCCGCCTATGCGCTGGGGGGAGAGCTGACCACCGACACGGTGGAGCGGCGGCTGGTCGCGGTGCTGCGCAATATCGGCAACCAGCTGGTCATCCTCACCGTCCCGGCGGTGGCGTTCGAGGTGTTCTTCGTCGCCTCCCCCGCCTTTCCCAAGGCGCAGCTCAACCCTGCGCCCTATCCCGGATTCGGGCTGTTCGTCGCGATCCTGGGCGGCACGCTGATGCTGCTCGGCGCGCTGGGCACCTATCGCCGCGCCCGGCAGATCGAGGCGCAGGAGAGCTCCACGCCCGACAGCGACGCGGGCACAGGCCCGTTCGCGGTTCTGATGCGGCTGGTGCGCGCGGTCCGGATCACGCCCAATATCGGCAAGCTACTGCTTGTCGCATTCCTGGTGCTGTTCGTGAACTCGGTCATCAACCAGCTCACACTCCACCTTGCCACCTATTTCTGGCAGCTCGACCCCAGCTGGACCCCGCGCCTGCTGATGGCGGCCACCTTCGGATCGATGCTGGCCATGCTGCTGGCACCGCTGTTCCTCAGGATCTTCTCGACCCGTCAGGCGATGGTCATCGGGCTGTGCGGCTTTTTCGCGGTGCAGGCGCTCGCGGTGCTGCTACCGCTCGGCGGGTTGGCCCCGGCAGCGGGGACGGCGGCGATCGGTGCGCTGATCGCCGCCCTGAGGTTTCTGGGCGGCCTCGCCTATGGCCTGTATGTCGTGCCGTTCAACGTCATCACCTATGAAATCGGCGACGAACACACCTATGATACCGGCCGCCCGGCCCAGGGGCTGGTCGCCAGCTTCATGTTCATCGGCCTGCAGCTGGGCAGCGGCGCGGTGGCGCTGCTGGCGGGATCTTTCCTGGGCGTGATCGACTTTCCGGTCGGCCTGTCCGTCGAGGCGATGCCGCAGGACAAGGTCGATGCGCTCGCCTGGTTCGTGCTGGCGCTGGTGACGCTGGCGGGCGGCGCGATGGCGTGGCTGGTCAGCACTTTCAGGATTGATCGCGACAAGGTGGATGCCCTGCGCACGGCCCCGGCGGAAGGAGCGGCATGATGCGCGGAAAGGCCCTGACGCTGGCGCTCGCCGCCGCGCTGACATCCGCCTGCACGACCGCGCCACCGGCCAGCCCGACCGAGGCGAACCGCGCAATCGTCGAGGATTTTGCGCGGCTCTTCTATACCGAGCGCGACGTGCGCCAGGCGTTCGAAAAGCATGTCGCGCCGGATTACATCCAGCACAATCCGGGGATAGCCGATGGCCGGGAGGCGGCGATCAGGGCGCTGACGCCGATGTTTTCCCGGCCCGAGGCGCGCTTCGAGGTGAAGCGCATCCTGGTCGATGGCGATCTGGCGGCGATCCATCTGTTCGGCCGCGGCGATCCTGCCACGCCGGGCGCGGCGGTGGCCGACATCTACCGGCTGAAGGACGGCAAGATCGTCGAGCATTGGGACATATTGCAACCCATGCCCACCACGTCCGCCAATCCGCACCCGATGTTCTGAGCGAATGGCACAAAAAAGGGGCGCGGACCGCATGGCCCGCGCCCCCTTTTTCGTGATTCCTTCGCGATCAGTGCCCGGCGAATATCCGGCGGCACATCGCCTGGTGCTTTTCGACCTGCTCGAAGCCGTCATCGGGCAGATAGGCATGGCCTTCCCATTCGCTCACCAGCGTGCCGGTAAAGCCGCCGTCGCGGAACAGCGGCAGGATGGTTTCATAGTCGATCGCTTCCTCGCGGCCGTCATCGCCCATGCCGTAGAACTTGCCATGGATATGGATGGTGCGGTCGACCAGCGCCGCCCAGCTCTTGGGATCGTGGTTCGACAGGATGAAGAAGGCGAGGCTGGCGGCCTGGATATGATCGGGCTCATGCCCTTCCTTCAGCGCCCATTCGCGCAGGCGACCGGCCTTTTCATGGCTCATGCCCGGCTCGACCCAGACCTCTTTCAGCTTGTCGAGTAGGCTTTCCTTCGCGCCCTTTGCGCGAGCGGCATTGAGCATCGATTCGGGAATGCGGCTCGCCGTCCCGCCAAAATCGGGAATCCAGCCGAGATAGGGCGTATTCAGCTTGTCGTACATCTCGCCATAGGCCTGGACGGCGGGGTGACCTGCCCACATCGGCGCGTGCACTTCCACACCCATGCGGATGTCGAGCTCTTCGGCATAAGGCGCGATCTCAGGCAGCAGCTCGACCGGCAGCGCGAACTGATAGCGCACCAGGCTAAAGCCCATCTTCTTGGCCGAGCGCAGCTGGCGCTTGTGATATTCGACCAGGGTCGCGTCGTCGATCGGCTGCGCCCCGGGGCGCAGGAAGCGGTCGGAGTTGATCGCGCAGGATGTGGCGTTGAGCCCGGCTTCGGCCATCATCTGCTTGAACTGCTCGGCGAACTCGTCCGACACATCGGGGAATTCGCGGAAATTCTGGAAGCCGATGATCTCGATATTCGGCCCCATGCCGCGCTTGGCGACCTCCTTGAGCAGGCCATCGAGCTCGAACTTGCGGTTGAGCCAGGCATTGGTGAACGAATAGAGCGTGACGCCGGTCTGCGGGCCGGTGCTGGTTGCGGTGGTGGTCATGTCGATCAGGTCCTTCAGGCGACGCGCAGCGTCTGCGTCTGGGTGTTGGCGCGCTTCATTCCGGGGATATAGGGCGGGCTAATGAACAGGCTCAGCGCCACCTCATGCTCGCTGCCGGGCTCTGCGCGCTGGCCGGGGATGTGGAGAAAGGCGCTGTCGCGCACGAACCAGAAGGCATTGATCTGCTCGCCCAGGTCCTTGAGCGGCCAGACCGATCCGTCGAACTCGACCTTGGCATCGGACAGGTCCACCGGCGCACCGTCGATGTGCACCGAATCGATCTCGACAATGGAAAACGGCAGTGACCTGTACCACGGCAGGCGCATGGCCAGGCGCAGCCCTTCGGGCGTCGCACTCAGCCCCTCTTCTCCGATGATACGTTCAACCGGAAGCATCACTCTCTCCTCGCTTAATTAGAATGATGTTTCTAATTGTCGCTTGACAGCGGGTCAAGGCTGGTGTTGAAAAAATCAGAACAACAGTTCTAGATTTTGCGCTCGTTTTCAGCAGCGCTGCCAGGGGAGAGGGGCTTGGCCCGGTTCGACTATATCATCGTGGGCGCCGGCTCGTCGGGCTGCGTGCTCGCCAACCGGCTCAGCGCCGATCCGCGTCATCAGGTGCTCCTGATCGAGGATGGCGGGCGCAACGACCATCCGTTCATCCTGATGGCGGGCGGCTTCGTCAAGATCATGGGCAATCCCGCCTATTTCCGCGCCTATCCGGTCGCGCAGCAGCCGGGGCGGCGGCAGGAAATGCACGCCTATGGCCGGGGCCTGGGTGGCTCCTCGGCGATCAACGGCACCTGGTATCTGCCCGGCATGCCCGGCGATTATGACGGCTGGGCGGCGATGGGCCTGACCGGCTGGGGCTGGGACGAGATGGCGCGCTGCATCCGCACGGTCGAGAATTATCGCGCTCCCGGCGCGCATCCGGGCCGCGGCCATGACGGCGAGCAGCAGATCACCCCTTCGGACTACAAGGGTCCGGTATTCGACGCGCTGGCCGGTGCCTTTGCGCAAGGCGGCATGCCCTGGGTGGATGACATCACCACGCCCTGCATCACCGGTGCGGGCCGATCGCAATATACCGTCGATCGCGCCGGCCAGCGCCAGTCGACCTACGAGGCGTTTGTCGAACCGATCCGCCACCGCCCCAACCTCACGGTGATCCACCCTGTTGCGGTCACCCGGTTGACCGTCGCCGAGGGCCGCGTCACCGGCGTAGTGACCGAGCGCGAGGGTGTGGAAGAGACGCACCAGGCGGGAGAGGTCATCGTCAGCGCGGGCGTCTATGGCTCGCCGCAACTGCTCCAGCTGTCAGGGATCGGCCCCGGCGCGGAATTGCAGCGGCTGGGCATTGCGGTCGCGCACGAACTCGCCGCTGTGGGCCAGAATTTCGCCGACCACCAGAAGATGGGCGTGTCGTTCGACCTGCACAACAATCCCGGCAACAACCGCGAGTTCCTCGGCTGGCGGCTTTATCGCAACGCGATCCGCTATTTCCTCACCCGCACCGGCCCGCTGGCGCGCGTCGGCATGCCGATCACCGGGCTGATCTCGACCGAGGGACTCGACGACTGGCCCGAGTTCCAGGTCGCCGCCGCGCCGTTTGCGATGCGCACGATCAACGAGATGGCCGAGCGCCCGGGCAGCCCGCTCACCGACCGGCCCGGCCTCACCTTCTCGGGCTACCACCTACGTCCGAAGAGCCGCGGCACGGTCACGCTCACCTCGCCCAGCCATCGCGACGCGCCAGTGGTCGACCCGAACATGTGGTCCGATCCCTATGACCAGCACAAGGCGCTCGAGCTGTTCCACTTGTTCCGCAGGCTTGCCAGCATGCCTGCACTCGCGCCCTATATCGGCGATGAGCGCATGCCCGGCGCCGCGATCCAGGACGAGGACGCGCTGATCCCCGAGGTGCGCAAGATGACCGAATGCGGCCTGCACGGCACCGGCACCTGCTCGATGGGCACCGACGCGGCCAATTCGGTCGTCGATGCGCGCTGCCGCGTACACGGCCTGCAAGGTCTGCGCGTGGTCGATTGCTCGATCATGCCGACCCCGGTCTCTGGCAACACCAATGGCCCGGCGATCGCACTGGCCCAGCGCGCGTCCGAGCTGATCCTCGAAGACGCACGTGGATAGGTGCCATGGGGCAGCGTCCGCTGCCCCCTATCCTGGCATCTGCTCCAGCTCGAGACCCTTGGTTTCGCGAACCGTTGCAGCAACGAAGACCAGCGACACCAGCGCGCACGCGGCATAGGCACCATAGGTAGCTGGCAAGCCAACGCTATGCGCCAGCCATGGAAAGCTGGAGCTTACCGCGAAATTGGCAAGCCATTGGGCCGCACCTGCGACCGCCAGCGCCGAACCGCGGATCTGATTGGGAAACATTTCCCCCAGCATCACCCACATGACCGGCCCCCAGCTGAGGTTGAAAAAGGCAACATAGACATTGGCTGAAACCAGTGCGGTCAGCCCCACGCCCGCCGGCAGCACGACATTGCCGCCTTCCATGTGCGCCTGGGCAAAGCACCAGGCAAGAATACCGAGCGTGGCTGCCATTCCCCCCGATCCGACGAGCAGTAACGGCCGCCTTCCAATCCTATCAACGAGTCCGATGGAGACAAGGCAGGCCAAGATCGACACAGCGCCCGTAAGGATATTGATCTTCAGCGCATCGGCTTCGCTGAAACCGACCGCCTGCCACAGCACGGCACCGTAATAGAAGACCACGTTGATCCCGACGAGCTGCTGGAACACGGCCAGACCTATGCCGACCCAGATGATCGGCCGCCATCCGCCACCAGGCTGCTTGAGATCATCGAGGCTGGGCGCATGATCCATGTCGAGCGAGCCCGCGATTTCTTCCACCTTGGCCCGCGCCTCGGCTGCGCCGAAGAGCTTGGTCAGCACCGCTTCGGCTTCTTCCAGCCGGCGTCGTGCCACCAGATAGCGGGGACTTTCCGGGATGAAGGCCAGGCTGACGAGGAACAGCAGGCCTGGTGCGGCCTGCACCCAGAACATCCAGCGCCACGCAGCATGGCCGCCAATGAGATCGAGCGACGAACCGGCCACCGCGGCCAGTGCATAGTTGCACAGGAACGCTCCGGTCAGGCCGGAGATGATCATGACTTGCTGGATGCTGGCCAATCGCCCGCGCACCGGCGCAGGCGTCACTTCGCTGATATAGGCTGGCGACAGGACGCTGGCCGCGCCAACCGCTCCCCCGGCAAGGAATCGCGCGAGAGCAAGCACCGGAGCGGACCATGCCATTCCCGACAGCAAGGCCGTAAGGACAAAGAGGATCGCGGCGATCATCATGAGCCGCCGCCGCCCCCACAGATCGGCAAATCTGCCTGCCAAAAAAGCACCCAGTGCGCAGCCGGGAAGCAAGGCGCTGACGGTCAGGCCAAGTTCCGTATCGCTCAGACCAAAAGCGGCGCGAAGGCCATCCTGCGTGCCGTTGATTGCGCCCGAATCATAGCCGAACATGAACCCGCCTATCGTGGCCACAGCCACGATAAGGAGGACCGATGATCGTGCGCGTCGATGGGTTTCCATGCCCCGCCTCCCCTTCCCACATTGTCTTTGTGAGCGCTACCATGATGCCCGGGAGGGGGAAGTCAAGTCACATGGCGGGTGGTCGATGCCCGCACCACGATCTCGTGCCCCAGCCGCAGGTCTGGTAGGTCGTGGGAAGCGAATTCCGCAGGGCTTGCAAGATAACGCACGAGAAGGATCGTGGCCTCGCGCGCCATGTTCGAGACCGGCTGGCGGACGGTGGTCAGTTCAGGCCAGACGGCGCGGGCCATGGCGGTATCATCGAAGCCGCAGATCGACAATGCGCGCGGCACTTCGAGCCCGAGGCGATGGGCGGTGGCCATTGCGCCTGCCGCCATGTCGTCATTGCTGGCGAAGATCGCGCTGGGAGGATTTGCGGATGCCAGCAGCGCCTGAGCGGCCTCCATGCCTGAGCGGAACGTATAGTCGCCCGTCGCGATCATCGCCGGATCGGCTGCGAGGTTGGCCTGCTGCAGGGCACGGCAAAACCCGGCCCGCCGCCGTGCGCTCATCGGAAAGCGGTCCGATCCGGCAATGAACCCGATCCGGCGGTGACCGAGCGCCAGCAGATGGCTTGTCATGTCCCTTGCGGCTGCTTCGTCATCCATGCCAATACTCAGCGCACCAGCCATGGCCTGAGTAGCGGCAATTCGAGCCACGGCCAGATGACCGGCTGCAAGTCCGTCGACCAGCGTCGAGTCGTCGCAAAGCGGCGCGGGCAGAAGGACGCCCTCGACCCGATGGCGCTGCAGCCGGGCGACGAGATCGGTCACCTTTTCGTCGGCACGAAACGACTCGAGCAACAGGACCGCATCGCACTCGCCCGCCTGCTCCAAACAGCCAAGCAGCAATTCGCTGAGAAAGGCTGCGCTGGGATTTTCGTAAACCAGCGCAAGGCGATGCTGCCTCGCTCCGGCCAACGAGCGCGCCGCCTGATTCGGTACATAGCCCAGATCGCGGATAGCTTGTTCGACCTTGTCACGGCTGGCTTGAGTGATCCGTGCACTGTCATTGACGACGCGCGATACGGTCATAGGCGAGACGCCCGCCAGCCGCGCGACATCGGCAAGCGTGGGGCCTGGCCCGCCCCGCCGCCTTGCGCGCCTGGCCCTTGGTTCTTCCTGGATGCCGTTGTTCATGCTGCATGCCTAGGGCGGTTGGCGCGTGGCGACAAGGCGCAGCGGCGTGCATCCGGCCTGCCGGACGTGAGGCGAAATGACCGCTTGTCTTTCATCTTATGGTAGCGCTATCATGAAGGTCGGAGAGGATAAACAACGTGTTTCTTGGCATCGACATCGGCACTTCAGGGGTCAAGGCGGTATTGCTGGGCGCGAAGGGCCATATCATCGCCCAGGCCAGCTCTGCCCTCACCGTGCAGCGCCCGCACCCGCTCTGGTCCGAACAGGACCCGGCGGACTGGTGGAACGCCACCCAGGCCGCCGTGCTCGCCCTGCCCGCCGATCTGCGCGCGCGGGTGGAGGCGGTGGGCCTTGCAGGCCAGATGCACGGCGCGACTCTGCTGGGCGCGGACGATCGCCCGCTGCGCCCCGCGATCCTGTGGAACGATGGCCGCAGCCATGCCGAATGTGCGGCGCTGGAAGCCGCCGTTCCCGATCTGCGCGCCATTTCGGGCAATATCGCGATGCCCGGCTTCACCGCGCCCAAGCTCGCCTGGGTGCGCGCGCACGAGCCCGAGATCTTCGCCGCGACGCGCAGCGTGCTGCTGCCCAAGGACTATGTCCGGTTGCTGATGACCGGCGAAAAAATCAGCGAAATGTCCGATAGCGCGGGCACGCTCTGGCTCGATGTCGGTAGGCGCGACTGGTCGGACGAGCTGCTCGCCGCGACCGGGCTCGACCGGTCGCACATGCCGCGCCTGGTCGAGGGCAGCGCGATTGGCGGCACCCTGCTGCCTGAAGTGGCCGCGCGCTGGGGCATGGCCTCGGTGCCGGTGGCGGGCGGCGCGGGTGATAATGCGGCGGGCGCGGTCGGCGTCGGGGTGGTGCGCGATGGCGATGCGCTGCTCTCGCTCGGCACCTCGGGCGTGATCTTCGTCGCGACTGACCGGCTGCGCGCCAATCCCGGCGGCGCGGTCCATGCCTTCTGCCACTGCCTGCCGGGCCTGTGGCACCAGATGAGCGTGCACCTGTCCGCCGCTGTCTGCCTCGACTGGGCGGCGGCGATGATGCACCTCACCGTGCCCGATCTGCTCGCCGCAGCAGAAGCGGAAGGCGCAGACCAGGGCAACGAGCTGTTCCTGCCCTACCTTTCGGGCGAGCGCACCCCGCACAACGACCCGCATGTGCGCGGCGCGTTCCTGGGCCTTGGTCACGACAGCAGCCCGGGGCGCATGGCGGCGGCGGTGCTGGAGGGCGTCGCCTTCGCGCATGCCGATGGCCTGGCCGCGCTCCAGGCCGTCGGAACCCGGATCGAGAGCCTGTCGGTGATCGGCGGCGGCGCACGCTCGGCCTGGTGGGGCCGCATCTTCGCCTCGGCGCTCGATGTCCAGCTCGATTATCTCGACGGCGGCGAGGTCGGCCCGGCGCTGGGCGCGGCGCGGCTGGCGCAGATCGCCGCGACCGGGGCCGATCCTGCCAGCATCTGCACCCGCCCGCCGGTGCGCGAGAGCATCACGCCCGATCCCGAGCTTGCCGAGCGGCTGGCGCCCAAGCTGGCCCGTTTCCGCGCCGCCTATTCCGCCATAAGAACGATCTGAGAGGAAATCCCCATGTCCGCCGAATATTTCGCCGCCTTCGATACGGTCCGTTACGAGGGACCCGATAGCGCCAATGACCTCGCCTATCGCTGGTACGACAAGGACCGGGTGGTGATGGGCAAAAGGATGGAGGACCATCTGCGCTTCGCCGTGTGCATGTGGCACACCTTCTGCTGGCCGGGCAGCGACGTGTTCGGCGCGGGCACCTTCAACCGCCCCTGGCTGCAAGGGCCGATGGATGCGACAAACGCCGCCGCCAAGCGCGAGGCAGCGCTCGCCTTTGTCGAGAAGCTCGACCTGCCCTTCTACTGCTTCCACGATGTCGACGTGATGGCCGATGCCGAGAATATCGGCGATTTCCGCAGCAGCTTTGCCGAGGCCGTCGATCATCTCGAGGCGTTGCAGGCGCAGCATGGTCGCAAGCTGCTCTGGGGCACCGCCAACCTGTTCAGCCACCCGCGCTACATGGCGGGCGCGGCGACCAACCCCGACCCGGAAGTCTATGCCTGGGCAGCATCCCAAGTGCGCGATGCGCTCGAGGCGACGCATCGGCTGGGCGGCGCGAACTACGTGCTCTGGGGCGGGCGCGAGGGCTATGATTCGATCCTCAACACCGAGATCGGCACCGAGCAGGAGAATTTCGGCCGGTTCCTCAGCCTCGTGGTCGATCACAAGCACCGCATCGGCTTTACCGGCACGATCCTGATCGAACCCAAGCCGCACGAGCCGACCAAGCACCAATATGATTTCGACACGCAGACCGTCTATGCGTTCCTCAAGCGCTTCGGGCTGGAGAACGAGGTCAAGGTCAATATCGAGGCCAACCACGCCACCCTGTCCGGCCATACCTTCGAGCACGAAATCGCCATGGCGCGCGCGCTCGGCATCCTGGGCTCGATCGACGCCAATCGCGGCGACCCGCAAAATGGCTGGGATACCGACCAATTCCCCAATTCGGTCGAGGAACTGACGCTGGCGATGCTCGAGGTGCTACGCGCCGGCGGCCTGGGCAATGGCGGCTTCAATTTCGACGCCAAGGTGCGCCGCCAGTCGATCGACGCGGCGGACCTGTTCCACGGCCATATCGGCGGGGTCGATACCATCGCCCGCTCGCTGCTACGCGCCGCCGCGATCATCGAGGACGGGCGGCTCGAGGCCTTCCGTGCCGAGCGCTATGCCGGATGGCAGGGCGAGCTGGGCCAGATGATCCATGCCGAGGGCACCACGCTGGCCGCCATTGCCGACCGTGCCGTCAGCGCCAACAGCGCGCCCGAGCCGAAATCGGGCCGACAGGAATATTGCGAAAATCTGGTCAACCGCTTCTGACCTGAACGGGCGCAACCTCATGCGGGCCGGTTCGTAAGCCCCTCGAACCCCCGCATAAGGATGAAGCCCCCATGACCCTCAAAGCCGTCGCGATCAACTGTACCCTCAAGCGCTCGGGCAAGGAGAGCTCGTCGACCGATGCGATGATCGAGCTGATCGCGTCGCAGCTCTCCAAGCATGAGGTCGAGCTGACCGAGACGATCCGCATCGCCGATTACAACGTGCTGCCCGGCGTCAGCTCGGACGAGGGCGAAGGCGACGAATGGCCCGATCTTCGCAAGCGGATCCTCGCCGCCGACATCCTGATCTTCGGCACGCCGATCTGGATGGGCCAGATGTCGAGCATCGCCAAGCGCGTGCTCGAACGGATGGACGCGTTTCTGGACGAGACCGACGAGACAGGCCGGATGCCGAGCTTCTCCAAGCTCGCGGTCGCGGCGATTGTCGGCAACGAGGACGGCGCGCACCGCATCTCTGCCGATCTGTTCCAGGCGCTGAACGATGTCGGCTTCACCATCCCCGCCGGGGCCGCCTGCTACTGGGTGGGCGAGGCGATGGGCAGCACGGATTTCCAGGACCTCGACGAGACCCCGGAAGCGACGTTCGAAACCGCGCGCATGCTCGCCGCCAACACAGCGCATCTGGCCGGACTGCTCAAGGCCAAGCCCTATCCGGGCGACGAGGAGCATGACGACGAGAGCTGATCGCGGCGGCGCATGACCGTCACGTCCCCAGTTGCGCGATGGGTTAAGCTTGTATAAGCATACCATCAAAGCAGGAGAGGCGTGATGGTTTATGTGCTGGGCGGATACCAGAGCGATTTTGCGCGCAACTGGGCGCGCGAGGGGCTTTCGATAGGCGACGGGTTCGTCGAGACGGTTCGCGGAGGACTGGATGCGACGCGGCTCGATGCCGACGAGATCGAAAGCGGCCATGTCGGCAATTTCGTCGGTGACCTGTTTGCCGGGCAAGGCCTGCTCGGCGGCTTTTTCGCTTATGTCGATCCCGCGCTCGACGGCCTGCCAACTTCGCGCCACGAAGCGGCCTGCGCCTCGGGCAGTGTATCGGTGCTCGCCGCAGCGGCGGAGATCGAGGCGGGGCGCTATGACCTTGCCTGTGTTGTCGGCATCGAGATGATGCGCAACGTTCCGGGACAGAAAGCCGCGGAAAATCTCGGCGCTGCCGCCTATCATGGGCGCGAATTTGCCGACGCGCAGTTCCTCTGGCCGCGCGCCTTTTCCGATCTCGCCGAGGAATATGACGCGCTCTACGGCCTGAACTACGACCATTTGGGCCGCATCGCCGAGATCAACTTCGCCAATGGCAGGCGCAACCCCGCCGCGCAGACGCGGCAATGGCAGTTCGGCCCGAAGAGCTTTACCGAGGATGACGAGGCCAATCCGGTGGTCGAGGGGCGCACGCGCAAGAACGATTGCGGCCAGGTGACCGATGGCGCAGCGGTCGTCTTCCTCGCCTCCGAAAGCCGTGCCCGCGAATATGCGGCGAAACGTGGCATCCCGATGGAACAGCTGTCGCGCATTGCTGGCTGGGGGCATCGCTCCGCCGCGCTCGGCTATCGCGACAAACGGCGCATCGCGCGCGACAGCGCTTACGTCTTCCCCCAGGTCAAGCGCGCGATCGACGATGCCCGCGCCCGCGCAGGCGTGTCCGGGGTCGAGGCGATCGATGCGGTCGAGACGCACGATTGCTTTGCGATGACCGAATATATGGCGATCGACCATCTCGGCCTGACAGCTCCCGGCGAGGCGTGGAAGGCGGTGGAGGCGGGCGATATCGAGATCGGCGGCAAGCTGCCGATCAACCCCTCGGGCGGGCTGATCGGTCTCGGCCATCCGGTAGGCGCGACGGGCGTGCGCATGCTGCTCGATGCGCATCGCCAGGTCACCGGCCAGGCGGCGGACAATCAGGTCGAAGGCGCGCGCCGCGTGCAGACACTCAATATCGGCGGATCGACCACCACCACCGTCAGTTTCATCGTGGAGCAGGCCGCATGACCGACACCCGTTTCAACCAGTTCAAGCAACTGATCGCCGCTTGGACCCGCAAGGATGCCGAAGCCGTGCTCGCCATGCTGCACGACGATGTCGTCTGGCATTATGCCGCCGCCATCGCCCCGCCCGCGCGCGGCAAGGCCGAGGCGCGCGCGTTCATCGAGCGCTTCGGGTCGACCATCGCAGAGGTCAACTGGCGCATTTTCGCGCATGCCGAGACCGCCGACCGGCTGTTCGTCGAGGGCGTCGACGAATATGTGACGACCGACGGCGTCCGCGTCGCCGCGCCCTATGCCGGCATCATCGAATATCAGGGCGACAAGATCATCGGCTGGCGCGATTATCTCGATCGCGGCACGGTCGATGCGATCAAGGCGGGCAAGCCCTACCCTGCCCAGGTCAAGGAACTGATCGACCGGCCCGCCGCATGACCACGACAATGCTGGCCGATGCCCCGTTTCGCGAGGCGGAGTTCATGCCCGTCGACCTCGATGTCGAGCGGCGCGCCGATGGCATGATCATCCTGAAGAGCCGCGTGCCACTGCGCGCCTTCGACGCCAATATCCCGCGCGCCTTTGCCGAGCGGGCGGCGCTCAAGGGCGATACCCCCGCGATCGGCTGGCGCGGGACGGACGCGCAATGGGCCTATCGCAGCTATACTCAAATCAAGCGCGACATGGACGGCGCGACACGCTGGCTGGCGGAGAATTTCCCGCGCGGCACCCGGCTGCTGATCATCGCGGAAAACAGCCTGCCGGTCGCGGTGATGACCTTTGCTGCCTGGGCTGCGGGGATGATCATCGTGCCGGTGAGCATTGCCTATGGGCTCGCCGGTGGCGATCATACGCGACTTCGTCACGTCATTGCGCGGACCCAGCCGGATGTGATCCTTGCCGAACCGCACCCGGCCATCGCCGCCGCGCTTGCTGCGACCGCGCCGGGCGCGCGCATCGTCAGCAGCGACCCTGCGCCGTTTGCCGATGCCTCCGCCTATGCCGATGTGATCTCCACCGACCCCGGTGCATTTGCAAATGAGGCCATCGCTGCGGTCGATCCAGCTGCACCCGCCATCTACATGCTCACCTCCGGCTCGACCGGCCTGCCCAAGATTGTGCCGCATTCGTTGACCGCGCTCGCCGCGTGCGGGGCGCAGGGGCTGGACATGATCGGCAAGGCCGCGGGCTGGGACGATGTGATGCTCGACTGGCTGCCCTGGCACCATGCCGCGGGCGCGTCGGTGATGCGCACCTGCCTGCTCGAGGGCGGCACGCTGCACATCGATGCGGGCAAGCCGCTGCCCGGCCTTTTCGACCAGACCATCGCCAACCTGCGCGAGATTTCGGTCGCGTATTTCAACAACGTGCCCACCGGCTATGCGATGCTGGTCGAGGCGATGGAGCGCGATGCCGAACTGCGCGCGCGCTTTTTCGCCAAGATGCGGCTGATGCTCTATGGCGGCGCAGGGCTCCCGCAGCGGGTCTACGACCGGTTGCAGCAACTGGCGATCGCCGAGACCGGCCACCGCATCCACATGACCACCGGCTATGGCATGACCGAGACCGTCTCGGGCTGCATGGCGATCCATTTCCCCGCAACGCGCGTCGGCATCGGTCTGCCCGCGCCGGGCCTGTCATTGAAGCTGGTGCCGTGCGACGGGCGCTACGAGGTGCGGCTCGCCGGGCCCAATGTGATGAAGGGCTATCTTGACGAGCCCGAGAAGACCGCCGCTGCGTTCGACGACGAGGGCTATTACCGCACCGGCGATGTCGCGGTGTTCCATGACGAGAGCGATTACGGCCAGGGCCTCGCCTTTGCCGGACGGCTGGCCGAGGAATTCAAGCTCGCCAATGGCAACTGGGTCTATGGCGGCGCGGTGCGCGAGAAGCTGCTCAAGGCCTGCGACGGGCTGATCGCCGATCTGGTGCTGGCCGATGACGGCAGGCCGTATCTCGCGATGCTCGCCTGGCCCAAGCCCGGCGCGACGCTCGATGCGGTGGCAGAGGCAGTGCGCGGCTATAATCGCGAGGCGCGCGGCGGTGCGGTGATCCGCCGGGTTGCGCTGTTCGATAGCCCGCCGAATCCGGCAGCGCACGAGCTGTCCGACAAAGGCACGATCAACCGTCGCGCGGTGCTCGACGGGCGGCGCGACTGGGTGGAGCGGGCCTTTGCCGATCCGCCCGACGAGGGTGTCGCGATCACCGGCTAGGGCGCTGGAAATACTCAAAAATCGGGAGAAAACGGGATGCTGACGATTCTGGCGATCAATGCGGCTGTGCTTGGCGCATGCTTTGTCGTGCTCTGGCTGATCTGTCTGGGGACGCGCGATGTCACCCCGGTGGACAGCTTCTGGGCCTGGGGCATGCTGGTGATGGCGATTTCAACCTATGTCCAGGCCGAAGGCGATCCGGTGCGGATGGCGATGCTGCTCGCCATCTGCGGACTTTGGGCGGCGCGGCTGGGCACGTTCATGCTCTGGCGCTGGCGCAGCCATGGGCCCGACCGGCGCTATTCGGCGCTGCTCGGCAAGGCGCAGCAGCACAGGGGCTGGAGCTTCGCGCGCGCCTCGGGCCAGCTGGTGTTCGCGACGCAGGCGCCGCTGCTGTTCGTCGTCTGCCTGCCGGTGCAACTGGGCCAGATCGATGCCGCGCCGCCGGTCGGCACCCTGGGCTATATCGGCGCTGCCATCGCGCTGTTCGGCATCGCGTTCGAGACGATCGGCGATGCGCAACTGGTCGCATTCAAGGCCAGGCCCGAAAATCAGGGCAAGCTGATGACCAGCGGCCTGTGGCGCTATACCCGCCACCCCAATTATTTCGGCGATGCCACCACCTGGTGGGGCCTGTGGCTGATCGCGGCGGAAACCTCGACCGGGCTCGGCGCCATCGTCGGCCCGATGCTGCTGACGTGGACGCTGATGAAATGGTCGGGCGCGCCGACGGTGGAAAAGCGGCTCGCCAAGACGCGCGAGGGCTATGCCGACTATGTCGCGCGCACCTCGGGCTTCATCCCGATGCCGCCCAAGCGCGGCTGAGCGCGACGGGGGTCAGTTGGTCTCGGCCCGCTGACCCAGCCGCTCGGCAGCGGCGCGAAAGCCTGCCTCGATCTCGTTCACGATCGCGCTCACCGGCTCGACGCTGCGCACCGTGCCAACCCCCTGACCCGCCGCCCAGAGGTCCTTCCACTTGGCATGCGGATCGCCGCCATAATCGCGCGTGGCAGGCTTGCCGAGATCCTTCGGGTCATAGCCGCAGGCGACCAGCGAAGGGATCAGCCAGGACGCGGGCGTGCCGGTGATCGCCGGGCTGACCACCAGATCCTCGATATGGCTATCGACCACCATCTGCTTGTAGCCTGGCACCGCCATGCTCTCTTCTGCGGCGAGAAAGCGCGTGCCCATATAGACCAGGTCCGCCCCAGCGGCGATCGCGCCCGCCAGCGCCGCGCCATCGGCTATCCCGCCGCCGACGCAGATAATGCCGCCGAACTCGGCGCGCAAAGCGGTGATAAAGGCAAAGGGCGAGAGAAAGCCGGTATGCCCGCCTGCCCCTGCCGAGACGCAGACCAGCCCGTCCGCACCCGCCGCCGCCGCCTTGCGCCCCAAGGCTACCGAAATCACGTCCGCCAGCACGATGCCGCCATAGCCGTGCACCGTCTCGACCGCCGGGGCCGGGCTGCCCAATGCGGTGATGACGATCGGCGGCTTGTGCTTGGCGATCAGCGCGAGGTCGTCGGCGAGCCGCTGGTTGCTGCTGTGCGTGACGAGATTCGCCGCCCATAGACCCGGCGCGCCTGCGGTCTCAGCGGCGATGCGCGTCATCCAGGCGTCGAGGTCCGCCGACGTGCGGCAATTGGGGGTGGGGAAAGCCCCGATGATGCCGGATCGTGCCGCCGCGATCACCATTTCGGGACCGGAGACCAGGAACATCGGCGCAGCCACGACGGGCAGGCGCAGTTTGTCGATCAGCATTCAGATACGCTCCAGTATGGTTGCGACGCCTACGCCCTGCGCCCCGGTCGCGACGACCAGGCCGAGCGTGCCGCCCGAGTCGGTCAGTGCATCGACCAGGGTCGACAGCAGCACGCCGCCGGTCGCGCCCATGGGATGGCCCTTGGCGACATGCCCGCCGCTGACATTGACCCGGGCCGGATCGGGTGCGCGGTCGCGCAGGAACTTGGCGTGGGTGACGGCGAAGGCCTCCATGAACTCGATCCGGTCCATGTCCGCGAGCGTCAGCCCCGCTTTGGCCAGCGCCTTGTCCATCGCGGCAAAACCGGCGGTCAGCGAATCCCAGGGATCGCCGCCGACCTCCTGATGCGCGACGATCCGCGCGATCGCGCCCTCGCGCGGGCCGATCAGCGCCAGCGCCGCGCCGTCGGTCATCGGCGGCGCATGCGCGACCGTGTGACGATGGTCGATCTGACGGTCGCCGAGCAGGCTGCGATAGGCCTCGGCCAGCGGCGGAAAGGCAGGCGGCAGGGATTGCAGCCGATCGAGCGTCATCGGCCGCACCGCCTCCTCGCGGTCGAGCCCGGCCACGGCGATACGCGAGGCGATGAGGGCCGGCCTATCCTCGGCCGCAGCAGCGCGCGCCTGCGACACCAGAGCGACATGATCGAGCTCGTCGCGGGTGATCCCCTCCTTCTCGGCGAGCAGATCGGCGGCGAGCGCGACCTGGATATAGCGCCGGTCGGGCGGCATGTCGGTAGCGGTATAGTAATCGGCCTTGTCGGCCATGAAGGCGACCTTCGACAGCATCTCCACCCCGCCGCCGAGCGCCCATTGCGCCTGGCCCGAGGCGACCGCCGCCGCCGCCGCACCCACCGCCGACAGGCCCGAGGCGCAGAAATTGTTGAGCGTGTGCACCGCGACGCCATTGGGGAGTTCGGCCTTGAGCTTGGCTATCAGCGCGATATGCCCGCCCTGCGCGCCGACCTGGCCGACACAGCCCAGCGTCATCCGCTCGGCGCGCCCGCGCGGATCGTGCCCCCGCGCCTCCATCGCATCGACCAGATGCGCGACAAGCCCGTGAGGCGTCTCGCCGGCCAGGCCGCCATCGGGCCGCGCCTTGCCGCGCGGGGTGCGCAGCGCAACGTGCAGATAGGCCTCGCTCATGCCGGGGCCCTCCACGCGCTGGGCGGCTGAAAGGCGAACAGGCCGGGCGGCGCGGCGATCACGGCGGGGATGGCGTTGATCGCCACCGCCACGGTCGCATCGGTGAGCGCGCGCGAGGGCGGCGCGGTCGGATCGGATTCGGTGATGTCCATGGTCAGATGGATATTGGGCCGCCCCTCGATCCGCACGTCCCAATGCCCGCGTCCGCCTTCATGCAGGCCCGGATCGGCGGTCCACAGGATCGACAGGGTGAAACGCGCTCCGCACGTGTAATGCGCGGTCCAGCGCCACTCGGTCGCCGCCACCGTTCCCTTGGGGATGGTCCCCGCCGGGATCACGATGTCCGCCGGGGCCAAAGTGAGCTGATGATCCGGTTCGATTCGCTCCACCATTGTACCCATCTGGTACCCGGCGAAGACGAGAACCTCTGAGAACAGCGCGCGATACAGCTCGGCAAGCGGCCCGGTGCGGATGTCGCGCACCGCAGGATCGCTGCCCAGCCCCATCAGCTCGAAGACGAAGGCCGCGCTCGCCATGGCCGAGGCATCGACCGTCTCGCTCACCCGGATATGCTCGACCTCGACCGACATCGCGGTGGCCGCGAGCGCGATCCGCTCGACGATCATGCCGGGGCTGACCCCGACACCCGCCAGCGTCGCCCCGCCCTCCAGCGCGGCGCGGTGCAGCCGCTCGGCATAGTCCGGCCCTTGCGCGGTCGGCCAGTGGAAGCCGGCGGTGGAAATGACGTTCTTGCCTGATCGCAGCAGCGCCTCGACATCGGGGACCAGCGCGTCATAGGGCAAGGTGATGCGCGGGGTGTGGATCACTACATCGGCCTTGGTCGCAAGCGTCTGCGCCAAATCGTGTGTCGCCAGCACCCCGGTCAGCGGTCGCCGCGCGATCTCGCCCGCATCCTTGCCCACCTTGGCTTCGGAATAGACATGCACGCCTGCCAGCGTGAGCGCGGGATCGTCGATGATCCGGCGCAGCGCCGTGCGTCCCATCGCGCCGGTGGCCCATTGAATGACACTGCAGGTCATGCCCGCCCTCCCCTTCTGCCGTCTCTTCTGGAAGCCGAATAATCGCACTCCGCGCCGCAGCTCTGGCTTGCCTTGGGCTTA
>FWWL01000818.1_pt1 | contig 81852 bp, 73 predicted proteins | sample 2228331 | NCBI WGS metagenome assembly FWWL01 (sample SAMEA103939775, study PRJEB20133) | metagenome | reverse complement strand
GGATGCCGAGCGTGCGCGCAAAGCTGTTGGCGGTGCCGAGCGGAAGGACGGCGAACACGACGTCCTTGCCGACGACATCATCGACCACGCCCGACAGCGACCCGTCGCCGCCGCCGACGATGACCATCGGCGCGCCGCTGCGGATCGCGTCGCGGACAGTATCGTCGAGCAGATCGGGATCCTTCACCGGATGCGCGGCGATCAGGCGGATGCCGGCCGCTTCGATCTTTTGCCGCGCAGACTCGAACAAGGCTTCGCCGCGCCGCGACTTGGCGTTGACGATCAGCACGGCTTCGCGCGGGACGGGAAGAGTCATGGCGCCCCAACCCCGCAGGCGCGGCGAAGGTCCATCGGCTGATCAGTAAAGCAGCGCACGTTCGTCGATTTCCCGGAACACCGGCAGGTCGAGTGTGGCGGTATCGGCCCAGCCGACATGGACGACATCTTCGAAATACCAGCGCTCATGGTCGCCGTCCGATTTGGAATTGCAGCGCAACGTCACGCGCTGGCCGAACGGGAGGCGCACGATCCACTGGTCGAGATTGGGGCGATAGGGGGCGTGGTTGGCGACGTTGAAGCGCAGCCACAGATGGTCGCTGCCCTCCATGCGCGTTGCCAGCGGGAGTAGCGCGGCGTCGATCTCGCCCAGCGCGCTATAGCGGGTCGTCGGAACGAAGCGGTCGCGTGCCTCATAGTCGATCCGCTGATACCAGCCGCGTTCGCCTGCGCACGGCGGGTCGAATGGCAGCTCGCGGGGCAGGGCGTTGCGCACGCCCGACCAGGGCATCCCGCGCGCCGCCTTGTCCCAATGGATATGGACATGCTGGATGGCGAGCTGGCCCCTCACAGGCGCTTGCCGTTTCGTCCCGCCAGATCGACGACATATTGCCAGGCGACGCGGCCCGATCGGCTGCCGCGCCGCGTTGCCCAGTTGATTGCCTCTGCCGCATCGAACGGCAGGCCGTGGTCGGCGGTATAGGTCTGGACGATCGCGACATAGGTGTCCTGATCGATCGCGTGGAAGCCGAGACTGAGGCCGAAACGGTCGGCGAGCGCGAGGCTGTCGTCGATGCTGTCGCGCGGGTTGATCGCGCTTGCCTGTTCCTCGAGGCTGCGGGGGATCAGGTGGCGGCGGTTGGAGGTGACGAACAGGCGGGTGTTGGCCGGGCGCGCCTCGGCCCCGCCTTCGAGGAGCGAGCGCAGCGCCCGTCCGTCCGAGGCAGCGTCGAAGCCCAGGTCATCTAGGAAGATAACAAAGGCGCGCGGAATGTCGGCGAGTTGCGCGAACAGGGTCGGGAGGGTGTCGAGCGTATCGGCCTGTGCCTCGACCAGCGCGACGGCGCCGCCTTCGGCCTGAACGGCGGCGACCGCAGCCTTGCTCAGCGCCGACTTGCCGGTGCCGCGCGCGCCCCACAGCAATGCGTCATGCGCGGGCAGGCGGGCGGCGAGGCGGCGGACATTCTCTACGAGCGCCGCCTTCTGGGCGTCGATCCCGACCAGTTCGGACAGCGGGAGCGGCGCGAAGGCGCGGGCGGGCTGGAGATAGCCTCTGTGCCAGACATAGGCGGAATGCGCGGTCAGGTCGGGCGCGGGCGGCGGGGGCGGCGCGAGCCGTTCGAGCGCGGCGGCGATGCGGTCCAGCGGGTCGGTCATCGGCCCGAGGGCTAGGGGGTGGGGCGGGGGTTGGCAATGCCTCATGGTTCGGGCACGCCTGCCGGAATGCAAGGTGACCAGTTCCCCATCTGGCTTTTCGCCCTCGCATGGGGCTGGGTGGCCCTGATACTTGGCGCGTCCGCGCTTTATCGTAAGGCGAACGGCAAGCCGATCATCCCCCGCTTACCCAAGGATGCACTCTATTCCGAGCGAGCCGCGTCGGGCCGCTGGGCGAACAACTGCTTGATGGTGGCCCTGACCAAAGATGCTATCGGAGTAACTCCGTTTTTTCCGTTCACCCTCGGGTTCCTGCCTGAGGTCTATCGGCTAGAGCGCGAAATTCTATTGAAGCATGTTCGCCGCGTCACCGTTCGGACGTCGGCTTGGGGGCTGAATGTCGCGATTGACTACGGACCTGCTGAGCGGACCCTGAAACTCAAATTGCGAGACCCCGATGCTTTCGCCAACGCGCTCGTGGGGCTCGGTGTAAAGGTCATCCGCTCCTGAGTTGCATCAGGCCAGTTTCGCCAGCAGCGCTTCCGCCGCGCCCTTGTCGGTGAAGCCGGGGATGGCGAGGGCGGCGCGGGTTTCGGTCAGGGCCTCGGCCTTGCGGCCGGCGTCGGCATAAGCCTGCGCCAGCTGCCAGCGCAGCATCGGGTGCCGCGGGGCGAGCGCAACGGCCTTGCGCAGCAGCTCGATCCCGCCCGCATGATCGCCGCCTTGGGTCAGCGCCCAGCCCATCGCGCCGGCGACCGCCGGGTTGCTCGGCGCGATCAGATAGGCCGCTTCGGCGTAGCGCGCGGCGCGGTCCGGCTCGCCAGCGCCAGCATAGGCAAAGGCGAGTTCGGCGAGCAAAGCCGCGTCGCGATTGCCGATGCGCAGGCGGATCGCTTCGAGCGAGTCGATCGCCGCGTCGAAATCGCCCGCCGCTGCCTGCCAGTGTGCCGAGAGGCGCAGCGCAGAAAGGTTGAACGGGTTTTGCGACAGGAACAGCGCAAGCGTGGTCGAGGCGGTCTGGCGCTGGCCCGAGCGGTCGAGCGCCTCGACCAGTCGCAGCATTGCGGGTTCGTCGAAGCGGATGCCTGCGGCGGTCTTGTACCATGGCACCGCGTCGCCGGGGCGCTTGAGCAGCATCAGCACGTCGCCGACCAGGCTGGCCGATGCGGGGGCGCCGGGGTTGCGGCGGGCGACAGCCTCGGCGCGGGCGAGCGCTTCGGCACCGCGGCCATTTTCGATCAGGCCGCGCAGCAGCGGGATCAGCGTCTTGGGGTCGTCGCCGCCCGCCTTGCCCGCTGCGGCGGCGAGGATCGGGAGCGAATCGTCGGAGCTGAACCAGTCGGGATTGTCGCGCACTGGCAGTGCGGCGCGGTCGAAATAGCGTGCCGCTTCGGCCCGCTCGCCGATGCGCTCATAGCCGCGCGCCACCAGCGTGAGCGCATAGGTATCGGCGTCACCGCGCGCGACGACCGGGCGCAGCACGTCGATGCCGTTCTTGGATGCGTCGGCGCGGAGCAGGGCGGTGGCGAGCAGCTTGCGCGCGCCGATGTTCATGGGTTGCAGCGTGATGAGGGTGCGCAGCTTCTCGATCGCGCGGGCATAGGCGCCCTCCTCCAGATCGAGCGCGCCGCCGAGCAGCAGGCCGCCGGGCAGCTGGCCGACGCCGCCGCCAGCGCGGGTGAGCAGCTGGCGCGCGAGGTCGAAACGCTGCGCGCGCGCGGCGAGCACGGCTTGCAGATACAGTGCCTGTGGGCTGCGCGGGCGGACCTCCATCGCGCGGCGGGTGAGGTCGAGCATCGCGCGTGTCTGTCCGGCATCGCCGAGCGTCGCGGCATACTGAATCAGCGTCGCGTGGCGATAGGGGTCGCGCTGCAACGCGCGGTCGAACCACGGGAGCGCGGCGACGAGGCCATATTGGGCGCGGACCAGCTCGCCGCGCAGCAGCAGCGCGTCGGTATTGCCCTTGTCGAGATCGACCGCCTTGGCGCTCGCCTCGATCGCGCCGACCACGTCACCAGCGTTGAAGCGGAAGCGGCCGAGTTCGGTCCAAGCTTCGGCGCTTTGCGGGGCGAGGCGCACGGCGGCCATGGCCGATTCCTGCGCTGCAGCGAGGTTGCCGCCCGCGACATAGGCACGGGTCTGGACGCGCAGGGCGTAGAGGCGGTCGGCGTCCGGCGCCTTGCGGCTTTCGATCAGCGCGCGACGCGGGTCGCCCTGCAACAGGATCGCGTGGGCCATCAGCGCATGGGTGCGGGCAGGCGCGATGCCGCTGTCGAGCGCGCGGCGGAGTGCGGCTTCGGCGGCGACGCCCTCGTCGAGCGCAAGGTTGGCGCGGGCGAGCGCGAGATGCGCTTCGCCCCAGGCCGGGTCGGCGCGGACCGCGCTGAACGCCTGACTGCGCGCGGCCGAGGCGTTGCTGGCCTTGAGATAGGCGGTGCTGCGCGCCAGCGCTTCGCGCGCGGCGGCGGGATCGGGGCGGTCGGTGATGACCGACTTGAATGCGAAGAGCGCGACTGCGAAGGCGCCAAGGCACAGGCCGAACACGACCAGGCGGCGCAGTGTGGCGCCACGACGCGCGCGCTTCTCGCCTGAACGGCGACGGCGGCGGGGTTCAGGGCTGGAGGTCATAGGCCTTCATCAGATCATAGAGGGTCGGGCGGCTGATCCCGAGCAGGCGCGCGGTGCCGGAGATATTGCCCTCCGCCCGGGCCAGCGCGTTGGCGATGGCGCGGCGGTCGGCGGCCTCGCGGATCGCTTTCAGATTGATCGGCTCGGCCTCCTCGACAGGGGCGAGGTCGAGATCGGCGGCGGTAACCAGCTTGCCATCGGCCATGATCGTCGCGCGCTTCACCCGGTTCTCGAGCTCGCGCACATTGCCCGGCCAGTGCCACGCGTCGATCGCGTCGAGCGCGTCGGGGGCAAAGCTCTTGGCGGGCAGCTTCATCGCGCTGGCATGCTTGTGCAGCAGATGGCGCGCGAGCAGTCCGGCGTCGCCGGGACGCTCGGCCAGGCTGGGGATGCGCACGACGATCTCGGCGAGGCGATAGTAAAGGTCTTCGCGAAAGCTGTTCGCGGCGACCATCGCGTCCACGTCCTGATGGGTCGCACAGACGACGCGGGTGTCGACGGGAATCGGTTTCCGCCCGCCGATCCGCTCGATCACGCGCTCCTGCAGGAAGCGGAGCAATTTGACCTGGAGCGGGAGCGGCACGTCGCCGATCTCGTCGAGGAACAGCGTGCCGCCCTGCGCCTGTTCGATCTTGCCCTCGGTGGTCTTGACCGCGCCGGTGAACGCGCCCTTTTCATGTCCGAACAGCTCGGATTCGAGCAGGGTTTCGGGGATTGCCGCGCAGTTGATTGCGACGAACGCGCCCTTGCGCCCGCTCGCTTCGTGCAGCCCGCGCGCTAGCAGTTCCTTGCCGGTGCCGCTCGCACCCAGCAGCATCACCGAGACATCGGCGGGGGCGACGCGCTCGATCGTGCGGGTGACCTTGAGCATCTCGGGGGCGCCGGTGATGATGCCGCCGAGTGCATTGCCGCTCTCGGCGCGCGCGGCGAGGCGGCGGTTTTCGGCTTCGAGCGCGTGGACGTGAAAGGCGCGCGCGACGATCAGGCCGAGCGCGTCGATGTCGATCGGCTTCTGATAAAAGTCCCACGCCCCCATCGCGATGGCGCGCAGCATCGATTCATGCGCGCCATGGCCGGAGGCGACGATCACCTTGGTATCGGGCTTGAGCGCGAGGATCGCTTCGAGCACCGCAAAGCCCTCGCTGGTGCCATCGGGGTCGGGCGGAAGGCCGAGGTCGAGCGTGACCACTGCCGGCTCCTCGGCGCGCAGCAGCGCGATCGCGCTTTCGCGGTCGCTGGCAGGCAGGATCTGATAGCCCTCATAGGCCCAGCGCAACTGGCGCTGGAGGCCGGGATCGTCCTCCACCACGAGCAGTTTCGGCAGGGCAACAGGCTTGTCGGTCATGCGGCGTTTCCAAGGGCGTGGGTGTCGGCGCGGGCGGCGCGCAGGGTGACGCGGAAGCGGCTGCCACGGCCCTCCGCGCTCGAGACGTCGAGCCGTCCGCCCATATCCTCGGCCAGCTTGCGTGCCTCGAACGCGCCGATGCCGAAGCCGCCGGGCTTTGACGAGACGAAGGGACGGAACAGCTTTTCGCGGATGAAGGCAGGCGACATGCCGCAACCCTGATCGATCACGTCGATCGCGACCGCATCGCCCAGTTCGACGATGGCGAGGGTGACGCGGGATTCGGGTTCGCTCGCGTCGATCGCATTCTGGATCAGGTGGCCGAGCAGGGTTTCAAGCCGGGCGGGATCGGCGACAGCCATCGGGTCGCCCTTGCTGACCACCTCGACCGGATGGGTCTGCTCACGGCTGCGCGCCATGCGGCGGAGCAATGGGGCGAGCGGCATGGCGACGGGCGGTTCGTTGCGGGCGCGATGGTGCTGCGACAGGCGCGCGAGCAGGTCGTTCATGCGGCCCGCCGAATCCTGCAGCGTCGCGACCATGTCGGCGCGAAATTCGGGATTGTCGGCGTGCCGTTCGGCATTGCGCGCGACCAGGGTCAGCTGGCTCACCAGATTCTTGATGTCGTGCATGATGAAGGCGAAGCGGCGGTTGAACTCGTCGAAGCGCTCGGCTTCGGCCAGCGCCTCCTGTGCGCGTTCCTCGGCGATGTGGCTCGCGACCTGACGGCCGGCAGCCTTGAGCAGGTCGAAATCCTCCCAGTCGAGCGCGCGAGGCACCGGGGGACGGGCGAGCACGATCGCACCGGCGAGCTTCTGCTGGTGCGGCAGCGGCACGACCACCCACGCCTGATCCCAGGCGCGGATCGAGGGCGGGACTGCGTCGGCACCCGCGCCGGTGTCGAGTTCGATGACGGTTGCGGGATCGACCCGGTCGAGCTGCCAGCTTTCGCCATAGGCGGCGGGCAGGTCTGCGCGCGCGACATTCCATCCCGCGCCGACGGTCAGGCTGTCGCCCTGCGGCAGCAGCAGCACGCCGGCGGGGGAGTCGGTGAGGTCGGCGAGCGCCTTGACGATACGTTCGTCCAGCGTCGCCGCCCCGTCGGGCTCGCCCAGCGTCTCGGTGAAGCGCATCCATTCGGCGCGATAGTCGTAGCGGTGGCGGAAGAAATGCTTGGCCAGTTTCACCTTGATCCATGCGCGCAGCCATGAGCTGGAGATCAGCGTGAGGATCGCGGCGGTGGAGCCGAACACGAAAGCGGTCTGGAGTAGCCGCGCATTGGGGCCGCCGATTGCCGCGAGCGCGCTCGTGGCGGCGGCGAGCAGCGCGACATAGACGCCGATCGCGACCAGGGTCAGCGCCTGGTAGATCACCGTGCGCGACATCTGCACCGGCCGGTCGCCGCGATGCTGGAGCCCGGCGGCGATCGCCATCGCGATCAGCGCCATCGCAAAGCCACGCACCGCGACCAACTGAAGCGGCCAGCGCTCGACCAGCCAGGCGACGGCGAGCAGGTTGATATCGACCAGCCACATCGCGCCAAGTGCAAGGATCACCGGGCGCACCGCATGGCTCTGACGCGGGGCGAGCGCGCTGTGTAGTCCCTGCACCAGCAGGAGCGCCGCGACGGTCGCGAGCATCTTGAGCAGCAGGGCGGCGTCGAGCATCGGGCGGGGCAGATCGCCTGCGGCGCTTGCGAAGATGTCCAGCGTTGCAGCCATCAGGATCACCACCGCGACGACCCCGAACACTGTGCCGATTGCTGCGGGCGGCCGCTCGATCACGCCGCTGCGATAGAGCGCGACCATGAAGCCGAACCAGGCAAGGTTGCGGGCGGCGGCGGCGATTTGCGTGACGAGATCGCTTTCGCCGATTCCCGCGACTGCCAGCGCCCAGAGCGCGGTGACGGCGAGCGCGGCGACCAGTGGCACGCGCGGCATCGCCACCCCGTCGCTGCGCAATGACCAGAGCCCGATTGCGCCGAACAACAGGGCAGCGAGCGCGTGGCCCCAAAGGATCAGCGTCGCGAGCATGGAGTTACCGCGCCCCGTCCGGGAACAGCACCACGCGCAACGTCTGCAACAGGATCAGCAGGTCGAGGAACGGCGAATAATTCTTCGCGTAATACAGGTCATATTCCAGCTTCTGCCGGCTGTCCTCGATCGACGCGCCATAGGGGTAGTTGATCTGCGCCCAGCCGGTGATGCCCGGCTTTACCATGTGGCGTTCGGCATAATAGGGCAGTTGCTGTTCGAGATCCTCGACGAATTGCGGGCGTTCGGGGCGCGGGCCGACAAAGCTCATCTCGCCCTTCAACACGCTCCAGCATTGCGGCAATTCGTCGATCCGCACCTTGCGGATGAAGCGACCGACGCGGGTGATGCGCGGGTCATCCTTTTCGGCCCAGACAGCCTTGCCCGCGACCTCGGCATCCTGGCGCATCGAGCGGAGTTTGATAATGTCGAAGCCCTGGCCGTAGAGGCCGACGCGGCGCTGGCGGTAGAAGGCGGGGCCCTTGCTCTCGAGCTTCACCGCGAGCGCGCCGAGCAGGATTACCGGCAGGGTGATCGCGAGCAGGATCAGGCTGGCGGTGATGTCGAACAGCCGCTTGAACATGCTCGACAACATGCGGCCGGAGGAGAAGCCGTCGGAGAAGATCAGCCAGCTGGGGTTGACCGATTGCAGGTCGACGCGGCCGGTCTCGCGCTCGAGGAAGGTCGAGATTTCGTTGACGTGCACGCCGGTGGTCTTGATGCGCAACAGATCCTTGAGCGGAAGCGCGTTGCGGCGTTCCTCGAGCGCCAGCACCACTTCGCTGGCGTTGAGCAGCACGACATGGTCGGCAAGGTTGTAGATCGCGTCGCGCGCGATCGCTTCGGGGATCACGCGGTTCGCCTCGCTCATCGAGACATAGCCGACGACGACGAAGCCCGATCCGGGCTTTTTAGACAGGACCTTCAGCCGCTCCGCGCGCGGGCCGGCGCCCAGCACCACGACGCGGCGCTTGAATACCTGGCTGCCCAGCGTCTTGCCGAGCAGGATGCGCAGCGCGAACAGCGCGACAAACGAGGCCAGCATCGCGTAGAGCAGGTTCGAGCGCCAGAAGGTGAGCGCTGGGACCAGGAAGAAGATCACCGACAGGAAGATCGTGCCGAGCGATACCGCGACCAGCAGGCGCGCGGTGGCGACCCGGTTGGATTGCAGCGAATCCGCGCCATAGACCCCGACCGCGATCATCGCGAGTTCGAGGCTGGCGACAAAGCTGAGCATCTGGGGGATGCGGGTGACGATCGGGTCGACCGCCATCCCGATCTGGTGCGCGCGGTAGATCCAGCCAAACTCGGCCGCCCCGAACAGCAGCATGACGTCGAACAATGCCAGCAGCAGCACTGCGTTCGGGATATAATGTTTGAACAGGCGGATCATGATGGCCCAACCCTAAAGCGCGAGTGTAAACAAATCCGACACTGGCCCCCATGTCGGCCAAATTGACGAAGAAATGCTGAACGGCGGAAACTGCGCGCCACATAAGTGTGTGGGAGTGCAGCCCGCGCCGCCTATGGGTATCGTGCGTCGGGGGATGTGAAGGGCAGTCAATGAGCGAGCATGAAGCGATCGTCCCGGTGATCCTGTCGGGCGGTTCGGGCACCCGGTTGTGGCCGATGTCGCGCCCGGAGCGGCCCAAACAGATGCTGGCGCTGACCGCTGACGAAACGATGCTCCAACTGACCGCGCAGCGTGCGCCGGCGGAAGCGGGGTTCGGCGCGCCGATCGTGGTGGCCAATGCGCTGCATGCCGACATGATCGAACAGCAATTGGGCGGCTCCGACGCGATCCGCGCGATGATCCTGGAGCCGATGGGGCGGAATACCGCGCCGGCGATCGCACTGGCGGCACTGGCGGTCGATGGCAGCGCGCCGCTGCTGGTGATGCCGTCCGACCATGTCATCGCCGACCTCCCCGCATTCCACGCGGCGATCAAGGCGGCGCTGCCAGCGGTGCGCGATGGGTGGATGGCGACGTTCGGGATCAGCCCGGACCATCCCGAGACCGGCTATGGCTATATCCGCGTGGGCGAGGCGATTGGGGAGGGTATCCACCGCGTCGCACGTTTCGTCGAAAAGCCCGAGCGTGCCGTGGCCGAGGCGATGGTCGCGAGCGGCGACCATGTGTGGAATGGCGGCATCTTCCTGTTCCGTGCGGACGTGTTCGTCGAGGCGCTGGCTGAGTTCGCGCCGGAGATGCTGGCCGCAGCGCGCGCATCGATGGAGCGGGCGGTGCGGGAGGGCAATCGCATCCTGCCCGATGCCGCAGAGTTTGCGCGCTCGCCGTCCGACTCGATCGACTATGCCGTGATGGAAAAGGCGTCGAAGGTCGCGGTCGTGCCGGTGCGGATGGGCTGGTCGGATGTCGGCAGCTGGGACGCGCTCCACGCGATCAGCGCGTGCGATGCGAGCAACAATGCCTGTCGTGGCGATGTGGTGGCGATCGACACCGCCAACTGCCTGGTCCGCGCGGGTGAGGGCAAGAAGGTCGCGCTGGTTGGCGTGTCCGACCTGATCGTGGTGGTCGATGGTGACGATGTGCTGATTCTGCCGCGCGGGCGCAGCCAGGAGGTCAAGCGCGTGCTCGCGGCGATGAAGGGCGAGGTTTGATGTCGGTTACTGACGTAAGGAAATATGCTTCGCATCGAAGTGATTTGGTTTCATTGTGACGTCCAGGCGTGCGAGTATCCGCACTATAACTGCCAATTTCCGGGTAATCACTGATGTCTGACACATCGCGACGCTGGACGGATCAACTTGGATTGGGGACCGCTGCCATTGCGTCCGGACATGATCGGAAAGGCTTTCTCGTCGCAGCCGCGATCGGGCTGATCGCCTTGGTGCTGCTCGGGCCGATGATGACCAATGCGGCGCTGACGCTGACGGGCGAAGGCAATGTCCTGCGTCAGGTTTTGTATCTGACGGTTGCGGGCCTCACCGTCTATGCCGTCTGGCCGCAGGCCGACCGACAAAGCCTGGTGGCAGTCTCGGGGCCGGTTGCCCTGGCGCTGGCCTGGGTTTGGGTGAGCACGCTCTGGGCCGTCAATTTCGATGCCAGCATTCGACGTGTGTTTCTGACCACATTGGTGGTCTGGACGGTCTTTTGCATCGTGCGGAACCTGGGATATCGCGCGACCGCCGACGTGCTGCGCTGGTGCCTCGCCGGTTCGATCGTGATCAGCTATGTCGTGGTCCTTCTCGATCCCGAAACGGGCATCCATCTGCTGCGCGATGCGGAGATGTCGACGGCGATCATCGGCAACTGGCGCGGCATTTTCGATCACAAGAACTTTGCCGGCGGTGCTGCCGCGATCTGTATCCTGATGTTTCTGTTCGACAGCCGTCACATCAAGCCGGTGGTCCGGATTGGTGTGATCGCGATGGCCGGCTATTTTCTCTACTGCACCCAGTCCAAGACGTCTGCGGGCATGATCATCCTTGCCACGATCGCAGGCTTCATCTTCGCCACGGTGAGCGTGCGGTTGCGGGCCTATCTGGTGCCGTTCATCGTCGTGTTCGGGGTGCTGATCTGGACCTGGATCAGCGCCTATTCAGATGCGATCTCGGAAGGGTTTTTGAACCCCACCTCGTTCACCGGTCGCGGGCACATCTGGTCGGTGCTGCTAAGCTATGCGATGGACCACCCCTGGACCGGGGCCGGGTTCGGATCGTTCTGGAATGTCGGCGTCGAAAGCCCGGTGTTCAGCTATGCCACCGGCTGGGTGACGCGCGTGACCGTAGGGCATTCGGGCTATTTCGATCAGCTCGCTGCGGTCGGATTTCCCGGGCTGATCCTGATGGTGTTCGCGCTGATCGTCTGGCCGCTCTTCCGGCTCCTGGCGAGCTCCAGCATCTCTCCGCAACAGGGTGCGCTCATCTCCACGATGATCATCTTCTGCATGGGGCACAATATCACCGAGAGCAGCTTGTTCGAGCGCGACATGATCGTGAGCGTGTTCCTGTATTTCGGCGCCGCGTTTGCGCAGGTGACCACCCAGTTGAAGCTGTCCGAAAAGCTCGGTAGCCTCAGTCGTGATCCCAAGGCAGCAGGGGACGAGGTCATGAAGACAATGCGCCGCCGCAAACGCCGCAGCAGCCGGGCGCCGCTTCAGGGCTGATTGGCGCATTCGGGGCTGATCGGTGCGTTTGCGACGGGTCGGCGCGTCGTGGCCAGCAGCGATCGGCTTGTACTGGATGATTCACCGGTCGTGCCGATCTTCGGTACTTGCCGGCTGACCCATCTGTGCCGATCGCATGCGTCCGGGACGGCCCAGTGTCCGCGATCATGGTCAGATGGTCGGGCTCGACCCGCCGTTGCGCGCGGTCAGCGCCGCAGATGCGCGTTTGCGACGGCATCCATCATCAGGTCCGCGGCCGCAGGTGTCATGTGGCTATGGTCGAAATGCATCGGCGCGCCGTCCGGCGCGATGAGGCGGCAACGCTCCTTGGGACATTCGAGGTCGATCAACGAGACATAGCTGGCACCGGCTTGGCGAACGCGTGATGCGAGGCGCCGGTCGGTGGCGAACCGGTCGGCGCGACGCAGGCGCTCGGGCAGGGCAGGGTCGCCGCGCTGCGCGGCCTGGACGAGGATCAGCGGCAGGTCATTGTCATATTCGACCGAGGGGCCGAGCACGAGGACGCGGACGCCGCGCCGTCTGAGATCGGCGATCGTGTCGATCAGTTGCTGTTCCTCGAAATCGAGCCAGAGCGCTGAGAGGATGACGGTATCGATGCGCGCCGGATCGATGGCTTCGAATGCCTGGCGCATCACGGCGCGACAGCCGCGCAGGCCCTTGCCATCGATCAGGGGGCGGCAGCCGGCCGCGGTGGCCTGAAGGATGTGGGCATCGGGGAGGGTATCGCGCAGCGCCTGCGCGAAATGCGCGGCATGGCTGTCGCCCATCAGCAGGAGATTGCGCTTGTCGGGGACATAGGCGAGGCACGCCGGATCGAACGGCTTGCCCGTCGGCAGAGTGAAGCAGCGATCGGTGTCGAACTGACGCCGACCGGCTGCGGTGGCATCCCAGCCCTGATAGGCGGCAAGGGTCTGGAGCGACGCGGGCAGGGCGCGGATGCGCTCGGCATGGGCGGCAATGGCGAGCCCGGCGACGACAAAGCCTCCGATCAGGCCGGCGGCAATGAAATGTGGGCGGAGGCTCGCGCCGTCGCGCCAGCGTCGTCGGATGGGACGCTCGACCAGCAAATAGCTCAGCGTTGCCGCGCCGAGCGACGCCGCGATCAGCAGCAGCGTGTCGGACCAGCGGAACTGCGTGCCGTGGTTGACCTGATGGAAGGCGATGATCGGACGGTGCCACAGATAGGCCGAGTAGGAGATGAGCCCGATCGCGCGCAGCGGCGCGAGGCTCAGGATGCTGGCGGTCACGCCGGTTCCGCCATAGGCGATCAGCGCGGCAGTCGCGAGCGCCGGCGGCAGCGCGAAGGGCACGGGGAACGGCCAGCCGTTGCCAATGACGACGACGCTTGCCGCGATGGTGGCAAGCGCGCCCCAGCAGAGCAGCGCGCGCACGCGTGCATCGGCGATGGTCGGCGCAGCGCCGAGTGCGACCAGCGCGCCGAGTGCCAGCTCCCAGATCCGGGCGGGCAGCAAATAGAAGCCGGCCGCGGGGTCGCTCGCGGCGAACCAGGCGCCGACCGCAAGGGAGCCCGCAGCGATCGCGGCGATGACGCGGGCGAGCTGCCGTTTGTCGAGACGCCGAAGGGCGAGCAGCAGGAGCGGGTAGAGCAGGTAGAATTGTTCCTCGACCGCCAGCGACCAGGTGTGGATCAGCGGCTTGGAGTCCGAGGCCGCCGCGAAATAGTCCGAGGTCAGGTAAAAATAGATGTTGGACCCGAAGATGCCGGTCGCAGCCGCGCTGCGTCCGAGGTCGCGCAAGGCGTTGGGGAGCAGAACGAAACAGCCGACGACCAGTGTGATGACCATCATGACCGCCAGTGCGGGGAGAATCCGCACGATGCGGTGGCGATAGAATCGGATCAGCGAGAAGCGATCCTGCTCGATGTCGCGGACCAGAATGGTTGTGATCAGATAGCCCGAGATGACGAAGAAGATGTCGACCCCGACAAAGCCACCGCGCAGCTGGGACACGCCGCAATGCAGCAGCAAGATAGGCAGGATGGCGATTGCGCGCAGTCCGTCGATGTCGAGCCGATAGCCGCCGATGGACCGTTCGCCTGCCACGCATGCCCCCTGCGCACCTGCGCCTTACTGGGTCCGGTCTATACGGCGCGCGCGTTCACGCAAGTGCCTGCGCATGCGCCGATGCTGCGCCAAATAGCTGATTCAGGTCGACGCCAAGCGTGCGATATGCGCAGTCGCAAGATCGTTACTGAGCCGTAAGGAGCGGTCTGGTCTCGGCTCGCTTGCACTTTGTTACGCATTTTGGACAAAATGCGACAGATCGATGACCATCGATCTCGACAATAGATCAAGGCGGGCGCATATCAACATCAGTCCATTTCGGATGCGATAATATAAACAACATGTTAAGCGTAGCGGAGAGGAAGATGTCCGAAGAGTCCCCGTCGAATCCGGTCGAACTGGCGGCCGACCTGACGATTGCCTGGCTCGGCAATCAGAATAACCGCGTCGATGCGCGGGACGTTCCGATCTTTTTTCGAACGATGCACGAGACAATTCTCGAATTATCGGAGGAATCGCCGCGTGCAGAGCCTGAAGACCAGCCATCAAGCGATGAATTCGTTCCAGCGGTGAGTGTGCGCAAGTCGCTCGCTTCCAAAGATCACATCATTTCGATGATTGACGGAAAAGCGTATCGAACCTTGCGACGTCATTTGTCTACGCATGGACTTACTCCAGAAGAGTATCGCAAGCGCTATAATCTGCGCCCAGATTATCCGATGGTCGCCGAATCCTATTCGGCACAGCGTCGTGAAATGGCGAAGAAGATCGGTCTCGGCAGCAAGGGGCAGATTGGCCGCAAACGCCAGCCCAAGTCGAGCTGACCAGATTGGGCCGCGGCGAGATCGGCATCCCGCGCCGCTGACCTGCGGTTGTTACTTGCGTATAAACCGCAAGGGCAGTTCCGGCGGCGGGGTGGGCGGCTCCGTCAGTTCCCCCGCCGCGCGGCGCGACCGATTTTCGAAATGGCTGCTCGATCGGTCGCGACACTGCATTGTGCCTGGCGTTTAAGTTCGCACGATCGCGGCGTTTGGGTTTTGGGCTGCGTGTGGGGTCGATTGGATTTGCGGCGCTCGGGGCGGGGGGCGTTCAGACGCAATGGCCTTCGCTGCACAAATACAGGATCGGCAGTTGCAACAGCGCCGGCGCGAGCAGGGCAGGGCCCGTCAGCAGGACAATGCCATGCCTGCGCCGGCGATAAAGATGCGTTATCGTGCCGATCGCCCAGCCGGCAATTATCAGCCACGGCAATGGCGACGTGCCCGATCGGAGCGATCCCAGCAGCATGGTATTAGCCTCGATCTGCAGATGAACCAGCGCCCCCGCGCAAATCATCGCCAGAGTGCAGGCGGCGTCTGCGAGCGGGTCACGGCTGCGCCAGGTGAGGCGGTGTCGGGGCGGCTGATGCATGGCCCCTGGCGCAGCGGTGCCCGTGGGGCCGGCTTTTTGCACCACGACGGGCTCTCCTCACCGCGATGGTCCGAAAATATGTACATGAGCGTATCAATTGAGCCCGCGATGCGCAACGTCGCGATCAATCAGCCCATCTAACTCCCAATATCGGCGCGACTATTCAGGTGGGCATGCAACGCGTTCAATTTTATACGCAATCGCCGCGGCGATCTCTCGACCTTTTACATTGGCGCTGTTAGATGTCGGACGCTGCATTGCAGCATCACCAGCGGTTCGGGGGAACGCGTGGACGGCGCTGTTGCAGACGACAGGGTAGATGGGGTGCGGTCGGCGATGCCGACGGATGCCCTGCGCCCGCGCGTTCTGCATATCATCACGCATCTCGACATGGGCGGCGCCGAAAATGTCGCGATGCAGCTGATCGACAGCTTGCGGGGACAGTTCGACTTCTCGCTCTTCGCAGTTCTGGGCGGCGCGCGGCTCAGTTCGGTTGGCGCCGACATGGCACGTCGGCTCGATGCCTGGGGCGTTGCGCGCCGCTTCGGCGTTGCGGGACGGTTCAAGTCGGGTGGGGTGCTTCTCGCCGCGCTGGCGCTCAACCGAATGGTGCGCGATCACCGCCCCGATGTTATCCATGTCCATACCGAAGTCCCCGAGCTGACGCTTGCGCTGGCCTGCACGCTCTCGCGGCGGACGCGGCGTACCCCGCTGCTGCGCACCGTCCATAATAGCGAGCTGTGGATTGCCTGGGCACGGCTCGGCCGCTGGGTTACCGAACGCCTGCAGCATGGGACGGCCGTTGCCGTGTCGCGCAGCGCGTCCGACGCCGACTGGGCGATCGCGACGCGCGCGCAGCGGCCGCGCGCGGACATTCTGCATAACGGCGTGGCGCCGCCGCCGCTCGTGCCGCGCTATGGTCAGCGCCGCCGGTTCAAGCTGCTCTTCGCCGGGCGCCTCGTCCATCAGAAGGGCGCAGACCTGCTTCCGGCCATTTTGGAGGCGGCCGCGCAGAAGGCATCGCGTCGCGATGTCTTCGTCACCATCGCCGGCAGCGGCGTTCTGCGACAGGCGATCGAGGGCCGGCTGCGCGATGGCCTGCCGGGCTGGACTGTGCAGTTTGTGCCGCCGATCGAGCGTCTTGCGCAGCGTCTCGTCGAGTTCGATGCCGTTCTGCTGCCCTCGCGGTTCGAGGGCTTTGCATTGCTACCGCTCGAGGTGCTGATGGCGGGCATCCCGCTGGTGACGACCTCGGCCCCTGGCCTCGACGAGGCGATTCCGCCCGATTACCCCTATCAGGCGCGCCCGGACGATGTCGCAGGGCTCGCCGAGCGGCTGGTCGAGGTGATCGACGACCCGTTCCATGCGCGCGCCATCGCGCAGCTCCATGGCGCCGAGCTCGCCCGGCGCTTCAGCCCCGAGGCGATGGCGCAGGGCTATGCCGAACGCTATCGCGCGCTGGCAGCAGGTGCGGAGCCATGACTGTCGCCATCGGTATCAAGGCGCTCAATGAGGAAGCCCATATCGCGGCTGCGATCGAGAGTGCCCAGGCCGCGCTCGCCGCAGTGGGCGGCGGCGAGATCGTCCTTGCCGACAGCGGCTCGAGCGATGCAACCATTGCCATTGCGCAGCGCTATCCTGGGGTGCGGATCGTGCAGCTGACCGATCCGGCGCTGCGCTCGTGCGGGACCGGGGCGCAGCTCGCCTTCCAGTCGGTCGATGCGGCCTATTTCTATATTCTCGATGGCGACATGGTGCTCGATCCCGATTTTCTGCGCGCGGGGATCGCATTTCTCGAGGCCCATCCGGACCATGCGGCCGTCGGTGGGCGCGTGCGCGAGGTCAACACCGCCAGCATCGAGTTCGAGCTGCGTGCACGCAACGACCGGATCAAGGGCAGTGCGGTCGCCGGCGAGGTCGACCGGCTCGATTGCGGCGGGCTCTACCGCGTTGCTGCAGTGCGCGCGGTCGGCTATTTCGCCGACCATAATCTCCACGCCTTTGAGGAGTTCGAGCTTGGCGCACGGCTGCGCGCGGCGGGCTGGAAACTCGCGCGGATCGATGCGCCGGCAGTCGATCATCATGGCCATTCGACCGGAGGCTATCGCCTGATGCTGCGCCGCTTGCGCTCGGGCTATGCCGGGGGCCCGGGCGAAGTCATCCGAGCAGCATTGGGCAAGCCGCATTTCGGCCATGTCCTTCGCGACTTTGCACAACTGCGCTACAGTCTTGCCGTGATCGGATGGTGGGTAGCGCTGGCGCTGCTGCTCGCGCTCGAAGCCTGGCCTGCAGCGCTTGTCGTCGCCGCCCTGCCACTTGCATTTCTCAGCTGGCGGCGCGGCAGCCTGCGGCTCGGCCTCTATTCGCTCGCGACCTGGAATGTGATCGCGCTCGGATTTCTGCAGGGCCTGGTCCGCGCCCGACGCGCGCCCGACGCGCCGCTGCCGGCCCGCGACATCACCCAGGCACGGCTCTGAACCGCCGCGATGGCCTATCACTCCAAATTTCTCTGGACTGCCGGCACCTTCGGCCTGTCCGCCGGGCTCAAATTCGGGCTCAACATCGTCCTGGCCTGGCTGCTCGCGCCCGAAATCCTCGGCATTCTGCTGGTCGTCAACGCAGTGCGGCTCGGTATCGAGCTGCTGACCGATGTCGGCATCGAGCAGAATATGGTGCATCATCCCGATGGGCTGGAGCAGCGCTTTCGCGATACCGCATGGACTCTCCAAGTTCTGCGCGGGCTGCTGCTCAGCCTCGTCTTTTTCGCCGCTGCGCCCGCATTGGCGCAGGCCTATGACATCGATCTGCGCATCTTCCTGATCGTCGCGCTGTCGCCCCTGATCAGCGGACTGCACTCGACCGCGATCTTTGTGCTGGTCAAGCAGCTCGAGGTGCGCCGACGCAACAGTTTCGAACTGCTGTGCGAAGCGCTCGCCTTCGCCCTCCAGATCGCGCTTGCGCTGTGGCTGCGCTCGGTCTGGGCACCCGTCTTCGGGTTGCTCGGCGCCGTCGCGATCCGCTCGGCCTTGAGCTACGCGCTGCCGCTCGCCCGCCAGCGCCTGCGGTTCGACCGCACGATCGTCCGGCGTATCCTCGATTATGGCAAATGGATCGCGCTGACCTCGCTCGTCATGTATGCGGCGAGCAATCTCGACCGGCTCTATCTCGGCAAAGTCGCACCGCTCGCGCTGGTCGGCATCTACGGCATCGCACGCGCAATCGCCGAGCTACCCACGACCCTGGCGCGCCGGATGAGCTATCAGATCATCTTCCCTGCGCTCGCCGGTGCAACGGTGCAGGACATGCCCGACCGGCTTGCCGGGCTCGCAGGAATCCGCTTCCTCTTCACGGGCGGCGTTTGCGTCGCCCTCGCCGCCGCGGCGGGGATCGCCGATTTTCTCATCATCCTCGTCTATGACTCGCGCTATGCCGACGCCGGGTGGATGCTCAGCATCATGCTGATGGGGGCCTGGTTCGCTTCCTTGTCCAACCTCAATGAAGCCCTGCTCCTGGGTGCCGGCAAGCCGCTGCTCAGCAGCCCTGCCAATCTCGCGCGCCTGGCCAGCCTGGCAATCCTGTTGCCACTCGGCTTTGCCGGTGCCGGATTTGCCGGCGCCGTCGTCGCCGTCGCCGCAGTGGAAGTGCTGCACTATGGGTTTATCGCCTTGGGTCAGCTCACGGTCCGGGCGCATTTCTTCCGCCATGATGCGCTCGCCCTGTCGCTGGGCGTCCTCATGTTCCTCACCATCTTGCTGGTGCGGGCGGCGCTCGGCCTGGGCACTGCGCTATCGGGCATGGGAGGGGCTGCATGACCCGATTGCTGATCGTCCATTATGCCGGCGATTATCGCGAGGCCGATCGCCTGCGCCGCGAAGAGGGGCGCGAGACCTATTATGGTCATGGCTATGTGCTGGACATGCTCGAGCAGCTGAAGGCCAGCCATGGCGAGGTCGGGTTTCTGTGCAGCCTTGCGCCGGCCTATTGGGAGCAACTGGCCAATGGAGTGACCGTGATCGGGGCCGACGCCAATCCCGACCGCGATCCGGCCCGGGTGATCGCGTTGATCGAGCGCTTCGCCCCAACCCATCTCATCGTCAACGGGCCGATGCTGCCCTTGATCCGCTGGGGGCTGAACCACCGGGTTCGGCTGGGCGTCGTGCTCGCCGACTCCTTTGCCAATCCCTATTATCGCTGGGTACGGTTTCGCGCACTTCCGCGTCTGCTGAACGATCCGCGCGTGACGCTGGTGGCCAATCACGGCGTGAACGCCGCGCGCGGCCTGGTGCAGCTTGGCGTTGCGCCCGACAAGGTTATGGCCTGGGACTTCCCGCATCCGCGCACCCCGTTCCAGTTTCCGGTCAAGTTGCGGCGCGGACCTGCGCCGCAGCGCCTCCTCTATGTCGGCTCGATCAGTCGCAAGAAGGGAGTGGGGGACCTGATTCGCGCCGTCGGTCTGCTCGATGGCAGGCGCGACGTTCGCCTCCAGATCGTGGGTGCCGGCGAGACCCAGCGTTTTGTCCGGCTCGCCGAGCGGCTCGGACTGAGTGACCGGATCGACTTTACCGGCCTTGTGCCCAATGATGCGATCCCCGCCATGATGCATGCCGCCGACGCGGTCATCGTGCCGAGTCGGCACAGTTTTCCTGAAGGTCTCCCGCTCACCTTGTACGAAGGACTTGCCTCGCGCACCCCGGTCATCGCCTCGGACCATCCGATGTTCGAGGGACATCTCGACCATGGCCGCAGCGCGCTCGTCTATCGCGCTGGTGATCCGCTCGACCTGGCCGATGCGATCGACACGCTGTTTGGCAATGCCGCGCTCTATGCGCGCATATCTGCCGGTGCGCACACGGCATGGGAACGCATGCAGGTGCCGCTCAAATGGGGCGAGATGATCGACCGCTGGGTGCGCGATACCCCGCAAGACCGCCAATGGCTCGCTGCACAGACGCTCGCAACGCCCGGCCGAGGCTCGACCGGGGAGACGACGTCGTGACGCCAGGTCGATCGCCAGTGGCGTGCCGGGATCAGGACACCGAGGCGGTTGCGCGCCTCCCGATTGGCGGCGTGCAGTTCGCCGCGACCCACAGCGCCGCCGGCGGCATTCGCGAACTATGGGACGACCTGGCGGCCAACCTTTCCACCCCTGGCGTCCCGGTTTCCCGCTTCGTCCTCTATCCGCCGCCCGATCCGGTAGCCGAGGGTGTCGACTTCGCCAGCTGGCATCACATCGCGCCGCGCAAGCCCGACGCGCCACGCGCATGGATCGCCTTGTTTCAGGCGCTGGTGCGGCATGTGCGCCTGACCCGCCCGTGCGCGATCGTGACCGCGATGCCCGCCTGCAATGTGCTCGTGCCCCTGGCGGTCAGGGCATCAGGGGTGGCCACGCGGGTCTTCGTCACCCACCATTCGCCCGCCGCCACGCATAATCCCAAGCTCGACCGGCTCGATAGTTGGACGGGGCGGCTGACCTGCGTGGCAGCCGTGGTATCGGTATCCGATGCGGTTGGCGCCAGCTTGGCGCACAAGCCTCCAGCCTATCGTGCCAAGCGCCGCACGATCCGTAACGCCTTGCCGGCATCGCTCGAACAGCAGCTCGACCATCTGCGCCAGGCGCGATCGCTCCCCGCGCCGCCGGTGCGGATCGTTGCCCTGGGCCGGCTGACCGCCCAGAAAAACTATCCCCAGTTGATCGATGCCATGGCCAGGGTCAGCGGCGCCGAACTCGATATCATCGGCGGGGGAGAGGACGAAGCCGAACTGCGCGCCCGCGCCGCCATACGCTGCCCGCTCGGCACGATTGCCTTTCGCGGCCATTTGCCACGCGCGCGCGCGCTGGCGATCGCCGCTGCGGCCGACATCTTCGTGCAGATCAGCCTGTACGAGGGCCATAGCCTGGCATTGATCGAGGCGGCGCGCCTCGGGCTTCCGCTGATCGTCTCCGATGTTCCCGAACAGGTCGAGGCAATCACGGCGCAGGATGGGACGCGCTGCGGCATCGTCGTGCCGCTCGGCGATGTCGACGCGCTGGCACAGGAACTCAATCAGCTGGTGCGCGATCCCTGGGCTCGGGACGCATATTCTGCGCTGGCACTGCGGCTCGCCGCCGAAGCGTCAAATGCCGCTATGGTCGCGCGTTATGCGGACTTGCTCGGGCTGGTATCGGACCGCTAGGCTTTGGACATGCGCGCGCTCACCCTCGATCCGGCCCGGTCCGTCCCGTCGGCGTTCGGTCCAGCTGTCTATGCCCGGCTCGACGAGGCTCCGGAGCATCGGCGCCGGCGGGCGGTTTCGCTGGCTGCACTCTGGGCATTTCTTGCAGTCGTTCTGGTCGGCACCTCGCCGTTCGAGGAATGGGCTTTTTCCGCGCCGATCGGGTCGGGCGATCTGCTCAACCAGATCATCTATCTGCTTTTGTTCGGGCTGTTGCTGTTCGGGACCGGACGGCTCACCCGGCGTGGGCTGCTTCCGGTTCCGTTAGGCCTGTGCCTCGTCCTTGGCTATTGCGCGATCTCGGTCCTGTGGGCGGTGGATCCGCTGATCTCGGCGCGGCGCCTGGCGCTTGCGGCGCTCACCATCTGGATCTGCTTTCGCCTGGTCGGTGCATTGGGGCCTGAACGCTTGCTGCGGACCTTGCGCATCGCACTGGTCGGCTTGCTCGTGATCAATTTCCTGGTGGTCTTCCTCACCCCCTATGGCGTCCATCCCGAGGTCTTCGGCGACGAGTCGCTGGTCGCAGGCAACTGGCGCGGGATCATCCCCCACAAGAATATCACCGGCGCCGTCTGCGCCTTCACCATCCTCCTGATGGTGTTCGACAATCGCCAGTTTTCCCGCCCGGTATCGGCAGTGGTCATCGTCGGCGCATTGATCTTTCTCTATTACAGCCAGGCCAAGACCTCGCAGGGCATCCTGCTGCTCGCGCTCGCCTTGGGATGGCTGATCCGCGGTTACAGCCCCAATTTCCGCCGACTCGCGGCGCTGTTCATCGCGATCCTGTTGGGGCTCGCTATCCAGATCCTGTCGGTCAACAGTGCGCTGATCCGCGACATGCTCAACGACCCAGCGATGCTCACCGGCCGCACGGCGATCTGGCCTTTGCTGCTCGAATATATCGGCGAACGCCCGTTCACCGGTGCCGGGTTCGGCTCCTTCTGGCAGATCGGCGACAAGAGCCCGATCTGGTGGCTGACCTCGGGCTGGGTCGCGCGCTTTGCTGCCCATGGCCATAATGGCTATCTCGATCTTGCCGCCACGATCGGGATCCCCGGACTTCTGCTTGCCGTCACCGCATTGCTGCTCTGGCCGGGCCTGCGACTGATGCTGAGCTTCGGGATCGAGCGCCGGCGCCGTTCGCTGCTGTTCGCGCTGCTGATCTTCTGTGCCGGCCATAATGTGACCGAAAGCTCGCTGCTGAACGGTGCTGCCGTGGTTCAGGTCTTCCTCCTGTTCACCATCGCGATCATCTACTTCCATTCGCAGGGCAGTGCGGGAGCGCATCAGCGCCTCGCAGCGCGCGCACACCGCATGTTCGGACTGGGATCGCGCGGTGCGCCACTGCCCGCCTCCCCTCGCGTGCAGCCACCTGCGCGCCCGTCGCAGGATGCGTTTCATGCAGGCTAGGCGTTGCTGGCATGGCACGCGGCGCGACGGATACCGTCGGATCGCCGCCGCGCGCGCTGGCGGATCGGGCGCGGTCCGCCAATGCACCAGGGGAGGGATGTGATCGAGGATCGACCAGGCGCTGCAGTCACGCCAACCCCGTCATCGCGACCGGTGGCGCGGGCGGGCGAGGGTGCGGGTTCGGACATCCCGACCCTCACCGTCGGCGGCATCCGGCTTGCACGGCTGACACGGGCGCAGCTTGCCCGCCGCATGGCCGACGACGTCGCTTCGGCCCGGGCGGGCGGGTTGAAGCGCCCCCGCGTCGTGACCTCGGCAAATGGCAGCGTGATCGCAGATTATCATGGCGACCCCGAGTTTCGCGCGATGATCGACGCTGCCGATATCGTCGATGCCGACGGCATGCCGATCGTCTTTGCCAGCAGGCTGTTTTGTCGCAACCCGCTCGCGGAGCGCACATCGACCACGGACTTTCTGCTCGATGCCGCGCAGATCGCGGCGCGCGAGGATATTCGCTTCTTCTTCCTTGGAGCGCGTCCTGGGGTCGCCGCCCGCGCGGCCGAGCATCTGCGCTGTCGCTTTCCGGGCCTCAAGGTCGTCGGAACCCGCCATGGCTATTTTGCCGATGACGACATTCCTGCGATCATCGACAAGATCCGCGCGGCGCGGACCGATGTGCTGTGGATCGGCATGGGAAGCCCGTTACAGGAAGAATTCGCGCTTGCTGCAGCTCCCTTGCTCGAGGGGACGGGCTGGATCCGCACCTGTGGCGGGTTGTTCGACCATTATGGCGGCGGTGTGTCGCGTGCGCCCGAATGGATGCAGCAGTTCGGCCTCGAATGGCTGTATCGTGCCGCGCGCGAACCGCTCCGGCTCGGCTGGCGCTATCTCGTGACCAATCCGGTGGCGGTCTATCATCTGCTGACCAAGACCCATGACTAGGCTTGCAGGGGAATCACGTTGGAAGGTGCGACAGACAGGCGCGAGCGACGGACGGTTCGCTACGAGGACTTCGTTCGCAAGCCGAAAACCCGGCGCCGATGGGTGGTGCTTGCCGTGATCGGAGCGGTGATCCTTGCCGCCGGCGGGGCGCTTGCCGCGTTCATGATGCTGGGAAGCGCCTTCGAGGGGGAGCGGCCCGTGGCGCCGCCTGCGCTCTCGGCTGCGGGAAAGCCGGTGGCCGGCGAGGCCTATCAATGGAAGCGCGTCGCGATCGGCGGCGGCGGCATGATCTCGGGGCTCTCGATTGCGCCGGGGGGTGAGACCTTTGTTGCGCGCGCCGATGTCTATGGAGCCTATCTGTGGGATGCGCGGGCCAATCGCTGGGCGCAGCTGGTCACCAAGGCTGCCATGCCGCCGATCTTCCGCGCCCAGAATGGCATTGCCGATGGCGTGTACGAGATCGTCGTTGCGCCCTCCCGGCCCGACCGCATCTATATGGCGGTCAAGGGGCGGGTTTTCCGGTCGGACGACCGCGGACGCAGCTTCGTTCTTGCCGGCGCGTCCAACCCGTTTCCGTTTCGCTGGGACGCAAACAGCGAATACCGACTGCACGGACCGTTCATGGCGGTGGACCCCGCCGACCCGGATCTGGTCCTGCTCGGAACCCCGGCCAATGGCCTGTGGCGCTCGACCGATGGCGGGACCAGCTGGAGCAGGGTCGCCTCGGTGCCGGCGAGCAAGGACCGCAAGAGCGACCCCGATGTCCAGGCGCCGGGCACGATGCTGTGGTTCGAGCAACCCGCCGGCGGCAAGCCGACCGGCCGCATCTTCGCGCTCGCCTCGGGCAGCGGCATGTTTGTCTCGCGCGACCGCGGAGCGAGTTTCACGCCGCTGTCGGCGGGCGCCCAGCCCATGACGCTTCAGCGCGGCGGGTTCGACCGGCGCGGCAGCTTCTTCGGCGTCGATGACGCGACGCGCTCGATCTGGATGTACAAGGACGCGCGCTGGCGTAACCTGACCGACGAACTCGGCCTCAACGCGCGCGACTATGCAGCGATCGCCGCCAATCCGCGCGCCGACCAGATCTTCATCTTCGACCGGGGCGGGGCAGGCTATACCTCGACCGATGGCGGCGAGCGCTGGTCCACCGTATCGCACTCGGCCTCGGTCGGTGCGGGCGATCCGCCCTGGCTCAAGGTCGCCGATCAGCCCTTCTTCACCACGGCCGATATCCGCTTCGATCCCGTCCGGCCCAACCGGCTCTGGGTCGCCTCGGGCGTCGGCGTCTTCTATGCGGATGTGGAGCCCGGGACGACCTCGGTCGCATGGGTCAGCCAGACACGCGGGATCGAGGAGCTGGTCGCCAATGACGTGATCCACCCACCCGGCGGCGCGCCGCTCTTTGCCGGCTGGGATTTCGGCATTCATGTAAAGCCCGACCTCGGGGCCTATTCGACGACCTTCGCCCCGGGCGAGCGCTCGTTGATCTCGGCGCAACAGCTCGACTGGACGCCGGCCAAGCCCGGCTTTGTCGTGACCAATGCCTCCGACGCCCGCATGGGCTGCTGCTGGGAGGACGGCAATGCCGTGATGGCTGGTTCCAGCACCAATGGCGGTGTGGACTGGCGTAAATTCGCCACGCTACCGACCCCACCAGGCACCAAGGACGACGATCCCTGGCGCATGTCGTTCGGCACGATTGCCGTCTCGTCGAGCGATGCGCAGAATATTGTCTGGGCGCCCGCCTTCAACCGCCAGCCTTTCTACACCAAGGACGGCGGACGCAGCTGGAAGCCGGTCCAGCTCGAGGGCGCAGTGGGGAATGCCCCCGGATCCTTTGCGGTCTTCTATTATCAGCGCAAGACCCTGGCGGCGGACAAGTCGGCACCGGCAACCTTCTATCTCTACCATAGCGGCGAAGCGCCCAATGTCGCGCTTGCCGGGCTGTGGCGCACACAGGATGGCGGTGCGAGCTGGCAAAGGGTTCACGCCGGCGAGATCGCACCTTCGAGCAACATGGCTGCCAAGCTGCGCTCGGTGCCTGGGCAAGCGGGGCATCTGTTCTTCACCTCGGGGTTCGAGCATGTCGCCGACACTGGGCTGCGCCGCAGCACCGATGGCGGCGCAACCTGGGCATTAGTCCCCGACGTCACCCGGGTCGATGATATCGGCTTTGGCAAGGCAGCGCCCGGCGCGTCCTATCCGGCTATCTACATTTCGGGCCAGATCGGCGGTGAATATGGCATCTGGCGGTCGATCGACAATGCCCGCAGCTGGCAGCAGCTTGCCGAATTCCCGGTCGGGACGCTCGACCAGGTCACCGTGATCGGAGCCGACCCCGATGTCTTTGGGCGGGTCTATCTCGGCTATAAGGGGTCGGGTTGGATCTGGGGCGAGCCGGCACCGTGCAAGCCGGCGCCTTATACAGCGTTCGCAGCCGTGCATTGCGCAGCGGTGCGCTGAGCAGATCATGGACCGCCAGTCCGGCGCAGATGACCGCATCTTGTGGGTCGATGCCGCGCGCGGGATCGGCATCCTGCTGGTGGTGGCAGGTCATGTCGAGCGCGGCCTGATCAGCGCCGGGGTTGCAGCGGCGTCGCATTGGGCCGCGATCGATCTGGCGATCTACAGTTTTCACATGGCGCTGTTCATGCTGCTCGCCGGCCTCAATGTTCAGCACAGTCTGCGGCGGGGCAGGGGGGCCTTTCTTCTCGGCAAGCTGCGCAGTGTCTATCATCCCTATCTGGTCTGGTCGGCGATCCAGGGCGGGCTGCTCCTGATCGTCGCTGGCGCCGCCAATAGCGGCACCACCTGGAGCGACATCGTCCAGATTCCGTGGCGCCCAATCATGCAGTTCTGGTTCCTCTATGTGCTGATGGCCTATTTGCTGGCGGTCGCTCTGGTCGGGGTGCGTGCAGTATTGCTCGTGCCGCTCGCTGCAGCAGCGTTCATGGCCAATCTCGGGCTGGAGTCGCTCAGTCTGCTCAACCGGCTGCTCTTTTATTTTCCCTTCTTCGTCGGCGGCGTGCTGCTCGGACCCTGGCTGGTCTCGGCGTCGCGGACTAGGAGCTGGCGCGCGACGCTCGGGCTTGCAGTCCTCGCCGCGCTGGGATGGCTGGCTGCGTTGCTAGCGCTGATGCCGCACGATCCACTCGCCCATCTTGGCGCCGCTGCCTTGCCCTGTGCGGTCCTGGGTAGCGCTGCGATCCTCGGATTCGCACAGGCCGTCCCGGGAGCAATCGCTGGGTTGCTGGCATGGATCGGGCAACGCTCGTTGTCGATCTTCGTCATGCACATCCTGGCGAGCGCGGCAGTGCGCATCGCATTGATGAAGGTAGCTCCGGGCACTCCGGAACTGGCCTATTTCATATTGTGCCTGGGCGCTGGTGTCGCGCTGCCGTGTCTTGCCTTGTGGTTGGCCCAGCGCCTTAGTATCGCTGCTTGGTTAGGCCTTGAGCGGTCGTGGCGATGATCTCCAAACGCTGCAGACTGGCAGCCGCATTGCCAATACCCTATCGAAGGCGAAGGGCTAGACCGGTTGGGGCCGGGCCAGAACGAACCTCAGCTGGACCGCCTGGTATGCTTCGGCACCCGCAGGCACACAGACCCGCCGTCGACGCAGAGACTTCAGAAACATGCAATATGCATGTCTCGAGCAAGTGCACATCCTCGCCCCGCGGAACGATCAACCGAACCGAGGTCAACCTCCCCGACAATGCGATGCGGGCGACGTCAAAGCAAACTTTAGGGCGTCTTCCTCGCGGGCGTTGCTTTTACCGACCGGAGACGCGTGACGTCAAAGCTCCGCGATAATACGTCCCGCGCAGAAGCCGGTTGCCGAGCAGAAAATTGCTAGAGAAGCTCCTTGTACTCCAAGAGCTTGGCATGTGCCTGGACTAACCCGGTCGCCAGATAACGCTCGAGGAACTGATCGGGCGTAGGTGCTGACTGGCGCATCGTCGCGCGATGCGCGCGGCAGGCAGTCAGCGCGCGTCCTCGCTCGAGATCAATGATATTAACGATGAAATCGTCCGGGTGGATGATCTCGAGGTTGAAGTCCGCGACCTTGTCCACCGGGAAATGTTTGATGTTCGCCGTCACGATGCCGTGGCATTTTCCCACAATTGCTGCCGCCAACACGTGGTTGTCGCCGGGGTCAGGCAGGTCGAGGCAAGGTGCGATGCGCTCATAGCCGGTTACGAGCGCGTCGGGGTAGCAATCTGTCATCACCGACTGCATCTCATCCAGTCGCTCATCGGACACATCGCCAAACCGTCGCTTGACGCTACCCCGCCATTCGTCGAGCACCCCGGCAGACCAAGCCGGACGAAACAACCGTTCCTGCGCAAACCAGAGCAACGCCGCCCGCAAGAATGCAGGATGGAGGACATTGGCATCGAGAAATGCGAGGTAGCGGCCGACTAGCATCAGCCTTCCTTGGTCGTGATTGGCTCGTCGTCATACAGGCCGAGCTCCTCATCGAGCTCAACCATGCGCGAGAGCGCCATGTTGCGATCGCATGCCATCTTGTCGCGGTAGCTCATCACCTCGCGCGCCTCGACTTTCCTATGCGTCCCGACCATGCGGTAGCCAAGCGTGCCGTTTTCGAGCAGCTTGATGAGATAGGGACGCGAGACATTGAGATAATCAGCTGCCTGCTGCGTCGTTAGCTCAGCCTTCACAGGCACGACCTGAACTGCGTTGCCGTTTCCGATCTCGACCAGGAGCTTGACGAGCGTGCGAAACACATTCGAGGGCAAGCTGATCGGCTCCGGCGCTTCGTCGCCCTCGGAATGGGTAACCGAAATGCGGACGGCCTTATTGCCGCTGTCCAGGCTGCTCAGCTGGCGCGCAGCCCGACGTGCCGCGCTGATATCCTCAGCGGTTGGCTCTTGGAGAGCGTCCATATCAATCGCGAGCGCTGCCATAATCAATCTCCTGCTTCAAATGTCACATATCCCACAAACGCAATAAATGCAATATTCGAAATAAACGAATCGAGTTGAAATGTGGTTTCTCGGGCGCGCACTGAACGCTACCGGTAGAAGGCACTCCTGCGGCAGATCGCGTTGAGAGCACTTCCTGAAGTGATCGGATGGGTGCCAGTGCGGTGGAACCACGTGATGATAGATCGGGGTGATCCATCACGATCCCTCGGGTCAAAGCGGCGCACCCATTGAAAGTGTGTTGATCGACCGCGGATACTGGGTGCATGCTTCCTTGGAATATCAGGCTTTGTGAGCTCTGAGCCCCCGGCCCCCGACCGCGGGCAGGCAACTGCCGAGCCAGAAGCCGCCAAGGCGCCTCGAATCTGAAACTGCCAGCGCACACGAGACGTCGATGACATATACGCAAAATTGACTGGATGGGCTGACGCGCTTCAGACGTTACACGGGGGCAGTGAAACGCCGGAAATGTTGCGATCCGGCCATTCTCCGCTTGACGCATGCGACCTCGACCGAAGTCGGCCCCGCCATTCGTCCGTTAAAGGTCCGCGGGGGCCCTGCGGAGACCCCCGCGGTGAACGGACGCGTATGCGGTAAGGGCGCGCCCGTCCAATTCACGCTTGCTGGTAATAGCCCGAATATTGCTTCGAATAATAATAATAATAGGCACCGACCGACTGCGAGCTCGTGTCGACCATCGTGAAGATGGTGCCGACGAGGTTTGCGCCGTCGCTCTTGAGCCAGCCCGCTGCCGAACTGACCGCATGCTTGGGGGTCGCGTCCCACTTGACGATCAGAACCACCGCGTCGGCAAGCGCTGCAAGGAATCGGCCATCGGCCAGGCCGACCAGCGGCGGAAGATCGAGGATGATCGCGTCATATCTGGACGACAATTCCTCGAGCAGCGAGGGCATGAGATCGTTGCCGAACAGATTCTCGGACGTGAAATAGGGCTCGCGAACCAGGATCTGGTCGAGATTGTCGATCCCGCTACCGTGGATCGCTTCACCGACTGTGGCCTTGCCCTGCAACAGCTCGACCAGACCGGGGACCTTTCCGGTTGTATCGGTGATCCTGCGGAGCAGCGCGCGCCGCACATCGGCATCGATGATCAGCGTGCGATCGCCATTGAGCGCCATGGTGCGGGCCAGCGCGAGCGCCGTGGTCGTCTTGCCCTCGCTCGGCAGCGCCGAGGTGACCGCAATGACCTTGGGACGATCCGTGCCGCGCACGCCGATGATCGACGCGCGGGCGTTGCGCAGCGCCTCGGCAAATTGCGAGGTCGGCTTCTTGGTGAGCAGGTCCGCCGGACGATCCTCGTTCTTGACGTGCGGGATCGCGGCGATGAGCGGAACGCCGAGTTCCGCTTCCGCCTCTTCGATCGAGCGCATGCCCGAAACCATCAGTTCCTGGGTGATGATCACCGCAGCGCCGACGCCAAGGCCGGCCAGCAGCGAGAGGAGGAACAGCAACGGCTTGTTGGGCGAGCTCGGCGCGGCAGCCGGCTTGGCACTGTCGATGATCTCGGCCTGCGCGATCGAATTCTGCGCCGCCTGACGGGATTCCAGGGCAAGCTGGGACATCTTTTCATAGGCCTGGTGCTTACCATCGGCATCGCGCTGCAGGCTGGCCGCGATGACCGACGCACGTGCGATATCCGCCTGCTTCTGCTCGAGCGCGCGCATGCTCGCCCGCATGCTTTCCGCGCGGGCTTCCGCCGCCTGGGCATCGGCCGCGAGGCTGCGAATGACGCGGTTGGCCTCGATGCGGATCTGATCGTCGATCGCGGCGAGCTGCTGGCGCACCTTCACGAAGTCCGGGTGACGCTCACCATAGCGGCCGCCGACATCCTCGAGCGACTGGATCAGGATCGCGCGCTGGCGGCGCAGGTCCTGGATGGTCGCCGATTCGCGTACGTCCGACACGGCGTCGGGCTGCTTTCCGGCGACCAGCTGGCGCGCCGAAATCTCCTTGGCACGCGCTTCAGCCGCAATTGACTCGGCGCTGGCGAGCTGGAGCGATAGTGGCGCGATCTGCTGATCGACGATCGTGCCCTGCTGGTTGGAGGAGCCCTTGACGATCCCGGCCTTTGACTGGAAATCCGCGACCTTCTCGTCGGCCGCGCGGACCTCTGCTGCCAGCTCCGCCTGCCGCCTCTGATACCATTGCGACTGACGTTCGGCAGTGCCGATCTTGGTGCCGACCTTGCTGTCGAGATAGGCGGTTGCAAAGGCGTTGGCGATCTTGGCCGCCTTGTTGGGATCGGTCGAGTTGAAGCGGATCGCGATGATATAGGTCAGGCGATCGCGACCGGCGTTGAGCTTGGAATTCACATTGCGAGTGACGAGCTCGAGCTTCTGCGTCGGCGTCAGCGGCGCCTCGCCCTCCTTGGCCGGGCCACCGCCGAACTCGGGGTCATTGATCAGCCCGAGCTTCTGGACGACGGCGCGGGACATTTCCGGCGAGTTGATCCGCGCCACCTCGGTTTCGATCGCCTCGGTTGCCAGCTGTGCCTGCACCTCGCCGCGCTCGCGCGCCAGCGGATTGCGGCTCGGGTCGATCTGGACGCGGGTCAGGCCTTGATAGGTCGGCGTGATGCTGAGCGTCGCAATGACGCCGAGCGCGAATATGCCTGCGGTCACTGCGACCAGCATGATGATGCGCCGGCGCACCACGTCGCGCACGGTCCGGATCAAATCGCCGAGGCGGGCCTCATATGTCCCCGTATTTACGACCTTCATGCCAACGTCATTCCCTTGCCAAATTCATCCCATGCCGCCCCGCAGCGGCACTCCGCATCTACCTCATCGCCGCAGCCGGACCCCGACCAGCAGCCTAAGTTCGTCGAACGGGTCGCTGAGCCGCGACCCGCTTGGACGACTGCGTCCATAGCCCAGCTGCACATTCAGCCCGAACTCGCGCGTTGCCTGATACCGACCGGAAACCTGCGCAAATGACGCATCGGTCCGCGTGTCCAGCTCGCTATAGTCCCGCCGGATCGCCTCGATCCCTGCCGACACGATGAGATTGTAGAGCAGTTCGTGATCGGCGCGGACGCCGACGCGCGTGTCCCAATACGCCCCTGAATTGCCGAGGCTCACATCCATCAGGCGTCGCTGCAGGGACAGGTTGACCGTCGTCAACGGCGTCGCGAACCATTCCGCCCGTGCCTGGACCGACACGCCCTGCGCGTCGCGATAGCTCCCCTGCGCCCGATAGTCGCGATAGGTATAGCCGATGCCGACCGTACCGCGTGCGACGCCGGCGATATCGAAATTGGTCCCGAGTACCGCCGAGAAGCCTTTCGAATCGCGATTGGGGCGACCGAAAAAGGTCGGGCTGGCATAGTCGATGATATCGCCCGTCGCCTGCCCGTATACCGACAGGGCAGGGGACAGCCCATATTCGTAGATGAAGCTGGCCCGGTCGATCGTGCGGTCGCGATCGCCCTGGTCGCGCACCGTGCCGTCGCCGAAGCGGATCTCGCTGAACCGGTAGGTGTTGCGGTCCAGCGTCGCGATCAGCCGCGTGCGTGTCTGGGCGTAGGTGCCCTTCAGCCCGATCTTGGTCCGCAGGAATGTCGACGGCGTCAGCGAGTTGGCGGCGATGTCTTCATTATAGGGCGATTCGAACGCGCGATCGATCTGTGCATCGACCAGCAGGCTGGTATCGCGCACGACATCGAACCGTGTCTGCGAATAGACATACCAGGCATTTTCGTTCTTCAGCGTTTCGCTGGCATAGCGCTTGAGATCCCCGGCCGCGGTGATGCGCACCGAGTGCACATTCCAGTTGGATGCGACCGCGAGATAGGGCTGGACGCTCAGGAACACGTCCCCGCGCTTGAGATTATTGTCGGTATAGACATTGTCGGTGGCACCGGCACCGATCGCCACCGAGGGGCTGGCAATGAAGGCACCGATCCGCACGCCCAGCGGATCATATTCGGGTCGCGCGCGCTGCTGCACGCTGACATTGCGGCCGCGGTCATAATCGACCGGGGGGGGCGGATCGATCAGAACTTCTGTTGTCTGCGCAGCCGCCGTGCCGATCGGGGCGCCGGCGATCAGCGCCAGCCACGCCACCACAGCCCGGGCGCAGCGGACACGCTCCCGTGGGGCAACAGTCCGCGCACGACGCAACGCCACGCGGGTCATCGTCCGACCTGTATGACATGCTGGGCCGGTGGCGGCGATCATCGACAGTCCCAAAGCCCCAATTGATGCGCGGCGCGCGCTACTGCGCGTCAGTGTCAGAAAAATCTTTCGGTGAGCCGGATCGTGTCACCCGGCCAGACGCGCAGGTCGGGCGTCAGGACAAACGGCTGTTCGAACTGCTCGCCAAACCGGCGGATCATGACGATGTTGCGTTTTGCGCGCGGCGTGAATCCCTTGGCCGTCGCAATGGCATTCATCACGGTCATGCCGGTCGCAAACGGGTATTGGCCAGGCTGGCCAACTTCGCCCAGAATGAAGAACGGACGATAGGTGTCGATCTGCATGCTGATGCGGGGATCACGCAGATAGCCTTGCGCAAATTCGGCGCGCACCAGTTCGGATGCTTCGGCGACTGTTTTGCCCGCGACAACCAGCGTGCCGATCAGCGGCATCGAGATCTCGCCATTGGTCCCGACAAAAAATTGTCCGCTCAGCTGCGGCTCGTTGAACACGATCACGCGCACCTGATCGCCCGGGCCGAGCAGATAGCGCTCCTCGATGCGTTCCGACGCAACGTAGCGCTCGCCCGAGGAGATCGGCTCGACTTCCGTCTTCGCGCATGCAGCTAAAAGCGCCAGCGTTACCAACGCCGCCATACCTGAAACTCTCACCCACACCCCCTTGAGCGTTCTTCAACGCATTCAATATCCCGGCAGTTTGAAGTAATCAAGTAACGGAGGCCGCCGTTGCGACTGGCGGAATGTTCATCCTGCAAATTATATTTCAGCAATATTGTAAAGGTCGAGGCTGCCGATTTTTCAATAGACATGCAGTTGCCCGACCCCGGTCCGGCATCTGACAGCGACGTCTGTAGAATAGCCGTCGGCATCCGGTTGCCTAGCTCTTGAACGGTTATTTATTGCGTGCGGCACACTGCTTGGGAGCCATGGTGCGCTGCACAAATTAAGGTGCGCCGATGCTATGGTTACTCGGTCGAGGCGCTAGCTTCCCCGCCGCGGCCGCGGCGGTATCGTGCCGATATAGGACGCAAGTGCGTCGATCATCGCATCGGGTGCCGTCCCAGCGAGGCTCGGTTCGGCGGTCAGCGAATCACTCCGCTCGAGCAATGCGTTCAGCTCGTCCTCGCTGGTGCACGGATAGACGCCCGGTACATTGGCGAACTGTTTGAGGGTCGAAAATTGATGACCGTTGCGGTGTTCCTTGCGGCGATGATCCCGCGCCATGATGATGATCGGCTTGCCAAGTTCCATCGCGGTAATGATCGAGCCCATGCCGGCATGGCTGATCATCAGCGAACAGTCTTCCTGCAGCCGTCGGAACAGATCGGGCTCCATGAAATCGACATAGGGCATCGCTACCGGGCGGTAGCAGGCAGGGCCGATCTGCGCGAAGATGTCGACGATGCGATTGCGGGCGGCCCATGCGTCCACCGTGCGGGTCAGTCTGTCGAAGGGGAGCTGGGTCCCGACCGAAAGCAGGATCACATCACCCTGCCAATATAGCCGATTGTTCCCGAGCGCGTCGCAAGCGCTTCATTCTGGGTCAGCCGCAGGTCGGCGACCGGGCGCACCAGTTTGCCGGACAGCGACAACTCGTCGCCATTGGCAATGCTGTCGATCCAGATTGTGCGCGCGCCGAAGAGTTTCGCGACGAACAGGGCAGCAGCTCCAGGCGCAGCGCCGGTCGATACGACAAGGTCGGGCCGGAACCGGCGCACGATTCGCCAGATGCCCAGCATCGTCCGGAGGCTCTCAAAGACAGTGTCGCGCGAACTGTCGGCGATAACCGCGACGTCGTGCAGACCGTCCGGAGATTTGAGGCCCTCCGACGTGCTGACATATTGGCAATCATGCCCCGCAAATGCGGGCCGCAATCGGCACAACTCGATCCAGTGGCCGCCCGCCGAGGCCACAAGCAGGATTCGCAATCTTTGCCGTCCTGTCGCTTTCCCAGCCCTCAAGCCATCACCCATGAGATCCAAATTAGCTCCGTTCGCATCCGATAGCACGGGCATGGAATAGGGAAGGGCAAATGTCTCGACCGCGCGCGATGCACGCAGGCGCGCGAGCGGCTCGGCTCGCCGCACGCCGTCTGTTCCTCGGTCAATCATCGACACGTTCAGCGCGCACCATCGACACCCCCGACGCTGCAAATCCGTCCGGCACCCTGCTGCGGCGCAGCATTTGACGGGTGGTGTTCCGGCGAGATAGTGAAGCGCGACCCCTTTCTGCTTAAATCACGCTAAACCGGAGCGGCACACTTGCCAAGCGTCGAATCAGGAGATCGTATCTATGCGATCGGCGATATACATGGACGCTTCGATCTGTTGCAGCGCATTCTAGAAAAAATCGGCGAACATAGTGCGTCGTTGCCGCCTTCGCGCGCGCTTCATATCGTATTTCTCGGGGATTTGATCGACCGCGGACCGCAAAGTGCCGAGGTGATCGAACTCCTGTACAGTCTTGAGCGTCGCAGCGATCGCGTCATCGTCCTGCTCGGCAACCATGAAGAGGCGATGCTGCAGGCGCTGCGCGGCGATCTTGGCGCATTTCGCTCCTGGCTCGCCTTTGGCGGCGAGGAGACCCTGCGCAGCTTCAAGGTGACACCGCGCGGCGAGCGCGAGGATCTGCGCGATTATCTCGCGCGCGCGCGCTCGGCGATACCGGCCCATTGGACCAACTGGCTCGCCCGGCTGCCATTGAGCGTTCGGTCGGGCGATTATCTGTTCGTCCATGCCGGTATTCGCCCCGGCACCCCCCTGCACCGGCAAGCGCGCGAGGATCTGCTGTGGATCCGTGCCGATTTTCTCGAGGACCCGCGCGATCATGGCGCCGTCATCGTCCATGGGCATTCGATCGAACCCGAGGTCGCGATTCGCGATAATCGGATCGGGATCGACACCGGTGCCTATCGGACCGGACAATTGACTGCGCTCTATCTCGAGGGAGATCGCCGTGAAATCATTTCCACGGCGCCTGAGGCGGTCGGCTTTACTGACGTTCCGGCTCTCTGATCGGCGTCATTTCGCGCCTTTCAGCTTGCGGACACCTGAATTCGACCGATTTCATGGTCAATGCACGCCCTGATCCGGCTCATTTGCGGATTGACTTGCGCTCCTGCCTATCATATCGCAATGCAGCGTATTCAAAGTTCGAACAGAGGGAATTGGCTATGTTCAAGAAAGCAGCAGCAGGCTTGGCCATTGCGAGCACGCTGGCATTCTCCTCGGTCTCGGCTCAGGCTTCGCAGGTGCGGCCCGCTGCAGTGAAGCTCGACACGGCGGCCGTGAAGTCGATCAGCGCACAGGGTCGGGGTGCACGCGTCGCTACCCGTCCCGGCGAGGCCAATCAGGCTGCTCCTGCGTTTCTCCTGCCGTTGCTGGCGGTGCTTGCCGGGGTCGCGGTGGTTGCAGCCGTTGCGAGCGGCGGCGGGGACTCCAGCCCGAACTAAGTTCTGTCGCGTATCGATGCACGTCTGACGCCCCGACCCCTCCGGTTGGGGCGTTGTCGTATCTGCGCGGGATGCGCTCAGTGTTGGTTGGCCGACCAATTGGTCCCTGACTTGATCGGCTTGTGCAGCGAGTTCGACATATGACAACGAGCCGCCAATCCGGTCGGAACCGGCCGCATCGCCGCGACGGTGCGTATGACCCGATCCGCACCAATGCCGGGCTGGCATTCATGCTCACTGCCTTGCTGGTGGGCGGTGCCGGGCTGGGCTATCCGCTGCTTGCGCTCCTCGTCCATCTCGGCGCGATCGCACTGATCGTCTATCTGCTCCACCGGCATCGCCTGCGCGAGCTCGATCCAGCCGGTCGGCTGTTTCTGGCCTGCGGTGTGGCCGCCATCGCGCTGGCGATCGTCCAGCTCGTCCCCATGCCCCATTCGACGTGGACCAGTTTGCCGGGCCGCGACGTGGCGGCTCAGATCGATGCGCAGCTCGGCTGGCAGATCTGGCGTCCCGTCAGCCTCACCCCGGATCTGACATTGCGCGCTGCGCTTGCGCTATTGCCCGCGCTGGCGACCCTGTTGCTCGTCGCGCTTGCCGCCCCTGCGGACAGGATCCGGCTGGCCCGCCTGGTTGTCGTAGTCGCGATGGCCGGTGCGCTCCTTGCGTTTCTGCAGGTGGCCATGGGGCAGGGCGCGCCTTTGCTCTACGAAACGACCCATCGCGGCTATGGCGTGGGATTCTTCGTCAATCGCAACCACCACGCCGTATTGCTGCTCGTCGCGATCCTGCTGGTCCCGCTCCCGGGCGTGGTTTCCGGCCCGCGAGGAAATGGGCGGGTTATGCAGTCCGCAACTTTCAGCGTCGCAGCGGCGCTCGGCATTGCCGCGCTGCTCGCCCTGGGGGTGGTGGCGACAAGCTCGCGGACGGGGCTGGTGCTGCTGCCATTCTGTCTGTTGCTGTCGGTTGGCATCGTGGCGCGCCACGCTGCCTTGCGCAGGGGACTCATCCTCATTGCCATCTTCTATCTGGTGGCGGCGCTGCTGATTGCACAGACCGACGCAGCGCGGCTGGTCGTCGAGCGTTTCGCCGCGCTGCGGGTCGATCTGCGCTTCCAATATTGGGAAAATACGCTTTACGCGGTGCAGGCGAGTTTTCCGGTAGGCACCGGCCTTGGCAGCTTCACGGCAGTCTATCCTACCGTCGAACCGCTCGCCCAGGTCGGGCAATTGCGCGTCAATCATGCGCACAATGATCTGCTCGAATTCATCCTCGAGGGCGGGATCGGCGCGGTCCTGTTGCTCCTGTCGTTGTCCGGCGCGATCGCGTTTGCGGCATGGCGCGGCGGCCGTGCAGGCCTGTTCGCGCGACCCGAGCTGGTCGCGGCCCTGGGTGGGGTCGCCGTCATTACCGCCTTCTCGCTGGTCGATTTTCCGCTGCGCATGGATGCCATAGCATGCCTTGCTGGCCTGCTGCTTGGCCTCCTGACCCGTGCTGGGCCCGTGCCGGAGCGGAGCGCGAAACCCGCGCCCGCCGCGTGCATTGCGGCCTTGGGGATGGCCGTCATTGCGGGCAGCATCTGCGCCGCCGCGATGCTGGGCGATGCGCTGGTGCAGCGCGGTCAAGCGGGTCTCGCGACAGCCTTCGCGCCATGGTCTGCACCGGCCTGGGAAGCGCGTGCGCTTGAAGCACAGCTCCGCGGCGACTTTACGGGGGCACGAACTGCGGCCGCGCGGGCATTGCGGATCGCCCCACTCAACGCCGGTGCAGTGCGTGCGCACGGCATGGCCGACATCGCGCTTGGCAACGCCGACCGAGGCGCCGCATTGATGCTGACGGGCGGCGCGCTGGGCTGGCGCGACGGCATTCACCAGCTCTGGCTGGCCGAAGCTGCGGTCGCGGCGGGAAATCCGGTGGTCGCGGCCGAGCGCATCGATGCCCTGTTGCGGCGCGACCTGTTGAGTGCCGAACTGCTCGGTCAGTTGCGCGCCGTGCTCGGCATGCCGGGTGGGCCGCAGGCGCTGGCAAGCCGGCTCGGCGACCGTCCGGGTTGGCGCCAGGGGTTCCTCAACGCGCTCGCGCAGGATGTGCCGGATCGGCCGCTGCCTGTCCTCACACTGCTCGACCTCATGCGTCGTGGGGGCGTCGCGCCAACCCCGCAGGAGACCGCACTGCTGCGTTGGCGTGCTGCGGAAGCGGGCGATCATGCGCTCGTGCGCCGACTGTTCGAAGCCAGCGGCGGGCAGGGGGGGCTTGGCCAGGGTGGATTTGATGAGGTCGCTGCGCCGCTCCCGGAAGCTGCAGCCCCTTATCTATGGTCCGCTCCCCGCATGGCGGGGGCGCGGCTCTCCGTACCGCGCGACGCTGGCCGGACTGGCGCGGCACTGCGGGTGACCGCGCGCGCGATGGCCGGCGGCGAATTGCTGCGGCAGGAGTTGGCACTGACGCCGGGCCGCTATCGATTTGCCCTGTTCGTCAGAAGCCAGGGCGCGGGCCCCGGATCCAACGCACTGTCCTGGCGAATCACCTGCGCCGATGGACGCCCGCTCGGAGGGCTTGAGCTTGGGGGAGGCGCCCCCGATGCGACAAACTGGCGGCCGCGCGCCCTTGAGTTTGCGGTGCCCCCAGACTGTACGGCGCAGAAAATCGCGCTTTTGTTCATGCCGCAGGGCGGAACCGAAGTTTCGGTCATGTTCGATGACTTGTCGCTGCGGTCATTGCGCCGCAACATGGGCGCGGGTAAGGTCTTGTCCGGGTCTTGAAGGCGGGCGGCACAGGAATAATGCGGAAATGAAGGGAGTTACTCTCAACGCGGCGGCGGCTTTGTTGCTCTGCGCAACACTTGGAGCGTGCGCGGACAATAATGTCGGACCCTCGATCCGTTCGGCTGGCGATGCCTATGCGCTGATTCCGGCGGCGGCGGGGGAACAGAGGATCCGCGATTACCGGATCGGTCCGCTCGATACGCTGTCGATCAGCGTGTTCCAGGAGCCGGATATCTCTTCGACCGGAACCGTCGTCGATGCGGCCGGCAATATCTCGATGCCGCTGATCGGTCGGATCAAGGCAACCGACCGCACTGCGACCGAACTCGCCGACCATCTGGCAGCCAAGCTCGCCGAACGCTTCTATGTCGATCCCCAGGTGACCGTGACCGTCGTCAGCTCGGTCGCGCAGCGCGTTACCGTCCAGGGCGAGGTCGAAGAACCGGGAATCTATCCGATCTCCGGGCCGACGACCTTGCTCGATGCCGTTGCTCTGGCCAAGGGCGAAACCGAGAATGCCAAGCTGCGCGAGGCCATCGTGATCCGCTATGTCGATGGCAAGCGCATGGGCGCCGTCTTCGATCTCAAGGCGATTCGCCGTGGCGATTCTGCCGATCCGGCGATCCTTGCCCGCGATGTCATCATCGTTGGTCATTCCAACAGCAAGCGCATCTGGCACGATGTGCTGCGCGCCGCACCACTGCTGAGCATCTTCACGCAATTCTGATCCGCCGTCCGGGCGTACGATTCACATGGGGGACATGAACAAGGTGGGCGATATTGATGTCCCGAAGCCGGCGGCAGCCATGGATGAGCGGATGGACGCCGAGGCCAAGGAGCGGTTGCTGATCGCGCAGGACGAAGAGCGATCGAGCGCGATCGACATCCGGGCAATCTGGGCGACGCTGTACCGCAGCCGCTTCGTGGTCATCGCGATCCTGTCAGCGGCACTGATTGCCGGCGTGGCATCGATCTTTCTCATGCCACGCACGTTCGAGGCCGGTGCAAGCATCCAGGTCGACCAGCAGACGACCAAGATTCTTGGCACCGAGGATGTCGAGCCGCAGGTCATCGGATCGGACGCCGATCGCTTTCTCCAGACCCAGGTCGACCTGCTCAAGAGCCGGGCAATGGCGGTGCGAGTCGCGGAAAGTCTCGATCTTGCTGCCAATGACACATTTCTCAAGCGGATGAGCGGCGCTTCCGAGATCGAGCCGTTCAGTCCGGGGACGAGCCGCGAGACGCTGGTTCTCGATCTGCTCCAGCGTAATCTTCGCGTCGATCTGCCCCGCAACACGCGGGTGGTCGGCATCTATTTCAAGAGCCGCGACCCGAAGCTCGCGGCTGATATCGCCAACAGCTATGCGAACAACTTCATCGAGAGCAATGTCGAGCGCAAATTCTCGACATCGAGCTATTCGCGCAAGTTTCTCGAAAACCAGCTCGGTCTTGCCAAGAGCCGGCTCGAGGAATCCGAACGCCAGCTGATCGCCTATGCCCGGTCCGCCCAGCTGATCGATGCGCGCAGCGGTGCGCGCGAGGCCGGGGCACCCGAAGGGCCGCGTTCGCTGACCACCGCCAATCTGGTTCAGCTCAACACCGAGCTGGCCGATGCGCAAGCCGCCGAACTCAAGGCGCGTCAGCGCTGGGCGGAGGCACAGGCAACGCCGCTCATGTCGTTGCCGGAAGTTCTCAACAATGATGCCATTGGGCGCCTGACGCAGAAGCGCGCCGAGGATGTTGCGAGCCTCAGCGAATTGCGGCGCAGGCTCAAGGAAGACCATCCGACGGTCATCCGCGCCGCCGCCGAGCTTGAATCGCTCGATCGTCAGATCGACCGCCTCGCCGCGAGCATCCGCGATTCGATCCGCAACCAATATATGACGGCCAACCGCCAATATCGCGCGATTATGGGCCAGGTCGCCGCGCTCAAGCGCGAGACGCTTTCCGAACAGGATCGCAGCGTGCGTTACAATATCCTTCAGCGCGAGGTCGATACCAACCGCCAGATCTACGACGGCATGCTGCAGCGCTTCAAGCAGGTGAGCGCCGAGGCTGGGGTAACCTCCAACAACATCACCATCGTCGATACCGCCGAACGGCCGGTTCGTCCGACCTCGCCCAAGCCGTTGCTCAACCTCTTCTTCGCGCTGTTCGCCGGGGTTGCGCTGGCCCTGCTCTACGCCTTCGGACGCGACTATCTCGACGATTCGATCCGCGACCCGCAGGATGTCGAGCAGCGCCTGCATGTGCCGCTGCTCGGCGTCGTGCCGGCGGTGCAGAACCAGCCGCCGCTCTATGCACTGACCAACGCCAAGTCCGACATTGCCGAGGCGTATCACTCGATCCGGACCGCGATCGAGCTGTCCTCGAACCAGGGTATTCCGCGCGCGATCCTGGTGACCGGCAGTGCAAAGTCGGAGGGCAAGTCGACCACCTCCTATGCGTTGTCCCGGGACTTTGCCCAGATCGGCAAGCGTGTTCTCGTGATCGACGCCGACCTGCGCCGTCCCTCGCTTCACCGCACCTTCGACATGCCGCAGCGCGAACAGGGGCTCTCCTCGGTGCTGGCGCGCCTGTATCCGGCTGAGGCAGCCATTCGCCCAAGTGTGATCAAGAATCTCGACGTGATGACCAGCGGGCCGCTGCCGCCCGATCCGGCGATGCTCTTTGCCGGAAATGCCATGGGCGAATTGCTGGAATCACTCGGTCGGACCTATGATGTCGTGCTGCTCGACGGGCCGCCAGTTCTGGCGCTTTCGGACGCAACGCAATTGTCGGCCGCGGCACAGGCCACGATTTTCGTGGTCGAGGCCAGCGGGTCGCATTTCGGCCAGGCGCGCAATGCAATCGGCCGGTTGATCCGCGCAGGCGGCAACGTCATTGGCTGCGTGGTCACGAAATATGATCCCAAGCGCACCGGCTATGGCGCATCGTACGATTATTATCGGTACGATTATGACGGGGCACGGGACAGCTGACCGTGTGATTGCAACTGGCGCGCGGGGCAGGCCGGGCGGCGCGTCCCGCGCGGTTGCACACGCGCCGATAGGGTGCCGGGCACGCAATGCGGCGTGTGTCCGGTCGAACGCTGGCCGCAGTCGGGTCAAGTACTTGCCTGCTGTCGATTGCAGCCCGTAACCGTCGACGTCGCAAGGCCCGTCCGGGGCAGGGCGGTCTTCCCGGACTTGGATTGAGCAAAAAGATTGGTGCGCGGCGACCTGCTGCGATGCCGTGTTACCGGCACCATGATGATGCGCGCCGGGATCACCGGGATCCTCGATTACGGAGCGGACGTTGCCGGCGCCGGCATGAGCTGAATCGTCGATCCGAAACGGCTTGTGTAGAGCCCGGCAGCGCACGGGGTGGGCGGGCGGGGACGTCGAGTGAACGGCACAGCTGGCTGGTACGCGCCGGGCCAGTCATTCGATCCATCCGTTGCGCGCCGGTCGGGATGGACTCCCAGACCGGAGTGGCGGACGCGACGCCGGAACGGATGTCTTGGGGCACCGTCAGATCCGGTCAGCCCCACGACCATCCATCTTGTCCGGCATCAAAGCCGCATGGGATGAAATATCTGGAGTTGTGCCTTTAAATCCTTCCGAATCGCTGTGCGTTGGAAATTCGGCAATCCCATGTCGGCGGCGCGCAAATCTGCCCGCAGACGCGCTCTGCGCCATACAATTTCGTCTCAATTGAGAACATGTCGTGACGCAATTGCTCTGTTTATGGACTGTTCTGCAATTGTCAGAATTGAACGCTTGCCGGGAACTGTCTGATTTTGATACCTATTCAGAATTCGGGGAAAATGCTGCATTGCAGCGCAGTTTGGGCTGCGATAGGATCGGGCGAGCCGGACAGTGGCGCAAGGGTCGAGGGGGCAGGGTATGAATGTGAATGCGTTCACCTCGCGCAATGCGATTGCCGCAGCTGTGCAGCGACCCAGTCATGGAACATTACGCAACCGTTTCTATCTCTCGTTGCTGCTGCTCGACACGATCTGCATCCTGGGAAGCTTCTTTGCCGCGCACTGGATCTATGATCGCGGAAGTCCCGACTGGTTTCTTGTCGCAGCGCCAATGCTGCCGATCTACATCGTGCTTGCCCTCAACGCGCGCGCCTTTACGGTCGGCGCGGTCGATCGCTTCAGTCTTGGCGTTCTGCGAGCGGCGCGCGCATTTCTGTTTGCTGCCGTCTTCCTGATCATGGTCGCCTTCTTCATGAAGGCGAGCGCCGATTTCTCGCGGGGCATGGTCGCCATCGGCCTGGTGCTTGGCCTGGGTTCGCTGATGATCGGCCGGCTTGTGCTGCTGCGCTATGCGCGCACGCTGATGGGCGGCCAGCTTTATTCGGTCTATCTGATCTGCGATGGCATGCATCTGCTCGATTTCTCGCAGTTCAGCTTCGTCATCCATGCCGGAACCGACATCAATCCCGACCTGCATTGTCCGGACATGTATGACCGTCTCGCCAATCTGCTCAAGGACGCGGATCGCGTGGTGGTTGCCTGCCCGCCGGAGCGTCGCGCACTATGGGCGCACATGCTTAAGGGCGCCGGGGTCAAGGCCGAGATCATGGCGCAGGAGCTGGAGCAGACGGCGCCGCTCGGGGTCGGGTCCTGCGGTGCAACCCCGACGCTGGTGGTGGCCAATGGCCCGCTCTCGACCTTCGATGCGATCTGCAAGCGCGCCTTCGATGTGGCTGTGTCCGGCACTGCGCTGCTGTTTCTGCTCCCGTCGCTGGTTGCGATCGCGATTGCGATCAAGCTCGAGAGCCCGGGGCCCGTCTTTTTCGTCCAGACGCGGATCGGCCGCGGCAATCGCCAGTTTCGGATGCTCAAATTTCGCAGCATGCGCGTCGAACAGCTCGATCAGCGCGGCGCGCGCTCGACGCGCCGCGACGATGATCGGATCACGCGGGTCGGGCGCTTTATCCGCGCGACCAGCATCGATGAGCTACCCCAGCTGATCAACGTACTGCTCGGCGACATGAGCGTGGTCGGACCGCGACCGCACGCGCTTGCGTCGCGGGCTGCGGACAAGCTGTTCTGGGAAATCGACGGCCGCTACTGGCATCGTCACGCGACCAAGCCAGGGCTGACCGGCCTCGCTCAGATCCGCGGCTATCGTGGCGCCACCGAACAGGCATCCGATCTTACCAACCGTCTTCAGGCAGATCTGGAGTATCTGCGGGACTGGTCGCTGTTCCGGGACTTCTGGATCGTCCTCCAGACGTTCCGCGTCCTGGTCCACAAGAACGCCTTCTGATCTTGAGGGCATGCTCGTTCCGGTCCGCCGCGCAGCCATGTCAGGCGCCGGTCGCCGACTATGGCATTGCCGCGATCGCACCGGCGCAGGGCGGCGTTGCCGCGACCGCATTTGTTTGACATGACTTGCACGATGCACGGACCGGATCATTCAGTTCGCACACGCACCGGTTGGCTCGCGGTCCTGGCGCGTGGCGTCGAACTTCTGTGTTTCATGATGCTGCTCGCCACCATGGCCACGGTCATCTACGGCTTCATGGTGCGGGCGATCTGGGCCGATGGCTATTATGTCGCGGTCGCGCTGGCGATCCTGGGCTCGCTCGTCATGCTGGTGGGGATTGCACAGCAGGCGATTGCGGCGCGCGATGCCGCCACCTGGCGCGACATGGCCGAGTGGCAGATTCGCGCGGCAGAGGCACGCCTGGCCGCGATGCCGGTGGCGCCGGATGCCGACCCGCTCGACCGTGATTCGCCAGCCTATTACGAGACGCTGATCGCCACCCTGGTCGATCATGCGAGCCGCGAGGAAGTCGCACCAGGCACGAGGCGCGACCATGGGCACTGACCCGCATCTCGAGCTTGGCGAAACCCTCCCGCGCTTCCTCGCGCACTGGCTTGCCGCTTCCTTTGGCTATTTTCTGATGGTTCTGCTCCCGCTGATTGCCAGCTGGCCGCATGTCCCCGACGCATCCTGGCCGGCTTGGTGGCGGCTGCTGATCTCCGCCTGGCTGATTTCGCTGCTCGCGGCGGTAATCAACGCCAATCTGCCCGTCACAGCGCGCGAACTGATCAAGAGCGTGGCGCTCGGCTTTGCGCTGAATGCGACGATCGTCGTTCTGCGTGCAGGATGAGCGCAAACGCTTCGCCGCCCCTTTTTCGGCCCCGGCCCGTCCGCCACATCCTTGAGTCTGCGTGTGACGCCCTGCGGGTCGAGCAGGGCCAGATCGTCGCGCTGCAGCTGCTGCGGGGGCTGGCTGCCTGCGCCGTGGTCGTCGAGCATCTGCTGCAACGCTATGACAAGCGCGGCGTGCTTCCCGCCGAACTTCCCGACTTCGTATCGCGGCTCGGTCAGACCGGTGTCTTTGCCTTCTTCGCGATCAGCGGCTTCATCATGGTGTTCATCACCAGCCGGTCCGGCACGGCGGGGCAGGGCGGTGGCGCCTTTCTCAAGGCGCGCTTTCTGCGCGTTGCACCGCTTTACTATCTTACAACCGTCCTGATGGTCATTTTCACCTGGGCGACCCAGGGACTGGCGATGAAGGACGCGTTCCGCTTTCCCACGCTCGATCAATGGATCGGCAGCCTGCTCTTCATCCCCCATCGCGGAGCCAACGGACTGATCCAGCCGATCTACGGCCTTGGCTGGAGCCTGCATTACGAGATGTTCTTCTATCTGCTGTTTGCCGCGGGTCTGCTCGTCCATCGTCGCCGGGGCATTCTTCTCATCCTCGCGGTGCTCGGCGGTCTGGCGGCGATCGGACCGTGGATCGACGCGCCGTCGCAGCGCTGGGGACTTGCGGTCATCGCCTATGTCTTTACCCGGCCGGTGATGCTGTTCTTCATGGCCGGCATGATCATTGCGCTGGTGCACCAGCGGCTGCAGGACCGGCTGCCCGAAGCACCGCTCGGTCTCATCGCGCTGCTTGCGCTGGCGGCGCTCGGTCTTGCCGCGCTGGCGCCCGGCTTCATGCCGACCCTGGCAGCGATCGTCGTGTCCGTTTGTGCCTGTGTCCTGCTGCGACCGCGCGGCGGAGCCCTGTCCGGCATGACCGCGCAGCTTTCGTCCGCGCTCGGCAACGCCTCCTACAGCATCTATCTGACCCACAGCTTCGTGCTTGGCGCTTTCGCAGCAGCAACCGCCGGCATGGTTGCGTCCGGCGCTGGCGTCCTGGTGGCACTGATCCTGTGCGCCTGTACAGGCTGTTTCCTGCTGGGCTGGGTGGTCTGGCATTGGGTCGAGATCCCCATGACACGCCGACTTCGCGGCAAGCGCTCGACACCGGCTGAGCAAGTGGCGCCGTGACGCCACGACCGGGGCATGCGGCGCTGGTGCGGCATGACGCCGGCTGAGCTTCGTGGGCGATGACCTTGCCGGCTTGCTCGTTCCCGTGCAGCGTTGGTCTCCTCGCCAACGCCGGGCGGCCCGCCAGTGCCAAACGGCGCTGCAGACACATCACATGACTTTCTGCGGAACGCTCGGTTTGAGCCCGGCGTAACGCATTGCCGGAATTCGGATCGGAATAGCGCTGCAGGACGCTTGCCGCCTGACCAAAAACTGCCAATGCTGAACGCGTTCAACGCGTTGGGAGGCGTGCATGCGAATCTATGTGATGATCCTGCTGGCCGCCATTGCCCTGCTTGCCGCAATCACCATCCTCTCCAACCTTGCTTTCCCCGGCTTCCTCACGGGTGCCGAGTTTCGCAAGGCAATGATCGCCGAGAGCATCAGCTTCATCTGCACGACCGCAGTAATCGGGTCCTTGTCTGCGGCGGTGTTGCGCTACCTCGATGGCCGCAAGGTCAAGCCGATCCTCGAATATGGGTCGAAGCGGATCGACGCCCATTTGTTCGAAGCGATCCATCCGCTGATCGTGCTGAGCCTTTACGGTCAGGCCAAACCGGCTGCGGATTATTCCGAGCAGATTGTCCGCGGCGACCGGCTATTGCCGCGCTACACGCCGATCAATGACGGGCTGTTGACCGGGAGGTTGTCGCAGGGTCTTGAACATAGTCGTTTCGCAATCCGGGAACTCGAGCGATTCAGCGCCCATTTCGAGATCGAGTTTCAGGACGACATTTCCCGACTGGTCGATAGCATGGGGATGCTCGAGGCGTTTTACGCGTCGCTGTCGGCAGTGCTGGTTCCGGACAGCGCGCCCACCAGCGCGACGTTGTTGACGGATCAGGCCGAGACCAAGCTCGATTGGGACGCGATCCATACCGACATCCACAATTGCTTTGCCCCCCATGTGCCCGATGGAGAACCGTCGTCCAGCGGGCTGATCCAAGCCAATCGAGCGCCCCTGAGTGCCTATGTTCGCAATGCGATTGCCGCGGTAGCCTACACCCATTCCTGTCAGGCCGAGGTGCGCACGGTCCGCTCAGGGGGCGCGCCCGAACGGTTCAGCCGCATTGTCCAGTTATGCAATATGTTGAACATCGATTTCGACCTGTCTGAACCGATCACCGACGAGGAAGCGAGGATCGTCGCGCGGCTGGACACATTCGATATTGACTGGGAGGGCGACACCATTCCGCTCGATATTGCACTCTATCATCTGGATCAGACCGGGGATGCGAGAAGCTGCATCGAAGATCAGCTATATCCGTGGGGACGCGAGCGCTACGCGGCGACCGTTCTGACGCATGACGCGGGACAAACGCAGGTCCAGGCCGTTTTCGGTTCGATCGGACAGATGGGTGCTGCATATCGTTCCAGTTCAAGCCCACCAGTCGATCTTTAAATGTGGGAGATAGGGGCATCAGCGGCTCGGCAAGCCGGTGGTTCGTGCAATGACCGTTTGCAAAACTCTGTCGATTGACCTCAAACTCGAACTGCCCGAGGGTGCGTTTGACGCCGCTCCTCCAACGGCCAGTATGGGGCCGGTTGCTGCCTAGCAGCTTTAGGCTGTGAGAACGACAAAGCTGCCGCGTCGCACATGACGCCTCGGCATAGGGCTGATGGCTTTGCTTCTCAGCAATGTGTGTCAAAGGGACCAAGCCGAGGACAAGACCGAATATTTTAGCCTACCAATGCAAGTCGAGTAGTTCCGTTACAATCCAGCTGTTTGACGTCCCCCCGGGCGCGAGCAGGGCTTGAAAGCTCACCGGCAAAGCCTCATTACACATTGATGATCATTGTTGATCCTTCAAAAGCCATGAGCCCTGGGGGCCGCGGCACGGCGCGACTGCGCCCCTAGGCACGTTCGCCTAGGCAAAGTCGGCGTCGCCGCGCCGCACAGACATACAACCAAAATAATTTTCTCGAATGGCGCGGGTGCTCCGTGCCTGGAGGCACTCTTGTTTTTCACCCGCTTCACGGCTCTCGGCATCTGTCTTGTGAGCGCCGTTGTCTCCTGTCTGTATCTCCCGGATGCTTGGGCCGTGCCCTTGTTCGCAGTAACAGCAGTGTTGTCGGCAATCGGTCTTTACGACCTTGCGCAGCCGCTGCACTCGGTCCGCCGCAATTACCCGATCATCGGCCGACTGCGCTGGTTCTTCGAGGAAATCAGGCCTGAAATTCGGCAGTATTTGATCGAGGGAGACAACGATAAGGCTCCTTTCTCGCGTGCGCAGCGCTCGCTTGTTTACGCACGTGCGAAAAATGAAAGCAGCGACCGCGCATTCGGCACGCTCGTCGATGTCTACCAGAACGGCTACGAGTTCATCGCGCACTCGACGCGCCCTGCGCCTGTCGCCGACCCGGCAACCTTCAGAATCCCGATCGGCGGACATGATGGCGCTCCACCTTACATGGCCTCGATCTTCAATATCTCGGCGATGAGTTTTGGCTCGCTCAGCGCGAACGCAATTCGCGCGTTGAACAAAGGCGCTCGGCTCGGCGGCTTCGCACATGATACTGGGGAAGGGAGCATCAGTCCCTACCATCGAGAACATGGTGGAGACCTCATCTGGGAAATCGGCAGCGGCTATTTCGGATGCCGGACGGCGGACGGTCGCTTCGATCCGGTCCGCTTCGCCGAGCAGGCCGCTGATCCGCAGATCAAGATGATCGAACTGAAGCTGAGCCAAGGGGCCAAGCCCGGCCACGGCGGCATCCTCCCTGGCGAAAAGGTGACATCCGAGATTGCCGCCACGCGCGGAGTGCCAGTGGGCGAGGACTGTATCTCCCCGGCTCGCCATCGCGAATTTTCAACGCCGCTGGAACTGGTCAACTTTCTCGGGGAGCTTCGCCGACTTTCGAAGGGCAAACCCGTCGGGATGAAGCTGTGCGTCGGCCAGCCTTGGGAGTTCATGGGCATGGTCAAGGCTATGCGCGAGACCGGCATCATGCCGGACTATATCGTTGTCGACGGCTCCGAAGGCGGGACGGGCGCCGCGCCAGTCGAGTTCGCCGATAATCTTGGCATGCCGATGCGCGAGAGCCTGTTGTTCGTCCACAACACGCTGGTCGGCGCCGGGCTGCGTAAGCGAATCAGAATCGGTGCCGCCGGCAAGATCGTGAGTGCGTTCGACATCGCTTCGGTGCTTGCCTTGGGCGCGGACTGGACCAACGCGGGTCGCGGATTCATGTTCGCGCTTGGCTGCATTCAGTCGCTTTCTTGCCATACGAACCGCTGCCCCGTGGGCGTTGCCACGCAGGATCCGATGCGCCAGCGTGCGCTCGTCGTTCCCGACAAGGCAGAGCGCGTCTTCAACTTCCATCGTAACACCATGAAGGCACTGGCGGAGATGATCGCTGCGGCAGGTCTGAACCATCCTTCCCAGCTTGGTCCTCATCACCTTGTCCGCCGGGTGTCCCTGACCGAAATTCGGCTTTTTTCTCAGCTGCACATCTTTCTCGAAGATGGCGAGTTGCTGACCGGCTCGCACGACCGCGACTTTTACAGCGCGGCATGGCGGCTGGCGCGCTCGGAAAGTTTCGAGCTGGCACGATGACAGATCGACACAATCCCGCAAGGCCGGTCGAGCCCACAGCGCTCGCAGGGACTGGAGCGGCGCGTGTTCCGCCCGGGGCTGCTGTGCAACCTGACCGCAGAAGCCTCTACGAGCGCCGCGCAGGCGTTTTCGTCCTAGCGACGCTGTGCTGCTTGCTGTGGGGAAGCGCATATCCCGCGATGAAAGGCGGCTATGCGATGCTCGGCATCGGCAAGACCGACATTGCGAGCCAAATGCTCTTTGCCGGATGGCGGTTTACCCTCGCCGGCGCCGGCTTGCTGATCTTCGCTGCCGCGGTGCGTCGTCCGGTGTTCGACCAGGGCGTCCGCTATGCGGGTCAGCTGACCCTGCTCGGTCTGACACAGACGGCCATTCAATACGTGTTCTTCTATGTCGGCCTAGCGCATGCAACCGGTGTTAAGTCTTCGATTATGAACGCCACAGGCGTGTTCTTCAGCGTCGCGCTAGCGCACTTCATTTACGCCGACGATCGGATGAGCAGCCGTAAAGCGCTCGGTTGCCTCATCGGCTTTCTGGGCGTGATCGTCGTCAACATCGGCGGAAGCAGCGAGTTTGGGCTACACTTCACCTTGTTGGGCGAAGGGTTTGTCGTGATCGCCGCCTTTGTGCTGGCGGCCGCCTCAATTTATGGCAAGCGGCTGTCGCAATCTCTCGATCCGATGATCATGACCGGCTGGCAGCTGCTGATCGGTGGCCTTCTCCTTACCATTGCCGGGACGGCCTTCGGCGGGCACATCGATCATATGGATTTCCAATCCGGCGCGCTGCTCACTTATCTTGTCGTGCTGTCGTCTGTGGCGTTCGCGGTCTGGAGTTTGTTGCTTAAGCATAACCCGGTGGGTCTGATTGCCGCGTTCAACTTCCTTGTGCCTGTGTTCGGCGTCGGCCTCTCGGCGGCATTCCTCGGCGAATCCATCTGGCATTGGAAAAACCTGGCGGCTCTGGTCATGGTGTGCGGCGGCATATGGCTCGTCACGCGTGCACCGAAGCCGGCCTGAGCGCCTGAATCCCCTGATCAGCCGAGCCGTGCAGTCGTCACCATCCGCACTAGATCGGACAGCGTCTTCGCCTGCATCTTGAGCATCACGTTGGCGCGATAGACTTCGACCGTGCGCGCGCTGATGCCGAGGTCGAAGGCGATCGCCTTGTTAGCGTCGCCGCGCGCCAGCCCTTCCATCACCTCGCGCTCGCGGCCACTCAGCGATGCGATGCGGTCGAGCACCTGTTGTCGTTCGGCGTGCGAAGCCGCGCTATCAGCTTGCCGGGCAAGCGCCTTGCGGATCGAGGCCAGCATGACCTCGTCGTCGAACGGCTTTTCGATAAAGTCGGCGACCCCGGCATGCATCGCCTGGATCGCCAGGGGGACATCGGCATGGCCGGTGATGACGATGACCGGCACGCTGGCGCCGCGCCGCGTCATCTCTTCGACCAGCTCTATCCCGCTGCGTCCCGGCATGCGCACATCGGTGACGATGCAGGACCCACCCATCGGCGGCGAAGCGGCGAGGAAGGCATCGGCGGAGGGAAATGCGCGGACGCGAATTTCCGCGCAATCGAGCAGGAATTCGAGCGAATGCCGGGCCGCCTCGTCGTCGTCGATTACATAGACGATGGGGTCACTCGCCATCATACAGCTCCTCTTGCCCGACGCGCCGCAGCGTCAATCCGAACACTGCCCCGCCGCCCTCACGCGCCGCCGCCCAGATGTGGCCGCCATGCGCCTCAACGATGGTGCGCGAGATTGACAGGCCGACGCCCATACCGGTCCGCTTGGTCGTGACGAACGGCTGAAACAAGCGTTCGGCGATTTCAGGATCAATCCCGGGCCCGGTGTCGGCCACCGTCACCTGCGCCATATCGCCCTCGGCCGCCGAAATGGTGATGGTCAGCTCGCGCACGGCGCCGTCCCCCGCAGTCATCGCATCGATCCCGTTACGCACGAGATTAAGCAGCACTTGCTGGATCTGCACCTTGTCCGCCAGCACAAGATCGACGTCCTGGCCGAAGTCATAGCGCACGCGAATGCCATGTTCCTTGACCCCGACCAGTGCCAGCGCGCTTGCCTCTTCGACCAGCTTGGGCAGGCTCTCGACCGCGCGTTCGGTCTCGCCCCGTGCCACGAACTCGCGCAGCCGGCGGATGATGTCACCCGCGCGCAACGCCTGCTCGCCGGCGCGCTCGACCGCATCGCTCACCCGCGCGATCGGCACGTCGTCCCGCGCCAGCAGCATGCGGCTGCCCTTGAGATAATTGGCGATCGCCGACAGCGGCTGGTTGAGCTCATGCGCCAGCGCCGACGCCATCTCGCCCAGCGCGGTGAGGCGTGACACATGCACCAGTTCCGCCTGCAATTCCTGCAACCGCGCGTCGGCCTGCTGGCGCTCGGTCAGGTCGCGGATGAAGCCTGTGAAATGGCGCTGGCCGCCGACCCGCATTTCGCCCAAGGCGAGTTCCAGCGGGAAGGTTGATCCGTCCTTGCGCGCGCCGACCACGACGCGCCCCTTTCCAATGATGCGCTTTTCGCCGGTGTCGTAATAGCGGCGCAGATAATCGTCGTGCGCGCTGCGGTAGGGGTCGGGCATCAGCAGGCTGACGTTGCGACCGTGCACCTCGTCCGCCTCCCAGCCGAACATGCGGGTCGCCGCGGGGCTGAAGTCGCGGATCAGCCCGCCCTCGTCGATCACCACGATGGCGTCGGGCACCGTGTCGAGCAGCGAACGCAGATGTGCTTCGCGCTGCGCCAGCCCGTCTGTCACGCGCTCGGCTTCGGCCCGCGCGCGCTGGAACCACTCGCCGCCCAGCGCGATGGCGCCGCCGATCGCGACGAACGCGCTGGCGGCAATCCAGCTGCCCGCAGCGACCGGGCCAATCATGCGATCGCACCACAGCCCGACAGCTGCGCCCGCGACGCTGGCCGCAAAGCCCGCCCGCAGACCGCTGAGTGCACTTGCCAGCACCACGGCAGGCACAAAGAAGATGTAGGTCGCCCGTTGCCCCAGCTCGGCCGCGAATGCGATGCGCACGCCCGCCCCCAACGCGACGGCGAGCGCCGCCAGCGCCAGCGTCACCAGCAGCGGCGGCGACGGAATGATCGTATGGCGTAGGGGCAGGCGCGACTGGTTCACCCGCATTCCATGCCGCGTCGTCGTCACGAATGCCACCTCCGGTAAGTCCCTTAGGGACATGATCCGAATTTCTGCGCGGCCGCGTCCGATCTAGATCGGTGCCACACGAAATTCAGACCCTGACGGAGACCGACATGACCCCGCCATTCATCGACCTTGATATTCATCACCAGCCCCAGGGCGTGTCCGACCGCATCGCCTTTGGCTTTACGAAGCTGCTGCGCTGGACCGCCGACACCTTCTTCGCCGAGCGCTATGGCCACCGCGCCGTCGTGCTCGAGACGGTCGCCGCAGTGCCCGGCATGGTCGGTGCAACGATCACCCACCTGGCTTGCTTGCGCCGCATCTGCGATGACAAGGGCTGGATCAGAACGCTCATGGATGAAGCCGAAAATGAGCGCATGCACCTCATGACGTTCATCGAAATCTCGAAGCCGACTTGGTTCGAGCGTGCGGTGATCATCGGCGTGCAATGGGTGTTCTACCTGTTCTTCTTCGCGCTCTACCTCGTCAGCTCCAAGACCGCGCACCGCGTCGTCGGCTATTTCGAGGAAGAAGCGGTGATCAGCTACACGCACTATCTCGCCGAGATCGACGAGGGCCGCAGCGCCAACGTTCCCGCGCCGCAGATCGCCAAGGACTATTGGAACCTGCCCGACGACGCGACGCTACGCGACGTGGTGCTGGTGGTCCGCGCCGACGAGGCGCACCATCGCGACGTCAACCACGGCTTCGCCAATGAACTCGCTGGCCTGCCGAGCGGCCCCGTCGCCGACTGCCCGCCGCACGTCGCACTCGAGCCGATCTGGAAGAAGGCGGCCTGAACCTCTCGGGGTGCGGCCATCCGCGCCCCGTTTTCCTGTCGTTGGAGTATCCTGATGCGCACTGTCTCGATCGAAACCATGGCGATCGTCAAAGCCACCGCGCCTGCACTTGAAAAACACGGTATCGCAATCACGACTGCGATGTATCGACGGCTGTTCGCAAATCCCGAGATCGAAGCAATGTTCGATCGGGCCGCGCAGACCAGCGGGGAGCAGCCACGGCGTCTCGCCGGGGCGATCCTGGCCTACGCTAAAAACATCGACAAACTGCAGAACCTCGGTAGCGCGGTCGAGCGCATGGTGCTGCGACATGTTCAGACTGGCGTGAAGCCGGAGCATTATCCGCATGTCGCGGCGGCGCTGCTTCCGGCCATCCGCGAAGTGCTTGGAGAGGAGATTGCAACCGACACCGTGCTGGCGGCATGGGGCGAAGCCTACTGGATGCTCGCAGAAATCCTTATCGCAGCCGAAGCGCAAGCCTACGAAGGTGCGGCGGTCGCCTAATACCTTGCGGCTGTATCGGCTATCCCGATGCAGCCGCACCTAGATAGTTGTAATTGTTAAGCGGACTCCGGACCTGGATAGCGAATTTCACGAGCGGTGGCGAAGGCTCCAGGAGTCATGGTCGCTGGTGTGACCGTGTTCTCGCCCATCAGATGCAATACGGTGCGACCAGCCAGCATCAAATAGTCCGCGACAATGCGGCGATGGCACCTCCACCAAACAGCTTCCGCACACATAATCGCCGTCGGTCGCTCCTCTGCGTCCTGCAAGAGAGCGGCTAAGCCTAGCCGAAAGGACGGCGATAGGGCGTAATCGGCGTAGTTGTGAAAGCTTTGGTTCCGCCATAATCCGTTGACGGAGGGTTCGACCTCAGATTTCTTCCGTAGTCCACCAAGCTCGGCGATCCGCTTGTGTCCGATTTGATAAGGCTCGAGTTCAGCCGCGAGCGCATCGAGATTATATTTCGGATTCGTGCGTGAGCGCGGCACGGTGCGTATGTCGACTACCAGCTGCACACCACCGGCTTGCAGAAGGCTCGCAAACTCAGGGATCGTTCTGGTCGAATGTCCTATCGTATATATTGGAGGCATCTCAGCCATCGGACTCGTCCAGATGATCCAGGTTCGACAGACTATCGCCTGCATCCAAGCCGTCGATCAGTTCCTGAAGCATCGGGCGCAGCCGCTTGAGCTCTTCGCGATGCGACTGCGCTAGCGAGGCGATGATCCTGGAGCCCATGGGTGAGATGGAGACGTCAACTCGACGGCCGTCTACGTCGGACTTGAAACGTGTGACCAGACCCGCAGTTTCGAGCCGGCTGAGCAATTCGCTTGCACTATGCGGGGCCAAAAGCATCTGTTCCGCCAGCTCCCCGACCGAGAGCTGCCCGTCGGACGTTGCGCGCAGAGCGAGCAGCACCTGATACTGTTGCGCGGTAAGGCCCGCCTCCTCCGCCGCCTTCTCGCTGAAACGAAGAAATCGGCGCAGATCGCGCCTGAAGGCCGCAAGGACGGCGTAGTCGCTATTTGGGAATGCATCGTCGTCCAAGTAGTTGAAAACTCCGAAGTTCGAAGATCCTAAACGTTGATCGGCAGCGGTTTCGCCACTGGCAAATAAAGCGCCTAGCACGTGCATGATGTCCCATTCATCCGGGCTGACCGGGAGCGCCTCATAGAGCGCGCTGTCCGTCGAACCACCGGCTGCTACTTCCGCGACAGCAACGGTGACACGGTGTTGCTCACTTTCCAGAGCGACCTGCTCCCACGGACACGCACTCGGATGCGTTTCTCGCCATATACGGCTTGCGAGTCGGTCTATTTGAGCAGGGCTAGGCGCAAGATCGCGACCGATGCAGGTGGCCAGAACCGGCCAATCGGAAGCTTCCGCGGCAGCCATAACACCCTCCTCCAGTTTGTCGCCGGGGCCGTTGCCAGCGGCCTTGACCAGCGGGATGATCCCTTCATTGCAAGATTTATGTCGTGATCCGATATATAACGGCGTTAGGCATTTAGGCAAGGTGTGCGTCGCGTGTTCGATCGAGGCAAATCGGAGGCAGAGCTGGAGCCGCTGGATTTTGCGCGATTGATAGAGGAAGTTCGGGCGTGCAGCGCCTGTGACACGAAGCTGCCGCTCGGCGCGAGGCCGATCCTTCAGCTATCGCCCAGCGCGCGATTGTTGGTCGCAAGCCAGGCACCCGGGACCCGCGCGCATCAAAGCGGCAAGCCGTTCTCGGATGCGTCCGGCGAACAGCTCCGAGAGTGGATGGGCATCACTGACTCGGAATTCTACGACCCCGAGTTGGTCGCGATCCTGCCGATGGCTCTGTGTTATCCAGGCCGATCGAAGAGCGGTGATGCACCACCGCGTGCAGAATGCGCCCCGCTTTGGCGCGAACGGCTGCTAGCGCAACTATCTAACCTCCGGCTTACGCTTCTGATTGGCACCTATGCGCAAGATCACGTTCTTGGCGCTGGACGAATGACCGACCGTGTGCGGGACTTCAGACACTATTTGCCAGGCCTACTTCCACTACCACACCCCTCGTGGCGCTCACGCGGCTGGATGACGCGCAATCCCTGGTTCGAGACGAAGGTGCTGCCAGTCTTACGTCGCGAAGTGCGTCGAGTGATCGATGGCATGGACGACGGCATACAGGAACGGCGGCCGAAGACGGCTTCATGATGAGGAATCAGGCTGTCGAACAAGAGCTGGAGCGGTTTAAATGCGTGGGTGACGATGCTTCGCCCCTTACCGTGCTCGAGTGTCGGCTCGTTTCAGTCGTGGAAGAAGCTCGCGGGATCCGGATTGTGCCCGGTGCCCGCTACCTAAGGCTCAAGAGCGGTGAGCGCGTTCGCCTTATCGACATCAATACGTTCGAGGTCGAGCAAACCGGTGAGCTCATCACGCGCGTTTGAGTTGGTCCTTGTTGACCGCAGACGGCTCTCGCGGTGTGCAAGCGCTCCAGATTTGCAAAACGGTGCTCATTCTTGATCGCGGACCAAGAAAATCGATCTCCTGAAAACTCGACACCAGCCTGAATGAAGTCACGCATCATAGCCGCCACCGCTGGGTCTGTGGGCGCTATGCGAGCACAGCTCGAAGACCGCGTGCCACCGCCTTTTGAGGATTGCTGGCTGTCGCCACAGCGATACCAGTCGATCTCTCGATGCGTTGGGCGACCAAAGCGGTAAGCGCGGCGCCGCCGGTGAGGACGATGCCATCTTCTAATATCCCCGAGGCGAGGTCCGGCTCAGTCTCGGCAAATGCTGAACGAACCGCTGAGGCTACTTCGTCCGCATGACGCTCGATGATTGGCCGCAGTTCCGCCACGTCCAGCGCGAGCACCCGCGGCAAGCCGTTTTTGAGATCCAGTCCTTTGACTTCGACATGTGTTCGGTTCGGCGACTGGAGCGCCTCGGAGAGAGCGATCTTGAGCGCCTCCGCGCTCGATTGACCGATGTTGAATTGCTTACGCATGTGAAGATGACGGACTAGAGCTGCGTCCACCGCATCCCCGCCACCCCGCACCGATCGTGAGACACAGATCCCGCCAAGCGAGATCACGACGACGTCGGTCGCGCCAGCGCCGCAATCGACGATCATCCGACCGCGCGCTTCGGCCACGTCCAATCCGGACCCAATGGCCGCAAGCATTGGTTCGGCGAGGAGCATCGGCTCGGCGAGCCCGGCATCGTGGGCGGCACGCCCAAGCGCGCGGCGCTCGGCCTGCGTCGCGTCAGTGGGCACACCTATGACCACGCGGGAGGCCCGCAATCTACGCTTCGGCGTCAGCGGCCTCAGCGCGAACTTCAGCAGCTCGCATGTCGCCTTCACATCCACCAGGACCCCGTTCCGCAGAGGTCGGACGGTCCGCAGACGCTTGCCTTCCCGGCCAATCATGGGTTGCGCCGCAACGCCAGCTGCCACCAACTTCCCATCGTGCTGCGCCGCGATGTCGAAGCAGCACACTGACGGCTGCTCGAACATCACGCCCCCGGCCTTCTCCACGACCAAGGTGTTGGCGGTTCCCAGGTCGATGGCGAAGTCAGGCTTCTTCTTGGCCCATTCGGGTGCTTCTTCGAACATCGGTCGCCTTGCGTTGAGAAGAGCACTCAATAGGACCAATGCCACGGGCCCGTCGAGGCCGGTGGTTCAAGCGGCCGGCGGCGGGTCGGTCTCAGGACCGTCATCGTCGTCTGGCAGATCCGGGTTGTCGTTAGCCGGCCGCCAGGGACCAGAACGAAACGCTCGTCCCGTTTCTGCCGACATGACTCGCAGCGACGCGGGGCATGGCATCCGATTCACCGTATCCTGGCGCACCATCTCGATCAGTGCCGCCTCGTCGGGACGCGACGTAAAGTGCAATTGAATGCCGGGCACATCTGTCAGCCTAAGCGCGCACGCCTCCGACAGACACCAGATCTTCCCCTGCCATGACGTGCCTGCGAAAGCGCGCGACCCGTTCCGCCGCCCGAGGCGAATGGATCAGAATGCCATCGATGGACGGCAGACCTGTTCGCACCTCGAGCAGCCAGCGTATCGCGACGGCGTGGGCGGTGTAGACGATCCGGCGTTCCACCAAATAGCCGAACCGGCGGAGAAACCCCTTGAGATCCCCAGCCGCTTCGCGCGCGCCGAAGTGAACGATGCGCGCCGGCGGCGCCAGGTCGTTCAGGATGAGCCTCTGCAGGTCTCGCACGTCACCACCGGCTGAACGAACGTCGACGTAACCTGCGGTCCGTGCAGCGCGTGCGGTAGCGTGTCCGACGGCGAACACCGGTAAGCTCGTTAATCTTGCACGCTTGGGGTGGTGTCGAACACCATTCACGCTGGTGAACACGATTGCGTCCGGAACCAGCTCAGGCGGCTCGACTGAGAACGCCCGCACACCAAGCACCGGCACGCTTACGACCTCATGCCCGAGCGCCTTCAGGCGTGCCGCCGTTCCTTCATTGCCCGGTTCGGTGCGGGTCACCCAAATACGCATCGCTCTCTCGTTCCGGAAAGGCGCGAGACCCGGTCGTGGCTGCGAAGCCTGGGCGACGTGATCTTCAGTGCGCGCACCTCGACCAAACGCCCCCGCTCCATCGGCCAAAGCAACGACTGACCTGGTCGGAGGCCGAGCAACGCGGCCCCAAAACGCGTTCCCACACCGAGGCGACGTCCGAAGACCTCGGTTCCGTGCACCAGTGTCGCGTGCAACGTTCGGCCCTGGACCGAATAGACCACGTCGCTTCCACATCGCGCGAGCGTTCCGTCGCGTTGAGCATCAGGCGTTCGCGACATCGCCAGCAGAGAGCAGACGCGCGACGAGTTCATCGTCCATGCTCAAGACGACGCCACGCAGATAACGAGCGTCGCCGGCGTCGATCTCGACATCGAGATCCTTGTGAAGCGCGGTCCAAATATGCACCAGCGAGTCGATGACGGAAGGACAGATGGCGTTCACGCTGCTTCCCTTCCTAATGAACGGTGCCGGCAGCGCCTCGGCGCGCCTTGGCGAGTTCCGCGACACTGCTTGCCAACGCGCGCGCGCGTGGGAAGATTCTGCTGTCCATCTCCTGGAAGTCAGGATCCGAACATACGAACCGGAACCCTCCGGGCACCCGGATGGCGATCCCCACGACCTTTCGGTCGGCCTCGACCACAAACCTGTCCATTAAAGCCTCCACGCATGATCGGGGCCAGACACGAGGTCAGGCGCACGCAATCGGAAATCACGATTCCAGCCAGAGCCGGGGAGGGTGCCCTAGGTCAGATGCCTGCAGGCAGCAGGCTCAGCCCAGGGCGGGCAGGCGCTCGGTGCTGCTGCCGGGGTGCACTTCGACGTGCAGGATCAGAACCCGCGGGGACATTTGCCGATCATGGCCCATCCGCGCACAAAGTCAAATGCGACGCAGGTTGCCGCGCAGGGCAAATCCTCTAGTTAGGGCCGATGTCTATGGCTTCATCTAGTGTGCCGCCCCGCCTTCGCTCGGAGCGCAGTCCGACGCGCTAAGCTTGCGGCCGCCTCGCACCGCAGCCCGCCGGATCCGCTCCAGAAGACCACTAGATCACCTTATAGAGGGGCGCTGCAAGCGGCGCCGGATGCATAATGAGCCAATCATCAAGCGAGCCTGAGACCAGATCGACTCACAGCCGTCTCAGGCTTTGGCACTCACCCTACCTGCTGCTGACATGCACTGCGCTTTTCTGGGCCGGCAATTCCATCGTTGCGCGTGGCGCGCGTGACCTGGTCCCGCCGGTCGCCTTGTCATTCTGGCGTTGGACACTCGCGCTGTTGATCCTTCTGCCCATCGCGTGGCCGCATTTTCGCCGCGACCTCCCGACGTTGCGCGCGTCCTGGCGAATGGTGATTGTGCTGGGAGCGCTGGGCATCGGAGCGTTCAACACGCTGCTTTACACGGGTCTACAGACGACCACGGCAGTCAATGGTCTCCTCCTACAATCGCTGCAGCCCGGCCTGATCTTGCTTCTCGGGATCCTGATTTTCTCAGAACGAGCTCGACTACTCCAAGGCGTCGGGATCCTCCTGTCGATCGCCGGCGCGCTAGTCATCATCTCGAAGGGGGAGATCAGCTCTCTCCTGGCACTGAGGATGAATACGGGCGATCTCGTCATCTCGGGCGCTGTGGTGATCTGGTCGCTCTACTCGGTGCTGCTTCGCAAGCGGCCTGGCGTGCACCCATTGAGCTTCCTGGCGACCACGCTCGCAGTGGGCGTGGTCGTGGTTCTTCCGTTTTACATAGCCGAGATCGCTTCGGGGCGGTTGATCGAGGATCGATCGGAAAGCTGGATGGCGATCGCCTATGTGTGCGTTTTCCCGTCCTTGATCGCTTACCTCTGTTACAATCGAGGGGTCGAACTCCTCGGATCCGCGCCGGCGGGCCTCTACCTCAATATAATGCCGGTCATGGGAGCGTTGCTCGCCGCCATATTCCTTGGCGAAGCTATTCGCCCGTTCCACTTCGCTGGCGTGACACTGATCGCCGCTGGAATTGCCTGCGCAGCGATGCGCAGGGCTGGTGGGCGCGCCAGACCTTGACTTCGCAAAGGCTTAGTCCATCTTGATCGCGTCATGTCGACGGTTCGCGCCCTGATCGAAACGATCCCTGCAGGTAGCAGCACCCCACGCCTGAATCCCTAGGCGCGCAGGTCAGCGCCTAGGATCTCCGGTCGGTCGCCCCACGCGACCGCCAACTGGGCGCCGTTCGGTCACAGGCAACACTCCCTCGCCAAGCCGCGCGGCGCCCTTTCCCGGAGGGCAGCAGCCCCCGCTTGCATCAGAATGGGATCTTCCATGACGGAAAAGACCATCGCCTACTTCAGGCGGCGCGCTCGATATCATCTCGCCAAGTCTGCTTTGTCGGATACCGGCATCGCATTGACCCACCGACGTTTCGCGCAACTATTCCGACAAAGCCGCCCGGCTTGATCAGGACAGCGGGTCTGTGTCCAGCAACGGGCGAGATGCCTACCGCGTCAGATCTGCAGTGCCGGTCTGACCCGCTTTCGAAACGCTGGGGGCGTGACCACCGCGCCCCCAGCCCAGCGAGTATCGTCATGCAATACACCATGTCCGCCGCCGCCTTGCTTATTGTAACCGGATGCTCGGCAATTCCGAAGGATCCCGAAGGCACCATCGAGCGCGTCCGGCAGACGAAGGTGCTACGTGCCGGAGTCATCTCGGAAGGCAATGCGCCGCATAATCCATCGCTTGACCGACTCGTTGGCTTGGTTGCCGCGGACACAGGAAGCCGTCCCGATATCGTGCGAGGCTCGACAGAGGCGCTGCTGCCCATGATCGAACGAGGCGATCTCGACCTTGTCGTTGGCGAGCTCGCGCGCGATACGTCTTGGGTCACCCGTGTGACCATCATGCCTTCGCCAGAGCAGATGAAGTCGAGCGATGGTGATCCGCAACCCGTAGCGGTGGTCCGCAACGGGGAGAATGCCTGGATCGCGCTCATTCATCCGCGTGCGATGTTTCTGAAGCGGAAAGCAAAGTGAGCGATCGTCTCCCCGAGCATGTCCGCCGCGATTTGCAGAGCGCGCGACGTTTGGAATGGTGGACACTGACCTGGATGTCGTCCGTGGTTCTCGTCATGTGGCTGGTGATGGGATCCAGTCAGGCGATGAAGACCGCGCTGATCGAAGACGTGCTCAGCCTCGTCCCAGCCATCGTCTTCCTGGTGGCGCTGCACTTCGAGCGCAAGGACGCGACCCGAGGATTTCCTTTCGGCTTCCACCGCGTCCAGAGCCTATCATCGCTGATCGCAGCGGTAGCTCTATGCTCCGTCGGCGCAATTCTAGTGTTCGACGCGCTGACATCGCTAGTCGCGCGCGAGCATCCGACCATGCCGCCTGTGCGCATTCTCGGCCATGACCTTTGGCAAGGCTGGGTCATGATTGCGGCTCTCGTCTACTCGGTCGTGCCACCGATGATCCTGGGCAGGATGAAGCAGCCGATCGCGCGACGTCTCGAAGACGAGGTGCTCGATACGGACGCCATGATGCAGAAGGCTGACTGGATGACCGGGCTGGCAGGCATCGCCGGTGTCCTCGGCGTGGCGTTCGGACTCTGGTGGGCGGATGCCGCTGCTGCTGCCTTTATCTCGTTCAGCATACTCAAGGACGGCATCACGTCACTACGCGTAGCTACAGCCGAGCTCGTCGACGGCACCCCGCGAAGGCTCGGGAAGGTCGAGCCGGCACATGAAGCAAAAGCGCTGCAAGCGACGCTTGAGCGCATGCATCCGGGATCATCCGTTCGTCTTCGCGCGACAGGCCGATATATGCATGCCGAAGTGCACGGAGCGGAACCTATTCAACCGCTGGAACTGGATGAGATATGGCCCGGCGAACCGACCAAGTCATGGCGTCTGGCCCAAGTGAGCTTTGTGCCCGGCCAAAGGGAAGAAGCGTGAGCGAAACCCCGATCATCGAGCGCGCCATCCAACTGGCTAAGGAGGGAGGGTGCAGGGGCATTCCCGACCTGGAGCGAAAGCTCGCTGCTGAAGGTTATGCGTCGATCACGGCCTACCTAAGCGGCACCTCGCTTCGCAAGCAGTTGCGCCAGCTGATGAAAAGTCATGCGATCTAACAATCAGCCGCGCGAGGCAAGAGAGAGTGCCGGTCGGCTAAGGAAGGGTTCAATTCCGGACCGGCACTTTTCAGTCATGCAGCTGTCGCTGAGTTCTGAATGACTTTCTTGATCACGAGCGTGCGCTCATGACCCTCGCGATCGGGCCAGAGGATCGACTGGCCCTCTCGCAATCCGATAAGCCCCGCTCCGACAGGAGTGAGGATCGAAACCTTGCCTGCAGAAATGTCGGCATCCGGCGGAAAGACCAGCTGGACTGTGCGGCGCGCGCCGGTTCCTTCGTCCACGAATTCAACGGACGAGCCCATCGTGATGACGTCGGCCGGAATGGTCGCTGCTTTGTGCAAGCGAGCGCGAGAGGTTTCGCGGATCAGCAACTCGCAAACCTGCGGAAGCCGGTCCTCGACGCTGAGTGCAAGGTCGGACAGCTTGTCCGCCTCCTCCTCGATCATATGAATTTGCGGCCGCTTGGATGCCGCTTTCGTTGCGCTCATGATGATTCTCCGGATTGCCGACGCCAGATTGAGCGCCGAGCCGATGTGTCGCGATGTGAGGGGCCCCGAGCTCTTCGGGACATGCCTTGGGAGAGCCCGGGGCTACATGCCCGCGAGGAGTTGGCCTGCGTGGAGGCGGCGTCGGAGATGGCGCACGCGGAGCTTCATCGTCTCAAGATGTGCCTCCGGTCACCCTATGTCAAACGCCATCTCGACCATTCGCACGAAACGCTCGCGCGACCCAGCGGCAGAAACGCTGCGACATCAAGACGACGAGCAGCCAGAAGCTCAGCGAACCCAAAAAGGAGCCGGCGCGAAAGTTATCCTCTACTCCGATCTTGTGGATGACCGATGTATTCGGGTTGTCCGCGAGGAACGGTGCAGGCCATCCACCTACCTCGCGCGGCAATCAATTCTGCTCCACAGGGCCTTCGAATCCATACATAGCGCGCTCGTCTGTGGACGGATTGATCCAGATCGTAGCGATCGTGATCGAGAGCGCGACAATGACGGACAGCAGCAGCCTCAGCATGGATGGCTAACTCCTTGTGGTCTCATGACGATGCAGCACGAGACTTGCTTATATTCCCGGCAGGGCTAACCTTAACGGCATGACATTCGGGTTTCACCAAGGCACGGATCATCCCCTCAAATTCGGCAGCTGATGCCGGGCGCGTTCGATCCCGCGTCCGGCTAACGGTCGCGATCTGAACTGACACCGTAGATCGCCAGTGGGCGGAGAGGGCGCTTTGCCCTGATCGAGCCGCCTGAGGTTTTTCCGGAGTCATAAAATGTCATCCCGCATCAGTCGGCGGACATCCTTGCTGCAACCGCGGCGCGAGAAGACGCGCCGTAGGCATAATGAATTCGGGATCAGCGCCGCCGCCCATCCGGACGGCCGCATCGCTGTTCTCCTCGCACGATATCCCGAGCTATCGCATACCGACTTCCGGGAGGTGCTCGCCTTCGTTCGAAAAGCTACACCGACGCAGCTTCGACGGCTTCGGTCCAGCGAAGTCGTTCGCAGCAAGCTCGACCAGTTTCTTTGCGATCACCAAATCGTTCCCGCTCGGCGGCTGATCAACTCCGCACAAATAGCGGTGGCCATCATCACGATAATCTTGCTGTGCTGGTTGTTTTGGGAACATCGGCCGCAACCGCTATCACCTCGCGCAAATGCGGCAGTTTTGGCCAATGCGGCTTCAGGCCTTGCGATGACTTCTCATAGCGAAGCTGGAGTTGATCCTTGAGACACCAGGAAGCCGTGACAGCACGTCACGATGGAAAAGCGCATAGTCTTCCATGTCGGAAACACGCAGACGAAGCATGTAGTCTCCAGCGCCGCTCAGCAGATACCATTCCCGGATCTCGGCATGCTTGCGCATTGCCGCTTCAAATCGCGCCAGATATTCCTCCGTTTGTCTTTCAAGCTCAACCTGCACGACCGCATCGATCCCTTCGTCCGGGTCGCCACCCGAGATGATTGCCGTGTATCCACGGATCACGCCGCTGCGCTCGAGGAGCTTCAATCTTCTGAGGCAAGCTGATTCAGAGAGACCCACCTCCTTGGCCAACGCGCTGTTCGTGACGCGCGCATTCAAACGGAGTTGGTTCAATATTCTGCGGTCGAGACTGTCAATTGCGGCCACCGCATATTTCTCCAGATTGTCGCAGATTATACGGCTGTGCGTTCAAGGTACCAGGTTTCTACGCAGAATCGATCACAAAACTGCATCTGCTTCGTCCAGACTGGCTGCGGGGAGGAAGTAACGAACATGACTGGTTGCCCAACGTTCTCAAGCCAGCTCGTCATCGATCTGAGCGCCTTGCGTGCGAATTATCGCGTGCTGCGCGACAATGTTTCGCCGGCGGAGTGCGCGGCCGTCGTCAAAGCCGATGCTTACGGTCTTGGCGCTCGGCCAGTCGTGTCTGCGCTGCATCGCGACGGGTGTCGCACCTTCTTCGTTGCCCAGCTGTGCGAAGCGCTGGATTTGCAATCAACTTTGCCTGTGGATTGCACCATATACATCCTGAACGGCCTCGATCCCGGAGGTGAGGCTGCCTGCGCAAACGCCGGGTTTGTGCCCGTGCTCAATTCGCGCGTGCAGATTGCTCGGTGGCGATCCGAGGCACGGCGGCGCGGCGTCGCGTTGCCCTCGGCGATCCAAATCGAAACCGGGATGTCGCGCCTGGGCATATCGGAGCCCGTGGTCGAGCAACTAGCTGAGGATGCCTCATTGCCCGAGGGGCTCGCTCTGAGACTGGTGCTAACACATCTGGCGTGTGCCAACGAACCTCGCCTCCCGGTCAACGAGGATCAACTGCGCCGCTTTAGCAAAGTCGCCGACAGATTCCCCGGTGTCCCGCGTTCCATCGCAAACAGCTGCGGAACATTCCTATCCGGGGCTTACCATCTCGAGCTGGTCCGTCCGGGCATCGCACTCTACGGCGTTTCGCCGCAATCCGAGTGCCTGGGCATCATGCCGGTCGTGAGCCTTCGCAGCCGGATCCTCCAAATTCGGCAACTTCCTGGCGGCAGCGCGGTCGGCTACGGCCACACTTACGCAACGCCAGGTCCTCGGCGGGTCGCGACCATTGGTGTCGGTTACGCCGATGGATGGCCCCGCCGCCTTGGGAACGTCGGCGCCGCCTGGTTCCATGACATCCGGTTACCCATCATTGGAAGAATTTCGATGGACAGCATGGCCATCGACATCTCGGCTGTCGATTCCGGCGAGCTTCATGAAGGGGACTTCGTTGACCTCATTGGTCCAATGCAGTCCCTTGAGGATGTAGCGGGCGACGCAGAAACGATCCCCTATGAGATCCTGACGCAACTCGGGCGTCGCCACGCGCGCATCTACCTCGATGGTAATACCGGCGCCATGTCGACACCGGGAGACGGACGTTGAGAGCCGTTATCTTGGGGGCTGGCGCGATCGGCGTCACGGCGGCGCACTATCTGCGTCGAGCAGGGCATGAGGTCACGGTAATCGACCGCCAGCCTGGAGCGGCACTCGAGACGAGCTTTGCCAATGCCGGCGAAGTCTCGCCGGGCTATGCGTCGCCATGGGCAGCGCCAGGCATCCCGATGAAAGCGATCCGCTGGCTGATGATGCGGCACGCTCCGCTTATTGTCCGGCCCGCAGCCGATCTGGCCATGGTCACTTGGCTGGCTGCGATGCTCCGCAACTGCACGGAGGCCAGATATGCGCTGAACAAGAGCCGCATGGTTCGCCTAGCCGAGTTCAGCCGTGACGAGCTCGTTCACATTCGTGCTTCTCTGGGCATCGCATATGACGAGCGATCGCGCGGGACGTTGCAACTTTTCCGGACAGCCAAGCAGTTGGACGCAAGTGGCAAAGACGTGGAAGTGCTCAGGTCATACGGAGTGCCGTTCGAGCTGCTGGACAGGCAAGGGTGCGTCGCTGCCGAACCAGGTCTAGCCGCTGCGCGAGATCGTATCGCGGGCGGGCTGCACCTTCCCAACGACGAGACGGGCGACTGCCACCTCTTTACCACGCGTCTTGCGGAGCGGCTTGCGAGTGCAGGCGTCGAGTTCATTTACTCGACGGGGATCCTTGGCCTTGAAGAAGAGCACGGCTCAATCAGCGGTGTGCGCACGAGCAAAGGTGTAATCCGAGGCGATACATACCTTCTTGCTCTCGGCAGCCATTCGCCGTTGCTCGCACGCCAAGTTGGTGTCCTGCTCCCCATCTACCCGGTCAAAGGCTATTCCATCACCCTGCCCGTGGCCGACCCGGACTCCGCGCCCGTGTCGACGTTGCTGGACGAGACATACAAGATCGCAATCACCCGATTGGGCAAGCGCATCCGCGTCGGCGGTATGGCGGAAATCTCAGGCTATGATCGCTCACTTCCGTCGCGGCGCGAGACAACGCTGCTGCATTGTGTGCGTGATCTGTTTCCTTCAGCCGCTCAGGATGGTCCAACGAACTTCTGGAGCGGCCTGCGCCCCATGACGCCTGATGGGCCGCCCATTATCGGCCGCACGCGGCTGCCCAATCTGTTTCTGAACACAGGCCATGGCACCCTCGGATGGACAATGGCATGCGGCTCCGCCGCGGTCGCTGCCGCCGTGATGACTGGAGAGCGACCAGCGATCGACATCGCCGGGCTCGGCCTCGACCGTTACTCAAACTGACCGCACGAAAGGAACACCAGATGTCGATCAAACGCTTTGAGAGCGGAGCAAGGATGAGCCAGGCGGTTATCCATGGTGGGATCGTCTATCTCGCAGGCCAGGTCGGAGAACCCGGTAAAGATGTTGCTACGCAGACCCGCGCCGTTCTCGCCTCGATCGACCGTCTTCTGAGCGAGGCCGGCACTGATCGTAGCCGGCTGCTGCAAGCGACCATCTGGCTCGCCGACATGGCAGACTTCGCTGCGATGAACGAAGTGTGGGAAGAGTGGCTCGGAGGCGAGAACGCACCCGCGCGTGCCACTGGCGAGGTTAAGCTCGCAACTCCAGACTATAAGGTTGAGATCATCGTTACGGCAGCTCTGCCCTGACCAGCACAGCTGCAGCACACAGCTGAAAGCTGCCGCAAGCCACGGTGGATGCGAAATCATGTTTGGATCATCCGTTGAATTCGGCCAGTAAGCCGGACGCGCACCGGTCGCGCGTACGGCCAGCCGCGCTTCCCGCGAAGAAATGGCAGTTTTCAGGATCACCCAATTTTGAGCTGAATGACCGCATTTAGGGCGCTTTGCTGTCGGGCAGTTGAGCGGCCCGTAGCAATGGGCCACAAGCCGCTCCAACTTTCAGATCTCCGTCCGTTCGGCTAGGATGAGAGCATCCTCGATATCGACACCGAGATATCGGACAGTGTTCTCAATCTTCGTACGGCCAAGCAAGATCTGAATTGCCCGGAGATTTCCGGTGGCCTTGTAGATCATTGATGCTTTGGTGCGGCGTAGGGAATGCGTTCGATATTCAGCCCGCCGCAGGCCGACGGCGTCAACCCACTCGTCGACCAGCCGGGCGTATTGCCTCGTGCTGAGGTGGGCCGCGTGGTCGACCCGACTTGGGAATGCATAATCGTGAACGGTGCCGCCGCGAAGCTCAAGCCAAGCGACCAGGCTAGCTCTTACATCGGCTGTGAGCTCGAACTGCACGGGCCGTCCGGTCTTTTGCTGCATGACAATCGCCCGCGTTCGAACCTCGGCACCCGATACAATGTCTCCGATTTTGATCTTGACCAAGTCACAACCGCGCAGTTTGCTATCGATCGCAAGATCGAACAGCGCACGGTCTCGGATACGCCCTTCCCGATCTAGAAAAAAGCGTACCGCCCAAATTTGCTTCTGTGTGAGTGGTCGTTTGGAGCCGACGTCTTACCAGCATTCCAGGCGGGCCGGCATCGCGTCGCGGGGTCATATTGCGAGTGTCCCATCGTTCTTCTCCATGGCCATCATTGACCATCAGATGAACGTCTGGAAACGGCCCGCCACAGAGGAAAACTGCCAGACTTGAGCCGCCCCCGTTTCTGCCGTCCCGCCACTGACACCAGCCTCCCAATAGCGGTCGCGCCGAAAGCGACCCCATCGCGGACATTCCGAATCTGTAGGTCGTTGTGGCCCTTCTTGTAGAACACTTGTGGTCCAACTAGCCTGCGCGTGAAACAATCTCCGGAGAGGGCTTGATGCAATCTGTTGGACGCGCATTTGGAATTGTGACCGCTGGAGCGATAGCTTGTGCGGTGCCCTCCGTATCCGGTCAGCAATCTGTCGAACGATTGATGGGCACTGTTCTATTTGCGGCAGACTCCGACACGGTCACCCCGGCTGGCGCCAAAATCCTCGATTCGATCGCCGCGAAATTTAAAGATCCTGAAACACCGTTTATTATTGTCCGCGGCCACAGTGAGCCACGCGAGCATGCGCAGTACGGCCCGCAATATGGTAGGGGTTTGTCCCAGCGTCGGGCCAGCAACGTGCGTAGCTATCTTGAGGCGCGCGGCGTCAAACCGAACAGCCTCGTGACAGAGGCCTTCGGAGTCTCCAAGCCGATCAAGGGGGTTGAGCCTGCCAAGTTGCGGCGTGTGGAAGTGGTATTTAGCGCCGGAAACGGATGGTGATTTTCAGCGCGCGCAATGACGGCAGCTAACCACCCAGAAGCGGACATTCTGTCGACGTCGAGCGCCTAGAAGCGGCCAGTCCGCTAACAGGCAGAAAACCCAATTCGTCCAACGACTGCTATTGGGGCGCATTCCTGTCGTAACGGCGCAGATCCAAGTCGAGACCATGGCAGCGCGGGCCCTCGCGCCTCTGCGCTTGCCCGTTCAGCGCTCCGTGGCCGCGGTGGACAAATCCTGCCCGACTGGCTGGGCGGACCGTGGAAGCAGAACCTGTCGATCGCCGAGATCGACCTCGCGAACCGCAGCGCGCCCGGCATCGTCCGAAATAACGCCGGGGGCAGGGGTGATGAGAACCGGGCGTGCCTCTGTGAGCGGTTGCGGCACATCCTGCGCGGTCGCTTGGTCGGCGGCAGCCCCGTCAGTGACCTCAGCTGCCCCCAATAACAGCGCAGCGAGCGGTTCATTGCCTGCATAGCGCCGGGAAAAGGCGCGCGCCTCGCCCCAATTTCCGGTCCAGCGATAGAAGATATGCGCGCCCACGCTCGCAGTCTTCTCGAGGCTGGCTGCCCAGTAGGGGACGACATAGTTTGCATGATAATGTGTCGACCATCCGACCGGCGCATAGACGTCGCCTGCCAGGGCCGAAATGGCGATCGCGCGCGCACGCCGCCAGGCCGAGGGCGATGGCGTGCGTGCAAGCGAGCCGTCGCACGCGAAGGTGAACTGGCAACCGGTCGCGCGCTTCGCGCCTTCATAGACCACGCCGCACACGGTATCGGGATAAGCCGGGTGCCGGACGCGATTGAGCACGACCTGCGCGACCGCGCGCCCGCCATCGATCCCCTCGGTCGCGGCCTCATAGTGGATCGCCTGGGCGAGGCACTCGACCGAGCGCTGATAATCGGTCGGTAATGGCGACTCGATCACAAACGAAGCTGCGGCGGATGTTGAAATCTTGTCGGCGGCGGCATTCCAGGCGAGCGCCTGTTCGCGCGTGAAGTCGCGCATCGCACCGGGCGCGAACGGCGACTCGATGCGCGGCGGCGCGACCTGCTTGGCCGTGGGATTTTTTGGTTCATTGCCGCCCTGCCAGAGCAGCCACGCGGCAAGGGCCGCCATGACAGCGAGGCCTAGCGCATAGAGCAAGGTTGCACGGCTGGGGGTCCTGACCTGACCGACGAACCATCTCGGCGCAGCGCCCAGCAACCGATCGAGCGACGCCCGCGAAAACAGCCCTGCGCGCTGTGGCTGCACCGCGTCATCGACCAGCCAGTCGAGCGACGCCAGCAATTCGCCTTGGGGCAAGGGGCCTGGACCGCGCTTCTGGACCATGGGATCGCCCTAGCGAGCGCGACGCTGCGTTGCAACATCCGCGCCGGTTCGTCCGCATTGACCGTCGGGGGGCTGGCGCTTATGCCCCGGCCATGCTGCTTTCTCTGCTGCTGGCCACAACGCCGGTGCCCCCGGTACAAAGCGCGGCGCTGTTCACCGCCGGCGCGCTGAAGGATCGGTGCGACTCCAACGATCCGGCGGACGCGTCCTATTGTTTTGCCTATATTGTCGGCGTCTATGATGCCGTGCGTGCCTATGAATCCTGGCTCAAGATGCGCGAGTTCTGCACCCCAGTCGATCTCGTCCAGGGCGATCTGCGCCGGACATTTGTCGAGTATCTGACGGACAATCCGGGATATCGTGCCGGCGAGGCGGCGTCGGTCGTCGTGGTGGCGCTGAAGAATCGGTTTCCCTGTTCGCCCGCCCCCAAGGGCGACGCCCCCGCCAAATAGGCCGAGGATCGACAGCGCGGCTTCGGCGCGCAACGCCGTGAAGACCGTGCCGATCGCCCCGCCAGCGCAGTGACCGTGCACCCCCGCCGGCGAGGACGACACGATCGCTGAAGCTACAACGCGTGCTGCGGATTGCAGGGCAACCCTTCCCAATGCGTCCAAGGCCGGATCGACCGAACCAGCTCGTCGCATTGCCTGCCGTGCAACCTCGCCACGGATTGGGCTTGGCTCCCTGCGGAAAGCCTCCTCCGTCCCGGCGAGACAGTCTGTCCGGTAGCGCCGCCAGATCTGCAAGCGGCACGTCCAATCAGGGTGCAGAACTAACAGGGTGCGCATTTAACAAATGTTAACCATTGCCGCTCCGCGTAACAATAGGCGACCGCAAGTAAAAATACATCGTATAATTACAGTGGTCCGATAATTTTGTAGTAAATTCCAGTATTTGATAGCGGGCGAACGCTGAGCATCCAGGTCCGTGCTTGAGTCTCGCGCCGCATGTGTTCCCCGGTCCGTCCGGTCGTCCATGGTCCTCCTATAATTCCTCTGAGCCGCGACGGATCTGGCCTTCGGCCCTGTCGCAAGTTGGAGGAGTGCGACGTGTCTGCAATCGCGTTGGGATCGCGCCGACTGCTGGTCGGCTGCATGTCGGCATTGGCCCTGGCCGGCTGTGACAGCGGCGGTGGCAGCGCTTCGAGTGCCGGCGGGGTTGTGTCGGTGCCCGCGACCGTGACCACACCCAAGCCGAGCTCGGCAACCCCGGCCGATGCTGCCCGCCTTGCCAAACAGGCGACGTTCGGGCCCGATGTCGCGACGGTCGAGCGGATCGCCGCGATCGGTGTCGATGCCTGGATCACGGAACAGTTCGGACTCTCGAACAGCAATTATCAGGGGCTGATGCAGCCGGTCCGCAAGGACCATTGTGCAGGCTCGTCCGACTATGCGACCTGCGAATTCCAGACCAAGCTGCGCGGGCCGGTCGCTGCCCGTTTCTATGCCAATGCCGTGACGCAGCCCGACCAGCTGCGTCAGCGCACCGCATTCGCGCTCGCCCAGTTGCTGACGGTCTCGAACGTCGAGATGCATATGACCGCGAGCCTTGCGGCCTATAACCAGCTGCTGCTCGACCATGCCTTCGGCAATTTTGGCGACCTCCTCAAGGCGGTCACCATGAACGGCTATATGGGCCGCTATCTCGACATGGCCGAGAGCAAGGTCACCGCTCCGTCGGAAAACTATGCGCGCGAATTGCTGCAGCTGTTCAGCATGGGGCCCGAGCAGCTCGAGATGGACGGCACCGTGCGGCGCGACGCCAGTGGTGCCCCGCTCGAAAATTACTCGATGGACGACATCAGGGGCGTGTCACGTGCGCTGACCGGATGGCTCTATGCACCGATGCCCGGCGCCGGCAAGTTCGACTGGGCTGCTTCGGATCACACCAAGCCGATGATCATCGGCGATACAAACTGGTATGATCGCGGCGAGAAGCGTTTTCTCGGTACCAGCATTGCCGGAGGGGCATCGCCCGATCAAAGCGTTGCCGCCGTGGTCAATACTGCATTTCGCAACGCCTCGACCGCACCCTTCATCTCGCGTCACCTCATTCGTCACCTCGTCACCTCCAATCCCTCGCCCGATTATGTGCGGCGCGTTGCGCAGGTGTTCGTGGACAATGGCAGCGGCGTGCGTGGCGACATGAAGGCCGTGATCCGCGCGATCCTCACCGATGTCGAGGCGCGTACCCCCACCGGTCCGGCTGCGGCCGGCAAGCTCAAGGAGCCGGTGCTGCTCATGACCAGCCTGGCCCGGGTCATTGGTGTGCAGTCGGACGGCGGCGCGATGATCGAGCGGGACGAGGCGCTCGGTCAGCCGGTCTTCAACGCCGTCTCGGTCTTCGGCTTCTATCCGAGCGAGAAGGGGCTACCCGGCCGGCCAGGATGGCGCAGTCCGGTGTCCGGGCTTGTATCGGTGTCGACCAGCGTCACCTGGCACAATCTCGTGCATGACTGGACGATCCTCGGCGACGCCGAGAAACGGCCCGAATACCGCGTGCAGGCCCGGCTTCCCGGAGCGCTCGGTACCACGCCGGCCTGGATCAACTGGGAGACCTTCGGGTCCGATGTCGACGGCATGATCGCTCGCATCGATCTTCTGATGCTCGCCAATTCCATGACGGCATCGCAGCGTGCGGCGCTCAAGTCGGCGGCAATGGCGATCACCGACGCGGACGAACGGCGCCAGGCCCGCCGCCGTGCCCAGGCCATGCTCTATGTGGTCGGCACCAGCCCGGCCTTCCTTGTCGACCGTTGATTGGGAGTTCAGCGATGCAGCTTACCCGGCGTTCCTTCCTCCGCTTCGCTGGCGCAACCGCCAGCGGCGCTGCCCTGGCAACTCTCGCGCGCGGCACGGCCGCTGCTGCCTCCACCTCTGGCTATCGTGCGATGGTTGGCATCTATCTGTTCGGTGGCAATGACGGCTGGAACATGCTTGTGCCCAACGGTTCGGGCTATGGCAGCTATGCCGAGGCACGCGGCGTCGTCGCGCTCAAGCGCGAGCAGCTGCTGCCGCTGGCCAATGTCGGTTACGGCCTTCATCCCGCGCTCGCCCCGATGCTGCCATTCTGGCAGACGGGCGACCTCACATTTGTTCTCAATACCGGGACCCTCCACGCGCCGCTGACCAAGTCGCTCTATGCCTCGCGCGAGGATCTGCGACCGACCAAGCTGTTCAGCCATTCCGATGAGGAGGCGCATTGGCAGGGCGTGCGCGCCCGCACCGCCAGCGACACCGGGTTCATGGGGCGTATCGCCGATCGTTCGGCGGTGAGCGACGTGCCCTCGACCATCTCCTTTGCCGGATCCTGTCTCGCGGTCACCGGTGCCCAGAGCGCGCCGCTCGTTCTGCCCGAAGCGGGGTCGATGCGTCTCAATCAGGAGATGCGCGCGGAGCTTGCGGGTGCCTTGTCGGCCTTTGGCTCAGCCGATGGTCTTGGCGAGATCGCCATGGTGACCGACGGTCAGATGGACAGCAACCAACAGCTTGCGGCCCGCATGGACGCACTGCTGGCCGATGGCGGCATCGTGACCAGCTACTTCATCGATCCTGCTAATGGGCAGCCGCTGACCTCGAGCATCGCACGTCAGCTGATGCGGACCGCCCGCATGATCGAGATGCGTCAGACGCTGGGCCATATGCGTCAAAGCTTTTTCGTGGGCTCGAACGGGTTCGATCATCACGCCAATCAGATCGGCGCCGATGCAGCGAGCGGGGCTCATGCGGCGTTGCTCCACGATCTCGCCACGGCAATGTCCTGCTTCTACCGTGCGATCGAGGCGATCGGGCTGGCGGACTCGGTCACCCTGTTCACGATGAGCGACTTTGGTCGGACCTATAAGTCAAATGACCAGCGCGGCACCGATCATGGTTGGGGCAATGTCCAGATGGTGCTCGGTGGCGGCATTCGCGGCGGACATATTCACGGGACCTATCCATCTCCTGAACCCGGCGGCGCCGACGACGCAACCGGGGAGGGGCGCTTCATTCCGACCATTTCCAGCGAGGAATATCTGGCGGCCATTGCGCAATGGCATGGCGTCGAACCCGGCAATATGGACTATGTCTTTCCTAATTGGAGCCAGTGGGCGGGGCGGGGGCCCTTGCCGCTCTTTGGGTAGACAAGCTTGGGCGAGACAAGCCCGCCTGCGTGACGGTTTTGCGCGCTTGTGGCTAACCATCGCCTACGCGACGGTTTCTGGCGACCGCAAGGCGCCGTGGTTGACAGGCGTTGCGGATTAATCCTGTCGATCGGACTGGCGCCGAAACAGGCTCAGGCGCGTCGAAGCGATCTCGGAGGAGGCGTGTAACGCACGCAGGGCCTGGTCGAGCCGCGACACCTCGGCATGGTCATCTTGTGCCACCGCTGCACGAATCGCCTCCAGCAATGCGCGCTCGGCGTCGAGCTGCGGAGTTGAGCGCAGGTTGCACACAGATGATCTCCCAGAATTGGCGGCTTTCAGGCGTCCGGCGAGAGGTGCATTCCTGCTCCTGACCGCTAACTGGCTCGCGATGCGCGAAATTATAATCGCCATTTTGTCGAGCAGAACAAGCTCCAAAATGGATTATTGTTTTCGCGGCGCGCAAATGTTCAGTTTTGCGGCGCAAGTGAGCGACCCGGCGCAGTTTAGATCCCCATATGCCGTTGGAATCCACGCGAATTTCGCCGCGCAGGAGCGAATCGATGATTGAATCGAGGCAGTCTGGACACAGCTTGGTCCGCTAACGCCCGGCGCAACAGGTCTTCGGCAACAATGTTTGGCAATTGGCCCCGAAGTGATAAGTATATGCTCCAATCTCGAGTCGAGATGCTTTCAAAATTAGGGAGAGGGCGCCGGACTTACCGCTGCAAGGCGGGCATGGGAGTGTCCATATGGGGAATATGGAAGATCAGCCGCCAATGGTCGGCGCGTCTGGGAAGTCGGGAGCCGGACAAGAGCGGCGGACATGGGGGCAACTGGGCGTCAGCGGGGCGAGGCTCGGGCGTCGCGATGCTTTGCTAGGCGCTGGTTGCGCGCGCAGGTCGGTCGCTGACGGGAGGTCTGACCGCGCATTGGCCGGTGCGGCACACGTTGCTCGATTGCACGCACGCAGCCGCCAGGGCGCCGGCTTACTTGGGGTTCGCAAGCCATGAACAGCGAATCCATCGAGCACCCTGGTCGCAATTCTGCGCGGTGTCGTGTGCGCCATGGTCGCGTTTTTCACTCGGTCGAACTGATCAATATTTCATTCGGGTCGATCACGATCATTTTTTCCGGAAAGCTCGACCCGGGAACGCGGGTGGAAGTGTTCGTCCCTGATTTCCCGCCGAAGACCGCGTTGGTCGCTCAGTGCAGGGACGAGCGGATCGACCTCAACTTCGAGGACCCAATCGCCTGGAGCGATCTGACCGCGTGGTGTGCCGCGGCGCGGCGATAAGGTGGTGGCCGCCGTCCCGCGGCCTGGGGATTTGCAATCAATGGACGCGACCATGCAGATGAATGACGATCTGTTCACCTCACTGGCAACGCATCTCCAGGGGCTTGGTATCGACAATTTTCGTCTTGATGCGGAAGGGCTGAGGATCGGCAGCGCACGATGGCACGCTAGCTGCTGCGATTGCGGCGAGAATGGTTGTGATGGCTGGAGGTTAACTCCTGCGGGAAATGTGGCGCTAGAGCTTTAGCGTCGCGCTGCACGACCGGTTGAGCGGTGGGTGCCAGTGGTTGCCGCAACCCCATATGTCGTCAGCGTAAGCGCGCAGCATTCTCCTTCAAGCGTGTCTCGATACTGCGCCCAGACCGTGTACGTGGTCTCGATCGGAGGCGTAGGCGCTCAGTCCAAGCATGAGTGCACCGCTGCAGTTGCTGCTGTTTGCACATTCGCTTAGGACACCCGCTCCGGCCGACGGTCTGATGTTTCATGGTCCTTGGTCAGAGGATCAGACGCCAGATCGCAAGCGCACGCGTTGCGCCGTCTTCGCGATCGTGCAGCAAACCCAAGCGCCGCTTGGAACGGGCGCCGCCAACTGAATAGCCGAGGGTGAGTTGGAGACCACGGCTTCCGCCGACGCTGACGCGCGAAGCTGCATGCTGCAACAGACCAAGTGTCGGATCATAGCCGATCGGTCGCGTCACATCGACCGAGCCCGATTGCACCGACAATGGCTGAGCGACCCCGAACTCGAAGTTGCCCCCGAGCATAGGGCCATTGGCGCGCAGGCCGAAACGCGTTGTGATCAAAGGCCCGGCGCCAGTCACGAGAGACGTCCGGTCAACTGCAATCGTGGTCAACCCGATTGAGCTGTACCCGCCAAGCCCCCAACCCCCATCAAAATGATGCGCCTGTGCAATCTCGGCAAGAACGGTTCGCGCGCCCCGGCCCAAGGTCAGGCTTCCCAGCCCCGTCGGCGCACCGAGGATCGACCCGCGCTCTGCGATGAGCGCGACTCGGGCCGATGTCGCGCCCTGAAGCCACGCCAGCGAGCCGGCCCATGATCCTGCCGTCTCGACCCCGCCGCCGGCAAATGCTGCGGTCAGCAACCCCGGTCCAAGAACGCGTGAATAGCGTATCTGCGTGCCGGCCCGCGGCGCATAGGCCAGGATTGCATCCGCCGGTTCAGCGAGACCGGCAAGGTCTCCTTGCCCACCGCCGGGAAGTGAATTCCAGCTGATTTCGATGCGTTCGCGCGGCAGGTCATAGCGGATCGAGCCATGGTTGAGCGACGCCAGCCGGTCGTCTTGAAAACTCGGAAGCGCCAGCACCGACGCATGGACCGAAACCCTTCCGCTCCGGAATGCAGTATCGAGACTGTGCTGCGCCAGGGTGACCCTGCGTCCGACTGAAAAGCGGTGCGGATCGATAGCTTGGACACGATTGGCGATCGATCCGCGAAAGTCCCTGCCGAAGCGATCGATGACGACGAGGTCGGACAGGGCAGTGCGAAGCTGGTCGGGATTGAGCGATGCGGACAGCTGCATCACGGAGGCGGCGAGCAGGGTCGATCCGCGCCCGTTCGACAGGGTGGGCGCAACCGGCGACAAGGCGGCCGCAAAGTCGACCACGCCGCGTCCGAAGACCGGATCTGGGCCGGGCGCGCCGACGTCCTTCGCGGTCGCGAGAATGATGTCTCCGGCCTCCTGTCCGCTGAGTTGGGGCCATCTCGACAAGATCGTTGCGGCCAGAGCGGTCACGACCGGAGCGGCCGCGCTGGTCCCCGAGAACATGGAGGTCGAGCCGTCGGCAAAGGTCGTCACATTGGTGCCGGGCGCTGCGACCGTGCGATCCGCCATCGAACCAGCGCGGTTCGAATAGGGCTCTATTCCGTAGTTGAACATCGACGGGGCGAGCGCGACCACAAACAAGACCGCGTTCCGCGCCTCTGCTCCGATTGCAGCAGCATCGGTCGGTTCGGACTGCCCTTCGTTTCCGGCTGCCAGGATCAGCAGGCCTCCCGTCTGGGCATAACGCGATACGGCCTCTCCAAACACTGGGTTTGCGCCGCTCGAAAGCGAGATGTTCACCAGCCTCAGTCCCGTCGCGCGGGCCCAGTCCAGCGCCTCCACCATATGGGTGTAGCTTCTGCTACCGGTTGTCGTGTCGACGTCATCGATCCGCAACACAGCAAGCCGTGCCTCCGGGGCATATCCCATAGTATTTGCGCCATTGGCAGCGCCGGCAATGATGTTGGCGATCGGCGTACCATGCAGCGATTGCGCGTCGCCGATCGCATTGCGTGCCGTTCTGCGTCCGCCAACGATCAGCTCCCCGAAATCGCGGGAGCGTGCGAGATCGATCCGTCCATCCAGTTCGTCCGCAACATTGAGCGCGCCATCGTCGATGATCCCGACCGTCACGCCGCCCCCGACATTGCCTGCGTCAAGGGCGTGAAGACCGCCTACCATTTCCACTGCATCATAGTTGCGCCGAAACTCTTCGGTATCATGGGCGGAGCGAACCGACTGAAGGGAACGCGGCGTCACGATATATCCCGGTGGGGGCGGTACCGGTGCGGCATATCCGGACGGGGGCGGAGACGGTGCGGGAGCGGGGGCAGGGGTCGGCGAGGCACTCACCGGCGGCAACGGCAGGCTCGTGCCGCCATTCCCTCCGGCCCCGCCGCTGCATGCGGCGAGCATCACGAGGCCGATGCCAGCGATCAGTTCGCGCAACCTTGCCACCGTGTCCGCCTCCTGGCGCCATGTGTGACGCGTCCAGTATCTTAGGAGGTGCCTCCGGCTGACGGTTTCAGCGCCGGAATATTGTTACTCGACACGAGAGTGTTGCAGTGCCGCTGCCATTGCGACTGTATCATCATCCCCGGAGGTCTCGGGTGACCACTGATCAGAGCCGCTGATCATGATCCTCGGCGCAATCTGCGTGCCGGGTGGACCGATTTGCATAGGGCGGAACTGGGTTTGTAGTTGGCGAACATCAGCGGCGCAATTCACGTCCAGTCAGTCGATGACGGTCGCGGATCGCGTTTGCAAGTGTTGATCAAGCTCTTGATGTTCAATCAAGATCAGCTAATTTCCAAAAACTATATTTGTTTGGGAGGTGGATGCTGCCGTGGACGGACGACAGGGGCAGCAGATGTGCAGTAATTCGGACCAGTCTTTTACCGCTCCTCCATCGATAGACGCGATCCAGCATCAGCTGGAGCAGCGATTTGTTTTGATGCGCGGCGTCGGGAAATTGCAACGCAGGTCGATCTTCGCGCTGGAACACGGGATGGATAGGCTGGAACGCGCCAGCCTCGAGCTTGCCCTGCGCGACGCCTTGCGCGGGCCGGGATATCGACCCTCGAGACATTGGCTCGCCTGGACAGTCTATGCGTGCGAACTTGCCTATGCTGACGACGGGACAGACTATTGGCACCGCCTCGAAAGCAGCATGCCGGGATGGAGCGTCAATTGGCGCACCGGTTTGCGCCAATGGTTCGAGGACTTTTCCATCGAGTTCGGTGGATATCGTCCGGTCGGCCGATGGGCCGAGACCTATTCGATCATTTCATGGCCGCTCTGCCACGCGGTGCTTCCCCGCGACCTTCATTGGCAGCTGACGCGCACGCTCTGCGAATTGAGGCATCAATTTCCGACGCGCAAGGGCTTTGGTGCGACTGCACTGGGACATTTCATTGCGTGCAGAAACAAGGGGGGAAGTTCGCGGTTCGAGAATCTGCTCGAGGAGTCTGAACTGGTCGGACTGCTGGCCAGGTCCCTGATCAGCGAGCCAGCCGACGGCAGCCGTTTATGCGATATGGCAGTCGATCGCATTCTGGCCGACATGCAGGCCGACAAAATGACCCATCCATGGCTGTACCGAGCCGCCGATGCAACTGGCCCGGGGTTCTGAAATCGATGGCAACGCCGCTGCATTTACCGCCGTATCCGCTATGGAACCGCCAATGCTTCCACTGCCTCCCGATTGCTTCAAAGCGACCGTCCGGTCGGCCCGGTTCGATCCGCGTGGGGTGGGCCTGCCGGTTGAGGGGCGCGCCCAACATGATGTTCAGCGCGCATCGCGTGCGGGCAAGCGACGCAAACCGGCGTGACGAGATTTTCGCAAACCGGCCAAATGTGGAGAAGATCGTGAGCAGTTAAAGTGTCTTGTCATCACCAGGCAAGATATTGTGTCAAATGGCGAGCATGGGACCTTGTACTTTGCTCGGTCTGTCTGTCTTGGGGGGAATATGACTTGTGAGCGACTGATCATGCATCGCGTTGAAAAGCCATGGGGCCGCACCCGGCTGTGGCCGGGATTTCCCGATCCGGCCGAAGGCGGCGCGCCCGTCGGTGAGGTCTGGTTCCAGTCGCCCGGCGAAGAAGATCCCGAGTTGCTGGTCAAATATCTGTTCACCAGCGAGAAGCTGTCGATCCAGGTTCATCCCGACGACATTCAGGCGCGTGCACATGGCCATGCCCGGGGCAAGGATGAAGCCTGGCTGGTCCTCGCAGCCGATCCCGACGCGACCATCGGGCTCGGGACGGTCCGCCCACTGACGGCCGAGGAACTGCGCGACGCGGCGCGCGATGGATTGATCGAGCAGCTGATCGACTGGCGGCCGGTGGTGGCTGGAACCTTCATCTATTCGCCTGCCGGAACCGTCCATGCGATCGGCGCGGGGCTGACCCTGGTCGAGATCCAGCAGAATGTGGATCTGACCTATCGCCTCTACGATTATGGCCGACCGCGCGAGACGCAGCTTGATCTGGCTGTCGCCGTCTCAGACCCAAGGCCGTTCGAGGGCGCGCCACAACTGCTCGACGCGGTGCCCTCGGGGCGAGCGATTCTGGCCGAGGGGCCAAAGTTTGTCGTCGAGCGGCGCGGCGGCGGAGACTGGACGCTTGATCTGGGCGACCTGGCAGGCTGGTTTGTCCCCGTGGCAGGCCAAGGCACCGTAGACGGGCTTGCCTGGCAGGCGGGTGAGTGCTTCGAGTTGCGCGGAACCGTTCAAGTCCGCGCCGATGAAGCGGCCGATATTCTGTTGGCCTATTCTGGAAGCAGGGTGCTCTAGCGACACCGCAGACGTATCTGTGCGACTGGACGCCACCCCTTTGCAGCGCGCGCGTTCGCCCGCCAAACCGGGCGGATGCTGGACGAGACCACGCCGTTGCGTCGCGACGACCATTGTCGCCCGAACCTCTCAATCGAACACGTTGCGTGGAGCTTTCGACAGTTCTGCGATCGACGTAGGGCACCTTGATCGCGCGCGTGTCCAATCGTCTGTTGCAAGGCATCTGGGGATCGCTGCCAACTGATCTGCCCCCACCGAGTGGACCGATAGGTTTGTTAGTGGATTAAGCCCATCGCCGCCATATCCGGACGGAGGTGGAGCGAAG
>FWWL01000814.1_pt1 | contig 82029 bp, 64 predicted proteins | sample 2228331 | NCBI WGS metagenome assembly FWWL01 (sample SAMEA103939775, study PRJEB20133) | metagenome | reverse complement strand
GGCTGGCCGGCGTCCCGCTGAGCGAGGCGGTCCCGCGGCTCGCCGGGATGGGCTGCCGCTTTCTCGAGCCCATCCTGGGCAGCCCCGAGCATATCGACCACACGGATGCGCAGGCGGTGCGCGATGCGGCCCGCCTGGCCGCGGACTGCGGGGTGGCTTTCAGGTCCGTGCACCTGCCGTTCGGGGAAGCGCTGGACCTCAGCAGCCCGGATTCGGGCCTTCGTTCCAGCGTGGAGGATGTGCAGCGGCGGGCTGTGGACGCCGCGGCAGCCCTGGGGGCGGAGGTTGCCATCGTCCATCCGGGATACTACGACGGCCAGGTTGGACGGCGGGAGCGGCTGGACATCGCGGCGGACGCCCTGGCGCGCCTCACCGCCCATGCCGCCGCCAACAGCATCAGACTGGCCGTGGAGAACATGCCGGGCAGCTTTCTGGGAAACCACGAGGATGAGCTGGCCGTTGCTGTGGCGCGTTCGGATGCCGGGTGGTGCGGACTGTGCTTCGATACCGGCCACGCGCACATCCTGGGGCGCGCGAGCGAGATGGCGGCCGCGATGCTGCCGCGCAGCTTCACGACCCACCTGCACGACAACACAGGTCTGGACGACAGGCATCTGTTCCCGGGGATGGGTACAATAGACTGGTCCGGGATAGGCGAAGCCTATCGCGCGAGCGGGATGCGCGCCCTGCTCACGGTGGAGTCATCGAACCTGCTGGACCGCAGATGGCCGGACTCCGCCTGGCGGGTCGTGCGTCTGCTGGGACTGGACCGCTGAGACTTTGACCGTAAGGAGTCTTTTTCCGCATATGTCCGGAGTGCTGACCGACGCTGAGATCCAGGCCAGGCTGGCTTCCCTCCCCGAGTGGGTCCGGGAGGGCAGAGAGATCGTCAGGACGTTCACTTTCCCCACCTTTCCCGAGGCCATCGCCTTCGTGGACCGTGTGGCCGTGGCCGCCGAGGAAGCCAACCATCACCCCGACATCGATATCCGCTACACCCGCGTCACGCTTCGTCTCACCAGCCACGACAGCGGCGGGCTTACGGAGCGCGACTTCGCTCTGGCGGCCCGCGCGGACTCTCTGGCCTGAGCCGGAGGATGGAAGGGACGGCCCCCCGGGAACAGCTGCTCGGTGTCGACCTCGGGGGGACGAAGACGGCTCTGGTGGCCGGGGACTCGTCCGGGGCCGTGCTGGGGCGGGTGGAGTTCGCGACGCTGCCCGCGGAGGGCTACCTCGCGTGGCTCGCGCGGCTTCGGAGCGCCTTCGGGAATCTGCGCGCGGTGGCTCCCGAATGGACGCCGGCCCGCGGAGGGGTCAGCTGCGGGGGACCGGCCGACTGGGACGCCGGGCGGCTGAAGTCGCCGCCCCACCTGCCGGGCTGGACGGGTGCGCCTCTGCGCGATGACCTGGCGGATGTGACCGGCCTGCCGTTCCGGATGGAGCACGACGGCCGCGCGGGCGCTCTGGCCGAAGCGCGGTTCGGAGCCGGGCAGGGGTGCGCGGACCTCGTCTTTCTGACGTTCGGGACGGGCATCGGCGCGGGAATCATCTCGGGCGGGCATCTGGTGCGGGGCGCGCTCGGCTGTGCCGGTGAGGTCGGCCATGTGCGTCTGGGCGGGGACGGCCCGGAGGCGTACGGGAAGCGCGGGTGCGTGGAGTCCTTCGCCAGCGGCAAAGGCATCGCTCTTCTTGCGGCCTGTCGCTTCCCTCAGCGGTTCGGCGCCGGGGTCACAGCGAGGGAGGTCGTCGGACTTGCCCGCGAGGGGGACCCGGATGCGGAAGCCATCTTGCGCGAATCCGCGCGGCGGCTGGGCGAGGCGATGGCCATCCTGGCGGACCTGTTGAACCCACGACTCATCATCCTGGGCAGCCTTGCCCGGCACGTACCCGGGTGGTATCTCCAGACCGCTGAGGAAGTCCTGCGTTCGGAGGCGCTCCCGGAGAATTCGGAGGTCTGCCGCGTGGTCCCGGCGGCGCTGGGGGAGCGTCTGCAGGACGTGGCCGCCCTGTGCGCCGCGATGGAAGGAGTGGGGCCGTATTGAACGGGCAGACGGACTCGCATCCGCGGGACGACGGCCTCGCGAAAGAGATGGCGAGAGCGCTGACCTCCTGGTTCGAGCGCTCGGCGCGGGCCCTGCCGTGGAGGCATCAGCCCGACCCTTACCGGGTGTGGGTCGCCGAGGTCATGCTTCAGCAGACCACGGTGGCCGCCTGCATCCCCCGCTTCGAACGGTTCATCCGCCGCTTTCCCGACATCCGCAGCCTTGCTTCGGCTCCGCTGGAGGAGGTGCTGGCGGAATGGGAGGGGCTGGGCTATTATACCCGCGCGCGCAACCTCTGGCGGGCCGCGGGGATGGTCCTGGAAGAGTACGGCGGCCGGCTTCCGTCCGACCTGGAGAGCCTGCGCCGGCTCCCCGGCATCGGTCCCTACACGGCCGGGGCCATCCGCAGCATCGCCTTCGACCTGCCTGCCGGGATGGTGGATGCGAACATCCGGCGGGTGCTGGGGCGCGTCTGCGGCATCCGGGGCGCAGGGGCGGAAGCGGAGCGCGAGGTCCGGCAGATGTGCTTCTCCGTGTCGTCCGCAGGGTCGCCGCGGACCGTCAACCAGGCGTTGATGGAGCTGGGGTCCCTGGTCTGTCTGCCACGCTCTCCCCTGTGCGGGGAGTGTCCTCTGGAGGACCTGTGCCGGGCCCGCCGGGAGCAAAGCTTCGACTGCTGGCACGGGTCGGTCCCGCAGGCGTCTCGCACGGTGCGGGTGGAGGAGGTCTGCGTGACCGCATCCATGGACGGCTTGTGGCTCGTCTCGAGACCGTGCGATGGACGGTGGAGAGGGATGTGGGAGTTCCCGCGGGCGCGCGTCGAGGCCGGCTCGAGCCCCGATTTCGAGGCCCGCGCCTTGCTGGAGCGGGATTTCGGCCTGCAGCCGTCCGGGCTGCAGCAGACCGGCTCCCTGAGATACCGTGTCACCGTGCACGACACGCGCCTGCATGTCTTCCGGGCCTGGCTCCCGCAGCCGCCCTCATCCGCAGTGCGGGAATGGAGGCTTTGCACTCCGGCGGAGCTGGCGGATGTGCCGCTTCCGAACCCGATGCGCCGCATCGCGCGTTCGCTCGGAGCCGAAGGACGGGACAGGCTGTCTCTGTCCGTGGAGAAGGAGTCCGCAGGCGCATGAGCATTCCCGGCATCCCTCCCTATCGGCCGCGCCCGCAGCTCCCCACGGAGTATGTTGCGATCGGCATCGTCCACCACGAAGGCCGCATCCTCGTGGCGCGCAGGAAGCGCGGAATCTTCCTGGGCGGATACTGGGAGTTCCCGGGAGGAAAGCGCGAGCCGCTGGAATCCTACGCCGCCTGCGTGGTCCGGGAGCTGCGGGAGGAGACCGGCATCGAAGTGCGCATCGTGCGCGAGCTGCTCCCCGTGCGCCACGACTACCGCCGTAAGAGGGTGGTGCTTCAGCCGTATCTGTGCGCTCTGGTGTCCGGAGAGGCCCGGCCGCTGGCTTCGGAGGAGGTCCGCTGGGTGACCCCGGAGGAGCTGAAGCGTCTCAGAGTGCCCCCGGCCAGCGTCCCGATCGTGGAGCGGATCGTCTCCGGACTGGACCTCGCCACGGGGGAGTGGCGTCCCGGGGACGGTCCCTGAGCCGCAACCTTCCGCCTGCCGGAGATGCAACGAACGGGGCGCTGCCACTCAGGCAGCGCCCCGGAATGCGTTCCGCGTCCTGTGGTCCGGACTCAGGGGATGCGCACCTCCACCAGCGACTGAGCGTCTCCGCGGCGGATGACGATGCGCGCCGTGTCGCCCGGCTTCAGACCGCGCACCGCCCGGTTGAAGTCCGCCACGCTGTTCGTCGGGATGCCGTTCACCCGCTGGATCACGTCTCCCCGGGTGATGCCCGCGCGGGCGGCGTTGCTGCCGGGAGTCACCGATGTGACCACCACCCCGCGCACATCCTGTCCGATGCCGTACTCGCTGCGGGTGTTGTTGTTCAGAGGAGACACCGAGATTCCCAGCTCCTCGGTGCGCGGAGCCTCCTCGCCGCCGGGCAGGGTCGCAGGCGGCGAACCCACGGTCACCTCCAGCGTCTTGCGCTCCCCTCCGCGGACCACCACCACCTTCACCTTGCTGCCGGGCGCCGTCCGCGCCACGGCATCGCGAAGAGCCAGCCCGCTCTCGATGCGCTTTCCGTCGAACTCGACGATGACGTCCTCCACCTGGATGCCGGCCTCCGCCGCGGGCGTGCCGTCGGTGACAGAGCGGATAAGGGCTCCCTTGTCGACCCCGTAAGACGCTGCCATCGCCGGCCTGACGTCCACCGGCACGACTCCAAGGAATCCCCTGTTCACCTTGCCGTACTGCACCAGCTGCTCCAGGACGAACTTCGCCGTGTTGCTGGGGATGGCGAAGCCCAGCCCGATGTTGCCTCCCGTCGGCGATGCGATGGCCACGTTGATGCCGATGACCTCGCCCTGAAGATTCAGCAGCGGTCCTCCGCTGTTGCCGGGGTTGATGGAGGCGTCCGTCTGGATGAGGCTGGCGTAGTAGCGTCCCGGCCCCTCGGAATCCGGGATGGACATCTCGCGCTCCAGCGCGCTGATGACGCCCACCGTCAGGGTGTTGCTGAACCCGAGCGGACTGCCGATGGCGATGGCCCAGGCTCCGGGCCGCACTTTGGAGGAATCTCCCAGCGTGGCCGTCGGAAGGTTGTCGGCATCGATCTTGACCACCGCCAGGTCGGTCGCGTAGTCGCGCATCACCTTGCCCGGGAACTCCCGTCCGTCGAACAGGGTCACCGTCACGTTCTCCGCGCCGCCCACCACGTGGTCGTTCGTCAGGATGTAGCCGTCAGACCGCACGATAACGCCCGAACCGCCCACTGTGCGCGTGCGGGGCGCCTGCCGGGGCTGGCCGAACGGGAGATCCCCGAAAGGCCAGTTGCGGAAGATGTCCGGGATGTCCGGCACGGAGGCGCGGGACGTCCTCTCGGCCGAGATGCTCACCACGGCCGGCTCCACAGCCTCGGCCACCGCGGTGAACCCGTCCTGCAGTTGAGCCAGTGCGGCGAGCGCGGGCGAGGCGCCCTGCGCGTTCGCCGGCTGATTCCCTTTCACAAGAAAAGGAGCTCCCGCCGCGCATACAGCCGCAAGAGCTCCCACCAGCATCCACACACCCGCCTTCCGGGCGCGTACAGGGATCCTCATTCTCTGTCGTCTCCTCCGGGAATCCGTGATGAAGAAAACCGCTAAGCTACCTTGCGCCGAAAGCGCCGTCCCCCACCGTGACGAGGATGGCCGATGTCGTCGTGGCGTGCGAGGCGAACACCGGCTCGACCGGCATTCGGGCCCCGGGCAGCTCCACAGGGGCGGCAGACGCGGAAAGGAGCTTCTCGATGGCCCGGTCTTCGGGCAGCTGGGGCAGGGTCACGGCCTGTGTCATCCGCTCGGAGAGCGGGTCCTGCCAGTGCTCCGCCTGCGGCAGATGACCCACCGAGAGCGCCAGCAGCACGGCGCACACCCCCACCGCCGCAGCCGCGGGCTGAAGGTGCCCGAGGAGCCGCTCGTGCAGCCAGGTCCCGAGCCGCACCGGAGCGGGCGTCTCCACCTGCGCGACCGCCGCAAGCAGACGCGCCTCGAGGTCCGCGGCCGGGCGCACCGGAGAAAGGCGCGCCATCGCCGCCTTCACCTGACGGATGTCCTCCATCTCGGCGGCGCATCGCTCGCAGATGCGGATGTGCTCCCGGATGGCGAGCATCTCCGAGCCCGGAAGCTCTCCGTCCAGGTAAGCTGAGATCAGTCTCGATGTGCGACCACAGTTCATTGTCTTGCCCGTTACCTGTCTTCGTTCAAAAACTGCTCCAGACTGCCGAGCTTCTTCTTCATGGCCTGCCGCCCCCGGTGGATGCGGGACCGGACCGTCCCGATGGAGCACCGCATGACGTCGGCGATCTCCTCGTAGGACATCCCCTCGATGTCCGCCAGGATGACCGCGATGCGGAACTCCTTGCGCAGGCCCGAAAGCGCCTCCTGGATGCGCGCATCCAGCGTCCCTTCGATGAGCGTCTGCTCCGGCCCCGGCCCCGGGTCCGGAAGGTCCAGCTTCTGGTCCGTGTCTCCCAGCGTCTGGTCCAGGGAGACCGGCGGACCCGACCGCGGACGCTTCCGCAGCGTGTCGATCCAGAGGTTGGACATGATCTTGTAGAGCCAGCTCTCGAAGGGGAGCTCGCGTCTGTAATTGCCGAAAAACCGGAACGCCCGGACGAACGTCTCCTGCAGCAGGTCCTCGGCGTCCGTGCGGTTCCCCGCGATGCGATACGCCACGTTGAAGGCCTGCTGATGGTGCCTGCGGACCAGCTCTTCGAACTCTCTGCGCTGCCGGTCCTCCGCAGAACCTGTCAGGGTTCCAGGTTTCTCGACCACAGTCAGTTCCACATCCTTCTCTACGTCAGGTCTGCCCATCAGGGTTCCGTGCAAGCGCTGCCTCTGTTTGGCACATCTCATATGTTGGACTGCCGCCTCCGGCGTATACTTACCCTCTCATGGGACCCTGCTTCGCCTGCGCAGGGTTAGCATGGCGGCGACGGGTGCGTTCGCTGCGGTTTTCCGCGCGCCCTCCTTCCCTGTATAATGCTGCGATATGGCCGAACGGAACGCAAGCCGAGGGTCCGGCGCGCAGTCCCCGCCCCGGCAGGGTGCGGGGCTGGAGACCGAGGTCCGCTTCGTCAGGGGAGTGGGCGAGCGGAATGCGCGTCTGCTCGAGAAGCTGGGCATCAGGACCGTGGCCGACCTGCTGCAGCACTACCCGCACCGCTACGAGGACCGCACCAGCCTGACGCGTGTGGCCCGGCTTCAGGACGGCCAGTACGCGGCGCTGAGACTGCGGGTCTCGGAGGTGGAAAGCCGGAGGGCGGGCCGGCGCAGCATCACCATCACCCGGGTGGCCGCCGAGGACGAGACCGGCACGCTCGTGCTCACCTGGTTCAACCAGCCGTGGATGCGCGAGCGGTTCCTGCGGCTTCGCGGACGGGAGATCATGGTCTACGGGCAGGCCCGGTACGGCCGGCTGGGACTCGAGATGAACTCGCCCGACTGGGAGCCTCTGGGGACGGAGGAGGAGCCCGACCCGTGGTCGTACGGCCGCTTCGTGCCCGTCTATCCGCTGACCGAGGGGCTGCAGCAGGGACGGATGCGGCTCATCATGCGAAACGCCCTGAGCGCCTTCGCCCCGCTGCTCACCGACCCCCTCCCGGAAGAGCTTCTGGATGAACTGGACCTGATGGACCTGCCGTCTGCGGTGCGCTCCATCCACTGGTCGGAGTCCGCCGAGGAGAACCGCGCGGCGCGCCGCAGGCTGGTGTTCGACGAGTTCTTCTATCTGCAGGTGGCGCTCGCCCAGCTGCGCCACGAGAACAGCGCGGCCATCCCGGGCATCGCCTTCCGTCTGGAGCCGGGGCTGCTTGCGGAGCTGCAGTCGCTGCTGCCGTTCCCCCTGACGGGCGCCCAGCAGCGGGTCATCGGCCAGATCTGGGAGGACATGCAGCGCCCGCATCCGATGAACCGGCTGGTGCAGGGCGACGTGGGCTCCGGCAAGACGCTCGTCGCCCTGGCGGCGATGCTGCTGGCTGCCCGCAACGGGTATCAGAGCGCCATCATGGCCCCCACGGAGGTGCTGGCGGAACAGCATTTCCTCTCGATGGAGCCGCTGGCGCAGCGCCTGGGGCTCCGGCTCGACCTGCTTTCCGGAGGTCCGCGCACGCGCGCCAAGGAAGCCACGCTTGCGGCGCTGGCGGCCGGCCACCTGGATATCGCCGTCGGGACCCACGCGCTCATCGAGGAGGATGTGGAGTTTCACCGGCTGGGGCTTGTGGTGGTGGACGAGCAGCACAAGTTCGGCGTGAAGCAGCGCGGCGCGCTCCGGGAGAAGGGGCGGTCTCCGGACATGCTGGTGATGACCGCGACCCCCATCCCCCGGACCCTGACCATGACCGTCTACGGGGACCTGGACGTCTCCATCATCGACGAGATGCCGCCGGGACGCAAGCCGGTCCGGACGCACTACAAGCCGATGAGCGAAGCCCCGCGGGTCTACGAGGGCGTTCGGCAGCTGCTGGAGAAGGGCGGGCGCGCCTACATCGTGTGTCCGCTCGTGGGCGAGTCCGAGAAGCTGCAGGCGAAGGCCGCCACCGAGCTGGCCGCCGAGCTTGCGCGGGATGTATTCCCGGAGCATCCGGTCGGACTGCTGCACGGGCAGATGAAGCGGGAGGAGAAGCAGGCCGCCATCGCCGACTTCCGGGAGGGGCGCACGCGGGTGCTCGTGGCCACCACGGTCATCGAGGTGGGGGTGGACGTGCCGGAAGCCAACGTCATCGTCATCGTGAACGCCGAGCGCTACGGGCTGGCGCAGCTGCACCAGCTCCGGGGAAGGGTGGGGCGCTCGGACGCTCAGTCGTTCTGCGTGCTGCTCGCTGACGCCTCCACCGACGAGGCGCGCCGCAGGATGGAGGTCATGGAGTCCACCACCGACGGGTTCCGCATCGCGGAGGAGGACCTGGCCATCCGGGGACCGGGCGAGTTCTTCGGGACGCGCCAGTCCGGGATGCCCGAGTTCAGGATCGCCGACGTCATCGGGGATGTGGGGATTCTCGAGGTCGCCCGCGAGCGCGCCCGGCGCATCGTGGATTCGGACCCCGCGCTGGAGCTGCCGGCCCACCGGGGCATCGCAGGGATGGTGAAGGAAAAGTACGGAAGGCGATTGCTGGAAACGGTCGCGTAGGGTAATCTAGGGGGTGGGTCGCGCCGCGGTGGCGGCAGGTGTCTCGCGCCCCCGGACGGCGCCTCCGGGCAGGGCGGAGCGCACGAGGCGCGCCGGCAATTCTCAGGGAGGACGGACGACAGCGGGAAATGGCCGTTGCCATCTACCCGGGCAGTTTCGACCCGGTCACAAGCGGCCATATGGATATCATCGAACGGGCCTCCGACCTGTTCGACCTCGTCGTGGTCGCCGTCGCTCCCAACCCCCTGAAGCAGCCTCTCTTCAGCGTGGAAGAGCGGGTGGAGATGCTGAAGGTCGTGTGCGCCCCGTTCCAGGGCGTGGAAGTGGACAGCTTCCAGGGTCTCCTGGTGGACTACTGCCGCAGCAAGGGGGCGACGGTCATCCTGAAGGGACTGCGCGCGGTGTCGGACTTCGAGTTCGAACTGCAGATGGCGCAGATGAACCGCCGCCTTGCGCCGGAGATCCATACCCTGTTTCTGATGACCACGACGGAGCAGTCCTACCTGAGCTCCAGCATCGTGAAAGAGATCGCGCGTCTGGGGGGAAGCATCGAAGGTCTTGTGCCGCCGCCGGTGGAAAGGTACCTGCGAGACCGGCTGGCGGAGCAGAGCGGCTGAGAGAAGGACGGGCCCCGCGCCCGCGGAAGTCAAGGTTTATTCCGAGTCCAGGGAGATGAGAGGATGATCGAACAGCAGTCCGTGACACGCAGCGTCTCTTCGTTCACCCGTGAGCAGGCCAACACGGTGGACATCATCAAGGAACTGGACAAGCTCGAGGAGCTGGTCGAGGATAGCCCGCAGATCGGAGGGAGGGCTCTGTGGGTGAACGCCGACAGGTTTTTCGTCTGCACCAACCGGATACGCGCCTTCCTTCCGGAAGAGATGAAGCGCGCGAGCAAGCTCTCCCGCGACAGCGAGAAGATGCTGCAGGAGGCGCAGGACGAGGTGCACCACACGCTGGAGTCCGCTCGGCGGGAGGCTGAGAGGATCATCGAGCAGGCGCGCGCCGCGGCCTCGGAGATGACCGCAAGGGATGCGGTGCGGCTCAAGGCGGAGGAGGAAGCTGCCAGAATAATCGCTGAGGCCAGGCAGCAGGCCGACCAGATCCGCCGCGGGGCGGACCAGTACGCCAGGGAGGTGCTGGCCGGGCTGGACGCCTTCCTCGGGCGCATCCTGGGCACGGTGCAGCGGGGCAGGGCCAAACTGGAACAGCAGGAGGCGGAATCCTCCGTCAGATGAACATCATCGAAAGTCTTTATGAGCGGGCCCGTCTGGCGGGCAAGCGCATCATCCTGGCCGAAGGGGGAGACGAGCGCATAGCCCGCGCCGCCGTGGAGGCCCACAGGTTGGGACTGGCCCGCATCATCATCCTCGGGGACGTGGACACCGTCGCCGGGCAGGTGCGGGAAGCCGGGGGGGACCCCGGGGATTTCGAGATTATCGACCCCGCCGCCAGCCCGAAGCGCGGGGAGTACGCAGCCAGGCTGCATTCCCTGCGCAAGCACAAGGGGATGACGGAGGAACAGGCTTACGAGTTGACCGGGGCCAACCTTTACTACCCGGTCCTCGCGATAAGCGCCGGAGACGCAGACGGACTGGTCTCCGGCGCTACTCATTCCACCAGCGACACGGTGCGCCCCGCGCTTCAGGTGCTGAAGACGGCGCCGGGCTACTCCATCGTCTCCAGCTGCTTTGTGATGGTGCTGCCGCGCGAGGATTTCGGCGAGAACGGGGTGCTGGTCTACGCGGATTGCGGGCTGGTCATCGACCCTGATGCGCAGGAGCTGGCAGAGATTGCGATGGCGTCCGCGAAGTCCTTTCATCAGCTGGTGGGCGGGCAGCCGCGCATCGCCATGCTGAGCTTCAGCACGAAAGGCAGCGCCCGGCACGCTATGGCGGACAAGGTCATCCAGGCCACGGAGATAGTCCGGATGCGCGACCCGTCGCTCGTGGTGGACGGGGAGCTTCAGGCGGACGCCGCGCTGGTGCCCTGGGTGGCGGCGAAGAAGGCGCCCGGAAGTCCGGTGGAGGGCAGGGCGAACGTGCTCATCTTCCCCGACCTGGGAGCGGGCAATATCGCCTACAAGCTCACGGAGCGCCTCGCCGGAGCCACGGCGCTCGGGCCCATCCTGCAGGGGGTGGCAAAACCCGTGAACGATCTTTCCCGCGGCTGCAGCGCGGACGACATCGTCAAGATGGTGGCCATCACCGCCTGCCAGGCGGTCTCCTGACCCCCGCCGCAGACCGCATCAGCGCCCTGCCCGCGGACGGCGCCGCTTCGCCGCCGGGGGAGGCGCCCTCAATGTCAGCCGGCCGGCGCCGGCGGTATCGGACGTGGTTCTATCATGAAGGTTCTTGTCGTCAACAGCGGGTCCTCATCGCTGAAGTATCAGCTCATCGACACTTCGACGGGCGGTGTGCTGGCGCGCGGGCTGGCCGAGCGCATCGGGATGGCCTCCGGGCGCCTGAAGCACTCCTCCGAGGGGCGCCCCGAGCTGGTGCTGGAGCAGCCCATCCCGGACCATTCCACCGCCACGGACCTGGCGTTCTCAGCCCTGGTCGACCCGCAGCACGGGGCGCTGAAGTCTCTGGACGAGATCGAGGCGGTGGGGCACCGGGTGGTGCACGGGGGCGAGAAGCTGACGCGGGCGGTGCGCATCGACGAGGAGGTCATGCGGGCCATCGATGAGATGAGCGCGCTGGCGCCCCTGCACAATCCGCCGAATCTGATGGGCATCCGGGCGTGCATCGAGCGGATGCCCGACACCCCGCAGGTGGCGGTGTTCGACACCGCCTTCCATTCCACAATGCCCGCTCACGCGTACATGTACGCCCTTCCCTACGAGCTGTATACGGAGCTGGGCATCAGGCGCTACGGGTTCCATGGCTCCTCTCACAAGTATGTCTCCGCACGCGCGGCGGCTCTGCTGCGGGAGATGGGGCACGAGGGGGACACGCGCATCGTGACCTGCCATCTGGGCAACGGCTGCAGCGCCACCGCGGTGGTGAACGGCCGGGCGGTGGACACCAGCATGGGGATGACGCCGGCCGAGGGGCTGGTCATGGGCACGCGGGGAGGCGACATAGACCCGGCTATCCTGCCGTTCCTCGTCAAGAAGTACGGCTGGTCGGCGGATGAGCTGGAGACGCTCATCAACAAGAAGGGCGGTCTGCTGGGGCTGTCCGGGGCGTCCAATGACATGAGGGATGTCGAGGAGCGGGCGGCCCGCGGGGACGCGCGGGCGCAGCTGGCGCTGGAAGTCTTCTGCTACCGGGTCCGCAAGTACATCGGGGCGTATGCCGCCGCGATGGGCGGGCTGGATGCGGTGGTCTTCACGGGAGGCATCGGCGAGAACAGCCCGACGGTCCGCGAGATGTCCTGCCGGGGGCTGGAGGTGCTGGGGGTGGAACTGGACCCGGCGTTGAACGCCTCCGGGCGGGGTGAGCGCTGCGTGAGCCGGGAGGGTTCGCGGGCGCGCGTGCTGGTCATCCCCACCAACGAGGAGCTCGAGATCGCGCGGGAGACCGTCGAGATTGCTTCCGCTCTGCAAGTGGGCTAGAATATTTTATTGCCATTCTGCGGAGAAGGCCTCTCCGGGTTGCGGAGGAGCGCTTCGGGGAGCCTGCATTGAAGCTGGATCTCAGCGAAATAGCGCATTCCGTCGGAATGCATTATACTTACGAGGTTGACGAGGACGACTCGGAGCTGGAATCCTCCGGCATCTCGCTTCAGGAGCATGTGCGGGGGTCTCTGGAGTTCTCGAACACGGGGCAGCTGCTGCTGGCCAGAGGCTGGCTGAGGGCCACCGTCCGGCTGGAATGCGTGCGCTGTCTCACCAGCTTCCCTTCGCTGCAGGAGTTCGCCGTCGAGGAGCAGTTCGCGCTGCATCCCGAACGGATGGCGGGCGGGGCGCACGAGGAGGACGACCTCATCGTCCTGCCGGACGAGATGGAGGGGCCGGAGTGCCTGTATCAGGAGGGCATCCTTGACCTGACGGAGCTCATCCGGCAGAGCCTTCTGGTGAACATCCCGTTCGCTCCTCTGTGCCGCGAGGACTGCGCGGGGCTGTGCCCGCGCTGCGGACGGAACCGGAACGAGGGTCCGTGCGCCTGTCCGGAGGAGCAGTCCGGGCGGAGCCTCTCAGTGCTGGGGGAGCTTCTCTCGCAGTTCGAAGACGAGGAGCAGGGCTGACCGCGGCTGCGGTCCCGTGCTCCCGGCCGGGGTGCCGGCCCACCACGGTTTCAGGAGAAAGACGTTGCCACTACCGAAAAGAAGGCATTCGCAGAGTCGCCGCGACAAGAGGCGCACCCATTACAAGCTGGTAGCTCCGACCATCGTCGCCTGTCCCGCTTGCGGAGCGCCGGTGGTCCCCCACAGGGCGTGCAGGTCGTGCGGCCAGTACCGCAACCGGCTCGTCATCCCTGAGGGCAAGCGCGAAAAGAAAGACTGACCCGCGTGGCGGCGATCCGACCGGTCACCGTGGCCATCGATGCGATGGGCGGTGACTACGCCCCCAAGGAGATCATCAAGGGAGCTCTGGCGGCGGCGCGCAGGTGCGGACACCGGCTCATCGTCGTCGGAGACGAAGCGCGCATCCGGCGCTACCTTCGCAGGGCCAGCGTCCCGCCGAACTTCGAGGTCCTGCACGCCGCGGAGACCATCGAGATGGGCGAGAACCCGGCGTCGGCCATTCGCCGCAAGCCGGACTCCTCGCTGGTGGTAGCGGCTCGTCTGGTCCGTGAGGGCAGGGCTGACGCCATGGTCAGCGCCGGCAGCACGGGCGCAAGCATGGCCGTGGCTTCGCTCATCCTGGGGCGCGCTCCGGGCATCGACCGGCCCGCCATCGCCACCATCGTCCCCACGGTCAACGGCCAGTGCGTGCTGCTCGACGTGGGAGCCAACGTCAACTCCACCGTCGAGAACCTCATGCAGTTCGCCGTGATGGGGATGGTGTATTCGCGGGACGTGCTGGGGGTGCCCGATCCGCGCATCGGCCTGCTCTCCATCGGCGCCGAGCCGGGCAAGGGGGACGACCTGGTGCGGGCCGCGCATAAAGCTCTCAAGGACAGCGGGCTGAACTTCATCGGCAATGTGGAGGGCGGTCCGCTCTTCGAAGGGGTGGCGGATGTGGTCGTGTGCGACGGCTTCGTCGGCAACGTCGCGCTGAAGGTGGCGGAGGGGGTCGTCAAGCTGCTGTTCCGCAAGACGAAGGACCGGCTCTGGGGCAATCCGTGGTACCGGCTGATGCTGCTGGGCTTGGCGCCCGGCCTTCGGAGGCTCCACAAGGAGCTGGACCATGCAGAATACGGCGGAGCCCCGCTGCTCGGCGTCAACGGCATCTGCATCGTGTGCCACGGCAGCAGCGACGCCAGAGCCATCCGCAATGCCGTCAATGTCGCCATCCTGGCCCACCAGAACGACATCATCGGACGCATCAGCCGCTGTCTGACCATGGTCGAGACGCCTCCCGAGCCCGTGCCGGTCTCTGGCTAGCCGGTCCCCGGGAGGAATGCGGCGCCGGGCCTCACGCTCTGCCGCGTGTGGTGCTATAATGCCGCGGGCGGGAGGGTGGCGCCCGGGCGTCCGTCGATGTCCACCCCGCCCGACTCCACAAGGATGACTGGCACTTGAGATCAGCTGGCATTGTTGGCCTGGGGATGGCCGTTCCGCAGAGGGTCCTCACCAATGCGGACCTCGAGAAGATGGTCGATACGTCCGACCAGTGGATCCTGGAGCGGACGGGCATCAGGGAGCGGAGGGTCGCAGGCGAGGACGAGACGTCCAGCTCTCTGGGAGCGGCAGCCGGCCGGGAGGCGCTGGAGTCGGCAGGCGTGGACCCCCTGGATGTGGACCTCATCGTCTGCGCGACCACCAGCCCGGACATGCTCTTCCCCTCCACCGCCTGTCTGGTGCAGCACAGCCTCGGCTGCGCGAACGCGGCCGCGTTCGACCTGAGCGCGGCGTGTTCCGGGTTCGCATACGGACTGGCGGTCACGTCGCAGCTTGTGGCCTCGGGGGCCTTCCGCAACGCGCTGCTCGTCGGAGTGGACGTCCTCACGAAGTTCTTGGACTGGACCGACCGCTCCACCTGCGTATTGTTCGGGGACGGGGCGGGAGCGGTGTTTCTGGCGCCTGTGGAGAGCGGACGGGGGCTTCTCGGTTTCGACCTGGGGGCGGACGGCTCCGGGGCGGACCTGCTCACCATTCCCGGCGGGGCGGGAAAGCATCCCATCAGCGAGGAGGCGCTCCGGGAGAGGCTCCGCTACATCCGGATGGACGGGCAGCAGGTGTTCCGCTTCGCGGTGAGGGTGATGGGAGAATCCGCCGCCCGGGCGGTGCATAAGTGCGGTCTGACGCCGGCTGATGTGGACTGGTTCGTCCCCCATCAGGCAAACATCCGCATCATCGACAGCGCCACCCGGCGTCTGGGCATCGACCCCTCGCGCGTCTACGTGAACGTGGACCGCTATGGGAACACGTCCGCAGCCTCCATCCCCATCGCCCTGTACGAGGCGCACCATTCCGGGTGCCTGCGGGAGGACGACACGGTGGTGACGGTCGGATTCGGGGCGGGCTTGACCTGGGCGTCCTGCGTTCTGGTGTGGACAATGCCCGCCGCCGCGAGGCAGAATCCGCAAAGCTCAGCCGCGGCGCAGGGGGTGGCCGCGGTCCCGGAGCATGGCGAAGGGACGCAGGTCTGATGGTGGCGTTTGTCTTTCCCGGTCAGGGTTCGCAGCGCCCCGGTATGGGGCAGGCTCTCTACAACGAGTTCCTGGCTGCCCGGCAGGTGTGGGACCGGGCTGACGCGTTGCTCGGGTTCTCCTTATCCGGTCTGGCGTTCGACGGGCCGGAGGAGGAGTTGAAGGCCACGCGCAACGCGCAGCTCGCCCTGTACGTGTCGGAGGTCGCCGCGCTCCGCTGCCTGCAGGCCGCCGGGGTGCGGCCCGGCATCTGTGCCGGCCACAGCATCGGGGAGTATGCGGCTCTCGTGGCGGCGGGCGCACTGGACTGGGAGGAAGGGCTGGGGCTGGTTCGCGTGAGAGCCGGGGCCATGGACCGGGCGGCGCAGGAGAGGCCGGGCGCGATGGCGGCCGTCATCGGGCTCGCACCCGAGCAGGTGGCCGCGTGTGTGGAAAGCGCTTCGGGGAAGGGAGTCGTCTGCGTCGCCAACTACAACTCGGTCGAGCAGGTGGTCATCTCCGGGGAGAAGGACGCCGTCGAGGCTGCCTGCGCGGCGGCGTCGGAGGCGGGCGCGAAGCGAGTGGTCCCCCTGGCGGTGAGCGGGGCGTTCCACAGCCCGCTGATGTCGGGGGCGGCGGAGGAGCTGGGCCAGGCGCTGGCCGGCGCGCGGCTGGCGGCTCCGGAGGTTCCTGTGATAATGAACGTCACGGCCGCACCGGCTGGCGGCCCCGAGGAGATCCGCAGGCTGCTGAAGGAGCAGGTGACCGGGCAGGTCCGCTGGCACGAGTGCGCGCTGGCGCTGGTCGGGGCGGGCCCGCAGGCGGTCATCGAGGCCGGGCCGGGCAAGGTGCTCTCCGGACTGATGCGCCGCATCCCGGGGGCGCCTCAGGTGCTGGCCGTGGAGGAGCCGGCCGACGTGCACGCCGCGGCCGCGCAGTTCGGCGGCGGGCAGGCTTGAAGGACACGGAGGTAGCGCATTTGAGTCTCAAGGGAAAGGTCGCTTTCGTCACGGGCGCCGGAAGGGCGGGGAAGGGCATCGGAAGGGCCATCTGCCTGGCGCTGGCGTCGGAGGGAGCTGACATCGCGATCGCCGATTTCGTGGGAGAGGCGGCGGAGGCGGTCGCGGAGGAGTGCCGCGGGCAGGGCGTGCGGGCCCTGGCGCTGCAGGGCAGCGTCTCGGACTCGGCCGATGTGGCGCGGATGGTCGGCCAGGCGGTCGAGACGTTCGGCCGCATCGACATCCTGGTGAACAACGCGGGCATCACCCGCGACGGGCTGCTGGTGCGGATGTCCGACGAGGACTGGCAGGCCGTGCTGCAGACCAACCTGACCGGGGCCTTCCTGTGCACGCGCGAGGTGGCGAAAGTGATGATGCGCCAGAGGTCGGGACGCATCGTGAACATCGCCAGCGTGATGGGAGTGGTGGGCAACGCCGGCCAGGCCAACTACTCCGCTTCCAAGGCGGGGATGATCGCCCTGACCAAGACGACGGCGAAGGAACTGGGACGGCGGGGGATTAACGTTAACGCGGTCGCGCCCGGCTTCATCCAGACGGTGATGACGGAGGAGATGCCGGAGGGGGCGAAGGCAAAGGTTTCGGAGCAGATACCGCTGGAGCGTCTGGGGACGCCTGAAGACGTGGCGAATGTGGTTCTGTTCCTTGTGGGAGATCTGTCCAGCTACGTGACCGGTCAGGTGGTCCACGTGGATGGCGGAATGGTGATGTAAGTCGAAGAGGAGCATACATGTCGACGTTCGAGCGCGTAAAGAAGGTTGTTGTGGAGCGGCTGAAGGTCTCGGAGGACCAGGTCACCGAGAACGCTTCGTTCGAGCATGACCTGAAGGCGGACTCTCTGGACGAGGTGGAACTGGTGATGGGGCTCGAGGAGGAGTTCGAGATCCAGATCCCGGACGAGGACGCCGAGAAGATCACGACGGTCGCGGACGCGGTCAAGTATATCGAGCAGAAGACCAAGGGTTGAGCAAAGGGGCGCCCGGGGCGCGGGTGCGCTGCGGCCGGAGGGGCGCCCTTTGCCGCATCCCGGATTCCGGCGGAAGGACTTCCCGGCCCCCCGGGAAGTCCGGGCTGTTGAGGTTCGAATGAGCAACAACTCCAGGCGCAGAGTGGTGGTCACCGGCATGGGAGCGGTGACCCCGGTCGGATGCAGCGTGGACGCCATGTGGGACGCGCTCATCCACGGCAGGTCCGGCGTGGGGCCGGTCACTCATTTCGACGCGTCCCGGCATTCCAGCAGGATTGCAGCCGAGGTGAAGGATTTCGACCCGCTCCGGTATCTGTCCGCCAAGGAGGTGGACCGCAACGACCCGTTCGTGCAGTTCGCTATCGGGGCGGCGCTGGACGCCGTCCAGGATGCCGGGCTGGTCATCGACGAGTCCAACGCCGACCGCGTGGGCGTGCTGGTCGGCTCCGGCATCGGCGGCACCAAGACGTGGGAGGAGCAGAACGCGGTGCTCCTGGAGCGCGGACCCTCCCGGGTGAGCCCGTTCTTCGTCCCGATGCTCATCGCGGACATGGCGAGCGGTCAGGTGTCCATCCTGACCGGCGCCCGGGGGCCGAACCTGGCGGTTGTGACCGCCTGCGCCACCGGGAGCCACGCCATCGGGGACGCGGCGGAGATCATCCGGCGGGGAGACGCGGACGCGATGATCGCCGGAGGGACCGAGGCGGCCGTGCGTCCCCTGGCCATGGCCGGCTTCTGCTCCATGCGCGCCCTTTCCACCCGGAACGATGAGCCCGAGCGCGCCAGCCGTCCGTTCGACCGCGAGCGCGACGGGTTCGTCATCGGCGAGGGAGCGGGGTGCGTGGTGCTGGAGGAGTACGAGCACGCCCGCAGCCGCGGGGCGCGCATCTACGGCGAGGTGCTGGGATACGGCCTGTCCGGAGACGCCTACCATATCACCCAGCCGGCGCCGGGCGGGCACGGGGCGCAGAAATGCATGCGGATGGCGCTGGAGGACGCCGGCCTGCCGCTGGACGCCGTGAGCTACATCAACGCGCACGGCACGTCCACCCCACCCAACGACCGCATCGAGACGGAGGCCATCAAGGCGGTGTTCGGCGACGACCTGGCGCGCCGCATAGCCGTGAGCTCCACGAAGTCCATGACGGGACATCTGCTGGGAGCGGCGGGGGCGGTGGAGGCCATCGTCTGCCTCAAGGCCATCGAGAAGGGCGTGGTGCCGCCCACCATAAACTACGAATATCCGGATCCGGACTGCGACCTGGACTATGTGCCGAACGAGGCCCGGGAGATGGACGTCTCCGTGGCTCTCTCGAACTCTTTCGGCTTCGGGGGGCACAACGCCACCCTCGTCTTCGGCAGGGTCTGAGGACAAAGCGGTCCTGAGTCTGTTTGGACGGGCGGCGGCCGCAGCGGCGGCCGTCGCTCAGGTCAGGAGGGAGTGAGACAATGGCCATCTCGGAACGCGCGCGCCGGGCAAGCCCTTCGCCCACGCTCGGCATCACGGCGAAGGCGAACCAGCTCAAGGCGCAGGGGGTGGACCTGATCGGCTTTGCCGCGGGCGAGCCCGACTTCGACACCCCGGAACACATCAAGGATGCCGCCCGGGCGGCTCTCGACGCGGGATTCACCAAATACACCCCGTCCACGGGCACTCCCGAGCTCAAGAAGGCCATCGTGGAGAAGCTGGAGCGGGAGAACGGGCTGCGATACGACGTCAGCCAGATCGCGGTGTCGTGCGGGGCGAAGCACAGCATCTACAACGCCTTCCAGGCCGTCCTCGACCCCGGCGACGAGGTCATCATCCCGTCCCCCTACTGGGTGTCCTATCCCGAGCAGGTGCTGCTGGCGGAGGGCAAGCCCGTCATCGTGAGGACCGACGAATCCACGGGGTTCCGGATGAGCGCCGCGCACTTCGAGGAGGCGTGCACTCCGCGGACCAGGATGCTGGTGCTGAACAGCCCTTCCAACCCTACCGGCGGCGTCTACACCCGGCGGGACCTCGAGGAGATCGCCGAGGTGGCGGTGCGCCGGGGCGTGATGGTGCTATCGGACGAGATATACGAGAAGATCATCTACGGGGAGGAGCACGTCTCCATCGCCTCGCTGGGCAAGGAGATCTACGACCTCACCATCACGGTCAACGGCTTCTCCAAGTCGTATTCCATGACCGGATGGCGACTGGGCTACATGGCGGCTGCGAAGGACATCATCGGCGCCGTGGGCAAGATCCAGGACCAGAGCACCTCCAACCCCACCAGCTTTGCCCAGAAGGGCGCCGTGGCGGCGCTGACCGGCCCTCAGGAGTGCGTGGAGGAGATGCGCCGGGAGTTCGAGCGCCGGCGGGACCGCATCGTGGAGCTTCTGAACGCCTGCCCGGGTGTGGAGTGCCTCGTTCCGGGCGGGGCGTTCTACGTGTTCCCGAACGTCTCCGGGGTGCTCGCGATGTCGGACGGGCGCTTCGCGGACTCCGACGCGCTGGCCGAGTGGCTGCTGGAGTCGGCAAGGGTGGCCATCGTGCCCGGCTCGGGGTTCGGAGCGCCGCAGAACGTCCGCCTGAGCTATGCCACCTCCATGGAGGCCATCGAGGAGGGACTGGCCCGGATGCGGACCGCGCTGGAGGGACTTCAGGGCTGACCTGCCGTGGAAGAGCGTCAACCTGCCGGCGTGTCGCTTGAGGCTCTGGAGGCGCTGCAGCAGCGCCTGGGAGTCCGCATCAGCGACCTCGGACTGCTCGTTCAGGCTCTGACGCACCGCTCGTTTCTGGGGGAGACCACCGGCTTCCAGAGCAACGAGCGTCTGGAGTTCCTGGGGGATTCCGTGCTGGGGCTGGTCATCGCGGAGCACCTGTTCCAGGAGCTGGAGGACCGTCCGGAAGGGGACCTCTCCCGGGCAAGGGCCGCGGCCGTCAGCGAGCCGACCCTTGCGGAGGCCGCCCGTCGCCTGGACCTCCAGAGCGCGATGCAGGTGTCCACGGGCGAGCGGCTGTCCGGCGGGCTGGACCGCGATTCCATCCTTTCCGACACGTACGAGGCCGTCGTCGCGGTCATCTATCTGCACCGCGGGCTGGAGGCCGCCCGGGAGTTCGTCCTGCGCACCCTCAGCGACGTGCTCCAGCGCATCGAGGAAGGGTCGCATCTGCGCGACTACAAGTCGCAGCTGCAGCAGCTGACCCAGGCGCGTCACCGCATCACCCCCCGCTATCACGTCGTGCAGGAGTCCGGAGCCGACCACGACAAGACCTTCGTGGTGGAGGTGGAGGTCGGCGGCCGGCGTCTGGGGCGCGGGGTGGGGAAGAGCAAGAAGCAGGCGGAGCAGGCGGCAGCCGAGCAGGCCCTGAGCCGCGGACTTTTCATGGAAGCTCTGGAGGAGGATTGAAGGAGTGCGGCTTCCGGACGATGTTGAGATCGGGGTCTTCGGGGGGACCGGCCTGTATGCGCTTCTCGACAGGGCCGTCGAATATCGCGTCGAGACGCCGTACGGTCCTCCGAGCGACGCGGTGACCGTGGGAGAACTGGCGGGCCGGAAGGTGGCGTTCCTACCGCGGCACGGCCGGCAGCACACCATCCCTCCCCACGCCATTCCCTACCTGGCGAACATCTTCGCGTTCAGGAAGCTGGGGGTCTCCCGCGTCATCGCGCCTTCGGCCTGCGGCAGTCTGCAGCCGGATATCCATCCCGGCAGCTTCGTGGTGTCGGACCAGTTCGTGGACCGGACACGCGGGAGGAGGGACACGTTCTACGACGGTCCCGTCGTGACGCATGTCAGTACGGCGGAGCCGTACTGTCCGGAGCTGCGAGCGCTGGCATGCGACGTCATCGCCGGGCTGGGCATCCCGCTGCACAGGGAAGGCACCTGCGTGGTGGTGCAGGGACCCCGGTTCAGCACGAAGGCCGAGAGCCGGTTCTTCACCTCATGCGGCTGGCACACCGTGAACATGACGCAGTATCCCGAGGTGGCGCTGGCGCGGGAGATGGAGATGTGCTACGTCAACATCTCCCTGGTCACGGATTATGACGCGGGTGTCGTGGCCACGGACGGCGCCGGTCACGCGGTGACCACCGATGTCATGGCCGTGCTGCAGCAGAACAGCCGCAACGTCCGGGACGTCATCCGCGAGATGATAGCCCGGATGCCGCCGGAGCGCTCCTGCGGATGCGGAAGCGTCCTGGAGACGAGCCGCATTGAGTGAGCCCGGGGACGACGGCGCCATCCGGACGGTGGAGTGGCGGCACGGGAGGCTCGCGCTCATAGACCAGACGCGCATCCCGTTCGCTCTGGAGCGTGTGTTCTGCTCCACTCCCGGCGAGGTCGAGGAAGCCATCCGCAGGATGGTGGTGCGCGGCGCTCCGGCCATCGGCGCCGCCGGGGCTTACGGGGTGGCGCTCGCTCTGAAGGAGTGGAAGGGGCCGGACGCCTTCGAGCGGGAGGTGCAGCAGCTTCGGGACGCGCGCCCGACGGCGGTCAATCTGCGCTGGGCGGTCGACCGCGCGGCGGTTGCCGCCAGGGCTGCTCTGGAGGACGGCGGTCCCGCCGAGGCGCTGGAAGCCGCTCTGCGGGAAGCTCACGCCATCGCGCGGGAGGACGAGGAGGCGAACGCCGCCATCGCCTCTCACGGGCTGGAGCTCGTTCCCGAAGAAGCGGCCATACTGACGCACTGCAACACGGGGGACCTCGCCACGGTGACGGGAGGCACGGCGCTGGGCGTGATCCGGGCGGCGTTCCGGGCCGGCCGGCGGATACGCGTCTTCGCTGACGAGACCCGGCCCAGGTTCCAGGGGCTCCGGCTGACGGCGTGGGAACTGGGGCGGGCGGGCATCCCGGTGACGGTCATCCCGGACGGGGCGGCGGCCAGCCTGATGCGCGCCGGGCAGGTGGACCTGGTCATCGTGGGGGCCGACCGCATCGCCGCCAACGGGGACGTCGCCAACAAGATCGGCACCTACAGCCTTGCCGTCTGCGCCCGCGCGCACGGTGTGCCGTTCTATGTCGCCGCACCCGCCTCCACGTTCGACCCGTCGTGCCCGTCAGGAGAGGCCATCCCGATCGAGGACCGGGACCCGGGCGAGGTGCTGGCGCCGGCCGGACTGGAGGCGCCCCCTCCCGGCGCGCGGGTGCTGAACCCCGCGTTCGATGTGACGCCGGCCGCTCTGGTGAGCGCCATCGTGACGGAGAAGGGCGTGCTGCGGGGAGACTACGCGCGCTCCATCAGAGCAATGTTCGCGGCCGCGCGGTAGCGGCTGGCGGGCCGGAGCGCGCCAGACAAGGCAGAGGAGAGGCAGAATGGACAATGCCGGACCGCTGAGGGCCGAGTCCCTCATCCGTTCCATCCCGGATTTCCCCCAGCCGGGGGTGCTGTTCCGGGATATCACCCCTGTGCTGGGGGACGCTGAAGCCTTCCGGGAGGTGGTTGACAGGCTGGTCGGTCTGGCCCGGGAGCTGAAGCCGGACCGGATCCTGGGCATCGAGTCGCGGGGGTTCCTGATGGGAGCGCCCATCGCGCTGGAGCTGGGCCTGGGATTCGCGCTGGCGCGCAAGGAGGGGAAGCTGCCGGCCGGCAAGATCCGCGAAGAGTATGCGCTGGAGTACGGCACGAACGTGCTGGAGCTGCACAGCGACGCCGTGCGGCCCGGGGAACGCGTCGTGGTGGTGGACGACCTGCTGGCGACCGGGGGGACGGCTGCGGCGGCGGGCCGGATGGTGACGCGTCTGGGCGGGACCCCGGCCGGGTTCCTGTTCTTCATCGAACTGGAGTTCCTGAAGGGCCGGAGCCGTCTGGAAGGCTATCCCGTGCACAGCCTTGTCCGCTTCTGAACGGACTGATTCCGATTGACACTCTCAGGCGCCGACTGCTAAAATGAGACTGCGGGAGCGCCCGGGAGCGCAGCCGCATCTCCGGTCTTCGCGGTCTTTCTCTACGGGTTTTCGCCGGGTTCGGTCTCTGAGATGCAGATGGACCAGCGCAAGCAGCAGATCCTCCGTGTCGTGGTTCGCAAATACGTGGCGACGGCGGAGCCGGTGTCCTCGGACTACATCAGCTCGAGCTCCGGCCTGGGGGTGAAGTCCGCCACGGTGCGCAACGAGATGGCCGTCATGTCGGAGATGGGCTATCTTCTCCAGCCCCACACCAGCGCGGGGCGCATCCCTTCGGACCTCGGCTACCGGTATTACGTGGACCGGCTCATGCCCCGCGACCCGCAGGCCGTGCGGCAGCTTCCCGAGATGGAGGGCGGGCTGATGCGCGAGCACACGGCGGTGGACGACCTCATCGCGGCCACCTGCCGGATGCTCTCCGCGGTGACGCATCTGACGGCTCTCGCGACCACTCCGCTCGCCTCAGGCATCAAGCTGAAGTATCTGGACCTGCAGGAGGTCTCAGGGGGACGCATCCTTGCGCTCAGCGTCTGGTCCAACGGGCAGGCGCGGCAGGCCGTACTGGAGGCTCCCGTGAGCGGAGCGCTGCTCGGACAGGTGAGAAAGGCGGTCTGCGCGGGCTTGCTGGAGCGCACGTCGGAGGACATCCTCAACGGGGCGTGCAGCGCCGTCTTTCCCCCCGGACCGGCGACGCTTCTGGGGAACCGGGTGCGGGAGTTCCTGGAGCACGCGGCGCGCGACGTCAGCCTGCCGGAGGTCATCGTGGACGGTACCGGCTACTTCGTGCGGCAGCCGGAGTTCCGCGAGCGGCCCGGGCTGGAACTGGTGCTGTCGGTGCTGGAGGACGAGCGGACCATGGGGCAGCTTCTGCTGGCTGCCGGCGCCGGGGAGAGGCCGCAGGTGGTCATCGGGGGCGAGAACCCCATCGAGGTGATGCGCTCCTGCAGCCTGGTGGCGGCCTCCTACGGCTCGGCCACCGGCGTGCGGGGCAGCATCGGGGTCTGCGGTCCCACCCGGATGGACTACGACCGCTCCGTGAGCGCCGTCGGACTGGCGGCGCGGGCGCTGTCGTCGGCGCTGGACGCTTTTCTGCCGGCCTGACGGCGCGCGCCGCGCAACTCCCCCGCGGAACCGCGTTTGCGCCTCCGCTTTCGTGCTTCTCCGCAGGCACCTGGCGGCGGGCCCCCTCGCGGGTACAATGCAGATGGGCGGCAGCGGCCCCGGGTAGATTCCCCTCTTTCCATGCCACAATACGGCGGCGGCGACGTGCCGCGGCCACGAACGGAGTAGCGGATGAGCATGACGGGAAGATCGGAACAGCTTGACGAGCCTGGACAGGTGGAACAGACCGGTGAGGGCGCCGGCCCTGCGCCGGAGGACACCCTCGAGGACGCTGCGGGTGCGGCCGACTCGAGCGACCTTCTCGCTCAGCTGGAAGCGGAGCGCGCCCGGGCGGACGAGGAGCACCAGCGCTACCTGCGCGCTCTGGCCGACTTCGCGAACTACAAGAAGCGGGTCGCGGAACGGGAAGCCCAGGCCCGCCAGTTCGCAACACGCGAGCTGGTGCTGAAGATCCTGCCCATCATCGATGATTTCGAGCGCGCGCTGACCTCCGCCGGGGAGTCCCGGAGCTTCGAAGCCCTCCGGGACGGGCTGGAGATGACCCTCAGGAAGCTCATGACCGTGCTGGAGAGCGAGGGGGTCCAGCCCATCGAGGCGGTCGGCCGCGAGTTCGACCCCTCCATGCATGAGGCGGTGATGCGCGTGGAGGACTCGGAGCATCCGGAGAACACCATCGTCCACGAGCTGCAGAAGGGATACACGCTGGCGTCGGGGGGCATCCGGCCGTCCAGGGTCTCGGTGGCGGTGTCCGGGAGGGCCGGGGAGACTCAAGAGGAGTAGCCGGAAGCATTGATCATCATCATGAACCCGGCCGCCAGGCCGGAGAGCATCCGGGCGGTTGAGGACGCCATCCGCTCACTCGGCCTGAGGCCGTTCCTGAATCCGGGTGTGGAGAGGAAGGTCATCGCCGTCCTCGGCGAGATGGGACTGCGCAAGGCCGACCTGGTGGAGCGCTTCTCCATCATGCCGGACGTGGACCGGGTGGAGCTCATCTCCGAGCTCTGGAAGCTCGCGTCGCGGACATACCATCCCGAAGACTCGGTCATCGAGGTGGGAGGGGTGAAGATAGGCGGCCCGGAGGTGGTGGTGATGGCCGGGCCGTGCAGCGTGGAGAACGAGGAGCAGACCATCGGGGTGGCCCGGGCGGTCAAGGCGGCAGGCGCCAGACTGCTGAGGGGCGGAGCCTTCAAGCCGCGCACTTCGCCCTACAGCTTTCAGGGACTGGGCGAGGAGGGCCTTAAGATACTGGCGCGGGCGCGCGAGGAGACCGGCCTGCCGGTTGTCACCGAGGTGATGGACCCGCACGAGGTGGACCTCGTGGAGCAGTATGCCGACGTCCTGCAGATCGGCGCCCGGAACATGCAGAACTACTCTCTGCTGAAGCGGGTCGGAAGTTCGGGAAGGGCCGTGCTGCTCAAGCGGGGGATGGGCTCCAAAGTGAAGGACCTCCTCATGTCGGCCGAGTACATCCTCAGCGAGGGGAACCACTCGGTCATCCTGTGCGAACGCGGCATCACGACGTTCGAGGACTCCACACGGAACACCACGGACATCAACGCCATCCCCGTCCTGAAGAGCTGGACCCATCTCCCCGTCGTCCTGGACCCCAGCCACTCCACCGGAGACTGGAAGCTGGTGCCCGCCATCGCGCGCGCCGGGGTGGCGAGCGGCGCCGACGGGCTGATGATAGAGGTCCACAACGACCCCCAGCACGCGCTGAGCGACGGGATGCAGTCGCTTCATCCCGACCGCTTCGCAGAGCTGATGGATTCGTTGCGGGCGGTGGCGGCGGCGGTGGGCAGGAGCATGTGAACGGCGGTCCCGGACGGCCCGGAGGATGTTCCCGCGGATGGCTCTCCGGCGCTGCCCGGGAGCCATCGCGTCCTTTGAAAGGGTGACAGGGCTGGCACAATGGCACATCTGGCGCTTTGCGGGGGTGAGAAGACGAGGCGCGAGCCGTTCCACCGGTGGCCGGTCTGGGGCGAGGAGGAGCGGCGGGCGGTGCTGGACGTGCTGGAGAGCGGGCAGTGGGGCGGGGTGGAGCAGAGACTGGTCCCGCGCCTGGAGGAGCAGTTTGCCGCCTTCCAGCAGTGCGAGCACGCCGTCTCCGTGACCAACGGGACCGCGGCCCTCGAGGTGGCCATCCGGGCTCTGGGCATCGGCTTCGGGGACGAGGTCATCCTGCCGCCTTTCACGTTCATCGCCTCGGCGACGGCCATCGTGCTCAACAACGCCATCCCGGTGTTCGCGGACATCGACCCGGACACGTTCTGTCTGGACGCGGCGAAGGCCGAGGCGGCCGTCACCCCCCGGACGAAGGCCATCATGGCCGTGCACATCGCGGGGATGCCGTGCGACATGGACGCCATCCGGCAGGTGGCGGACCGGCATGGCCTTGCCCTCATCGAGGACTGCGCTCAGGCGCACGGCGCGGAGTGGGCCGGGCAGCGCGTGGGTTCCATCGGAGACGTGGGTGCGTTCAGCTTCCAGTCCAGCAAGAACCTGACCGCCGGGGAAGGCGGGATGATCGTCACGAACGACCGGGAGCTGTTCGAGAAGTGCTGGTCCATCCACAATGTCGGGCGGGTGCCCGGCGGACGCTGGTACGAGCACAGAAACATCGGCTCCAACTACCGGATGACGGAGTGGCAGGCGGCCATCCTTCTTGCGCAGCTCGAGCGCGTCCCCGCCCAGATGCGTCGGCGCGAGGAGAACGCCGCGTATCTTGCGGAGAAGCTGGAGCAGGTGCCCGGAGTCACCTGCCAGAAGCGGCCGAAGGCCGTCACCTCGCACGCCTGGCACCTGTTCATCTTCAAGGTGGACCCGGCGGCGTTCGGCGATGTGCCGAAGCAGCGGCTGGTCGAGGCGCTCGGGGCGGAGGGCATCCCGGTGTCGGGCGGGTACGCGCCGCTGTATCGCGAGAAGCTGTTCACCGGCATCAGGCCCGGAGACTGTCCGTTCGCCTGCAGGCATGTCCAGCGCCAGGTGGACTACTCCAGGGTGGACTGCCCGGTGTGCGAGGACCTTTGCGACAGGCGTCTCATGTGGCTGCATCAGGCCGTGCTGCTGGGGACGAAATCGGATATGGATTCCATCGTGGAGGCCGTGGCCAAGGTGCAGAAATACCACGGAGAACTGGTGGCAAGGTGAAGCTGGCCCGGTTCAGAAGGGATGGTGGCGAGGCGGCGGTCGGGTGCGTGCTCGACGGCCGGGTGGTGGACCTGACGGAGTTCGTCCCGCTTCTCGCTCAGCGGCTGGGCAGGCCGGCTCCGGCCGAGGCGGCTTCCCCGTGCGCCTGGATAGAGGCGGGATGGCTGGCTCCTCCGGTCGCGGGGGTCATCGAACGCCTGGCGGGCGAGCTGCGCCTCGGGATGGCCTGCCCTTCCGTGGACGAGGTCGAGGTCCTGCCGCCGGTGGACCGTCCCAGGCAGGTCCTCGCAGTGGGCCGGAATTTCGCGTCGCACGCCCGCGAGCACGGCCACGCTCCGCCTGAGGAGCCCATCATCTTCGGCAAGGCCGTCTCCAGCCTCATCGGGCACGGCCATCCGGTGCGGTTCCCCGCAAGTGTGGGGCGCGTGGAGCACGAGGCGGAGGTGGCGGTGGTGCTCGGACGGGGCGGGCGGGACATCCCGGAGCAGGCGGCGCGGGAGCATATTGCGGGATACTGCTGCTTCAACGACCTGACCGCCCGCGACATCCAGCGCCTGGATGCCGGAAGAGGGCATCCATGGCTGCGCTCCAAGGGGATGGACAGCTTCGGGCCCATCGGTCCCTGGCTGGTCACCTCCGACGAGATGCCCTGGCCGCTGGCCGGGCGCATCGAATGCCGCGTGAACGGGGTGCTCAGGCAGCAGGGCGACACGCGGGACATGCTCTTCCCGCCCGACCGCGTCATCTCGTTCATCTCCCGCTTCCTCACGCTGTCGCCCGGCGATGTCATTGCGCTGGGGACGCCGGAGGGGGTGGGGCCGGTCGCGCCGGGGGACGTGGTGGAGGTGTTCGTGGAAGGCGTGGGGGTGCTGCGCAACCCGGTGGCCGGAGCGGAGGAGTAGGGCGGCCTTGGAGCGCGCACGAGGGAGAGCGGTCGCGCGGGTGGACACGGCCGCGCTGCGGCACAACCTGCGCGAGGCGCGCCGGCTGGCAGGCCCGGGGGTCGGGGTCTGGCCCGCGGTCAAGGCGGATGGATACGGACACGGGCTCCAGATCGTGGCGAAGGCCCTCGAGGATGAGGGAGTGGACGGCTTCTGCGTCGCCACCGTCGAGGAGGCGGCCAGCCTGGCCGCTCTGTGTCCCGGGACCCCTCGTCTGGTGCTGGGGGCGCTGCTGCCGGAGGACATCCCGGGACTGCTGGAGACCGGTGCCGCCGCGGTGGTGTGCGACCTTGCCTTCGCGGAGGAGCTTTCCCGCGCGGCCGTGTCCGCCGGGCGCAGGGTGGAGGCGCATCTGAAGGTGGACACGGGGATGGGGCGCATCGGCGTTCGTCCGGAACAGGCCGTGGAAGCGGCTTTGGCGCTCGAGCGTCTGCCGGGCATACGCCTTCAGGGCATCATGACCCACTATCCGTGTTCGGACGAGCGGGACCTCTCCTTCTCACGCCGCCAGACGGCGCTCTTCTCCTCGCTGTGCGAGGATGTCCGCAGGGCTCTGGGCCGCCCCCTGTATCGCCACGCGGCCAACAGCGGAGCCATCCTGGGTCTGCCTGAGGCTCGCTTCGACGCGGTGCGCCCGGGCATCATGCTCTACGGGAGCTATCCCGGACCGGACGCCGCGCGCACGGCCGACCTGCGTCCGGTGATGACGCTTGCCGCCCGCATCACGTTTCTGAAGGATGTCCCCCCGGGCGCTTCCGTCAGCTACGGGAGGACGTGGGTGGCCGACCGTCTGTCGCGCATCGCCACCGTCAGCATCGGATACGGAGACGGTCTGCCCCGCCGGCTGTCCAATAACGGAAAGGCCCTTGTCCGGGGGATGGAAGCGCCGGTGGCCGGACGGGTGTGCATGGATATGACCATGCTGGACGTCACCGGCATCCCCGGCGTCTGCGTGGGGGATGAGGCGGTGTTCTGGGGAGTGCAGGGCGACTCCGTCCTGAGGTGCGACGAACTGGCGTGGGAACTGGGGACCATCCCCTACGAGCTGACCTGTCAGGTCACGGCGCGCGTCCCGAGGGCGCCGCTCCCGTGAGCGCGGCGCTGCAGCTCCGGGAACTGGAATGGGCGGAGCCGGTCCGGGCGTTCTGGGCGGTCCGCGACCGCGAGGGCGTGGCGTTTCTGGATTCCGCGATGCGCGGTCACACCGGGTCGCGTTGGAGCTATCTTGCCCTGGAGCCGGACGAGGAACTGGAGGTCCGCCGCGACTGCGCGCTTTGCAGGAGCCGCGAGGAGCGCGCCTGGCGGGTGGAGCCGGACTGGCGGGAGGCCCTGCGGCGACGCCTTCCCGCGCGGCGTCCGGCGGCCCCCCGCAACATACCGCCCTTTGCCGGAGGATGGATCGGCTGGCTGGGCTTCGAGCTTTCTCCGGAGTTCGACCGCATCGAAGTGCATCCGGAGACCCTGCCCGGCGCGCCGCTGGCACGGTTGGGCTTCTTCCGGACGGTGGAGGCGTTCGACCATATGGAGCGGAGGCGCTGGCGTGTGACCTTCGGCGAGACCGCGGAGGACGAGTCTGCGGGTGCGTTCCCGGAGGCCACGCCCGTGCCGCAGCCGTCCCCGGCCGCCGGCGTCGACTGTCTGATGCCGCCGGAGCGATACCTCGGCGCGGTGGAGGAGGCGGTCGAGAGGATTCGGGCGGGCGAGATATATCAGGTGAACCTTTCGCGCCAGTTCCGCGTGAGTCCGGCTCCCGATGCCGCCTCATGTTTCGTCCGTCTGCGGGACGAGACCCCCGCGCCGTATTCCGCCTTCCTGTCCTCGGAGAGCGGGGTGCTGGTGAGCAGCAGCCCGGAGCTGTTCCTGGAGTATATTGCGCCGGACCGGAGGCTCGTCTCCCGCCCCATCAAGGGGACGCGCCCGAGAGGCGCCTCGCACGCGGAGGATGTCCGTCTTGCGCGGGAGCTTTCGGCAAGCCCCAAGGACCGGGCCGAGAACGTGATGATCGTGGACCTGGTCCGCAACGACCTGGGACGGGTCTGCGAGAGTGGCTCGGTGCGCACGGTCGAACTGTGCCGGACCGAGATCCATCCCACTGTCTTCCACCTGGTCTCCACGGTCGAGGGGACCCTGCGCCCGGGGCTGGACGTCCTTGACGCGCTGGGGGCCCTGTATCCGGGCGGCTCGGTGACCGGCGCGCCGAAGATCCGCTCCTGCCGGGTCATCCGCGAGCTGGAGCCCGCTCCCCGCGGACCCTACACCGGAGCGCTGGGATATCTGTCGGTCACGGGCAACTGCTCGCTGGCCATGGCCATCCGGGTCGTCTGGTTCAGCGGGGGGACGGCCTTTTTCAGCGCCGGGGGAGGCATCGTGGCGGATTCCGACCCCGAATCTGAACTGCAGGAGACCGAGGCCAAGGCCGCCGCCATCCGGCGCGCGCTGGGGATAGCCGATGGCTGAGTGCGCCCATCCGGAAGGAGTCCTCGTGTGGGCCGGCGGAGAGTGGCGGCCGGCTTCGGGCGCGGCGGTCTCTGCTCTGGACCGGGGGTACCTTTACGGCGACGGCGTCTTCGAGACCTTCCGCAGCCGGGCGGGTCGCTTCTTCCGCCTCGATGCGCACCTCTCGCGGATGCGGCGCGGGCTGGATGTGCTGGGAATCAGCCTGACGGTGGACGAGGCCTTCGTGCGCAGCCGGGCCGGCGAGGCGTGCCGCCTTCTGGGCAGCGGCGACGTGGTCTTCCGCCTGACCGTCTCGCGGGGACCTGGCTGGCGCGGCCCCGCCGGGGACGGCGAGCCGGGAGTGACGCTCCTTGCGGCGCTCCCCGACCCCGGCCCCGAGGAAGACCGGGGCCTTGCGGTCTGTCTGAGCCAGGTGAGGCGCGACGAGGACTCGCCCCTGTCCTCCCTGAAGACCTGCTGCTGGCTCCCTTCCGTCCTTGCGCTCCGGGAGGCGGAGCGGCGGGGCTGTCAGGAGGCGGTGATGCTCTGCCGGGCCGGGTATGTGTCGGAGTGCGCTGCGGGCAACCTGTTCTGGGTCCGGGACGGGACGCTGTTCACCCCGTCGCTCGCCTGCGGAGGGCTTCCGGGAATCACCCGCGCCGCCGTGCTCGATGCGGCTGTCCGGGAAGGTATCCCGTGCGTGGAGGGGGAATTCTCCCCGCGGGCGCTCGGGGAGGCGGAGTCGGCGTTCGTGACCGGCAGCGTCCGGGGAGTGCGGATGCTCGGCGCTTTCGAAGGCGCTGTCCTGCGCCCGGGAGACGCTTCCGGCGTCATCCCGCGCCTGCTCCGGCGGTTCGAGCGCATGTTGAAAGAAGAGTCCCGCTGACTCCCGGCGGCATCCGTCCGGCCGGGACAGGGGTGTTGGTTGGAGGAGATGGTCTTGAAAGTCTTCATTCTGGCGGATATGGAAGGCATCTCGGGCGTGTGCCTGGAGGAGCACACCTCTGCGGGGACTCCGCATTACGAGCAGGCCCGCCGGTGGATGACCGCCGATGTCAACGCGGCGGTGCAGGGAGCTCTGGACGCGGGGGCGTCCGAAGTGGTGGTGCTGGACGGGCACGGAGCCAACTCGCTTTACAACCTGGTCTACGAGGAGCTTCACGAGGGAGCGGAGTACATCGTCGGCTCCCCCCGGGGCTGGTATCTCACCGGTCTGGACTCCAGCTTCCACTGCGTGCTGATGGTGGGGATGCACGCGATGGCGGGCACGTCGAAGGCGGTGCTGGAGCATACGTGGTCCACGGCGCGCTGGCATCGCTGCCGGTTGAACGGGCGGGAGACCGGCGAGATCGGGCTGATGGCCGCCTTCGCGGGGTCGTTCGGCGTCCCGGTCACGCTGGTCACCGGGGACCATGCGGCCTGCGAGGAGGCCCGGCAGTTCCTGGGAGACAAGGTGGCGCTCGCGTGCGTGAAGCACGGACTCGGCCGCTACAGCGCGAAGATGCTTCCTCCCCGCAACGCCCGTGCCGAGATCCGGGCGCAGGCCAGCCAGGCTGTGGCCCTCGCCGACGCCACGCCCCCGTTCAAGGTGGAGACGCCCGTCTGCATCGAGGTGGATTACATCCGCAACTCGCACACGGACGCCATCCCCACCGGGCCCGGCGTCGAGATGGTGGGCCCCCGGACCATCCGCTACACCGCTCCCACGGTGCCGGAGGCCTGCTACCTCATCCGCTGAGCCGCCCCCTACCCGAATGAGAAGGCCCGGCGGCCATCGCCGCCGGGCCTTCCCGCAACCTGCAGTCCTGTCCTCCCGCTCAGGGAGTGGTCGCCGCGGCCCTCACCGCCGCCTGATACAGCTCGCTCATCCCCATGCGCTGGGAGCCCACCACGGACGCATTGGTGATGGCGGCCGTTGCGACCGTCGCGCCCTCGATGGCCCGCAGCTTCGCCACCGCCTCCGCGCTGTAGGGCCAGACGTTCAGGGAGATGGTCTGCTCATACTGCGTCCTGGCCTGCTGGAACTGCCCGGCCTCCGTGAACAGCTTGCCCAGGACCAGCTTCTCCTTCGCAAGCTCCCTCAGGACGTTCTTCGTATCGTATTTCGCGTTCTCGATGACGCGCCAGGCCGCCCGGGCCTTGATCCTGTCTGCGTTGTCCCGCGCCTCCTGATGGACGGCCGACCACTGGTTCATGGTCTGCACCAGGCGGGTGAGCCGGTCGCGGATGGCCGTGACCTTCAGCGTCTGATGCGCCACCCGCGCCGCCATCCAGACCGAGTAGTTGTCCACCAGCGGGAAGCCCTGAAGCGCCCGGGTATCGGCGTCGGCGATGGGGTCCCGGCCGTAGGCGCTGAACAGGGTTATCCAGTCGTCGCGGCTCCTGGGGTCCTTGGCCATCTCGGCCGGCAGCTCCACGATATAGGGCCTCCCTGCAGTCGTGGTGAACCGCAGATAGGTGACCACGTGCTCCCCGACGCGCTTCCGTACCACAGTCACCGGCCCGCGCGGAGCCTCCGCGAAACTGATCTTGCGTGCCGGGTCGGCGGGATTGTCGGTGGCGGCCGAAGGCTGCGCCACGGGAGCCGCGCCGCCGTCCGGCTGAGCCTCCTGCGGCGTCTGCTGGGCCATCAGCCTCATCGTGCCGGCGGCCCCTCCCGCCACCACTGCGGCCGCAGCGGCGATCGCAAGCCACCTCGAACGCAATCTATCGACCATCGCCTCTCCTCTTCCGGGACGCCCGTCGACAGGAGCCCCGGACGGCATCTTCAAAACCATTGTCGGCAGCCGCGCCGGACCGGCTGCCCTCGCTCGGAATATACAGCGCCCCGGGCCCCCTGTCAATGGACTCCGGGCCGGCCCGGCGGGTTCCAGGGAGGGGACTCACGCGCGGCACAGGCAGGCCTCCACCCGCGCCCCGCACTCTTTGCAGGTCTCCACCCATACGGCAGGCCCCACACCGGCCGCCTCTTCCGGTCCCAGCAGAGTGAAATCCGCCTGTCCCCCTTCGCTTTCCGTCTGGAACCTCACCCGCAGCCGGTTCCTGTCCTGCACGTCGTCGGCAGACAGCGTGAACAGGGCCTGCGACCCGCGGCTGCCGTCCAGGCTCACCTTCCACCCTCTGGGAGCCACCAGTTCGATCTTGGCTGAGATGGGGTGTCCTTCCTGCTCCACGCTCACACCCACCAGCTTCGGCAGCCTCGGTCGGATGACGGGGCCGCCCAGATAATGCAGCGTTATCTCCACGTTCCGGGAAGCCGGGAGGGTGGTGGCGTCATAGTCCCGCTCCAGCATCCGCCGCGCCCGCTCGTTGCGGCTCAACCCGGCCAGACGGTTCCCGCGCACCGACGTCTTCTCTCCGAACTCCACCGTGCCTCCGCGCTCCGCCATCAGCCGCTCGGCCAGCACCACCGTGCGGTCCGTCAGCTCCGTGACGGTCTTCGGACCGCTGAGGCCGCGCGTGAACCGGTGCAGCACGATGCGCTCACCCACGGGCTCTCTCCACTCCCGCGGGATGCCTTCCGTCCCTCCCAGTATCCCCAGGATGGACCCCAGCGTCGCCCCCGTGCAGTCCGTGTCGTAGCCGCAGTTGACGGCCTTGCACAGGCGGTCGCCGAAGCTCTCGCCGTACATCCAGCCCAGGATGATGAAACCCAGGTTCTGAGGAGCGTGGCAGGGGTGGGGATGCCCGAACCTCCGGAGGATGCGCTCGCGCGCCTCGCCCCAGGGAACCCCGTTCGAATGGCACCAAAGCGCGGCGCTCACGCTCCGGGCGATGGCGCAGTGGCCGGGTATCATCTGCAGCCCGATGTGGATGAGCGCCCTCGGGTCGGACTCCACGAACGCCGCGCTCTCCAGCGCGGCCAGGAACATCTCCCCGTAGACTCCCTCTCCGCCCGCGTGGTCCAGCACCGCGTCCTTCCATGCCAGTTCGGCGGCCAGCTGCGGGTTGCCCGGCGCGATGCACGCCCAGATCTCGCTCCGGATGGGCGAGCCCATCTGGTCGATGAAGTCGTTCTCGAACCATCCGGAGACCGGCGGGCGCAGCCCGCGCGACAGGTTGCGGAGGCAGAACCCGTACTCGTCCCAGGGATACGGCGTCAGATGCTTCAGCCAGTAGTCCGCGAGGTCCGCCAGACGCGGCGTCACCCCGCGCTCCTCCAGCATCTTCAGCCACACCAGCTGGAGGTCAAGGTCGTCGTTTGCGGCGGCCTCGGTGGGGACCGGGTCGAAGTATTCCAGGTCCAGCACCTTCATCTGGCCCTCGTACGGCGCGCCCAGCGTGCCTCCGATGTTCTTGCCCAGCCAGCACGCCTGGACACGGTCGCGGAACTCGGCTCTGTCGAGCGTCACAGGCTTCATTGCGGATTCCTGCCTTCCGTTTCCCGGACGCCGCCGTCCCTTCCGGACGCGGGCCATCCGGTTGACATGCCCTGCCGCGCGAAACTATCATGAGGTGTTCCCGGGTCGTCTAATGGCAGGACAGCAGATTTTGGTTCTGCTTATCGAGGTTCGAATCCTTGCCCGGGAGTTCATTTTGCGTTGCCGGTCCCGCACAGGCTCATCCTTCGGGCGCCGCGGCGCAATGCCACCGAGGAACCAGTGAGGTCTCAGACCGGTCGAGCGGCGCTGATCATGGCCGCGGGCAAGAGCACGCGGATGAAAAGCCGCCTGCCCAAGGCGGTCCATCCGCTGTGCGGCAGGCCGGTCGCGGCACACGTCATGCGGGCGTGCCGCGAAGCGGGGCTGGAGCGCATCCTTGTCGTGGTCGGCCACGAGGCGGACACAGTCCGCCGGACGCTGGGCGGAGACGTCGAATACGTCACGCAGGACCGTCAGCTGGGGACGGGGCATGCTGTGATGTGCGCCGAGCCCGCCCTGCAGGGTTTCGAAGGAACGCTGGCGGTCCTGCCGGCCGACTCTCCGCTCATCCGTCCCGAGTCCATCGCCCGGATGGTGGAGGACTGCGAAGCCCGCGGGTGCGCCGCCTCCCTCCTCACCGCGCTGATGGAAGACCCGGCCATGTACGGGCGCATTCTGCGCTCGGAGTCGGGGGACGTGGAGAGGATCGTGGAGGCGAAGGATGCTCCTCCGGAGGTGCTGGCCATCCGCGAGGTCTGCACCAGCATCTATGCCTTCGATTCCCGCCAGCTGTTCCCCGCGCTTCGCAGGCTCTCCCCTGAAAACCGCCAGCAGGAGTACTATCTCACGGACGTCATCGGCATCTTCCGGGCGGACGGGCTTGCCGTCTCCGCGACCGTGGTCGACGACCCCACGGAGGTGCTCGGCATCAACACGCGCGTGGAGCTGGCGGATGCCACCGCCGTGCTCAGGGAGCGCATCCGGCGGCGGCATATGCTGGACGGGGTCACCATGCTGGACCCCGCGTCCGTGCATATCGACGTGGATGTGGAGATCGGGCAGGACACCGTCATCTATCCCGGCTGCATCATCGAAGGGCGCACCAGGATAGGGTGCGGCTGCGTCATCGGTCCGCACGCGCGCATCGTGGACTCGGTGCTTCACGATGACGTCACGTTCGAGGCGTCCGTGGCCGTCGAGGCTGAGGTGGGGCGGGGGAGCCGCGTGGGACCCTACTCCCGGCTGCGGCCGGGCGCAAGGCTGGGCGAGAACGTCATCATCGGCGACTTCGTGGAGATAAAGAACAGCGTCATCCACGAAGGGGTATCCATCGCGCACATGACCTACATCGGAGACGCCGAGGTCGGCGCGCATACCAACATCGGCGCCGGGACCATCACCTGCAACTACGACGGGCGGCGCAAGCACCGGACCGTCATCGGCGCGGGCGCCTTCGTGGGAAGCCACACCACGCTGAACGCTCCGGTCACGGTGGGAGACGGGGCGTTCATCGGGTCGGGCTCGGTCATCACCAAGGATGTCCCCCCGGACGCCCTGGCGCTGGGCAGGGCGCAGCAGATCGTGAAGGAAGGGTGGGCCAGACGGCGGCGCGAGCAGGCGGAGGAGTAGCAGGATTGGACCTTTCCACATTGCGCATCTTCAGCGGGAACGCCAACCCCAGGCTGGCGGAGGACATCGCGGCGCATCTGGGCGTCTCCACGGGGCGCCTGACGGTCAAGAGCTTCTCGGACGGCGAGATCTGCGTGAAGGTCGAAGAGAGCGTGCGGGGGATGGACGTCTTCATCGTGCAGCCCACCTGCCACCCGGTGAACGACTCCATCATGGAGCTCATCATCCTCATCGACGCGTTCCGCAGAGCGTCCGCCCGCCGCATCACCGCCGTGCTTCCCTACTACGGATATGCCCGGCAGGACAAGAAGATAAAGCCCCGCGAGCCCGTCACCGCGCGGCTCATCGCCAATATGATCACCAACGCCGGCGCGCACAGGGTGCTGGCGGTCGACCTGCACGCCGGGCAGATCCAGGGATTCTTCGACATGCCCGTGGACCATCTCATGGCCGCGCCGCTCATCGCGGACTGGGTGCGGCGCAATGTGCCGGACGAGGGGCCTCTGGCGGTCGTGTCTCCGGATGTGGGCGGCGTCCCCCGGGCCCGCGCTCTCGCGGAGATGCTGAACGCCCAGATCGTCATCGTCGTCAAGCGCCGTCCGGAGCCCAACAAGACCGAGGTGAAGGAGATCATCGGCGACGTCGATGGACGGGTCTGCGTGATGGTCGATGACATGATCGACACGGCCGGCTCCATCTGCAGCGGGGCCGAAGCCCTGCAGCAGAGGGGCGCAAAGCGGCTGTACGCCTGCTGCACCCATCCCGTGCTCTCCGGCGACGCGGTGAGCAGGCTGGAGGCCAGCCCGTTCGAAAAGGTGGTGGTCACCGACACCATCCCGCTCCCGGAGCACAAGAAGAACGGGAAGATCGTGGTGCTCTCCGTCGCTCCGATGCTGGCCGAGGCGGTCCGCCGCATCCATCTGGACCGCTCCGTCAGCGAGATGTTCGACGGGGTGGTGTTCGAAAGCGGGCAGTGAGGCTTATCGTCGGCCTAGGGAACCCCGGCATCCGCTACGCCGGCACCCGTCACAACATCGGCTTCGAGGTGGTGGACCGCTTCGCGCGCCGGCACGGGGCAAGGCTGCGCAGGCGCTGGTGCCGCTCTCTTGTGGCCGACCTCCGCGTGAGGGGAGAGGAGATGCTCCTCGCCAAGCCTCAGACCTTCATGAACCTCAGCGGGGAGGCGGTCCGGGAGCTGCTGCTGCGCACGAAGTCCTCGCCTCCGGAGATGCTGGTGGTCTGCGACGACGTCAACCTCCCGCTGGGACGCATCCGCCTGCGGCCTTCCGGCAGCGCGGGAGGGCACCACGGGCTGGAGTCCATCATCGCCTGCGTGCGCTCTCAGGAGTTCCCGCGGCTGCGCATCGGAGTGGGGGAGGGCAATGACCGGCGCGACGTCCGCGACCACGTCCTGGGACGCTTCCACCGGGCCGAGCGAAGGCTGGTGGAGGAGGTGGTCGAGACCGCCGCGGACTGCCTGGAGTGCGCCCTCGAGGAGGGACTGCACGCGGCGATGAACCGTTTCAACGGCGTGGTGCTGGAGTGAGGGGGCGGGCGCCGGGTATCATGCCGTAAAGCCATGGCGAGAGTCTCGTTCTGCACCTTCGGGTGCAAAGTGAACCAGTATGAGACCGAGCGGGCGGCGGAGCAGGCGCGCCTTGCCGGGCACGAGGTCGTCCCCTGGGGAGAGCCTGCGGACGTGCAGATCGTGCATACCTGCAGCATAACGGCCAATGCGGTCCGGGACGGGCGCGCGGCCCTGAGGGGCGCTCTCAGGCGCCGTCCGGGAGGAGGAAGGGTGGTGGCCACCGGCTGCGCCGCGCGGACGGACGCCTCGTCCCTCCTCCCGTCGCCGGACGTGGACGTGCTGGAGGACCTTTCGGACGCGGTGGCCGGGTGCGCCGATGCGGCCGTCCCGCCGGGAGCCGTCGCCCGGGACGGCTGCGAGGGATGTCCTTCGCAGCGTCAGGCCCGCACCCGCGCCCTGGTCAAGATACAGGATGGATGCCGCTTCCGCTGCGCGTTCTGCATCGTCCCGCAGGCGCGTCCCGTGGAATCCAGCCGTGCCGTGGACGAGGTGGTGGAGGAGGTCCGGCGCTACGTTTCGCTGGGGCACCGGGAGGTGGTCCTGACGGGGGTGCGCATCACCGGATACCGGCCGCCGGGCGTGCAGCGGGGCGGGCTGGAGGAGCTCATCCGCAGGCTGGGGGAGGTTCCGGGCCTGTCGCGGGTGCGTCTGACGAGCCTGTACCCGTCGGAGGTCCGCGAGGGGCTGCTGCGCGCCATGGCGGAGTCGCCGAACGCCTGTCCGCACCTTCATCTCGCCCTTCAGAGCGGGGATGACGGCGTGCTGCGCCGGATGCGACGGGCCTACACGGCCGCCCGGTTCCTGGAGGTGGTGGAGCAGGCGAGGGCCATCCTTCCGGGAGTGGCCGTCACCACGGACATCATCGCAGGGTTCCCCGGAGAGACGGAGGAGGCGTTCCGGAACACGGAGCGGGTCATGCGCCTGGCCGCCTTCTCGCGCGCCCACGTCTTCACGTTCTCGCCCCGTCCGGGGACGGCCGCGGCCGCGATGGACGGGCAGGTGCCTCGCAGCGTGGCCCGCGAGCGCACCCGGCGGCTCATCGCGGTGGCGGAGGAGACGGGAAGGGCCTTCCGGGAGGCGATGGTCGGGAGCGTGCAGAGGGTCATCGCCGAGCGCCCGAAGGCTCCCGGAGTGATGACAGGACTGACGGACACGTACGTGGAAGTGGAGTTTCCCGCCGCGGCTGTCCTGCCCGGTCAGGAGGTCAGGGTGGCTGTGACGGCGGTGGACGGGGACGTGCTCAGAGGGGAGTTGGCCGCAGGATATGCGGCCTGAGGGAAGGCAGGAGCAGATGGGAGATTGCATTTTCTGCCGGATAGCATCCGGAGAGGTCCCGGCGAAGATCGTCTATGAGGATGCGGACGTGGTGGCGTTCGAGGATGTGAACCCTCAGGCGCCCCTCCACGTCCTGGTGGTGCCTCGGAGGCACGTGGCGCGCATCAGCGACTTCGGCGACAGCGAGGAGGAGGCCCGGCTCATCGGGCGTCTGCATCAGGCCGCGAACACGGTGGCGGCCCGCAGGGGTGTGGTGGCGGACGGCTACCGCCTGGTCATCAACTGCAACGAGGGAGCGGGGCAGAGCGTGTGGCACGTTCATCTGCACCTGCTGGCCGGGCGGCCGTTTGCGTGGCCTCCGGGCTGACGGGGGTCTCCCGGCGTCCGGCGGGGAGTCGGCCGGGCCTGCGGGAGGCGCCTCGGGATGCCGATAATCATGGGCCGGCGGACGGCGCCCGGTCCGGCTGCGTTGACAGCCGGGCGGCCGGCGTCTATAATCGTTGACGGTGAGCCCTCGAACGCGGGCCGGCGGCCCGCCCTTCCGGAGTCTTCCCGCCTGTCCATCGAGACGGGCGTCGGCGCCGGATGGATGACACTTTTCAGACAGGGTAGCAGGAGGAATCTGATTGGCTCAGGTCCAGGTGCGGCCGGGCGAAAGCCTGGATAGCGCTCTCAAACGGTTCAAGAAGCAGCTGCAGCAGACGGGCATCCTGAAGGAGGCCCGCGCTCACGAGCGTTACGAGAAACCGAGCGATAGAAGGCGGCGCGCCGCCGCAGCACGACGGCGCAAGCTGATGCAGGAAGCGCGCCGGCAGAACAACAACAACTAGGCCATCACGCCATCTGTGAACTGGCCGCCGCTTTTGCGGACAACGGCATCGCCGGGCGGCGGCTCCCCCATGGACGATCACTGTCAATCTTTCAGGCTCGCGGACTGCGCTGGACGGCGGCTGCGGGCCTGTCCCGTTTTCCCCCGGGTGCGTTGCGGCGGGCGACGCGGCGCGCCGCTTCCCCGCATCCCGGCTCCGGTCCGCCGTCCCGGGCGGGGCTGATGGAGATAGACATCGCCGGACCGGATGTCCCCGGGCTGCCGCGCGAGGAGCTCCGCCGCCGCCTGACGGACGTGATGCGCCGCGAAGGATGCCCGGAAGGCTTCGAGCTGTCCGTCCTGTTGACGGACGACCGGGAGATTTCGCTGCTTCATGAGAAGTGGTTGGGGCTGCCCGGCCCCACGGACGTGCTCTCCTTCCCTCAGGACGACCCGCGCCGCGGAGGCGGGCCGGGTGCTTCACTGGGCGACGTGGCCATCAGTCTGGACACGGCCGCCGGACAGGCCGCGCGGGCGGGCATCCCTCTGGCCTGCGAGGTGCTGCTTCTCGCGGTGCACGGTGTGCTTCATCTGCTGGGATATGACGACACTACCGAAGACGGCTTCCGGAAGATGCGCGAGCGCGAGATGACGTACGTCCCTGAAGCGTTCAACGGGGCGGAGGAGGCTGCATCGTGAGCGTCGCACAGCCGGCCGGAAAAGAGAGGCGCGGTCCCCCTCCCCGGAGTTTCCGCAGCGGCTTCTTCCAGTGGCTGCGCAAAGTTCTGGGCGGAGGCGGCTTCAAGTATGCGGCGGACGGCATCATGCACGTCTACCGCACACAGAAGCACATGCGCTTCCACTTCTTTATGCTGGTCACGGTGCTGCTGTTCAGCAAAGCCGTCGGCCTGCCGTCGGGAGAGATTCTGGTCCTGCTGCTGACGATCTCGCTCGTCCTCATCGCCGAGATGTTCAACACTGCCATCGAGGCGGTGGTGGACCTGGTGACCCAGACGTACCACCCGCTCGCGAAGTTCGCCAAGGACATCGCCGCGGGAGCAGTGCTGATGGCCACCCTGAACGCGCTGGCCGTAGGGCTCATCCTGTTCACCGCGGGGCGTCCGGTGGAGAGCGAGGCGTATCAGAGGACGCGGGCGAGCGCCTACAGCGCGGACCTGCAGCGCGCGGAGGAGCACGTCAGGGACCCGGCCAGGCGCGACCGGCCTTACGTGCTGGCGACTCCGCACCTCCCGGCGGACCCTGCGGCGTCGTTCCTGTACCGGGACCATCGGGCGTGGGTGGACTATCTGGAGGCGCTGAAGGCTCTCGGCATCAGGACGGTGGTGCGCCAGGAGGGCGGCCCGCCCATGTCCCTGAACGACCTTATCATCGCGGAGCGCGGGGGGCTGGGCGCGGACCTGCAGATCCATCGCCCGCGCATCATGACGGTCGTGGTGGTTGGGGTCCTGCTGCTGCTGGCGCTGGTGCTCATCCGGAAGGTGTCCGGCGGGCGGGGGACGCTGCTCCGGGGAGGGGTGGTCAGCGGCCACACGGCGCTGGGCTTCTTCTTCGCTGTCATCATCTTTCTTTCTTCTCCGGACTACGTGGTCCGGGGAGCCGCCATCGTCCTGGCGCTGCTGATGGCGCAGAGCCGGGTGGATGCAGGGATACATACCGTACGGGAGGTCATCTTCGGCGGATTGCTGGGGACGTTCGTGGCGGGTGTGGTCACCCTCCTGCGATGACCTCCGCCATCCCGGGACTGCCGGGCCGGCGGGTCCGCCTTGCGGGGCTGAGAAGTGGACGACTGGCTACGTAATCTGGCTCTGTTCCTGGTGCTGGTTCTGGCGGGAGCATTCTTCGGAGCGGTCGGGACGGCCCTGGTGTCGGTGCGCCGCTCCCGCATCCGGGAGCTTGGCGAGCAGAACGGACGGCTTTCCAGACGGGCGATGGCCCTTCTGGAGGATCCCTCGCTGACCGCGGCGGCGGCCCACACGCTGGGTCTGCTGCTGTGGCTGCTGGCGGCGGCGGTGTGCGCCGCGGGTCCGGGGCGCTGGCTCGGCGCGGTGCTGGCGGCGTCCGCATACCCTCCGGTCAGCCGTAACTCCGAGGCGTTGGGGGTCCTTATTGCGGTCGCCGTGATGGGGACCGTCTTCATCCTGGTGGCGGAGTCCTTCAGCCGGAGCATCGCCGCCCATCAGTCCGAGCGCATCGCCCTCAAGACCATCGGCATCTCCGCGCTGGTGTCCTGGATGATGAAGCCTGCGGTCCGGCTCGTCGCCGCCATCGCCGGGGCGCTGCTCGCTCCCTTCGGAGCCCGGGTCCGGCTGTCGTGGCCGGCCCTCACGGAAGAGGAGCTCATGGTGCTGGTGGAGGCCGGCGAGGAGGAAGGCGTCATCGAAGAGGACGAGAAGGAGATGATCGACTCCATCTTCGAGTTCACCGACACCGTCGTCCGCCAGGTCATGGTGCCCCGCATCGATATGAAGGTCGTGGATGCCGACACTCCGGTGCTGGACGCCGTCTCCGTCATCATGGAAAGCGGGCACTCGCGGCTGCCGGTCATCGACGGCAATGTGGACACCATTATCGGCATCATCCACGCCAAGGACCTGCTTCCCATCCTCGCATCGCCGGAGAAGCGCGAGGTCAGCCTCCGCGATATCGTCCGTCCGGCCTTCTTCGTCCCGGAGAACAAGAAGGTCAGCGAGCTTCTGGCGGAGTTCCGCTCCAACAACCGTCAGATGGCCATCGTGCGGGACGAATACGGCGGCACGGCCGGGCTGGTCACCGTGGAGGACCTCATCGAGGAGATCGTCGGAGAGATACGGGACGAATACGACCACGAGGAGCCGCTCATCACCATCCAGGACGAGGACGCCTGGGTGGTGGACGCCAGGCTCAACATCGATGACCTGAACGAGCAGCTGGACGCCCGCCTCCCGGAGGACGAGTTCGAGACCATCGGCGGGTTCGTGTTCGGGACGCTCGGCAAGGAGCCCGAGGTCGGCGACAGCATCGAGTTCAACGGATGGCGGATGACGGTGCAGGAGAAGGAGGGCCGCCGTCTCCGCAAAATCCGCATAGAACCCCGCCGTGAAGACGACGAAGCGCCGGACGCCGAGAGCAGCGGTGACGCAAAGCCGGGCGCCCCGGCGGGCCCGGCGGCGGGTCAGTCGGCCTCCGGGTAGCTCCCCAGCACCGACAGGAAGCTGGCTCTTTCCCGCAGCAGCTGGATGGCGCGGGTCATCTTCTCCTCCTTCTGGTGGCCCTGGGCGTCCACGTAGAACACGTATTCCCAGGGGAGGAGCTTCGTGGGGCGGCTCTCGATGAGCGTCAGGTTGATGTCCAGCTCGAAGAAGACCTCCAGCGCCTTGTAGAGCGACCCGGCCCGGTGCGGGACGGAGAACACGATGCTCGTCTTGTCCCTGCCGCTCGGTCCCGGCTCCAGATATCCCACCGCCAGGAAGCGGGTGCGGTTGCCCGGGTTGTCCTCGATGTGGTCGGCAAGGATGTTCAGGCCGTACACCTGAGCCGCCAGCTCCCCGGCGATGGCTCCGCTGGGCGGGTCGTTCGCGGCCAGGATGGCCGCCTTGGCGGTGGTGGAGGCGTCCACGATCTCGACATCCTTCAGATGGGCGGTCAGCCACTGCCGGCACTGAGCTGTCGCGACGGGGATGGAGTAGATCTTGCGGACCTCGGACAGGTCCTCGGCTTTGGACAGCAGGCAGTGGCAGATGGGAAGGTAGACTTCGGCGCAGATCTTCAGGTCCGACTTCAGGAACATGTCCAGACTGTGCGTCACGATGCCCTCGATGGAGTTCTCGATGGGCACCACCCCGAAGTCCGCGTGGCCTTTCTGGACCTCCTCGAAAACGTCCGCGATGGTGTCTGCCGGGACGAACGTGGTGGACGAGCCGAACTTGCGGATGCTCGCCAGGTGCGTGTTGGTCGCGGGCGGCCCCCAGTAGACCACGGTGAGCGGCTTCTCCAGCGCCCGCATGGAGGAGATTATCTCGCGGTAGATGCTCTTGACGCTCTCGTCGGAGAGCGGGCCGGTGTTCCTCTCCACCAGCCGGTCCAGCACGTGCCGCTCGCGCTCCGGGGCGAAGATGCTGACGCTCGCTCCCGCCGACTTGCGCTTGCCGATCTCAACGGCCAGCCGCGCGCGCCGGTTCAGCAGCTCAAGCATCTGCTCGTCCAGTTCGTCGATCTGCTTCCTGAGGTCTGAAAGGTCCAAATCCCTGCCGCCCCGCCGTGGTCTTGCGCCCCCGCCCCGCCCTGTCCGGGCAGGGGCGTTGAGATTATACAGGCCGGTGAGGTAAAATGACGAGTCTTGCGCCCTGGACGGGGCTGCCGGGCTAACTCTGACACAGGGAGCGCTATGGCAAGGAACGGCTGGTTCAGACGCCGGTCTCAGGCGGTGCAGAAGGCGGAGCAGGTTCCGGAAGGGCTCTGGACAAAGTGCCCGAAGTGCGAGGTCATCCTGTTCGTCCCCGAGCTGGAGAAGTCCCTGCGCGTCTGCGGCAAGTGCGGATATCACTACCGGCTGGGATGGCAGGACCGCCTGCGCATCACCGTGGACGAAGGGTCGTTTCAGGAGATGGACCGGGAGGTCCAGGCCGGCGACCCGCTGGGCTTCCCGGAATACCGCGAGAAGCTGGAGAAGGGACGCTCGTCCACGGGACTGCGGGAGGGATTCGTCACCGGGCAGGCCGCCATCCACGGGTTCGACTGCATCATAGGGGTGGCCGACTTCTCCTTCATGGGCGGGAGCATGGGCTCGTCCGTGGGCGAGAAGATCGTCCGGGCGATGGAGAGGGCGGTCGAGATGCGACTGCCGGTCATCATGTTCACCGCCAGCGGCGGAGCCAGGATGCAGGAGGGGCTGCTTTCGCTCATGCAGATGGCCAAGACCGCCGCCGGGTGCGCCCGGCTGATGGACGAAGGCATCCCCTACATCACCGTCTTCACCGACCCCACGATGGCCGGAGTGCACGCCAGCTACGCCTCCGTGGGGGACATCATCATCAGCGAGCCCGGGGCGCTGGTCGGCTTCGCGGGTCAGCGGGTGGCCGCTCAGGCCCAGGTGACGAAGGTGCCCGAGAACTTCCAGCGGGCGGAGTTCCAGCTGGAGCACGGGATGGTGGACCTGGTCGTGCCGCGCAGGGAGATGCGGGACACGCTGGGCAAGATTCTGCGCTTCTGCGCGGCGGAGGTGACGGGTGACCGAACAGAAAGCTGACTTCATCGAGCTGATCGACCAGCTTGACGCCGATATCGCGGAGATCAAGCGCCGGAGCCTTGAAGAGGGGGAGGACCGGTCGGCCGACGTCGCTTCGCTGGAGGCCGAGCGGGACCGCGTCATCGGCATCTTTTTCGAAAACCTGACCGCCTGGGACAAGGTGCGCCTGGCCAGGCATCCGCGGCGGCCTTACACCTCCGACCTTCTGAACGCAGCCTTCGACGACTTCCTGGAGCTTCACGGGGACCGCCTGTTCGGCGACGACCCGGCCATCATCGGCGGGCTGGGCTGGATGGGCGGCTTCCCGGTGGTGGTCCTCGGGAATCAGAAGGGACGGGACATCAAGGAGCGCAGGCTTCGCAACTTCGGCTCCGCGCGCCCGGAGGGGTACCGGAAGGCCCTCCGGCTGATGAGGTTGGCGGAGAAGCTCCGCAAGCCGGTGGTGGCCATCGTGGACACGCCTGCGGCCGACTGCTCCGTGGAGGCGGAGGAGCGGGGCATCAGCGAGGCCATCGCGCGCAACCTGATGGAGATGTTCCGCATCCGCACGCCCATCGTGGTGGTGGTGCTGGGGGAGGGCGGCAGCGGCGGCGCGCTCGGCATCGCCGTCGGAGACCGCATCCTGATGCTGGAGCATGCCATCTATTCCGTCATCCCTCCGGAGGGGTGCGCGGCCATCCTCTGGAGAGACCCGGAGCGCAAGCAGGAGGCGGCGGAGGCGCTGAAGCTGACGGCTGCGGAGGCCCTGCGGTTCGGGCTCATCGACCGCATCGTGCCCGAGCCGTTCGGCGGGGCTCACCGGGACCCGGAGGCGGCGGCGCGCCTGTTCCGCGACGCTGTGCTGGAAGAGCTCCGCGCGCTGGCGGGTGTGGACCGCGACGAACTGCTGCGTCAGCGGTATGCGCGGTTCCGCTCGATGGGAGTCTGGGAGGTGGCGGAGTGTCCGGAGCCGTCCTCCGCGAGCGGCCCGTCCAACGGCAACTCCCGGAAAGGGGCAGGAGCCGCGCGGTCGCGCAAGACCGCATCCGGCGGCTGAGCAGTCGTCTCTGGCGTCATGGCCGGGGCGGGCGGCCGCCCCGGCAGGCTGCTCCCCGGACCAGCAGGGCTGCTCCGGCCAGCGCGAACGCCGCGCACCCGGCCACCAGAGAGCGCGGATGCAGCAGGCCCCCCGGGATGGCCAGCCGTGCCACGTGGAGCCCCGCCTGGCACAGTCCCGCCGCGCAGACTCCCAGCGCGGAGGCCCCCAGCAGCACCATCCCGGCGCGCATGCAGCCCTCGTCCGGCACCCTTTCCTCCCGCGAGTTCAGACCGAACGCGGCCACAATGACACCCGCCGCGATGAACGCCGCGCCCGCCACGAGCAGCAGCTCGCCCTCGTAGGGGATGACCCACCGGTCCTTCCGGGAGTCCACCCACACCCGCAGGACGGAGCGCGTGCTGAGGTGCATCAACCCGAAAGCAGCCAGCCAGGCCCCGCTCAGAATGAGTGCGTAGCGTCTCGTCAAGGCGTCCCCTCCCGGACTCCCGTCCTTCCACTCTTTGGCCGCGTCCGCCCCCGGCTCCTGCGCCGGCCGGCCGGGACATTATCACGAAGTCTGTGCAATATCTCTCGAACCGGGTTGACAGGACGGGGCGGCTGGGTTACATTGTTCTCGGGTGCGAAACGTTCGCAGAAGGTCAGGGCCAGCGCGCACCTGACGCACACGTCAGCGTTGGAGAGGTTTCACCATCATGTCCGCTAGACCGAGACCGGCCAGCCTTCTGGCTACAAAGCTTGTCGCGCGGGGAGTCCGGCTGACCAGCCAGAGACGCCAGATTCTGGAGCTCATCGAGAACGAGGGCGGCCACCTCGACGCCGCGCGCATCCAGGAACTCGCGCGGGAGAAGAACATCTCCGTGGACCGGGCCACCGTGTATCGCACTCTGGCCCTGCTGAAGCAGCACGGGCTGGTGGAGGAGCTGGATTTCCTGCACGTCCGGGGGGACCAGCACTATTACGAACCGCGAGGGCTGGGCGACCATCTGCACGCCTGCTGCTACCGCTGCGGGCGCGTATCGGAGCTGCGCACGGCGACTCTGGACCGGCTCAAGGAGGAGCTGCGGGACGACCTGGGATTCCGCACCGAGAGCGTCCGGGTGGAAGTGGGCGGCTGCTGCAGGGAATGCGCGGAACACGAGGAGGCGGTGTCTCCTGTCGTCATCTGAGGGTCTCTGAACCATGTCTGTGGATCGGCGCGCCTTCACGCTCATCGAACTGCTGGTGGTCATCGCCATCATCGCGATCCTGGCGGCCATCCTGTTCCCGGTGTTCGCCAGAGCGAAGGCGTCCGGCCGCGCCACCGTCTGCGCGAGCAATCTGAAGCAGATCGGCGTCGCCATCAAGGCCTACTGCAACGACTACCGCGACCGCATGCCGGTCATCGACACGCTGTTCACGATGCAGGGGGCCGCGCCGGCCGGTTACGACCCTTTGAAGGACCCCCGGAAGCTCACGCCGTGGAAGGTGCTGGGGCCCTATCTCTCGGACCGGGACGTGCTCGTCTGCCCGGATGCCGTGAAGGGCCTTCCGCCGTCGGCGGGGCGGGGCTCCTGGGAGCAGACCTACGTGTTCTACGGACGGGACTACGAGCAGACCATCTATGGCGGCGATGAGCCGCAGCTGGACTTGGACCAGTTCAACGGGCAGGTGCAGCAGACAGTGCTTGCGCACGGGGCCTCCAGCGAGGCGTCCGGGGTCATCTGGGTCCGCGACAGCATCGCGCGGGACCCCAATCCGCGGGTGCGCCGGGTCATCTTCCCTCACGGGACCGGGGTGATGAACCGGCTGTACTCGGATGGAAGCGTGCGCAGGACCCGTCCGGAGGCGCACGCCATCGCTGCGGATTTCTGACCGGACCGGGGCGATTCGGCGGACGGCCCCGGCCTGCGGCTTGAAAGGAGAAGCGAAGATGCTCAATCGCGCAGCAACGGCCGCGCTGGCGGCCTTGATTTCCTTTGCCTCCGGGCCAGTTGCGGCTCTGGACCACCCGTGGCCGATGTATCACCGCGACCTGGCTCGCACGGGACAGGCCGCGGTGTCCGGCCCGCGGATGCTGGATCTGAAATGGTCGGCCGATCTCGGTCCCGGCTCCATCGTGAACTATGCCTCTCCCGTCATCGACGCGCAGGGAAGGGTCTACATCGGGACCGCGGACGGGGTCCTGAGGGTCTTCGGCCCGGACGGCAGTCCGCTCTGGTCCTATGCCACGGGCGCGACGTTGTCCACCTTCTTCGGAGACCAGAACACTCCGTCGGCGGCCATCGCGCCGGACGGTTCGGTCTACGTGCTGGACGCGGTGGGCTCGCTGCACCGGCTGACCTCCGCCGGGCAGCACGTCTGGACATACGACTCCCCGGGGACGTCGGCGGATTCGCATCCGGCTGTCCTGCCGGGGGGCGACATCCTGATAGCGGTCTACGAATACTTCCCGCCGGTCGGCGCCAACGCCCACCTGGTCTGCGTGCGGCCGGACGGCTCCGTGCGGTTCATCCGCTCGAATCCCGGGGTGGGGCATGTGCTGTCCGGGCCGGCCGTGGGGCCGGACGGCAGCATCTATGTGGCCGCCTTCCAGTATCTCTACAAGTATGACTCCGCGGGGAACCCTGTCTGGACCTATGTGAATCCCGGGCATATGTACTGCACGCCCACAATGGGGCCGGGCGGCCGGGTCCTCGTGACCGACCAGGCCGGCTACATGGCGGCGGTCGATGCCGCGGCCGGGGTCGAGGCGTGGAGCTACCGCTTCGGCGTGTTCTCGCAGGCGCCCGTGGCCGTGAGTGCGGACGGGCTGGCCGTGGGCGCCGCATGGCCCGGGGTGGTGGCGGGGCTGGATGCCTCTTCGGGCGACCCCCTCTGGCAGTTCCAGACGTTGGTCGACGGGGCGCCGCGGCGGGCGCGCTCGGCCGCCAGTCTCGACTTCCGGGGGCGGGCCTACTTCGGTGTGGACAACGGGATGATCTTCGCGCTGGACCGGCGCGGGAGGATGCTCTGGTCGTTCAGCGCGGGCACGCGGACCCGTTCCACCCCGGCGTTCGATGCCTCGGGCAATCTCTACATCGCCACGGATACTCCGGCCGGGGCGCGGCTGCTCTGCTTCTCGGCCGACCCGGGGCCCAAGGCGACGGTGGGGTGGGCCAGGTCGCTCGCGCCGGGACAGCAGGTGAGACTGCCGGGCAAGCCGGTCACGCTGACGGGGGAGGGGTTCTTCGTCATCCAGGACTGGGACGGCACGGCGGGCATCCGCGTCGTGTCGGATGCACAGGTCGCCGTCGGTGATGTGGTGAACGTCGCCGGCGTGCTGGGTCTGCAGGGCGCGGAGCTGGCCGTGATTCAGGCTGACGTGGAGCGCCTCGGCCGGTGCGTCCTGCCTGCGGCGCGCCATCTCGCTGTGCGCGACCTCGGCGGCTCCGGACGTCCGGGCGCTCCCGGAGTGGACGGGGGTCGCGGACCCGACAACGTGGGCCTTCTGGCGCGGGTCACCGGCTCGGTCTCCGGCGTGCAGCAGGAGAACGGACTGTATACGTTCACGCTGACGGACGGGTCCGGGGCGGTGCGGGTCGTCTCTCCGGCGGCGCCGGCAGCGTCCTTCGCGACCGTCACCGGAGTTGTCGGAGTGGAGGAGACGGGAGGCGTCCGGCGGCCGGTGCTCCGGCTCCGTTCCGCCTCCGACATCCTTCCGCATGCGGACGGCTGACCTCCTGACGGAGCTTTGCGAGGCATCCCCGGCCGTTGATGAAAACCGGCGGCCGGGGTATAATGCTTGTCGTCTCCGGACTGTCCGGAGGGCCCCGGTGCGGCGGGTGTAGCTCAGTTGGTCAGAGCGCCAGGTTGTGGCCCTGGAGGCCGGGAGTTCAAGTCTCCTCACTCGCCCCATTCCCCTTCCTTATCTCACGGCCCCGGTGTTTTGCCGGATTTCCGGCCTGCGTAGTGATGCCGCTTCGCGCCTCTGCCGATAATCAGGGCTGGAGAGCAATTCCTTCCCGTGTCGCCCGGAAGACGCGGCCGCTTGCGGCCGCCTCCGTTCCGGGAGATGAAGCGCCGGCGGCGTTCACCGGTTCCTGGGACACTCACCGGGGCGGCGCCGCCGGCTCTTCCCTGACGGCCTTTTCCTCCGCGACCCGGCATCTCCCCCGGCGCCGATTGTGTAAATGCGAGGTTGACAGGAGACTGCCGGGATGTTAGCTTAGATATAGAGGGTGTGCGGCGTCGGCAGCGGGACGACGGATGGCGGCACTCTTTTTTGCTGTTCGCAGCAGAAAAGAGCGCCCTCTTCCTGCCGCGGCCGGGGCATCGATTGCATCACAGGTTGCTATTCTCAAGAGAAAAGGGGAGACAGACGGTATGAAACGGGTTGTTGCCATCCTGACAACCTCTGCAGTCGTCGCGTCCCTGGCCAGCGCCGTTTCGGCGGCGACCTGGACGAAGGTCGGCTCCACCGGGCTCAAGTATACGGGCCTGAAGGCCAACCAGAACAACCAGGGCTGGATCAAGGACCGGCGACGCATCAAACTTGCAAGTATTGCCGTAGACCCGAACGGCAACATCTTCTGCGCGTATCCCATCTCGTTCGGCGGACAGCCGGGTGCGGGGAGCGCGGTGACCATCTTCAAGGCCGGCGGCGGCCGCATTGACATCAACCTCCCGCAGCAGGGCCTCTACGGCGGAATCTCCCGGCTCGTCGTGGGAGGCGACGGACTGGTGTACGGTCTCCAGAACTGGATGGAGATCAACTGGAACTATGCCGATTCCCACCCGGACCGCATCCTCCAGTTCAACGCCAACGGTGGTGTCGTCCCGGTCTGGTGCCCGGACAATGACGATAACGGCGTGTGCGATGTCGGCGACACCAGCCGCATCGTGGGCATGACGGCGGGCGGCGACGGCAACGTCTACTGGATCATGATCGGGACGGAACCCTGGCGTCGCAAGTTCCTCTGGAGATATGACGTCGCTCTGGGGCAGGTGGAGGGCTCCCCTCAGAACGGCATCGTGAACAACGGCTGGAGCGAGAGCCAGTTCCGCATGCAGTCCTTCGAGTATGTGGGCAAGGGGCAGGACGGCGAGGACTACTTCGCCATCCTCTGGAACCGCAACAACAGCGCGGACTGGGACCTGTGCTCCATCCGCTGGCCGGAGAACGTGAGCGGCGACTCGCAGCAGTGGCCCTCGAACTACAAGGACGGCATCCGCAGGATCGCCGCGAACGCGCGCCTGAACTCCGGATGGGGCAGGGACTGGGAGACCGGCATCGCCTACGATTCCGTCCGGAACCGGCTGATTGCGGTGGCGCGAGGCAACGGCGGGTCCAGTGCCCCGAGCTTCCCGGTCGGCGGGACCAACTTCATCACCCGCTGGAACGGCGCGCCCGGCGGAGCCGGACTGTTCCAGTATTTCGATGGCGGACTGGATCGCACCGTCGGCGTGCAGAACTGCGAGATATGGCACGCAAACCGCAATGACCCTCTGGACTCCGGCGCCAGCAACTTCACTGGCGCTCTCGGCCAGATGTGGGTGCAGGCGATGGCCATCAATCCCGCCGACGGCCGCCTGTGGACCAGCTACGGGGCCGACCCGAACTACGCTCAGTCGGATCTGGGGCGCGTGGTCATCCACGGCGCCGACAACCCGGTGGTGGAGTACTGGGACGCGGGAGTCCCCGAGCCCAACGCCTGGGTGATGGCGCTCGCGTTCAGCGGCGGCAAGTGCTACGCTCTGACCCTGAACTTCGAGACCGAGGAGTTCACGCTCTATTCCACCACGGACCTCGAGCCGCAGAGCCCGGGAACCTCGCTCGGCGACATCAAGTCCCGCATCAACGGGCTGGACGTCATCACGGACACGGCAGTGGTCACTTATCCGTATCCCAACAACGAGAGCCTGCCGTTCTTCTACATCCAGGATCATGACCGCTCGGCCGGCTTTAAGGTGCTTCCGGCTGATCCGGGTCTGTCCGTGGCGGTGGGCGACCGTGTCAGCGTGGCCGGCAAGACGCTGGTCGTCGGCGGCGAGGCGGCCATCAACAGGGCGCTGGTCGTGTCCGCTCCGGCCGGGGCTGCTCCCACGCCGGTCTATGTCCGCAACGCGGACTTGGGCGGGGCGAGCATCGGGGTGCAGCCGCCTCTGGCCCCCGGAAAGGGCCTGACGAATGTGGGCCTGCTGGTCCGCGTCAGTGGAAAGCTGACGGAGACCGGGACCGACGCTCAGGGCTTCTTCTTCCGGGTTGATGACGGCTCGGGAGTGAAGCTCGGGTCTCAGACCGTCCCTGGCATCAAGGTGCGCGGATTCCCGCCGACCGGAGTGCCCGGAGAGTACGTGGCCGCCGTCGGCGTGGTCGGCGCCGAGTGGGACGGCCAGAGGTTCGTGCCGGTCATCCGGACCCGCGACTTCTCTGACGTGCAGCAGCTGGCTGCTCCCTGATCCTTCTCCTGCGGCGGGCGGAAGACCCCTTTCCGCCCGCCAGTTTCCGCGTGTAACATGGTCACCTCCCGCCGGGCGGAGCGCGAAGCGGCTCCGCCCGGCGCACGTCCGGGGAAGGGAGAGAGCAGATGGAGTCTGTGCCTTTTGTCGTGCGCGAGTCGCGCGGAGTGCGGCGCGAGCGGTATGTCATTGAGCAGGGGGTCCCCGTCCCGCCCCTGCCGCCGTCCGAGGTGGAGGGCCTGACGGTCCTCGACGAAGCCGGACGGCCTGTTCCCTGCGACATCTCGGTCGAGGGGACCGATCAGGACGGGATGGCGCGCTGGCTTCTGGTGGACCTGCCGGTCTCCGTGGAGCCGGGACAGGAGCGCCGCTTTACGCTCCAAGAGGGGGCGCGGGCCCCGGACACGCCCGCAGTCGATGTCCGCGAGTCGGACGCGGGCATCCACATCACCACCCCCTTGCTGACGCTGGAGTTCCGGCAGCCGGACGTCATCCTCCTGCGCACTGCGAAGGGGCCCGTGCTGGAAGGGCGGCTCTGGATGGACATCCGCTCCGATGCGCGCAGCACGGTGGGCGGGCTGCGTCCGGCCGGACTCCACCCGGAGGGGTTCCGCATCCTGGACCGCTCTCCCGGCCGTGTCCGGGTGTTGTTCACCGGGGCGTATGTGGCGGTCCGGCCCAAGGCGACCGACCTCGACCCGTCCCAGCGCTACGACGTGGAAGCGGAGTTCGTGGTCAACGCCTTTTCTCCGGCCGTCCGCCTGCGGTGGCGCATCACGGACCGGATGCGGTTCAACTGCCCGTATATGTGGCTGGACCGCTACCTGCTGGGGTTCACGCTGGCGGAAGGGTCTGACTCGGTGTCGGGGGACGTGGCTCCGGGCGGGGGATGGTTCCGGAGATGGGCCACCGTGCGGACGCCGGGCGGCCGGCTGACGCTCACGGCCCCCTTCGCGGACTGGGTCGGAAGAGGCGCGGGTGTCGAGGCCGGCCCGGAACGCATCGGACACGGGGGAGTCTGTCCTCCGCCGGACGGCGGGTTCGGCGGACCGTCCCCGGACATCTGGCGCAAGTTCTTCAACGGCATGTCCCGGACGTTCGAGGGAAGCCTCGTGTTGGACGGCTCGGCCGCGGACATCGCCTCCGAGCTCCAGCCGCTGCCGCTCATCCTGCCTCCCGAGCACTACTCCCGCTGCGGGGAGCTTCCGGAGTCCGGGCTGAAGCCCTCATTCGGTCCCTGGAAGGATGTTGTGGAGCGGGCGGCCCGGTGGCTGCTGGAAACACAGTGGAAGGGGACGCTGTGGTTCGGCGAGTGGTGGCGCGAGATCGACGTGGACCACGGCCTGGGCATCGAGGAGACCAACAGCGGGAACGCCGCGCTCGCGCCGCTGTATCATTTCTACCGCACCGGGGACTGGCGCTACTGGGAGTGCGCCCGGCTGTCGTATCTGTACACTTGGGACATCCAGTTCTGCAAGTCCGAGGACGGGAACGGCCCGTACATGCACACGCGCCGTTTCCTGCTGGACCACCAGGAGTGGTTCCACCCACGGTATCAGAGGGTGGGCGGCATCATCAAGCCCTCGCATCTCTTCGCGGACAGCCGCGCCCGCGAGAAGGCCATCTGGATGCTGCGCTGGTGGGCGGAGCGCTACTTCGACGTGGACGGCGCGCCCATGCTGCCGGACCGCAGCGGGAGGATGGAGCGTCTCACGGAGCGCGCCATGGCCATCATCGGGGACTCGATGGCCCTGGCCTACACCGAGACCGGCGACGCCTCGTTCCTCGACCTCAGCAGGCGCATCGGCGACTGGGTGGTGAACACCATCCGGGAGGAGGGCTGGCTGCCGGAGGACCCCGGGCCGGCTTCGGCTCCCGGCAGTTCCATCGAGACCGGCTTCGTGGCCGATACGGCCTCGAAGGAGAACTCCAACTCCACGCGCTACATCCTGCAGGGACTGCTGCCTCTGTGCCGCCTGACGGACGACCCCCGCTACCGCGACACCTTCGTCCGGCTGGCGAAGTGGACGCTGTACTCCCCGCGGTTCGAGTTCGGCACGCACTACTTCGGGTTCCATTTCGCGCTGGCGTCCCACGCCTACCGGATGAGCGGCGACCGTGAGATCCTGCGGGGCATCCTGGACATCGTGAAGTGGGTGCTGTCCTGCGAGTCTGCGGAGGCGCCGGGCACCTATCCGTTCCTGCAGCGCTACCAGGTCCCCCCCGCGCGCTGGATCTGCTCGTACGACAACATCGCCATCACGGCCTACCTTCCGGTCCTCGCGAGCGTGCTGGAGGCGGAAGGCCTGAGCGAAGCGGAGCTGATGTGAGTGTGGCTCTGGCTGGAGTGTGAGGACGCGGCCCCGGCGTCCGGCTCCCCCCGGGTGGTGGATGACTGGAGCGCGGCCGGGCGGCGCTATGTGCGCCTTGCCGCAGGACAGCATCTGACCCTCCGGACAGAGGTCAGTCCTGGTGGGCGCTGGATGGCCTCCGTCCGGCTGCGGGCGGCGGAGGGGGGCGGCGCGTGCTCCGTATCGCTGCGTCGGGGCGGCGGCCCCTCTGGTGAGCCCCACGCGCTCCCGGACGCGCCGGGGTGGCAGTGGCTGCGCTTTCCGCTGGAGCTGCCGGCCGGGCCGGTGGAGCTCGCGATGGAATGCTGCGCGGGCGAGGTGGACGCCGACGGGCTCTTCCTGCACAGCGAGCCCCTGAGTCTTCCGGGCGGCGTCGAGGACCTCCACCGGATGCTGGCACCCCGCGAGGCCCAGACCTGCGTGGAGGGCGAGGTGCGGCTGCTCCCTTCTCCGGGAGCCCTGGAGGCGCCGGGTCCTGAGCGCCTTCCCTCGGAGGCGGCGCTGGAGGCGGCCGGTCCCTCGGCCGGCGTTCTGCGGAGTCTGGCGGGCAAGCCGTGTCCGTACCTGGTCAAGGACCACGCTTCCCCTCCGGGGACCGATTACGATTCGGACACCGTCTGGCATCTGCCGGGGAAGGAGAAGCTCTGGCAGCTTGCGCCGCACGACGGGCTCATCGGCGTCGTGAACCCCAACTCCGACCTTTACTACGTCATCGGCGTCTCCGCGGACGAAGCGGATGCCGGGTTCCGTCCCCCCTCGGAGACGCTCCTGCATACTGTCGATACCGCGATACTCCGGGCGGATGCGGGGGGAGGGCTGGAGTGCGAGGTGATGCTGCACTGCGCCCGGTCGGATGTCCTGCTGGTCTGCGTTTCCGCGCGCAATACGGGGGACGCTCCGGCGCGCCTGTTCGTGTCGGAGGCTCTGTCGAAAGGGTCGCTGGAGCAGCCGCCCCCGCAGCCCTTCACGCTCCCGGACCAGAAGTTCGGGTCGGGCGTCGAGACCACCGCCGGGGGACTGGCCTGGCGCGGCTCCAGCCACGACGGCCGGGTGGCGGCGGCATGCTTCTACGAGTGGTTCCGCGGACGCAGCCGCGGACGCCGTCTGCTGGCCGCGATGGTCTCGTCGCGTCCCGGCGATGTGACCCGGCGGCAGAGCGCGCCCGGCGACCTGTGCGGCACGGGCGTCATATTCCGCGAGCTGGAGCCTGTCGGCATCCCGCCCGGCGAGACGCGTTCGGTCGGAATGGCGCTCAGCCTCCGGCGCTTCACCCTGCAGGACGACTGGAATCCCGACCTCGCGCCACGCTGGTGGCGGAGCGAGTCCCAGGAGGAAGCCATCGAGGCGGCCGTCGAGGCAGGCGGTGCCGCTCTTTCACTGGACTTGAGCCGCGCCCTGGAGGCGTCGGTCGCTCCCTACCGGTCCTACCCCCGTCTGAGCCTGCCGGAGGAGGGATGGGAGCAGTGCGTCCACGCCGCGATGGAACTCGTCCGCGCGAGCACGTTCAGCCCGCTCGGCGAGATGCGCGAGCCGTTCTACAACTTCTGCCGGGTGCACGCCCACGACCCGTTCAACTGGTGGAGCTACGGGATGCACGCCCACGAAAGCCTGCCCATGCTGTTCCAGTGTCAGGTCGACCCCGGACTGTCCATCTCCTTCCTCCGGAACCATCTCCGCCAGCAGACTGCGGACGGGCGGTATCCTTACGGGGTCAGCCACACCTCCTGCGTCAGGACGCGCACGGGGGAGTCCACCCTCCCCGTACTTGTGTGGGAGTGCTGGCAGACCTATCTGTGGAGCGGCGACCGGGAGTTTCTGGAGGAGGCCTGGGAGTCCGGCAGACGCAACCACGAGTGGTGGCTGCGCGAGCGCGACCGGTGCGGCGAAGGCCTGTGCCACTGGGGGAACTTCTCCTGGGAGTCCAGCCGGGATGACGATTCCCTTCCCACGTGGCGGGCCACCGGCGGCGCGATGCATCAGGAGGCGCTGGACCTGAACTGCTATCTGGCGGTGCAGGAGCAGACCCTGGCGGCGATGGCGCGGGAACTCGGCCGCATCGACGAGGCCGCTCGCTTCGAAGCCCTGGCCCTCAGACGGGCCCGCTTGATGAACGCGTATATGTGGCACCCTGAAGACCGGTGCTATTACGGCATCGGGGAAGTGGTCCCGTCGTTCGCCCGCGTCAAAGACATCTCCACCTTCTTCCCTCTGTGGGCGGGCATCGCTCCGGACGGCCGCCATGAGCCGCTTGCCGCCCTGTTGACCGATCCGGATGCGTTCGGCACGCCGTTCGGCCCGCCGTCCCTTGCAAGGAGTGAACCGGGATATGGCGCGCGGGCCCACTGGATGGGGGCGAACTGGGTGGAGATGACGCTGTTCGTCATCCTGGGGCTGCGGCGCTACGGCTACTGGCGTGCGGCCGCGGAGCTTGCCTGGCGCAACACGAAGATGGTGTTCGACGAACTCCGGCGCAGCGGACACTTCCGGGAGTACTTCGACTCGGAGACGGGCGAGGGTGTGGACCTCATCGACTACATCTGGACCGGGATGCCGGCATTCTTCGTCACGGGGGTGCTTCTGGGTGTGGAGCCGCAGGCGGAGGGGCTGCTCGTGATGCCCGCGCTTCCGGACGGCTGGGACGAGGCGGCCATCAGCCGTCTGCGGGTCCGCGGACGCTCCGTCTCCCTGCGCGTCCGGCGCGCTCCCGGTGATGAGCGCACGCGCGCGCTTCTGGACGGAAGGGAGATGGACCCCGTTGCCGGAAGGGGCGTCCTGGTGCCGTGGGACGCTCTGGAAGACGGCGCGGAGATGGAGATAGTCCAGCCGGCAAGCCTGGCGGACCGTCCCCGGGCTCCGGCCTCTGCGCCGCGGGACTGGGCCGATGTTCCGCCGCACGAATACCCGGACGACCCGGAGCTCGTCCGGACCGTGATGGCGGCGATGGAGTCCTCCGCCGGGAAGGTGCCATGAAAAAAGACATCCCGCTCGTCCTGAAGTGTCCGGAAGGGATGGGCGTCTGCAGATGTCCTGTCGAGCAGGGCATCCCGGTCGCGCCGATGGCTCCGGAGGACGTCGGCCATCTGCGTCTGGTGGACCCGCGGGGCAGGCCGGTCCCCGCGTCCATCGAAGCTGACGGGCGCGACGAGCACGGCCGGACGGTGTGGGTGCGCGTGGCGGCGGCGCCGGAGGTCCGGGAAGGCAGCCCCGCGACCTTCTATCTGGCTTCCCTTCCGCATCTCGAGCAGCCCGGCCCGGAGCTGGAGGTCCGGGAGGAACAGGGACTCATCTCAGTGCGCACGCCGTATGCCACGGCGGTCGCCGGGCCGGGGGGCTCGCTCAGGCTCGAGACGGGCAGGGGCCCTCTGGTGGACGGCCCGGTGGACTTCCAGCTCTGGCCGGATGCGCGCAGCATCATCGGGGGCGGCGGCGGAACGTGCCGGTTGGCGTCGTTCCAGCCGGCGGGGTGGACGCTCGAGGAGCGCTCCCCGCGGCGATGCCTTCTCCTCCTTCAGGGAAGGGCCCCCCGCTACGCCCCCTACACGTCCGACCCCGCAGACTTCCATCCGGAGGAGGGGTTCGACTGCGAACTGGAGCTCATCCTATACGCCTTCTCGCCGGTCATCGGGTGGAGGTGGCGCATCGTGAACCAGACGGGCTGGGAGGCTTCGCTCGAGCGCTACGCGGTGGCTCTCCGGCTGGCGGGCGACCCTCTGACTCTCCAGACCGGCAGCCCGGCCGCCGGGGGCGGGCTCTGGCCATGGGCCGTGTGCGGGTTTGCGTCGGGGTCGCTGGCGCTGGTCTGCGGGTTCGCGGAAGCTCTCGGAGCGGGGGCGGGCATCAACCTCGAGCGGAGCGAGGGCTTCGAGGGGGTCAGGGCGGAACAGCTGCAGCAGCTGAAGGAGCGGCCGTTCCAGCCCCATCGCTTCCTGCGGTGGTCCGGTCCGTGCTCGCTCCCGCCGTCGCTGGTGTTCGGAGGAGTGGCGCCTCCGCACGACGGGCGCATGACCACGGAGCATCCGGAGGTGCACCGGCTCTTCTATCGCGGGATGGGCCGGACGTTCGAGGGCTGGCTTTCGGTGACGCAAGGCGCTGCGGAAGCGCCGGGCTGCCCGGGACGCCGCTTCTTCACGGTGCCGGCTCAGCATTATTCGGACACCGGCGCCCTTCCGGAGGGCGGCGACCCGGTCACCTTCGGCGAGTTCGGCAACGCCGTGCAACGGTGCGCGGAGTGGCTGCTGGAGCGGCAGTGGAAGGGCACACTCTGGTGGGGGGAGTGGTGGCGCGAATGGGACACGCTCCGCGAGCAGGGGGTGGAGGCCACAGCCAACGCCAACAACGCCCTTGCGCCGCTCTTCCATTACTGGCGGACAGGCGACGAGCGCTTCATCGAGTGCGCCCGGCGCGCGATGGAGTTCGCCTTCGACATCCAGCTGAACCATTTCCGGGGCAACATCGCCCCGTTCTTCCATTCGCGCCGGTTCCTGATGGACCGGATGGAGTGGGTGCACATGCGCTATCAGCGCATCGACGGGGTCATCCGGGCCGCGCACTTCTTCGGCGACCGGCGGGTGCGGACCCGCACCATCGAAGCGATGCGCCGGTATGCTGAAGCCATGGTCTGTCCGGACGGGGCGCCCGGATTTGCCGAAGGCGGCCCGCTCGGGGGCAGGCGCGTGCGCGCCGGAGCCGACTGCACGAACTTCGGCGAGGTGCTGGGCATCTGCTACCGGGAGACCGGCGACCCGTTCTTCCTGAAGACCGCCCGGAGGATGGCGGACTGGACCATCCGCCGGATGCGTTCGTGGGACTGGGAGAAGGATTGCGGCAACTCCTACGGCTGGCATTTCCTGATGCGGGGAATGCTCTCCACCCTCAAGCTGACCGGCTCGAAGCGCTACCGCGACTGGTATCTGGACATGGCCCGGCGCAACGTGGGCTACCCCTTCGAGCAGATCGATTTCCGGTGCTGGATGTGCTGGCTGCTGGTGGAGGCGGAGAAGCTGGGCGGAGAATGGCGCATCCTGGAGGAGGCCCTCGCGCGCACGCGCCGCGTGCTGGGACGGCTGTCGGCGAGCGGCGCGCTCCGGGACGTCTGCGAGCCTCCGTGGAGCAAGTGGCCGTCCGTCTGGGAACGCCTGTACGACCAGAAGACCATCGTCGCCTACGTGCCGGTCCTCGCCGCCCGGCTCGCGGCGTGGCGGCAGGGCCCAGGAGTGCAGGAGTGAAGGCGCAGGGTGCATAATACGGCAGTCGCTCTCACGACGATTCTATCAACGGCGGGGGGGACCGGGGTTGCATGACAGGGCGGTCCCCCGATCTGCGCCGGACTCCGCGAGGTGTGATGCTGATTCTTGACCTTCTTGTCGCGGGCGTGGCCGGGCTGCTGGTCTTCGCCCTTCGCTCTCCTGCCGGCGCTTCGCCGGAGCAGGAAGAGTCCGTTGACGTGGCGGAATGGGGCTTCCCGTTCACGGGAGAGGCGGACGGCGCTCCGCCGGTCTATTCGCCCTCTCTCACCGGCGAGGGGACTCCCGTGGAACTGCCCGCCGCCGGCTGGGCCATGCTGGAGTGGCGGCGGCCGCGCGACGTGTACCGGGTCAGACTCGAAGGAGACCGCCTGCCGCCCCCGGATTCGGTGCGCCTGGAATACTGGCACCACATTTGGCCGGACGGCGGCGGGGGAGGATGGCAGCGGCTGGACGACCCGTTCAACGGACGGTGGGTCGCCGCGCACTGCGACGTGGAGCCCGGGGACGGCTCCCTCACGTTCATCCTGCGGCCGCTCTCCACGGACGAGAACCCCTCGGTGGAGCGCACGGGCTTCGAGTTCCGCCGCACCTACCGCGTGCGGGCCGTCTTCGACCGGCCGGTCTCGCTGAGCGCCCTGAAAGTCTTCACGGACGCGGTGTGGCGGGAAGCGGAGCTGGACCTGGAATGGAAGCCCTCCTCGGAGCCGCGCCCCGGTTGGAGCGGTCCCATCGAAGGCCGCTCGGCGCACATCCTGGATGTGCGGACGCCGGGAAGGGACGGCGCCGATGTCACGCTGCGCGTCCGCTACTCTCACGCGCCCGACCGCCTCAGCGAGGACCGGGGGCATGTGGTGTTCCGCGCCGGCGGCTGCGAGAGCTTTTCGGTGTTCGTGGACGATGTGCTCCGCGAGGGCGGCATCTATGTCCGCGACATCGATGCCTTCGTATCGGACGGCTCGCGCGGACTCAGATACAGGGACTGGAAGCCTTCCCCGGACTGCTGGGAAGGCACCATCATGGACCTGGTGGCGCGGATGCCGGAGCAGTCGCTGGAGCGCGTGATGCGCGCCATCCCGCTGAAGCCTCCGCGGGAGGCCCACCTGGGGGCGCCGCATCTCCGGCAGGAGTTCACCATCCTGGCGAACGGGGACGTGGAGCTGCTCGAGAACAGCCTGCGTTCTCCCGGCCGCGACCGCGACCGGCGCCCCTGGACGGTCCGCAGCCTGCGCTACTCCCTCTCCACGCTGCGCAAGCCGCAGTTCACGGAAGACGGCGGGCGGCAGGCTGTGCGGCATCTGGAGGAGGGTTGGCTCCCCGTCATCCACACGGAGTGGGAGAACGAGGGACTCAGGTTCCACCGGGAGGCGTTCGCCGTCCCCCTGCTCGAGCCCATCGCGCACAACGTGGACGGGCGCCGCGGCGACGAACCGCTCGTCCTGCTCGAGAAGCTCACCGTCTCCAACCCGTCCGCGGAAAGCCGCACGGCCTGGTTCTGGACGGAGTTCTCGCTGAAGCGTCCCCTCACCGTGACGCCGGACGGAGTGCTGCGACTGGATGCTCCGTCGGAGGGAGAGGCTCCGGAGGGCCTGACGCCGGTGCGGGGCCGCATCGACACCGGCGGACGCGGCGAGCTGAGGGTGGTCGAGGACTGCGTCCCGGCGGTCCCGGGCAGTCCGGACCCGCAGCTCGAAGGCTCGGATGCTCCGCGGCAGGCGCTGCTCTATACCGTGGAGCTCGGTCCCGGGGAGTCGCACTCCATCCGCCACGCCATCACCTACATCGAACTGCTCGACGCCGCGGAGATGGACGCGCTTCTTAGTCAGGACTACGACGCGCGGCATGCGGAGGTGGTGTCCTTCTGGAAGGAGCGCACGTCGCGGGGGATGCAGCTGGAGGTCCCGGACGCCATCCTGAACGACCTGTACCGGGCCAACCTGTGGCACGTGCTCATCACGACGGACCGCGACCCGGACACCGGACTGTATCAGCACGGAGCCGCCACCGTCCGCTATGCGAACTTCGCCAACGAGACCTGCATGGTGGCGCAGTCTCTGGAGATGCGGGGCGAGCACGAGGAAGCGGCCCGCCTGCTGGAGCCGTTCATCGTGTGCCAGGGGAAGAAGCCGCTGCCGGGGAACTTCCGGTCGCAGGAGGGGCTGCTTTACGCCGCCCACCCCGACCCGGAGAACGACCCGTATACCGCGCAGGGCTACAACATGCACCACGGCTGGGTGCTGTGGAAGCTGGCGGAGCACTATTTCTACACGCTGGACCGCGACTATCTGGAGCGTGTCGCTCCGGTGCTGGTCGCGGCCTGCGACTGGGTGACGCGGGAGCGGCAGGCCACGATGGCGCCCGAACCGGACGGCTCGCGTCCGGTGGAGTGGGGACTGGCGCCGCCCGGCGACCTGGAGGATGTTGAGGAGTACCTGTTCTGGTACGCCACGAACGCCTACTACCACGCCGGGATGGCCGCCGCGGGCAGAGCACTGAAGGAGCTCGGACATCCCGAGGCGGACCGCATCCTGCGGGAGGCCGAGGAGTATCGCAGAGACATCCTGGACAGCGTTCGCGAGTCCATCGCGGGGGCTCCGGTCGTCCGGCTCAAGGACGGCACCTGGATTCCCTACGTGCCGCCCCGGACGCGCGTGCTGACGCACCGGAAGGAGGGGTGGATCCGCGAGGGGCTTTATCCGTCGCTGCACCTTCTGGATGGAGAGGTCGTGGAGCCCGCCCACCGCGTGGTGGAGTGGATGATGCAGGACCTCGAGGACAATATCTTCCTGAGCAGGGAGAGCGGCTACAACGTCCAGGATGAGCGAGCCGGGTTCTTCGACTTCGGCGGGGTGAACCTGCAGCCGTGCCTGTGTCCGAACGCCATGGCGCATCTGCGGCGCGACGAGGTGCCCCACTTCATCCGCGTGTTCTACAACACGCTGTGGGCCAGCCTGTATCCGGACACCGTCTGCTTTGCCGAATGGGTGCCGCACTTCGGGCGGGGCGGCGGACCGCTCTACAAGACGCCGGACGAGTGCAAGTTCATCCAGTTCATGCGGAACATGCTGGTGCTGGAGGAGGGCGACGGACTGCTGCTGGGGATGGGAGTCCCGCGCGCCTGGATGCAGGACGGCAGGGAGGTCCGGCTGGAGCGGGGAGGCACGTTCTTCGGGACGGTCAGCCTGCATATCCGCTCGTTCGCCGCATCCGGCCGCATCGAGGCGTCTCTGGACCTGCCCTCGCGCAGTCCGGCCGCATCGGCCGTCCTCAGGCTGCGGCATCCGGAGGGGCTGCCGATGAAGAGAGTCGAGATAAATGGCGCGGAGCACGCCGGGTTCGACCCGAAAAGGGAGCTGATCGTCCTGCCCGCCACGTCCGGCAGGATGGATGTCCGCGGGTTCTTCTGAGAAGAGAGGTCCCGGGCCCGGTCGCGCAGCCGGGCGGGAGCACAACGGACTGCGTCCGGGCCGGGTCATAAATATCGGGAGACGCCACGGCCGCCCCGCGCGGGGGCGGCCGGGCGCGCAGACAGGAGTCCAGGGTATGCTACGCCGCTCTTTTCTGGTTGCCATCGTCGCAGCGTTCCTGAGCGGCGCCGCCTCCGTGAGCGGCGGCCCGCTGTTCGATGACTATCTTAACTATGTGCGGCTCGGGGAGAAGGCCGCTCCTCCGTCCGGGGATGTGATGCTGACGTCCTCCTCGCCGCTCGGCCAGACCTTCGCGGTCGCCCCCGGGACGGGCGAGATTTACCGCATCGGGCTGTACGTGAACGCGTCGGCGGAGACTTGGGAGCCGTCCGAGAAGGTCACGCTGACGCTCTACGACTCCCCGGACAAAACCCGGAAGCTGGGCGAGTTCTCCATAGACGGGACCACCTGCCGCGTGCAGGGCATCCGGAACCGCGAGCAGGACCGGGTCCTGCTGTTCCCTCTCCGGGCTCGGCTGGACGGCCAGAGTTCCCTGTATTTCGAAATGACCGTCTCGGGAGGGGACGGGAAGGTGCGCTTCCATACCGTGCCCGCCGAGAGCTACCCGGGAGGACGCGTCAGGTCCGGCGGGAGAGAACAGCCCTTCAGCCTGGCGTTCGAGACGCACGTGAAGCCTGTTCCGGACCGGGAGGCGAACCTCCGGGCGTTCTTCGAGCGGTTCGACCTCGACCTGCCCCAGCTCGCCGAAGTGAAGAAAGCCGTGCAGGCCGCCAAGTGGGAGGAGGCCATCGCGGCGCTCGTCCGCCACTTCCGCAGCCGTTCCGAGCTGTTCGACGCCTCCATCATGGACCCGAAGCCCGACCCCGCCTTCGACCGCACCGCCGCGGACCGCTTCCTGTCGCAGAAGCTCTGGTGCGGGGAGGGGGAGGGACTCAAGGTCGTCCCCTGGCGGCTGCAGAGCTACTGGCATCCGGAGTATGCCGAGTGCGGCAAGAGGTTCGAGCCCTGGATCTACGGCTGGCAGATCGAGCGGACCCTGTGGGGCGCCTATTCCGCCACGGGCGAGGAGAAGTATGCCCGCGCAGGGATGGATTTCCGCATCCAGTGGGTGCTGGACAACTGCCCCAACCCCAAGTTGACCGGCATCGAAGCCTCCCACGAGGTCTGGAACGAACTGGCCGCCACCGGGCGGGCGCCCGGGCATCTGGCATACGTCTTCTCCCGCGTGTTCAAGTACCCCGGCTTCTCCAACGACGAGCAGCTCATCTATTTCATGCACTGGTACGACAACGCGGAGTATCTGCTGGGCACGGACGTGGGCGGCAACTGGCTGGCCCAGGCGGCCACCGGGCTCTATGAGTTCGGCAAGACGTTCCCGGAGTTCCGGCGCAGCGGGGAGTTCGCGTCGTGGGGCGCTGACAGGCTGATAGCGGTGTCGCTGGAAACGGTGCGTCCGGACGGCACGCAGCACGAGGCGGCCATCAAGTATCACGCCATGGTGGCCCGCCGTCTGAAGGCCCTGATGGACGACTACGCCAGCGGGCGGACGAAGCTTGACGAGGACGTCGTGCCGCGTCTCAAGCGCGTGCTTGCCGGGATGTACGAGTGGATGGCGCACACGCTGCAGCCGGACGGCTTCGTGGTGATGTGCGGCGACTCGTGGCACGAGGACTACCGGGAGGAGCTCGCGGACGTGGGCCGCAAGGTGGGCCGGCCCGACTTCGTCTGGATCGCCACGAAGGGCAAGGAGGGCGAACCGCCCGCCGCGGCCTCCGTCAGCTTCCCGGATGGCGGCTATTTCATCATGCGCAGCGACTTCGGGGAGCGAGGCCGGCCCTTCCAGGACGCGCGACAGCTGTATGTCCATAACGGCGGATGGGTGGGCAGCCACGGCCATTGGGACCTGCTCTCCGTGGCGCTCTATGCCTACGGGCGCACTCTCCTGATAGACCCGGGCGGAATGTGGCAGGCTCCCGAGGGGCACCCGGACGCCTACTGGCAGAGCAGGGTGCACAGCATGCTCGTGGCGGACGGGCACGATGTGACCCGCGACCCCGGTCCCACCTGGTGGATGGCGGGAGAAGGCGCCGACTACCTGGACGGGGTCCATTACGGCTATGCCAGGCGGGGCATCCCCGAGGTGCGCCGGCGCATCCTGTTCATGCGCCCGGACTACTTCATCGTGGACGATTCCGCATCCGCCGACCGGGACGTCCAGTGGGACCAGAACTGGAACATCCTGGCTCCGGAGGTCCGGACCGATGCCCCCTCCGGGGTCATCGAGACCGCGTTCGACGACGGTCGGGGCAATCTCATCATCCGCAGGCTGGATGGCGAGGCGGCCTCCATCGAGCAGAGACGCGGCTACGTGCCGCTTTCGGAGGATGAGCTGACCGACACCACCATCGCCTCCTTCCGGCGCGTCGGGCCGAAGGCGCGTTTCACGACCCTTCTCTATCCCTACAGCGGGGAGCGTCCCGTTCTGGACGCGCAGGCGGTCCCGGCCGACGCAGGGGTGTCGCCGGAGGTGCGGGCGGTCCGCGTGGTTCGCGGAGACAGTGTGGACTTCGCGGTGTTCGGCGGCATCGCTCTCGGCGAGGCCCGGTTCCGCTCCGGGCAGCACGTGCTGGACGGCGATATGATGGCCGTCCGGACGCGCGACGGGCGCCAGCTGCTGAGCTATTCCACCTTCCGCGCCCGCCGGGCCGTGTTCAACGGCAGGGAGCTGATGCGCTGCTCCAGCCCGCAGCTCATCCTGGACGTCGCCTTCCGTGAGGACGGGACGGTGTCCATCACCGCGCGCGAGAAGGACCCTTCGCTCGTGGTCTGGGTGGGCGACGCGAGGCGCATTCTGGTGAACGGCTCACCCGCGGCCGCCCGGCCGTCCGGAGGCTATCTGCGCGTGTTCCCGGACGAGGTGGAGGCGGTGCTCGTTGACGACTCCTCTCCCGGGTTCGAGCGCCTGACCGAGGGGACGAAGTGGACGCCCGTCGTGCACCCCATCGGCTTCGGCTACACCTACACCTATCACGTCATCAGGCCGGAGTGGCGCCCCGCGGGACGCTATACTGCTTTCGTCCCCGCGCCGGGCGACTACCGTCTGCAGGCCTTTGTGCCCGACATCGCCATCGGGCGGCCGTCAGCCGTGGAGTATACCGTGCACGGCGCTCCCGTCCGGCCCGCGACGAAAGGCCTGGCGGTGTCGGATGTCCGTGAGCAGGAGGACGGCGCCGGGAAGGTGCACGTGTTCACGGTGGACCAGTCGCAGGTGCGCAGCAAGTGGCTGGACCTGGGCGTCTGGAGGTTCGCGCAGGGAACCCGGCCCGTGCTGACGGTCCGCAACGTCTCGGATGAGAACGGGCCGTTCCTGGTGTTCGACGCGGTCCGCCTGATACCGGTCCGCTAGCCCCCGCCCGGGCGTCGCGCCTCCCCTGTCCGGTGCGTTGACGGGCTCGGGCACGGGGCTGTATACTGCTCCCGGAACAGGCCGTCCCGCCGCTGCGGGAGCGTGCCGGGCCCTGCCGGGAGGCGGGGCAGCGAGGATGTCATTTCAGGACCTCGCGGGACCGTCCCTTGCGTGTCTCGCGAGGTCTTTGCCGTCCTGATATGAGCATCTCACTCACTGCGTCCAACAACCTCCGCAAGCGGCGGGCAGCCATGCTGTCCATCGGCTCCAACACCCTGCTGGTGGCCGTAAAGCTGTTCGTGGGCATCTCCATCGGGTCGGTGGCGGTCGTCTCGGAGGCCATCCACTCCGCCATGGACCTGGTGGCGGCTCTCATCGCGTACGCCGCCGTGTGCGCCTCCGGAAGGCCGGCCGACGCCGGGCACCCCTTCGGGCACGGGAAGGCCGAGAACATCTCCGGAGCCATCGAGGCCCTGCTCATCTTCGCGGCAGCTGCCTGGATCATCCGCGAGGCCGCGCTCAAGCTGGCGCACGCGGAGACCCTGAAGATGGCCCACTGGGGCGCCGCTGTCATGCTGCTGTCGTGCGTGGTCAACATCGCCGTCAGCTCCCACCTGTTCCGCGTCGCGCGGGAGACGGACTCCATCGCGCTGGAGGCGGATGCCTGGCATCTGCGGACGGATGTGTATACGTCGGCGGGGGTGATGCTCGCTCTGGGAGCCATATGGCTCGGGGAGTCCCTGGCGCCGGGCAGGCATTTCCACTGGTTCGACCCGGTGGCCGCCATCGCGGTCGCCCTGCTCATCCTCCGGGCGGCCTGGCGCCTCACCGTGGATTCCGTGCGCGACCTGATGGACTCCAGCCTTCCTCCGGAGGAGGAGCGCTGGATAAGGGACTACATCTCACGGCTGACGCCCACCATCCGCGGGTTCCACCGGCTGCGCACCCGAAAGGCGGGAGGACGGCGGTTCATCGAGTTCCACCTGCTGGTCGAGTCGGACATGAGCGTGGAGGACGCGCATCGCATCTGCGATGTGATGGGCTGCGACATCGAGGACCGCTTCCCCTCTTCCAGCGTCACCATCCACGTCGAGCCGTGCAACGGGGACTGCAAGCCCTACTGCCGGGAGGGCTGCCTGCTGGACGCCCGGGAGCGCGAGGAGCTCTGGCCCGGCAGAGCGGAGTCTTCAGCCTCGCGGCAGGAATGATGCCCGCGGGTGTGGAAGTCGCCTTCTGAAGATGCCGTCCCGGAGGGACGGCGGCTTTCTCGTACAGGGGAGAGACGCGACATCCATGCCATACAGGGGACCTCTGACATTCACCAAGGATACCATCATCCTGAACAAGATCAGCCGGCGCAAGGACGAGATCATGGGCTACATGGTCTCGAGCCTGACCCCCATCACGGATATCGTCTACCGGGAGACCCCGGCGTTCGAGTCCATCGACACCGCCCTTGCGGCCACGGACTACCGGCCCATCAGCGTGGGCGACTGGTGGGGCGGCGGCGGGATGAACGCCTGGTTCCGGCTGCGCATCGAAGTGCCCGAGTCCTTCGCGGGACGGGAGGTGGCCGCGTATCTCGACTTCGGCGGAGAGGCGTGCGCCTTTCTGGATGGCAGGCCGTTCCAGGGCGTGGATGGCAACCACCAGGAGCTGCTCCTTCTCAGGAACGCGAAGGGGGGAGAGCGCTTCGAACTGGTGGTGGACGCGAGCTCCATCCTCTGGCACTCCCCGCACGACCCGGCGAAGCGCCGCTTTGCCCGGGCGGAGATCGGCGTGCGCAACCCGGAGGTCCAGCGCTACTGGTTCGACCTGGAGGTGCTTTACCTGCTGGCGCTGCAGCTCCCGGACGACAGCCCGCGAAGGGCGAAGATCATCTACCTCCTGAACAGAAGCGTGGACGCCTTCGACTACCAGAACACGGATGACGCATCCCTTCGGGCGTCGGCCATCAGGGCGCGGAAGGTGCTTCAGCCTCTTCTGGAGTGTCCGGCGTCCGCCAGCGCCACGACGGTGGCCGTGCACGGGCACTCGCACATCGACGTGGCGTGGCTGTGGCCGTACCGTGAGACGAAGCGCAAGTGCGCCCGCACCTTCTCCACCGTGATGCGCCTGATGGAGCAGTATCCGGAGTATATCTTCAGCCAGAGCCAGGCTCAGCTGTACAAGTTCACGAAGGTGCAGTATCCGGCGCTCTATGAGGAGATCAAGCGGCGCGTGAAGGAGGGGAGGTGGGACGTAACCGGCAGCATGTGGGTGGAGGCCGACTGCAACCTCAGCTCCGGCGAGTCGCTCATCCGGCAGGTGCTGTTCGGGAAGAACTTCTACCTGGACGAGTTCGGCATCGAGACGGACGTTCTCTGGCTTCCGGACGTGTTCGGATACTCCGCCGCCCTCCCGCAGATCCTTCAGAAGGCGCGGGTGCCGTATTTCTCCACCATCAAGATAAACTGGAGCCAGTTCAACACCTTCCCGTACAACACCTTCCGCTGGAAGGGAATAGACGGGTCCACGGTGCTGGCTCATTTTCCGCCCACCACGGACTACAACGCCTATCCTGAGCCCGGAAAGCTTCTGCAGCAGGTCAGGGAGTTCAAGGAGAAGGACCGCAGCGACGAGTCGCTGCTGAGCTACGGCTGGGGCGACGGCGGAGGCGGCCCCGACCGGCGGCACCTGGAGTTCCTGCAGCGCTCCAGAGACCTCGAGGGGCTTCCCCGGTGCGTCCAGAAGAAGGTCACGGACTTCTTCCATTCCATCGACGACCCGGACATCGACTATCCCGAGTGGGTGGGGGAGCTGTATCTGGAGCTCCATCGCGGGACCTACACCACTCAGGCGCGCAACAAGCGCTACAACCGGAAGGCGGAGTTCCTTTACCGGGACGCCGAACTGCTGTCCTGCCTCGCGATGCCCCTGGGGCTGCCCTATCCGGCGGAGCGGCTCCGGGAGAAGTGGGAGGACATCCTGTGCAACCAGTTCCACGATGTCATCCCCGGGAGCTCCATCCGGCTGGTCTATGAGGACACCGACAGGATGTATCCGGAGATCTTCCGCGTGGGCGAGGACGCTGTCACGCGGGCTCTGGAGCGCATCGCCGGGAATGTGGACACGCGCGGCGAGGGCTCGGCGGTGCTGGTGTTCAACACTCTGCCCTGGGAGCGCTCGGCGGTCGTCAGCCTGCCCGTCCCCGACGACGGCCCCTGCACGGTGACCGGCCCGGGAGGGGACGAGCTGCCGGTGCAGCGGTCGGGCGACAGCCTGCTGTTCACGGCCAGCGCCCCCTCGGCCGGCTACTGCGTCTACCGGCTGGTCAGGCGGCAGCCGGTGCGCTTCCGGAACCCTCTCAAGGTCAGCCGGACGTCGCTCGAGAACGCCTGGTTCCGCGTGCGCCTGGACTCCCGCGGGACCATCTCCAGCCTGGTGCACAAGCAGACCGGCAGGGAGCTGGTGAAGCCCGGCGAGAGGGCGAACCTGCTGCGCCTGTACGAGGACAAGCCCGTCGACTGGCCGGCGTGGGACATCGACTTCTTCTACGAGGACAAGTGGGAGGATGTGACGCAGGTGGATTCCCTGGAGGTCGTGGAGGAGGGCCCGGTGCGCGCCGTGGTCGAGGTGCGCCGCTCGTTCAGCCGGTCGCGTCTGGTGCAGCGCATCGTGATGTACGCGGACAGTCCCCGCCTGGACTTCGAGACGTGGGTGGACTGGCACGAGAAGGACCGCGTCCTGAAGGCGCTGTTCCCTGTGGACGTCAACGCGAGCGAGGCGCGCTACGAGATACAGTTCGGCAACGTCACGCGTCCCACCCACACGAACACCAGCTGGGACTTCGCGCGGTTCGAGGTGTGCGCTCACCGCTGGGCCGACATCTCCGAGGAAGGCTTCGGGATGAGCCTGATGAACGACTGCAAGTACGGGCATCACACGAAGGGGAGCGAGATGCGCCTCACCCTCCTGCGCGCCCCGAAAGACCCCGACCCGGAGGCGGACATGGGAGAGCACGTCTTCACGTACTCCATCCTTCCGCACGCCGGGGACTACGTGGAAGCGGGGACCGTGCGGGAGGCGTACGGGCTCAACGTCCCGATGCGCGTCCTGTCCGTGGAGCCGGCGGAAGGTCCTCTGCCGCCGGTGAAGTCGTTCCTGCGCGTGGACAGCGCGAACGTCATCCTGGAGACGGTGAAGAAGGCCGAGCGGGAGGACACGGTCATCCTGCGCTGCTACGAGTGCCACAACCGCCGCGGGACGGTGACGGTGTCCGTGGACCTTCCGTTCAGCCGCGTGTTCGAATGCGACCTGATGGAGGACGAACTGGAGGAGGTCCCCTGCAGCGGCGGCTCGTTCACGTTCCAGATCCGTCCGTTCGAGATCAAGACGTTCAAGCTGGTGCCGTGAGCCCGGGCGGCGCGGCCGTCCGTGGGGCGCCTGTCAGTGCGAAAGAAGGGCCCGCCCCCGTCAGGGGGCGGGCCCTTGAATCTGGCCCTGTCGCGGGGCGGCTTTCCGCCGCCGTCACGCCTGCCTTTGCGCCCGGCGCCGCAGTCCCGCGACCGCGGCGAGGCCCAGCGCGGCCAGCGTCGCCGAGAGCGGCTCGGGGATCGGCACCATCACCAGGACATCCTGAGCGTGCGCATAGCCGTCAGGATACATCAGGTTGATGACGCGCACCGCTCCGTTGTCCGTCCAGCCCGCCGCAACGGCCATGTTGTACCAGAGGGTCGCGTTGCCCGGCTGCAGAGCCACCAGGCCTTCACTGTGCCAGATGGCGTTCTGCAGAGCGTTGGCGGCGGCGTCGGAGCCGTCATATCCCGGCAGCATCCCGAGGCGGAACTGAGTGTAGAGCCACGCGCTCTTGTGGTCCAGCGGCTTTGAGCCGGCCAGCACGATCTGCTCGGAGATGTTGCCCACCTTGTACAGCCACTGCGTCGGGTTGCTGATGGGCGAAAGCGACAGCAGCTCTGCAATCTGCACGCAGAAGGTGGAATAGACAGGCTGCGCGTTCTTGTAGACGATGAACTCCCCGCCGGAGCCCGTGCCGGGGCCGCGCACAAAGCTGATGATGTCCCCGACGTTGATGGGGTCGTCGGCCAGTGCGGGACTGCCGAGCGCCAGAGCGAGCGCAAAGAATACGGCGACGAGACGTTTCATGGTGACCTCCTCCCTCGACCGTGGACAGTCCGTCTGTTCTGCGCTCCGCGCCCGGCCCGGCAGGGCCCTCCGCCGCCATCGAGGCCGGCGGCGGGCGGTCGGCGCAGGTTTCTATCCTTCTGGCAAGTATGCGACGGATTGAGACGGGGAGCAATCGGTATTTTTACCAGTTCTTCCTCCTTTCCGGTCCGCCGGCGCCGGAAGCCGGTCACCGGCAGGAATTCCGCCTCCCGTCTGGGGAACACCGCTCTTGCCGGACGACCGGCCGTGTTGGAGACCTTGCCGATGCCGAAAGAGACCATGACTCCCCGCGAGCGGTGGCTCGCTGTTCTGACCCGGCGCAAGCCGGACCGCGTCCCGATGGACTACTGGGCCACGGGCGAGGCCACCGAGAAGCTGTGCAGGCATCTGGGATGCGGCTATGAGGAGATGCTTGAGCGGCTGCACATCGACCGCCCGGTCGCCGTCGGGCCACGATACGCCGGCCCGCCGCCGGAAGAGGGGAAGGACATCTGGGGGCTGCAGCGCCGGATGGTGGACTACGGCTCCGGCGCCTACAGCGAAGTGGTGGGGGATCCGCCCCTCGCGCGGTTCTCGTCTCCGGAGGAGATCGAGAAGAGCTACCGGTGGCCCTCCGCGGATGACTGGGACTTCTCGGTCCTTCCCGGGCAGGTCAAAGGGAAGGAGCACCTTCCGGTCCAGGGCGGAGGCTCCGAGCCGTTCCTGTTGTACAAGCTGCTTCGCGGGGAGGAGCAGGCGTTCATTGACCTGGTGGAGAACCCCGAGATCGTCCACTACTGTCTGGACAGGCTCTTTGAACTGGCGTATCAGACCACGCTGCGCATCTTCGAGACCATCCCGGGCGTGGTGATGATCACCTACGTGGCCGAGGACCTGGGAGGGCAGGAGGGGCTGATGTACTCTCCGGCGCAGATCCGGGAGTTCCTGCTGCCGCGGATGAAGCGGATGATGGACCTCACCCGGCAGCACGGCTCTTTCGTGTTCCACCACTCCGACGGCGCCATCCGGGACATCCTTCCGGACCTCATCGATGCGGGCATCCAGATCCTGAATCCCGTGCAGTGGCGGTGCCGGGGGATGGACCGGGAGGGGCTCAAGCGCGACTTCGGCGACCGGCTCATCTTCCACGGCGCGGTGGACAACCAGCAGACGCTGCCGTTCGGGACGGTGGAGGATGTGCGGCAGGAGGTGCTGGACAACCTGCGCATCCTGGGCGAGGGCGGGGGATACATCCTCGCGCCTTGCCACAACATCCAGGCTGTGGGCCCGGCGGAGAACGTTGTGGCGATGTACGAGACGGGCTACGAATACGGCTGGCAATGAGCGCTTGCTTTCCGGGACTCGCCCTGCGAAGCATTGTTCTGGCGGCTGTCGCTTCCCTGATGACGGTTGGAGGGTCTGTGGCTGAGGAGATATCCGCGTCTTTTGAGTATCTGAGCGACCTGCGGCATCTTGTTCTCTTCGAGAGGACAGGGTGGGGCGTCACGGGTTGGGACGCCGCCGCGCACGCCCCGGACCGGGAGCCCGACCCGCTGCGCATCGGCGACCGGGTCTACCGGAAGGGCATCGGGCACCACGCGCCGGGCGAGCTGGTCATCGACCTGGGCGGCGCCTGCGAGGAGTTCCTCTGCGAGGTGGGCCTCCAGCACCAGGGCGGCTCCTCGCAGGGAAGCGTCGTGTTCTCCGTGTTCGTGGACGGGGAGAAGCGCTTCGAGAGCGGCGTGATGCGCGAGAGCGACCCTCCGCTGCCGGTGCGCGTGAATGTGCGGGGGGCGCAGGAGCTCCGCCTCGCAGTGGCCGATGCGGGTGACGGCATCATCTGCGATATGGCGGACTGGGCGGAGGCGCGGCTTTTGCGCTCCGGGGTCCCGGTCCCGGCCGCCGCAGTGGAGTTCGATGTGGCGCGGTTCGGGGAGAGGGTCACCTGCGACCCGCGGCGCACGGAAGGCGCCAGGGCTGGCCGCACGGCCGAGTATGCGGCGGAGGATGTCTTTCTGGAGCGGCCCATCCTGGAGAATGCGGCCCCCTGCTGGCAGGACGGAAGCGCCTGCGCCGGCATCGTCTGGCTGGAACGCCGTCTCCTGCGGAGACTGGAGTTCGAGTTTCCGCCGGAGTCCGAGCTTCCGGATGCCGGTACGGTCCGCGTCGAGGCGTGGGCCGGCCCCACGCTCTGGCAGGGAGGATGGAAGCCGTTGTCGGGCGCGGTGCAGCTCCGCGGACGCACGCTCATATTCGATATCGATCACGAGCGCGATGCCTGGATGCGCGACGGGACGCGGAAGGTGCGCTGGGTCCTGCCGTCGCCGGACGGCGGGGGAGTCCCGTTCGCGGGGACGCGCGCCTTCAGCCGTCTGCGTCCGAGAGAGGCTTCCGTCACCCTCAGCGCCTCCCGGTCGGATGCGGCGCTGCAGGTCGCTCTCCACAACGCGGAGGCCCTGATGGAGGACTCGTCCGTCACGGCCTTCGCCTGGGACGGGTCCCCGCGGACCGTCCGGCTCCGCTTCCTGGCGGCGGACTACTGGAGGTCCGAACGGCCCGTCCTGCGCATCCGGGGCCCGCAGATTCCCGGCGTCAGCATCGGCATCGACGACGTGCTCCGCGAAGGGGCCGTCTATTCGCCGGATGCGGGCATCCTGGCCGCCGCAGACCCGTCACCGGACATCGCCGGCTACCTCGCGAAGCATCAGGACGGACGCACCATCCTGCAGCGCGTCCGCGAGATGCCGGAGCAGACCTTCCGGCGGGCGCTCGAGAAGACCCGGAACCCGGTCCAGGACAACGGACCGACGCTGCTTTCGCTGGCCTGCGACCCGCGCAAGTTCATCACCGGACGGGACGGCGCCGTGAAGTTCCGCATCGAGGACGCGCCTCCGCCGGAAGGAGTCTCGGCGCTGCTGTCCTATCCCGCCAAGATGGAGGTGACCTGCGGCGACGGCGCGGTGGAGATGCGCCGTTCCCTCGCCGGAGGTTGGCTGCCCGCTCCGGAGCTGCGTGGGCAGGACTCCGCCGGAGTGAGCTACGCCGTCCGCACGTTCGTGGCTCCGGCGGGCGGGCCGGTGACGGGCAGCCCGTGGCTGTTCGAAAAGTCGGTGTGCGTGACCGCTATCGAGACGGCCCCGGGCGGGTCTCCCGCTGTCGTCCGGTTAAGGTTTGCATCGGATTCGGCCCTGAAGCTGGATATCGACACGCCGCCGGGAGGGTGCGGGCGTGCGATGGTGAAGGCCGGAGACCGGATCGCCGCAGTGGTGTCGCCGGAGACCGGGTTCCGGCTGGAGGCGGGGGACGGGGACTGCGAGGCGGTCCTGCGCGGGGAGCCCGGCAAGTCCTGCGCAGCAGCGGTCTTCATCCCGAGAGGGCCCTTCGAACTGGAAGAGCTTGAGAGCCTGTCGAGTGCAGACCTGTATAAGTGTTTTGCTGAATACTGGACATCTGTCCTTGGGCAGGCTGCGGATATCCGCATCCCGGATCCTGTCCTGCAGAATGTCATCCTCGCCTCTCAGGTCCACTGCCTCATCGCCGCCCGCAGCGAAGAGGAGAGCCGCCGCGTGGCCCCATGGATCGCCTCCACGGCCTACGGCCCGCTCGAAAGCGAGGCGAACTCCATCATCCGGGGGATGGGGATGCTGGGGCACGGGGAGTTCGCAGCGCGTTCGCTGGACTACTTCATCGAGCGCTACAGCCCGGAGGGCTTCCTGACCACCGGATACACGCTCATGGGGACAGGTTGGCATCTCTGGACGCTGGGGCGCCATTACAGATTGACGCGCGACAGGGAGTGGCTGGCCGCGCGCGCCGGGGATGTGGTCCGCGTCTGCGACTGGGTCATCGCACAGCTGAACAAGACGGAGACCCCCGAGGGTTGGCCGCGCGCCCGGGAGCACGGCCTGATGCCTCCCGGCGTCATGGCGGACTGGGGCAACTACGCTTACTACTTCTATCTCAACGGCTACTACTGCGCGGGACTGCAGACGGCGGGCGAAGCTCTGGCGGATATCGGGCATCCCGCGGCTTCCCGCATCGTGGAGGCTGCGGGACGCATGCGGGAGGACATCGTGACTGCACTGGAACGGGTGCGTTCGGAGGCGCCGGTAGAGCCCCTGCGCGACGGGCGCTGGGTCCGGCCTCTGCCGTCCTCGGTGCACACGCCCGGGCGGATGGGGGACTTCTTCCCGGGAGAGGACGGCGACCGGAGCTGGGCCTACGATGTGGAGCTGGGAGCGCATCATCTGGCCGCGCAGGGTGTCATCGGCCCCTCCTCCGAAGAGGCCGACGCCGCGCTGGACCTGATGGAGGACATCCACTTCCTGCAGAGCGGATGGTTCGATTATCCGGCCTGTCGCAACGAGAGCGAATGGTTCGACCTGGGCGGCTTCGCCAAGGTCCAGCCCTATTACGGGCGCTACCCGGAGATCTACGCGATGCGCCGGGACCGAAAGGCCTTCCTGCGCTCGTTCTTCAATATGCTGGCGTCGCTGCTCAACACGGAGAACCTCTCGCTCTGGGAGCACTTCCGGAATGTGGGGGCGTGGAACAAGACGCACGAGACCGGCTACTTCCTGCAGCAGGCCCGGATGATGCTGGTGAACGAGTATGGCGGCGAGCTCTGGCTCGCTCCGCTCGTCCCGTCGGAATGGTTCCGGGACGGCTGCCGCATCAGTCTGGCCAGGGCGCCCACCGCCTTCGGCCCCGCCGCCTTCAGCATCGAGTCGCACCTCTCGGCGGGATTTGTTGAGGCGGAGGTCGCGCCTCCGTCGCGCAGCAGTCCGGATGCCATCGTGCTCTGCATCCACCACCCGGACCAGGCTCCGGTCCGGCGGGTCCTGGTGGACGGAGAGGAGTGGCGGGATTTCGACTCCGCGCAGGGGACCGTGAGGCTTCCCGGATCCCCCGGTCCGGCGCGCCGGGTGCGCGTGGTCTTCGAGGACTGAGGCAGAAAGGAGCGGCCCGTTTACCGATGCCCCTGATCTCGAGCCCCGAATGGGAGATGTCCCGGAAGCGGTTCGCCGCCTGGTGGGAGCAGCAGGCGCTCGACCGGGTCCTGCTTCAGGTCCTTGCTCCCGCCGAAGACCCTCCGCACGAGCCGGCCCCCGAGCCGGCCTCGCTCGAGCAGCGCTGGCTGGACGCGGACTGGCGCATCCGGCGCTTCGAATGGGGGATGGCGCGGACATACTACGGAGGGGACGCATTCCCGTACCTGGACACGCACATCGGACCGGGGACCATGTCGCTTTATCTCGGAGCGCGTCCGGAGCTGGGAGAGACGACGGTCTGGTACCATCCCTGCATCTCCGACCTGCGCACGGCCGAAGTGCCCGAGCCCGATCCGGAGAACCGCTTCTGGCAGTTCAGCCGGGAGTTCGCCCGCAAGGCCGTCGAGCGTCTCCGCGGGAGGGCGCTGGTCAGCTTCCCGGACCTCATCGAGGGACTGGACACCCTGTCCAGCCTGGCGGGCAACGATGAGCTTCTGCTCGCCCTGGTGGACTGCCCGGACGACGTCCATCGCTTTCAGGATGCTCTGACCGACATCTATTTCGATTTCCACGACCCGCTCTACAATATCATCCGGGACGAGCACGGGGGCTGCTGCTTCTCGGCGTTCCAGACCTACGCGCCCGGCCCGATGGCCAAATTGCAGTGCGACTTCAGCGCCATGATCTCCCCGGTGATGTTCGCGGAGTTCGTCGTGCCGTATCTGGAGGAGCAGTGCGCGCGGCTGGACTACGCCGTCTACCATCTGGACGGGCCGTGCTGTCTGCAGCATCTGGACCTGCTGCTCGACATTCCCACGCTGCAGGCCATCCAGTGGACGCCCGGAGCGGGCCAGCCCTCCGCGTGCTGGGCGGGATACATCCCGATGTACCGCCGCATCCGCCAGACGGGCAAGTCGGTCATGGTCCGCGGAGGGACGCCCGAGGAGGCGAGGGCGCTGGTGGAGGAGCTGGGCCCGGAGGGTCTGGACATCGCGCTCTGGGTCGACAGCCCGGAGACGGCGGACGCTCTGGTGCGGGACGCGAAGCGCTGGAAGCGGAGGGGCTGAATGGAGCACGTCGTCGGGACGCTCAGCGAAGCACTGCTGGAGCCGGTGCGCCGGCTCCACAACGAGACCTGCGTCCACGATCCGCTGGATGCGGCCACTTTCCGCCACAAGACGCTGGAGGATGTGGACTTCGACCCGGAGCTGGCTCCCGTGGTGCTGGAGGACGGGCGGCCGGTGGCGTGGATGATGGCCGTCTGCCGCCGGGAGGACGGCCGGGTGCGGGCGGGCATCAAGATGTTCGGAGTGGCGGGCGACCGGCGGGGCAGGGGGCTTGCGGACCTGCTGCTGCGGAAGGTGGAGGAGGGATGCGCCGCGCGGGGAGCCCGGTCGCTGGAGGTGGGGTTCACCCGCCCGAACTATCTGACGGCGGGCATCGATCCTCGCTACACGCCCGCCGTGGCGTTCCTGCTGCGGCGGGGCTTCCAGCGCACGGGCGAGACCTTCAATATGGACGTGGACCTCTCGGCGTCGGACTGGGAGGCGCCGGAGCTGGAGCAGAAGCTGGGCGCGCGGGGCATCGTGTGCCGCAGGCTGGAGCGGGAGGACCGCGCGGCGCTGGAGGCGTGCTTCGACCGCGAGGGCACATCGCCCGGCTGGCGCTATCAGGTCCTGCGGGCCGCCTCGCTGGACCCTCCGCGCGTGTTCATCGCGGTGCGCGACGCGGAGGTGGTGGCGTTCGCCGCCTTCGACGGAGTCCGGCCCGGGTGGTTCGGGCCGATGGCCACCGCCGCCTCGCTGCGGGGAGGCGGCATCGGGACGCTGGTCTACCTGCGGTGCCTGCAGGACATGAAGAGACTGGGCTACCGGGTGGCGGTCATCAACGCGGTCGGCCCGCTTGCCTTCTATTCGCGCGTGTCCGGGGCGGTGGTCAGCCGGGTGTTCTGGCGGATGTCGAAGGAGCTCGCGCCGTAGGCTCTCATCTGGCCGAGGCGTTGATGCGCGGTTCCGGCAGGTTCATCTCTTGGGCCGCGGCACGCGCCGCGGAGAGTGTCCCCGGGACGGGCCGGACGCGCTCTGCCAGGATGGAGTGTCCGAGTCCCCGCTTCTGAAGGGTCCCCTCCACGATGAGCAGGGGCTCCGAGAACGCCAGATGACCGCTCGCGCGGAACACCTCCTCGAAGCAGGTGACATCCACGAGGCCGAACTCGTCTTCCAGGCAGAAGAACAGCACGGGCCTGCCGCTGCGCGTGGGGGGCGTGTGGGGACAGATGGTCAGCCCTCCCACCCGGACCTTCTGCCCGCCGGGGATCCAGAGCATGTCGTTCGTCGTCAGCAGCCGCATCGCGTCGAACTTCGGGCGGAGCAAGGACACCAGGTGGCAGTTCGCGGTGATGCCGGTAGCGCCGTATTCCAGGCTCAACAGCTGCGTCTCGCTGAAGTCCGGGAGGGGGGGCGGTGCGGGCCGGACATCGAAAAGAGCGCCCTGGGCGCCGTCCTGCTCCCGCCGGCCCTCGCGGGCGGCCATCTCCGCCTGCCACAGCAGGGCCCGGCGGTTGGGGTGCAGGGAGTCGAAGGCACCCGCCATGATCAGCGATTCGAGTTCCCGGACGGAGGGGCGGCAGCGGCGGCAGAAGTCGCGGATGCACCGGAACGGGGCCTGAGGATGTATAGAGTGTATCAGCTTTTCGGATAATCCTTTGACCAGATGGAACCCCAGACGGATGGAATCGTCCGTCGAAGTGGTGCGGGCCTCGCTCCGGTCGATGTCCACCGGCAGGATGCGGACCCCCCGGATGCGCGCCTGCGTCGCCAGCGTGTTGGGAGGATAGAACCCCATCGGCTGGTTGTTCAGAAGGCCGGCGAAGTAGTGGGCCGGGTGATGGGTCAGGAGATAGGAGCTCCGGTAGGCGATCTCCCCGAACGCGCGCGCATGCCCCTCCGCGAATCCGTAGCCCGCGAATCCGGCGATGCAGCGGAACACCTGCTCCGCCTGCTCTTCGGACAGGCCGTTTGCCAGCGCCTTCTCCATGAATCCCTCCCGGAGCTTTTCCATAGCCTGCCGCGAACGCGCGTGGGTGATCATCTTGCGCAGGATGTCGGCTTCCCCCGGCGTGAACTTCGCCGCCGCACAGGCCACCTCGATGACCTGCTCCTGGAAGATGATGATGCCGTAGGTGTGCTCGAGGGCCCGCTCCAGAGAGGGGTGGATGTATGTGACCGGCTCCAGACCCAGACGGCGCCGGATGTAGTTCTCCGTCATTCCTCCCATCCCCGGCCCGGGCCGGATGAGGGCGATGCTGTCGATGATATCCTTCTTGCTGCGGGTGCGCACGCGTGTGTGGAGGGCGCGCTGGGCCGGACTCTGCAGTTCGAAGGCTCCGATGGCCTCTCCGCAGCGCACGGTGCGGAAGGTCTGTTCGTCGTCGTCCGGGATGGACTCGTACGGGCATGCGTCGCGCGCCTGGTCGACCGCTCCCAGGATGGGCAGCGACAGCAGGTCCGTCTTCAGACCGATGGCTTCGATGTCGTCCTTGTCGAAGTGGGCGATCCGGACCACACCTTTGGCGGTGGGTTGCAGTGGTGTATAAGTCAGTAAAGGAATGTCAGTAATCACTATACCTGCAAGATGCGTTGAAATTATCCGCGGCAGGCCGGCCACCCGCGCGCACATCCCGATGAGGCGAGCGTAGCGTCTGGCGGGCAGAGAGCGGGACGCCACCTGCGGCTGGCGCTCCATCGCCGTGGGGATCTCATCGGCGTCGGCTCCGCGCAGCCGCTTCGCAAGCGACCCCACCTCGTCCTCCGGCAGGCCCATCGCCTTCCCCAACTCCCGGAGGGCGGAGCGCGCCCGGAATGTCTGGAACGTGCAGACGCCCCCGACATGGTCGCTTCCGTAGCGCTCCTGCACCCACCGCAGCAGTTCGTCGCGCTGCTCGCGCGGGAAGTCCACGTCGATGTCCGGCATCTGAGACCGCTCCACGGACATGAAGCGCTCGAAGGGAAGGTCCGCGGCGATGGGGTCGATGTCCGAGATGCCCAGACAATGCCCCACCGCGGAATCCACCACCGAGCCCCTCCCGGAGGTCCGGATGCCGCGCGACCGGGCCTCCCGCACGATGTCCCACACGGTCAGGAAGTAAG
>FWWL01000813.1_pt1 | contig 82184 bp, 78 predicted proteins | sample 2228331 | NCBI WGS metagenome assembly FWWL01 (sample SAMEA103939775, study PRJEB20133) | metagenome | reverse complement strand
TGACGCCGACTGGTCCGGTCCTGGAGTCAGCAATACTAATAATGGAAATATATACCGAACTGCAGGCAACGTCGGTATTGGAACAAGCAGTCCACAAACACGATTACAGGTTGTAACTAATGTTGATGCCTCGTCTAATGTGATTAACTTAACTAATCTTTCTACCAATGCCAATGCTTCTACTTTTTTGCAGTTTGGTAACAATAGTAGTCAAGATATATTCGTATTAGGAATTAGAGGAGCGAATCACAGTACTGAACCTAATAATGCTTTTGTCTGGAATAGGGCTGATGCCGCTATTCGTTTTGGTACTAATAATACACAGAGAATGGTAATTTGGCATGATGGAAAGATAAGTGTAAATACAGATCATGCAATTCAGAACAGATTTACCATAAACACATCTGTCACCGATTTAGCAGGATTACAAGTAAATGCTTACAACGGAGGCACAACAGATAACATAAAGATAGCTGGATATTTTAGTACGAATACAGGTCAATTTTTTTGGGATGAATTTCATACTCGTGCTGGTAGTATGCACCTCTTGTTTCCGGAAAACGCTAACTCAGATGGAGCAAATTGGCTATTATTATCTAAAATATCTTGCATGTTGGGTGAACAGGTGCAACCAGGTAATTTAACATACATAGGTGGTGAACCTGATCCTTTAAGCGGTCAAGCAGGCACAACTCAAGCGAGAACAGTTAACACTTTTCTCGGAAGAATTGAGCATTCTAGATTTAGCCAAACTTTCCAACCGGCAAATATTTCTAATTGTAATAGGTTTTTCATTAATTGTTTTTCTGCTGGTGGTAACGAAAATGCTGCTAATCCTTCTCATCGTGATGGTTACTTCTATGTCACAGCAGACGGTAGAATGTTTTTAAGCAGAGATTTAATAATAGAAGGTACATCACTTCGACCCGGTGGCGGAACTTGGGTGAACCCTTCTGATGCTAGAATCAAAACTAATATCCAACCTCTATTTAATTCTTTAAAGAAAATTATAAAACTTCAACCTGCCCAATTTGATTGGATTAACCCTGAAGAGCATAAAAATGAAGTAGGAGTTGGTTTTATTGCTCAAGATCTAGAGAAAGTATTTCCAGAATGTGTTCAAGAAATAGATGCTCAAGGTACTAAAGACGGTGAACTTACTGGAGGTAAAACTAAAACAGTTGGTCTGACGAATTCATTCTTTGCTCATTTAGTTCAAGCTATCAAAGAACAACAGCAGATGATTGAGCAGCAAAAAGCCATGATTGAAGACTTACAAAAACAAATCAACGAGCTTAAGAAAAATAAATAAATAAATATCCAACCTTTTGTAAACTAGATTAAAAAACAGATATTCTTTCCTTTAAAGATTCTACAAAGTACTAGAGTGAGCAATTCTCCTTTTCCTAAAAGGGGTGTCGACCGTAAGTTGATAGAGTATTCTTTTTTTCTTGTTGAATGATAACAAACGAATTGTCTTTTCTTCATAATCTACGAACCAACCCTACTCTGACGAACAGACTCCTCTTTATATGAGAGGAAGAAGGTTAAATATCAATTAGTGTCAAAATGATTAGTAAAACTGGTAAAACTAAAATTTAAAGATTAACTGTAGGTGTAGGTGGTGTTTTACAGGTTTTTTCTGCTAAACCTACTAAGTAAATTTTGACAAAAAATTAGGTTTGACTAAGTTTGCTTTTTGTCTTAAAGCTTCTTGGTCACAAGATGCCTAGTTTTATTAAAATCACCAGCAAGCCCACTTTCGATTTAGAAAAAATCAGGCTTCTACATTTTGACGAAGTCAATTGGCTAGTTTATTTTCAAACACGGTTAGTCTTTAGATTTGAAAATGTCTATGGCAACTTGGCCAATCGTAGTCGTGTTTTGAGGCAAGGCAAAGATCAAAGTGTGTATATCGAACAAGTTATCTCGGCGATTATTGATGCGGGTTTTTGTGGACCCTTAGTGTGGAAAACTAAATTGACCAAGCAAGGTGTGGAGCTGTTGAAAAAAACTAGTAATTTTGAGGAGATTGAGCATATTTTTAGTTCTGCTCAACAGTTGCACCTTTTCCCTAGCCCAGCAGGAAACTACTACAATGGCACCAACCAAACCGATTTAGAACCGGATATTGTTTTTACACTCTAACACCCTCACTATGACTAAATTTGACCAATGGTATAGACAAATTGTCAAAAAAATAATGACAGAAGGAGTCTTAGAATTTAACCGACGAACTGGTTATCACACAAAAACTATCACCGGAGTGGCTCAATCGTTTCGACCAAGTGAGGAGTTTCCCCTTTTAACCCTGCGCAAAATCCCTATCAAATTGTTTGTAGCCGAGATTGTTTGGTATTTGCAAGGTGACAAAAAACTCGATTTCTTTCAAAAGTTTAGTCGAATTTGGGATGATTTTATGGATGAGGGTGGTTCCAACACAGTGGAAACTTCTTACGGCTACCGTTGGCGATCATTTTTTGGTAGAGACCAAATTGCTGGTTTGATTAATTTACTTCAGAAAGATCCCTCTAGTCGGCAAGGAGTAGTGGTGACTTGGGATCCCAACAGTGATGGTTTGGATAGTCCACCTAAAAAAAATGTACCCTGTGTACCTATGTGGACGGTTAACATTGTTGGTGGTGAGTTGCATCTACATTTTTTGTTTCGCTCGCAAGATGTTATGTTGGGTTTGCCTCATGACATAGCTGGGTTTGCCTTGTTGCAGATGATTTTAGCTCAAAAATTGGGTGTCAAACCGGGATATTTACACTATGCAGGGTCTAATGTTCATATTTACGAAAACCACTTTAATCAAGCTAATGAACTAATTAAAAGAAAAAATAAACACCAGCCAGTTCTGTTAAATCTACCCGAAAACTCCTTTGAACGAGCAGTACAAAAAGATGAAAGCTTGGTGCTAGAAATTTTTGATCAGCTTAATAAACAATACCAACCCCAACCTAGTCTGGGCAAAATGCAAATTGCTTTGTAAAACTGTAAGTTACATACCTACACCTGCAGCCCAAATTTGGCTTTTTAATTGACAGATTTGGCAAAATCTACAACCTATTTCAATCTAAGCTAGATTAGCGAAATTGTTTTTATTTGTTTTTTAGACAATGGTTTTTTCTATTCAAAAAATTACTGCTTCTTGGTTAGGTTTGTTGATCGCTTTGGTGACTTTGGGTGTATCTAGTGGATTTTTAATTCAAGCCGAATTTGCTTTTTTGCAGGCAGATCTTCTAAGACAAGCTATCTCAATTGATACCCTAAACCAAACTCAAAAACCCGATCCTAACCAACTGTATTACATAACAGGTGTTCTACAAAACCAACAAGAACTTGGCGATGATTTTTTGCTACCATCTTCTGATTACATTTCTATCCATAGAATAGTAGAGATGTATTCTTGGCACGAAGAGATTGAAAACTTAGAAAATGGTGATGAAATTCTAAAATATACAGCCAAATGGACTGATTCTCCACCTGACTGGACAAACTTCCAAAACCCTAACTACATAAACCCTCCAAAAACAATTTCCAATGAAATTATAACCGCTGAACAAGTTAGTATAAAAGGTTTTACACTTGATATATCCAAAGCGGGTTTGCCTCCATATCAAAATTTACTGTTAGATTCTTCAAAAGTAAATCTAGAAAACAAATCTATTTTCCAAGCAACCTTTAGCAATTCTGAAGCTATCAAAACAACACCAGTCATCCAAGACAATTTTATATACCTCAATCAAGATTCTATAAAAAACCCTCAAGTTGGCGATCTTAGAATATCTTACAAGGTTATACTACCTCAAGTCGTAACAGTTGTAGGGTCAGTTGTGGATAATACTATTGTACCTTTTGTAGGCACTGACAAACAACCTTTTTTAAAATTGCATCCCGGCACTATTGACGATTTTAAAAACTCCCAAAAGCCAAAAAACAGTAAACCCCTGTGGCTTACAAGAATTGCTGTTTTATCAGTATTTTGGTTAATTTTTATTACTTTACTTAGCCAGATTCAAGGTATTTTAGCACAACTACCAATCCTTGCCTTTTTTGTAAAAAACTCCCTAGTTTCTGTAGCTTTTGTGTGCGCTTTATTGCTAGCCACCTCCATCAGTGTATCAATAAATTTGCTAGAGTCTTTGTATTTTTACCCTATTGTTATCGGCATCTTAATTTTGATTGTAGTTATATGGGGGTATTTATACCGGCGGGCAAGATTAAGTAGCTCACAGAACGAAGGTTTAGCCTTCTCAACAGAACCAATCTCTCGACATTTAGTCTTACAAAGACAAACTGCAAAAATAGAGCAAACATTAAAGTCTAAAAAAAACAGTAAATCACAAAATACGACTATAAGCAAATCTAAAAATCCCAACAAAAAAACCTCAACAAAAACCAAAACTCAAAAACCAAAAACCACAGCCAAATCAAAAAAGTAAGGTTTTTAAAAATATGGAAAAATTTGAATCATCTAGTTTTGCTAACCACCTCGAAGAGCTAGAATTTTTAAGACAACTGGGGTTTGATACAAACAATGAAATTATGACTGCTAACTCAGCGGAAGAAGTTTGGGAAAAGGTTCAGCAACTAGAAAAAAAGAGGGATAGTATGAAATACCATATTGACGGAGTGGTCGTCAAACTCAACGATAATCATTTAGCAGCTCAACTTGGGGTTGTTGGCAAGACTCCCAGAGGTTGGTGTGCCGTAAAATTTTCTGCAGAAGAAGTAACTACGAAGTGTGTAGATATTACTTGGCAAGTTGGTCGCACCGGTAAACTCACACCAGTGGCAGAATTAGAGCCCGTTTTGCTGGCTGGCACTATAGTCAAAAGAGCTACACTACATAATTACAAAGAATTTTCATCCAAAGGATTAAGACAAAACGACACAGTAGTCATTCGAAAAGCTGGAGATATCATTCCGGAGATTAAAAATGTGCTAGTCTATTTGAGAATAGATACCGAAACCAATAAAAAATTTTTACCTCCCAAGGTTTGCCCAGCTTGTAATGCAGAACTAATTACCAGCTCTACAGAAATTGATTTAATTTGCCCGAATCAACAAACTTGTCCGGCTCAAATACTTGGTCGATTGAGTTATTTTTGCCAAAGAAATATAGCTAATATCGTCGGTTTATCGGACAAACACATACAGAAATTTATTACTGAATATGGTATCCAAGACATCCCAAATCTCTATAAACTCCCCTACTCTAAAATTTCTCAGTTAGAAGGTTTTGGACAAAAATCTGTGGATAATTTGAAAAAATCCATAGACAATTCCAGACAAATAGAAGACTATAAATTTTTAGCAGGCTTAGGTATAGAAGGTATAGGTATAGAAGTAGCCCAATTAATCTGTAAAGCTATAGCCGCCAAAAATGATATTCACAAAGACATACCTGCAACCCAGACATATCACACACAAAAGGATCAAAACGACATTTTTACGGAAAGTTTGCTTTAAAATTACTTTATAAAAACCACACCAAATTCAAAAATACAAAAAGTTATCAGATCGCCAGTTTATAGTTAGTAAGAATACTCATTTGACATCACTAAAAACAATGTTTAGGTTATTAGCATAATAACAGTTTATGCCCAGTTATTCTATTTTACCTGCTCAAAAAATTAAAGACTTTCTAGCTCACAAACTTAGCACCATTCACACTGGTAGAGTCACTCCAGCCACAATTGATTTTATTTCTGTAGAAGTATATGGAACCAAGCTTTCTATTAAAGAATTAGCCACAATTTCCGTACCTGAACCAGCTCAATTACTTATCACCCCATTTGATAAATCGGTTACTACCGCCATCGAAAAAGCTATTCGTGACTCAAGTTTGGGGGTTAATCCTGTTAATGATGGTGCTGGAATTAGATTAAATTTTCCACCTTTAACCGAAGAAAACCGTAAAGCTAGGGTCAAAGAAGTACATAAAATGCTTGAAGAAGCTAGAATCAGCCTCCGACAACACCGTCAAGATGCTCTCAAAGACAAAAAAAAGGAAAAAGATGACGGTTTAATTTCTGAAGACGACCTAAAAGCTTTTGAAAAAAATCTGCAAACTGAAGTCGATAATCTCAATAAAGAGCTTGAAGAAATGGCTAAACACAAAGAAGCAGAATTGATGAAATTTTAGTTATTGAGAGACGCTTAAACGATACAGAGACACTAGCCTTAGGTTTTGAATATTCTTACAAAAGTAGCTTTCCATTAAAAAATTTAAGATGAAACAGCCAAGTTTAGTAAAATACAGAAGGCAAAAGCTTTTGGAATTATTCCCTAACGATAGTTTAGTGATATTACCCGCAGCTAAAACCATAATTCGCAATTCAGATGTAGAATTTAAGTTTAGACAAGACAGTAATTTTTGGTACTTTACCCAAATCAACGAACCAGATCATGTTTTAGTTTTATTTAAATCAAAAAGTGGTATCACCGAAGAAAAACTTTTTTTGGTAGAATCAAATCCTGAAACTAGTCTATGGACTGGACCAACTTTAAGCCCAGAAGAAGCTAAAGAAATTTCACAAGTAGAGTTTGTAGAAAGTATAGATGAGTTAGAGAATTATCTCAAAATCCACCAAAGGGTTGATAATGTTTTTTTTGATTTTAGTTCAAAAGAAATCTACACTTGCTGGTTTTTGGTTCAAAACCTGTTTAACGGTAGACTGCAAAGTCCTTTTGAACTTATAGCTTCCTTAAGGCTAGTTAAAGATAATGAAGAAATCTCTGCGATCCGCAACGCCTGTAAGATAAATAAACTAGCTTTTACTAGACTAGAACAGATAATCCAGAATTACGCAAACAATAAACCTGCATTTGATAATTTTGAATTACCCCAAGAATTATTGTACGAATATCAGTTAGAGTCTTTTTTGAACTACTTTTATGGTCAATATGGCTGTACTTGGTCTTTTTGGCCAATTGTGGCTGGTGGAAAAAATTCTACAATTTTACATTATACCAAGAATACTAGTTTAGTATACAAAAACAATCTGTTGCTAGTTGATGCTGGTTGTGAATACCAAGGCTATGCTAGTGACATAACCAGAACTTTTTGGGTAGGTGCTCCCTCTAAGGCTCAACAAGCTGTTTGGTATGAAGTCCAACAAATTCAAAATAAAATAATTGCCTATTGCCAAGACTGCTGGCTGAAAAAAGATTTTTCTTTGTTGGATTTGCAACTGCTAACCATTGACTTAGTATGCCAAAGTTTACACAAATTAGGAATTTTAAAACAGTCGGTTGAGCAAATCAAGCAAGATGGGACATACAAAAAATATTATCCACATAAAGTCAGTCATTTTTTGGGCTTAGATGTACATGACATGAGATCGGATCAAACTTTGAGAAGGGACCTGCAACCAAATATGGTTTTCACAGTTGAACCAGGCTTATATTTCAGAGTTGATGATCTTGATATTCCAACAGAGTTTCGAGGAATTGGTGTAAGAATTGAAGACGATTTATTAACTACTACCAACGGTATAGAAGTTTTGACATGGTAGTCTATTTTTTTGTAGTTAGATTTTTACAGAATTTCTCTAACTCACTAAAAAGTTTTTTAAGTAAAAATTTTTGAAATCTAAGGTTTGAGAAAATTTCGCATAAAAACAATAAAAATAATTGATTTAATAAATAGAAAAATAGTTTGAGCAATTTTTAATTAACCTCAGACAAAATTTAATTAAGCTCTTGTTTGGACGATCTTGAAGATATTTCTGACTATGCCTAGATTAGGAAACTTTTAAATATCTCAAACTACCCCATTTTTAATCCAATTTTCAAAATTTTTAAATTGAGTTTTAGTTAAGATTTGTTGCAAAGGTTGGGGATCAAAATAGTAGTGATTAACCAAATTTTCTACAGATCCAAAAATAGTCAATAGCTTATTTTTAGTCACTTTTCCAATTCCTTTAATTGAGTCTAAACTGGACTTAGATGACTGACGAACTATAGCCTTGCGACTGTTAGTAATACCAAAACGATGAGCTTCGTCTCTAATCCTTTGTAATAAAAATTTAGCTTGCCCTTCAAACAAAATTGATTCCTCTCTGTCTGGTAAAAACACCTCTTCTTCTCTTTTAGCCAATGCGCAAATCTGGGTAGTAATACTAGGATATTTCTGCTTAAATTCTTGCAAGACTTGATTAGCCGACGATAACTGACCTTTTCCACCATCAATGATGATTAAATTTGGTAGTTCCCAAGGTTTTTTTAGAATCGGTTTGGTAGATAAATTCAATTTAATTGAAGGTGGTTGGTTTTGGTTTTCTTCCCATTTTTTGAATCTTCTAAGCAAAACTTCTCGCAAATTAGCAAAATCATCGTTCTTTTCGGCTGTTTTAAACAGTTTATAAAGTTTTTTGGCACTTCGACCTTCAATAAATACAACCATTGAGCCATAGACATATTTACCCCCAAAATGGGAAATGTCATAACACTCAATATGTATCGGAATTTGGTTTAAAGATAATTTCTGCTGGATTTCTACAAGAGTTTTAAATAAATTTTGCTCCTCAAAAATACTTAGTTTTTGTCCTTGCTGGTGTCTTTGCAGATACATCAAAGCATTTATTCTACCTTGCTGTAGCAGATTGTCCAGCTCCATTTTGTCTATATTCAAAACATTCTTTGTATAAATTTTAAGTCCAGTTAATTTTTCTAAAACTTCGATAGTATTTTGACTTAGTGAAATTTTTTTCAGTTTTTTACTACTACTATCCATAATTACAAATCTAGACTGAACTTTTGAGACCATCCTCTCTTTTGCTATAAAATAGTCCTACAGTCAAGCAAAAAAATTTTGTGAAAAATTTATTTGTGTAGTAGATTATAAAACCCAAATTTCCTAAGACAGGAATTTTTATCCTGCTATCTAAGCAAACAAGTGCTTGTACACGAACTTGTCCGTTTGAAAAAACCACATCTATAATCTCTGGTTGAATGAAATCTTCTTCAAATCAGTCACCTTCCTAAAACCCTTTTCAAATAACAAAATTTCTCTTTATTTCCATACCTTTCGGTTAAATATCTTTTGGTTTGACCTGCATCTCCTATTTTTTTAATCATAGCCAACTGTCAGACCGATCATCGGTTGTGCATGTTTTTTAAAAAACAAACCAAAGAAATCTTAAGCTCGTAATTAAACTATTTTAGCAGATCAAACTGCCCAATTACTGGAAGTCTCTTTTTCTCACCATTAAAGGCATTAACAATACCTAGTATAAACAAAATAAATCCAAACAAATTCACTAATGGCACAATTAAAATCCCAATTAAAATAAATGTAAGGATCATGCCTATGATATTACCTAAAACAACAAATATTAAAAGTAAAAGAGATTGATTAGCATGAAAAGTTTTAAAATCACTCTTTGGTTCAATCACTAAAGGTAGGAAAAAAATTAAATATCCCAATGCAGCAATAAGCTTATCATTGCTTGAAATAGACTGAACTTCTACTTTAAGAGGCTCAGTAGTATTTTGATTGGGGTTTTGTGTACTTGTTGTAGTGTCAGTATTTTGAGAATTGTTAGTGTTGTTGGCTTCTGTCATAGTTTTTAAAAAGTTAAATATTAAAATCTCCTAATTTAGGAATTTCTTTTTTGCCTTTGTCAAGTTGTTATAATCCTCCTTTACTCTCAATTTTAAAAAATTAACTACTAGGAAACAAACTTGATAAGTCAAGAAAAGGTGTTTCAGTGTTATATCAAAAGATAAATTAGTTAATTTGGTCGAATAAATAAAACTTATTTTATGAAATGTAACTAATTATTTTTTAGAATGTATTTGAGAAACAGCAACAGTTTTATTACTTCTTGGTATGAAATTTCTTAGGTATAAACTCACAAGTAAATACATTTTTTACTTGACTATCTAAGTATTAAAATATAAATCATCTTTTATATTTATTTTCATAAATATGACAGAAAATAACCAACCATATCAAAACAACAACATAAATTTTAAAAATAGCCTATATGGTTTTGACTTTCAACCAAAACCTCAAGATTCTCAAAACACTCAAACTCAGTTTGATAATTCCCAAACTTACAGTAATGACCAGAGTTTTGATTCAAATCCATCTCAGCAGTTAGACGATCAAAACTATTTCTTTTACCATAATAAAGATGAAGCAACTCGAGAATCTGTAGCCTATCAGACTAGCGAAGTTGAAGAATATGAAACTGTAGAAGAATCTGGCTCTCTGGTTGGTAAGTTGATCTATGCTGTCATTTTGGGTGTTATAATTGTAGGTTTAATTGGGCTTCCCGTAATGTATTTGCTAAATCAAAACGAGGAAAATAATAATCAACAAATTGCCGGTATAGGTGAAGATCGATCATGGGAAAATTCTAATAACAATAATGAAGATAAATTAGGAAATCCGCAAAACCGGTCAAATGAAGTCTTTGTATACGACCCTGAAAGCGGAAATTTCTTTAAGAAGGAAGATAATCAAGAAAATACTTTAACAGACCAAAACAATAATTCTCAAAACAGTGGAGCAACTAATCTTAATCCGAATAATCCCATAAACGGGGTGAGTTTTGCTGAAGCTTTTGCTCTAGCTCGTAGTCAATTAGGTCCAAATGCAGTGTTTGAGTGGAATGGTCAGCTTTATACGACTAATTTGCAGTCAGATGAAACAAACAATTCAAGCTCTTCTTCGATTTATCCAAAAAATATTTTTTCTAACTTGAACCCAAAAACTAAGTTTGTCAGTGATGACAATAGTAGAGTTTTAGAAATCAACGAGTGCAACTTGAATGTGAAATACCCACTTAGAACTGCTAATAATGCTATGGTGGATTTTGACAGAATACAACCAGCAGAATATGCCAGACCGTTTTGGAATTTTTATGCTTTCACTGGCTACAAAACTCCAACCGAAAAGTTTGGCGAAGGTTACACAGTTTTTGTGCAATGTTTCAATATTTCTCAAATGAGCGAGGCATTTAGAGCCAGCTTAACTGGCAAAAACATAGTCAGTCCCGAAGAATTGTTTGACAAAACTGGGTGGTTTATAGCTGATGACTCTATCCGGGATTTACAGATGTCCAGAAATGAAAATTTAGGTCATGCCTACTCTGTAGTTTTCACCAGAAATGGTATTTTATATTCCATGAATTTTATGTCAAAACCAAAAGACTCTAATGATAAAATTGGAGGTTTATATGCTTATCAAGTGCAGATGCAGTTTCAGGATTGGACTAGATAAATACTACATACTTAGAACGCCTTTGTTAATAGTAAAAGCGAAATTTAGTTATAAAAGGTCTAATCTTCTTTTTAAGACTACCTCTTTGTGTTTGAAAAGCAAGCTAAAATCACAAGCAAAACGATCAAAATGCTTTTCCAAAACTATTAGTGCTTAATCACAAACAGCTAAACGAGAATCAATAATCTTTATAAAATGAGTTTTGCACAAACAATAATATCCAGCCAGATTGGCTTAGGTATTCATCTAAACAAAGTAAAGTAGGAATAATAAGGATTATTTGCTTGGTTTTCTGTTTAATCTCTGACGAATAACTTTTTAGTCGATCTCTAAATTTTTAGATACCTTTTATTTGCTGAATTATGATGGCTATTTGCTCTGCTCTGGTTAGAGATCTATGAATCAAGGGTATTAAAACGGGAAATACAAAACTCAAAAAATTTAACCTTAAAGACTTGTATCCTCTAGATTTTTGAGCAATTTGAATTTTATTAAATTTACTCACTATAAACAGGAAGCAAGCCTAGGACTATAGTCGCCATTAGTTTTAATGAATTAGGTAGAAAACCAAAAATTCTTATTAATTCCGAAGTTGAGATAAAGGTATTAAATAGGAACAACAAGGAACTTAGAGTAGCTATTTTAAAAGCGGATAATGCGGCATACTCTAGCCTATCCCAAAATCCCAAACGATATAAAAAAAGTAAGTTGAAACTAAAAACTAAACCAAAAACGAATCTAATTGTTCTTAATCTAAGCCAAAACTGCTGATCTTTTCTGCACAGTAAAACTATATAAACGATAGAGATAGTAAAAACTACGGATATTAACCAAAGTTCCTTTATAAAAATTACGATCACTGAAATCACTGCTAATAAAATCAATTTTAAATACCCTGAGTATTTATTTATATTCATATAGCAAAAAATTGTTGAATTCGCCCAAAAAAAGATTTATAGCTTTGTGAGCAATTTATCTATTTTTTAAACTATCTCTACTTTAGGAAATAAAGGAGTAGCTTTAGTGATTGGAGTGCTAGTGATAATTGTGCGAATTTTATCACCTGTTTCTGGCATAAAAATACTTAAAACCTCGCTTATATCGCACAAAAGTTTACATAATTTAGCTAAAATTTCTTTAGCCTCTTCTATTTTCCCTTCTTTGGCTAATTGCCAAGGTTTTTCTTTTTCTAAAAGCTCATTACCCCAGCTACAGCCTTCCAAAATAATCTCTAAAGCCTCTCGGGTATTGAGTTTATCTAACTTTTTATAAACTTCTGAAAAATCAAAAGGACTGTCTAGGTCATCAAAATCAATATATCCTTTAAACAGTTTTTCTACCAAAGTTGTCACTCTCATAACCAAATTCCCTAAATTGTCAGCTAAATGAGCATTATAAGAACTTGTAACTTTATGCCAATCAAAATTAGTGTCGCCATCCACATTTACTTCGAATAATAAAATAAACCGAGTGCCATCAATCCCAAATTTTTCCACTAATTCTTCTGGCATTACTCCATTACCTAAAGATTTACTAAATTTACGACCCTGAGAATCGTTGATAAATCCATGTACTAAAGCCCGCTTTGGCAGTTCTAACTCTAAACCGACAAGCATCCCTATCCAAATAACTAAATGAAACTTAGCAATATCTTTACCCAAATACATCAAATCAATTGGTAAAGCCTCAGATATTTGAGCCCATACGGCTTCCTGAAGCAGTTGATTGTCTGGGTTTAGTGATAAATTATCTAAAGTTGAAGGTTCCGCAACAGCAGTTAAATAATTTAGCAAAGCATCAAACCACACATACATCACTTGCGAATCATCACCGGGAACATCTATTCCGTGAGGCATTTTACTTTTGTCTCTGGAGATAGAAATATCTTGTAGTCCTTCGTCAACAAAATTAAGAAATTCTTTAGACACATATTCAGGCTGAATATCGGCTTTTTTTAGGAAATCTCGGATTTGATTACTAAATTTAGACAAAGCAAAAAAGTAGTTTTCTTCCTTCATTAAAATTGGTTTCTGTCCCGGATGATTTGGGCAGCATCCATCAATCAAATCTTTTTCAGTTACAAAAGACTCGTCTCCAATACAATACAAACCTTCGTAACTTTTTTTATAAATAAAACCTTTCTGAGCTAGTTTTGACCAAGCAATTCTAGCAACTAATTTATGGTGAACTGAAGTAGTCTCAATAAATCTATCATATGATATATTAAACTGCCTCCAAAGTTTTTTAAAAGTTTTGCCTTGTTCAATGGCATAAATCACTGGATCTTGACTCTGCTCCAAAGCCTTTTGATAAATTTTAATTCCGTGTTGATCTAACCCCATTGATAAAATAGTTTGAGGATAAAGTCTGCGATAAAAACGAGCAATTGTGTCGTTAAAAACCGCTTCTAAAAGATGTCCTAGATGAGGTTTTGCATTGGTATAAGGAATAGGTGTTGTAATGTAAAACATAAATATAAAACGAAAAGGTTTTGGTAATGGTAATAGATCTGCACTAAGTAAAATATTGTTATTGACAAAATGACACAAGTTTGATTAGTTATACTAACTTGGAGTTTTGTCAATTCCTTAGAAAGTTAAGTCAAATCACCTAATACCCAACAACCATCAAAAATTTAATATACTTTTAGTATGTCAAACAGTAAAAAAATTTTAGCCGACAAAAGCAATGTGATTCAAAAAAACCAAATCCATGACGACGACACAGGTTCTCCTGAAGTACAAATCGCTATTCTTACCGCAGAAATCAACAACCTTACAGAGCACCTCAAAAAAAATCCAAAAGACTACTCTTCTAGAGTCGGTTTATTAAGAAAAGTTGGAAGAAGAGCAAAATTGCTTAGATATTTGTCTTCTGTGAGTCTCTCCAGATACAGAAAGACTCTTGCTGTCAATAACATTAAAGACAAACTTTCTGCTTCAAATCAGAATTAGAATCTTTGCAATTCTGTAGATACTAAAAGATTTAGAGATTGTTAGTAAAAATTGTTGGGCAAAATCTAGTGCCAATGTGGCTTAGTGGGGTGTTTCGTTTTTGTCTTTGCAGTGTAGTATTTTCATCTCTAATATCTCTAAAACCTTTTTAATCTGGGAGCGATATTTTGTTGCCATTTGGTTATCTGTTCTTTAGTTAAAAAAGGAGATAGTAAATCGAATACAATGGACATTTTTTCTAAATAAATCCTAGTCACGAAATCAAGTTTATAAACATTGTATATTATTTTACTGTATGTAAGAGCAATATACAATTGTTCAAAAATAGACTGAATAGTTAATTTTTTCAAAAATATTTTTAAATTAGGGAAAAGATCTTCAAAACCTGTGGCATTTAATCTAAGGGCTTCTTTTAATAACAAGTTTTTAGCTTCTTTTTCTATTTCTTTATGTCTCCAATCTTTGAAAAATCTAGGCATTAGTTTTTTTACTCTTTTAAGATCCTGTTGTTGCTCAATATTTAAAAATCCATAATTTTTAATTATTTGGTAAAACACTTTACTAATTAGATCGTATTCTGAATTAGAAACTGTGATCCTAGCCTCAATAACACTTTTACCATTTTTGTTGTATGTAAAATTGGATGATACTAAACTATCTACATATTTCATATAAATGATCGATTATATTGACTCGCTATATCATAAAATATCACTAATGTCAATTCGGTGTACCCGACCACCACACTTAGCACATTGAATGGTATTGTTTTAGGTATTGTTTTAGGTATTGCATAGGAGAAATACATTTCTCATAGCCTTTCTCTAATCCTAGATGCTGTGTTTGATGATTGCAGAAGTTTAGATAGCTATTTAATTTTCTACCTATAAAACAAGGAATTATATATTAACCTTGACAACAGTTTTTTTTCGAAGCTTTTTAATAGTTGATTTATGACTAACTTCCGCATCCGACAAGCTCCATCCCCTACAGGTTATCTTCATCTTGGCACAACTAGACAAATTTTATTTACCAAACTTTTTGCTCTCAAAGAGCAAGGGACTTACTACCTTCGGTTAGAAGATACCGACCGCACTAGACTTCAAAAAGATTCAGCTAGAAAATTATTGGAAAGTTTAAGCCAGTTATATCTTTTGCCTGACGAAGGTATCACCTTGATAAACTCCTATAAAAAATATGATGAAATCTCTGGTCCTGATGATTTTTATGGAATTTATCAAACTGGTCAGTATGGTCCATATATTCAATCTCAAAGATTGTCTTTATATCACGAACATGCTCAAAAATTGATAGACAAAAGATTGGCTTATTGGTCATACCTTACTGAGGAAGAAAAAAACGAATTGCAAGAAATCAAAAAAATCAACAAAAGACCGATTAATTATTTCAAGGTCAGTCTAGAAAAAAGTGGTGAGGATTTGCTGTTTCAATCTGTGCAAAGTGGGCTAAGTGACCCCTTAAAGCCGGTTTTGCGATACCGTATTCAAAGAGACGATAAAATTAGGTGTTTAGATGAACTAATGGGGCAAAGCGAGTTTGATTTAAACCTAGAAGAAGACTTCACAATTCTCAAATCAGACGGTTTTCCAACCTATCATTTAGCTCACCTTGTGGATGATTATTTAATGGAAACAAATTTGGTTTTTCGGGCTCAAGAATGGTATCCTTCTATAGCTAAACACCAAACTATGTTTTTGGATTACTGGGGAGGAGGTCCTAAATACCTACATATTCCTTTTATACTTGCAGAAACTGGCACCAAAAAACTCAGCAAGCGAGACGGTAATGTTAATATGCAAGATTATTTAGATAAAGGTTATTTGCCCGAAGCTATTCTTAATTATTTAGCTTTTCTGGGATGGAACCCTGGAACTGAACAGGAGTTATATCTAGAGCCACAAGATTTTCAAACACTTAACCAAGAGCAAAGAATTGAAAAACTGCTTCATAATATTTCTCAAGAATTTGATATTTCTAAACTATCCAAAGCCCCAGCTCGCTTTAGTTTAGAAAAACTTAATTGGTTTAACCGCGAGTATATCAAGATGATGAGTTTGAAGGAATTTGTATTTTTGGCTGATAAAAACCATCTAATTCAAGAGAGAACTGACAAAGCTAGGATTGGTGACTATGTTTATTTGGTTGATTTTGATGAACAGAAGACTTATATGACTTTTGATGAAAGAATGCCGGGAGATGGGGTTTATTACCCGCTTGGCGGGGGTAGAGAAGGCAATCCGATAGATTCTTTGATAAGAGAGGTTGAGGAGGAGTCGCTAGGTCAGTTAGTTTTGGAGAAAGATAAGATAATGAGTTTGGGGAATATATTTATAAACAAACCTTTTGTATATCACGATGGCGAGAGTTGGACTGGCAAGCAGATGTTTTTTTATGTGTATCCTTTGTCAATTACTTCCATCAAGCCCCAAAAACTACCAGACAGTATGAATGAATGGTTTTATAACTGGGTTGATTTGGCTTCTGTTATAGAGCAAAACAGATTTATTAAATTTTCTTTATGGCAAAACTTTTGTGTTTCCAACCATCTGCCCTGCTTTGAACCAACTGAAAAAATTGTAGAGCAATATTTAGCTTATATCTTAGACAAAAACCGAATTACCGTGTTGAGTGAAATTGGTAATGAATCTGATTGTATTTTGTATTACAAACCTCCAAATCAAGAAGATCTTAGATGGAAAAAAATGACTATTGAAGAGAGTCAAACTAATCTTGAAGAGATTTTAAAATTTATAGAAACTCAAAAACCAGAACTTAAAATTTTGCAGGACAAATTATACCAAACTACCAAAGAATATATTGCCTTAAATCCAGTTTTTACCCCAAATTCCAACCCCCAAATCAACAGAATTATTGAACTAGAAAGGCAAATCAAAGAACAGCTGACAAACTTAATAAACGAGTGGGAAAATAGTATTAAAAATTGGTTAAAAGAAGGAAACAGAGACACAGGGTCTTACCTCTGGCCGCTTCGAGTTCACCTGTCCGGCAAAACTAAATCCCCTAGCCCGTTTGAGCTTTTGGCGATTAAAAGAAATCAAAGTTGGAAAAATATTGACTAAGTCTAAATAAGGTAGTATCGAATGGTTTTCAACCAAATTACCTCTTAATCAAACTAAAATAGTTGTTTATAAAAAATTTTAATTCTTAAAAACCCGTGAAAGATAGTAAACTAAATTCAACTAAAATTTGGCAGAAAATTGAACTTGTTATAAACACTCTCAAGCTTGACTTGGTGGAACATGGTACTTTTCTAAAGAAATTTGTGGAAAAAACCCTTGCCAGCGAATCGCAAGAAGTGGATACTTCCCAGTTTTTTGCTTTAAAAGCTTTTTGTGATTTGCCAAGCTGTCTACATCACCTTTTAAATACACAATCAAGTTTTAAGCAAGTACTGATTCATCCTTTATGTCCAGAAGAACTGGTAGACTGGCTATATGCAAAAACCGAACTTGTCAGCTTAGACATTGAAAAAAGCACTCTTCACTGGGATATTGATTTGCTGAAAAATTTTGTGCGATCGCAAACTGAAATAGATTTGGTAGTTTTTTATGTCCAAAACGGATTATGTCGAGATATTTTAGAAGGTATAAATGAACTCAAAAAAATAAAACCAAATATTAAAACACTGGTCTTTGCTGATATTTTTAAGATCAACAACGAGTTGAGAGATTTGATTTTGGCTCAAGTAGCTGATTATTTTGTTTGGAAAGTTGAAATAGACAAAATTGACTTGGGATTGGAAGATTTTACAGAAACTTCTAAGCTACAACAATTCCACTGTTTTTTAGGCTGGCAAAAAGTATCGACAGACGACATAAAAATTTTGAAGATAGCTCAAATCAAGCACTACGAACAAAAGAGGTTGTTTTTGGAAGCTTATCTATTCGCCTTACTAGAAAAATACAAAAAATACAACCTGTTCAAAGGTTTTTGGACAAAACAATTGTATGTCAATATTTACACACACACTAAATTCAAGAAATACCAAGAGGCTATTCAAGAAATGTCTAAACAGATGAGTTTTGTAATGCAAGGAGAATTGCTTGATTTATTTTTTTATGATGTTCAAATCTCTCAAAAAGAAGCCAACAGTTTTGCTAATCCTCGAAAATTGTACGATATTTTAATCAAACAACTAGAAAGACTACCCGAAGGAACCCTAGAAATACCACCTTTATTCCTTGACAGGGAATATGCTAAGTACTTTTTTTATGCCACAGATTTTAGTTTCTGGAAAAGTTTTTTTGCTAAAAAAGGTCTAAAATTAAGCAGAATTGAGGTTAGCGATTTGATTTTGGATGATTTTAATTTAGAAACAGTAAATTTTGTTTATAAATACGGACTAACGGTCGATCTCTAATCTTTTAAACTGTAAAAAAGTGGTCAAACAAGATCTCCAAAAATCATATATTTGTTTAAATCAAATTTATTGATTTGTTAAGAGGTAAACAAACACTTGTCCTTTTGGTAAAAATGTAAAAAGGGTTTTTAAATAACAGATATCAGACATAAGTTGGTAAGTCAGTTTACAACTTAGTTTTGCTTATCAAAAGTTTGATAACGATTAATATTTTTAGCTACACAATACTTTATATAAAGTACTCGTTTCGAACTTTAGTTTTTTATCGAAAGTGCAGATGCTTCAAAACTTTTTCGCCAAAAACAGGCCGTTATTATTTTCTTGATTTGTGATTTGGTTTTAATAACTTACATTTTGCTATTTCCCAATATTGGTCGGTTTTTAATTTATTTAGATTTGAATCGAATATCCCAACCGTTTATCAAGGCTTAAAACTTTTGTTTTTTAGTTTTCTTTTTGGGTTTCCCACATACTACTATTTTAAACTATTTTAAGCAAAAAACTTTTGGAAAAAGAATGATTTTTGGTTTTGGTGTTTGGTTTGTTGTTTGTTTGTTTGTTTATATAGGTATTGATGAGGTTGCTATGATTCACGAAAATGTACCTACTTATATCAACGAAATGTTTCCTGTGTTTGCCTCTAGCTATGAATCTTTTTTTTGCTAATTTAGGATACAAAGGGACATTATGGGTACTCTATTACTTACCCATTATTGTTTTTATTGTCATTCCCAGCTTTGTCTTTTTACTTGTAAATTCTTGGCGAAATATGGGGTATAAGTTCTCTGGACTCGCTCTTTTTGGTTTTTTGTTGTTGTTAGGAGTACCTACTATAGAATTAAACACGACGATGGTCGTTTACTTCCTGAAGTATATTTTATGTGGGTTGTTTTGGAAGAAAGTCTAGAAATTATCGGTACTACTTTTGTAGCTTATTCATGTTATCAACTGTACCTTAAAGAAAAAGAAAAAGTCGCCACCTTGTTTTATAACAAAACCTAACAATTACTCTCTTGACTGAATTTTCCTTTATTTTAAACTTAAATATGGCCTTCACCTTTAAACCTAACTAAAATTGGAACTCAAATAATAATTAATTATATCAAAAAACATTTGGGTAAAATACTCGTTCTTGTGATACTAAATTTGTTTTTTAAGACGGAAAATTATGCAACCAACATACACTATATCCCAAAAAAATATCAAAGGACTAAAACTAGTAATTGTAAGTTACAAAGTGGGAACACTTATTCAACCCGCCAAAATCTGCGAATTACAACAATGTCTGTTTTTGCACAAAACAACACACACAATAGAAAATAATCGAAATCTTGAATTTTGGGTTTATCAACCATTTTGGGGCAAATTTGAGCTAGAATATTCAGTTAGTCCATATTTTGATGAACTTCAAAAACTAGAAGACGAGCAAAGAAATAAATTTGGTTATAAAGGTTTTGTGACTAGCTCAATGTTTGTTAAAAACGATCAAGTTATAATTTCCACAGCTCAGGATGTTTCTAAACATATTCTGCAAACCCCCACAGACCAAAAGTGGTGGACTATGCTTCAAAGTATGTACAATCTCGAAGATTCTAAAATTCAAGAAATTAAACAAAACTTGCCGAAAGTGTTGGAAGAAAGTGGTTTGGATGTACGAGAAGCACTTAAACAATTTATTCATATTCCCACTGGTACGGGATATGAACTTAACCCGGGCAGTCACGAAGATAATCATTCAGAAGCCAAAGCTTTATATGATTTTTTTAGGGTTAGCAACGAACAGGAATTCGACCAAGCAATAACTGATCCTGCAAATCTAGAAAAATTAGAGCAATTAAGAAATTCTACTTGTTATCTAACTGGACATTGGTGGTCATGCAAAGACTGTGGTCGTAAAATGGCTAAAGTGGGAGTTAAAAAAGTGATTATAAACAAAAATTGGGTATTAAAGTATATTTTAGAAAATCTTAAGTGGTTTGATTAATTTGATAATAGTCTCAAAAGAATTACTGAACTAAAAACAAAGTTGGCACCAGAAAAAATATTTTCTATTGGATGATCTGTAGTCTCTTACTAGGTGTAGATAATTGACAAAGCCAATTAAAAAAATCTATTAATAGGTAGTTTTTATGGATTTTTCTACTTTTAACGAACTTTTGCTAGCTATTATACTGGGTATAGTTCAAGGAATAACCGAATTTTTACCTATCTCTTCAACCGCCCATCTTAGACTAATTTCCGAGTTTTTAGTACATAGAGATATTGGCTTAACTGCCAGCAACCTAATTCAGATGGGCACTTTAGTGGCTATTTTGCAATATTTTTGGTCAGATCTTAAAAACTTGTTTCTCCATATTGTAAAAGTCTTTTCCAGCAAAAAAGATTTTAGCGAATGTTGTCATAATATAATTGTTTGGATAACCGGTAAGTCAGATTTTAGAGACGAAAAAGAAGCAGATTTGGACATTCTAATTGCTCAAGTGATAATCGCTACCCTACCTATTGTAATTTTTGCTTTGCTGATGAGAAATCAAATAGAATTATTGAGGGAAAATATTCTTAACATCGCCTATTTTCTTCTAGCAGGTGGGTTACTCATTTCAATGAGCGAACTTGTTCACAAAAGCAGAAAAGACTCTCTAAAACCTAACAAAATGAGTGTTTGGGAGGTATTGGTAATTGGCGGGTGTCAATGTTTATCCGTTTTTCCCGGTATTTCTCGTAGTGGGGCAACCCTAGCCGGTGCTTTATTTTTGGGAAGAAATCGTCAAGAATCGGTCAGATTTTCTTTCTTACTTTCTATTCCCGCACTTGGACTAGCAGGAGTTTATGACTTAATCAAAGTAATCAAAGAAATGTCACAAAAATCACAAAATTTTGTTTTGCCCAATATTCAAAATTGGTCAGACAACACTATCGATTTGTCCCTAATCAGCTTAGTTATAGCATTTTTATTGGCCTATCTTTTTGGTTTAATTTGTCTAAAATGGCTTCTTAAATATCTTGCTACCAATGATGCGAGAGTTTTTATTGTTTATAGAATTTTGCTCGCCAGTTTGATTTTTGGAATTGTCTATTGGGGTTGAATTGCTTAAAAATTCCAGTTATTAGTTTAATGTACATAACTTATACAACTCGGATTCGACAAAATCTCGATTTAATCAATTTCACACAGCTCTAGACAAAAACCAGAAATATCAGTTTCATCAACAAATTTATTTGTCAGCTAATTAAGTTGTCAAAATCCACAATATTACCTTATCTAAAAGTTAAATAAATACAGCCAGATGCTTGCTATTAATCACACAACCTCAGCCACTGCTACCGTTATTGGAGTTAGTCTACTACTTAACAAACCCTTTTGGTTGCCCTTGATTTTATTTGTAATTGTAGGCTCCTTGCTACCCGACATAGACCACTCTAATAGCCAGATAAGCAAAAAAATTCCGATTATTGCAAAGCTACTCAAACATCGCGGGGTGACACACAGTCTACTAGCTGTAGTTATTCTTTATTTTTTGATTATACTGGTTGATTCAAATCTACGGTTTTTTGACCAAATCTTACCAATAATATTGGTGTACTTTGCTTTTGTGGGGGCTTGGTTTGGTTTTGCTATATTTCAAAATTCTCTGATGCAAATTCAAAAATTTAGTAGCAATTTTTTTAGTAAAAAACAGATTGGTCTAGCTAGTTTGATTGTTTTTCTTGTTCTACTTTTATGGCTAGGTGGAATCTACTATTTTTCTTTTGAAATTCAGAATCTAATTACTGGGTTGTGGTTTATATTTTACGGTTATATTGTGCATTTATTTGGAGATTTTTTAACTAAAGAAGGAATTCCTTTGTTCTGGCCAATCAAACAAAAATTCGGATTAAAATTGTTTCGTACTAACAGTATCACCGAGTCAATCTTAGGGTTAGTTTTATGGATTCTTAACATCTGGCTTCTGTATCGATGCTGGCAAATTGATGGTTATATTTGGTTTTAGATGTTTGGGATTTCATTTCAAACTTTGCTTTTTTGTAAAACATCGTTTTTAACGAAGATCGTAGAAAATATAGATACTTAGCTTCAGTTATTTGCATTTATATATTATATAGATTCTTATGCTAAGAATTGATTTTTAAGGAAACTAACATTTTATTCAAATTATAAAAGCTTGTCTATAAATTTGTCAGAAAATTTATTCTTCCTTTAAGTTAAATAAAAGTAGGCTACTAAATGTAGAAATAGCTTTATCTCAAAAAAGGGTAGAGATTAGATTTTTTGTGGAGTTGGGAACATGAATCTAATCTATTGACTTTTTTACAGAAAAAAGTTTTTTTAAAATTATCATTTATTTAACTATTTACACTAAATAATACTAAATTTTATGGCTAATTACAATAATAGTTTATTGGGTCAAGTTAACCCTTATCACAGTGCGGTAGAAACCTTAAAAGATGTTGCTGATTTGATTGGTTTGTCCTCTGATGCTGTGGAGTTTTTACAATACCCGCAAAGAGTTCTTAAAGTAGCTATCCCGGTAAAAATGGATGATGGTAGTATTAAAGTATTTCAAGGTTTTCGCAGTCAACACAACAATGCTAGAGGTCCATACAAAGGAGGTATTCGCTTTCACCCCCAAGTTAGCGAAGACGAAGTTAAAGCTTTAAGTATGTGGATGACTTGGAAATGTGCAGTTGTGAACATTCCTTTAGGTGGCGGTAAAGGCGGAATTATCGTTGACCCATCCAAATTGTCCGAATCAGAATTAGAAAAATTATCCCGAGGTTATATTCAAGCAATACATAAAAATATTGGTCCAGATATAGATATACCTGCCCCCGATGTTTATACCAATGCCAAAATTATGTCTTGGATGATGGATGAATACGAAAAACTAAATCAAAACTCCTACAACCGGGGTGTTATAACCGGCAAACCTATTTCTCTTGGTGGCTCTTTAGGTAGAGACACAGCCACTGCTGACGGAGCCTATTATGTGTTTGAGGCTTTGGCTAAAAAACTGCAATTAAAAGCTGATGCCACTATTGCCGTGCAGGGTTTTGGCAATGCTGGATCAATTTTTGCCAATATTGCTTACCAACAAGGTTATAAAGTTGTAGCTGTAAGTGACTCTCGAGGTATGGCTTTTTCTGCTCGTGGTTTAGACATCCCTGAATTAATCAAACACAAACAAATTCATGGAAGAGTTGATACTTTTAAAGAGTCTGAGGATCAAATAGAAAATAAAGAAATAACCAGCTTAAAAGTTGATGTTTTGGTTTTGGCCGCCTTAGAAAACTCTATTACTCATAAAAATGTAGAAAATGTACAAGCTGATATAATCGTGGAACTAGCTAATGGACCAATCTCACCTGATGCAGATGAATATCTGTATAAAAAAGGTATAAAAATAATTCCAGATATTCTGGCGAATGCTGGTGGTGTGACGGTAAGTTATCTTGAACAAGTGCAAAATGCCAGCAACTACTATTGGAAAGCTGAAGAAGTAAAAAACAAACTCAAAGAAATTATGATCGAGGCTTTTGACAACTGTTGGGCAACAGCTCAAAAGTATAAATCTGGTTTAAGATATGGAGCTTATATTGTAGCCATCAATCGTGTAGTTGATGCTATGAAAGATAGGGGTTGGATATAAATTGCATTTTACAGACACTAACTCGCTTTAGTTATAGTTTCAATAAGATTGTAAATATCCATTCCCTTTTAAACATAACAATAACCTGTGGCAAACTGCGAATTTCCTGTATCTACAAAGAGTTTAATAAAATAGTATTTTTACGGTCTTTGGAAATAGATACTAACAAAAGATATGTATACCCAAAATTTCTAGTTAGTTATTAAAATTACTGACCGGCTATTGCTAAAAATTGTTTGCTAAAAAACATTATTCATAATTTTCTCATTTCTCTCTGAGAAATCAATATCTCTCGTTTCGATCTGTACTGTAAAAAATTGACAATCAATTTACAATTTCTTGCTCTCAAAAAAAATGGAAGTTCAGTTCTATTTTTAGCATAAAAAACGAGATATCTAAAATAACTTGGACAATCTTAAACTTGTTTTTAATTCTAAATCTTAGATTGTTTATGCTTTTTTTCTGGTCAATTTTGCCAATTTTATGGGTTGTTGTATCCATGGCAATTTTTAATTTACCGGCTAAAAAAGTCTTGCCAGTTGGTTTACTACTAACCAGTGTAATCTTTATATTTGTATGGGAAAATTCAATCTTAGAAGTTTTGGCTATTTGGTTGATAGGTGCTTTAAAAGCAATAGAAATTTTACTGATTATCTTTGGAGCCATCTGGCTATTACAAATTCTGCGACAAACCAAACAAATTCAAGTAATCCAGCTCAGTCTTGCAAATATTCATAAAGACGCTAGAATCCAACTATTGATTGTGGGTTATGCTTTTTCTAATTTTTTAGAAGGTATCGCAGGTTTTGGCACTCCTGCCGCCATCACTGCACCTTTACTAGTTAGTTTAGGCTTTGCTCCTGTATTTGCTGTGATCATTAGCCTTATTTTTAATTCTACAGCAGTCACTTTTGGGGCTAGCGGAACTCCTATGCTAGCAACTTTTGGATTCGTAGAGCAAATAGATAAACAATGGCTATTGCAAAATTCTGTATTACTACATTTCTTAGCCGGCATATTTGTACCAATAGTAGGTATGATCGTCTACCTTAAATTTCTTCGTAAAGTTCAAGGATGGCAGCCAGTTCTTCAAATCATACCTTTTACTTTGTTATCAGCAATCGTGTTTCTAACGACTTACTCTGTTAGTGCTATTTTTTTAGGAGTAGAACTTCCTTCGATTATCGGTGGTTTGGTCGGCATTTTGGTGCTTGTATTATTTGCTAAAAATAATTGGCTAACTCCAAAAGATTTGCTTTTAGTAGAAAATTTAGACACTGTGACAACAGAACAAAAAATTGTGTCCAAAAAAGAGATTTTGCGAGCATGGTTTCCATACTTACTAATTTCTTTGGTTTTAATTATTACTAGAGTTAGAAGTTGGGGAATTCGAGACTTTTTAAGTAACATAAAAATAGTTCTTCCAAACTTTTTAGGAGTACAGAATTTGACATATGACATCGTTCCTTTAATGATTCCTGGGTTGTTACCATTTTTACCTGTATCTATATTTTGTCTTTGGTTTTTTGGAGCTAAACTGGAAGATACTAAACAAACCCTTCAAGAGACTTGGAAAAAGCTAGTTCCGGCTATTATCACCTTGTGTTCAGCACTAGCTTTGGTTGGGTTGTTAAGGTTTGACTCTAGCACCAACAGTGCTATGTCTAGTATGGTTCGAACAATGTCTGATGGGATGGTTGTATTGGCAGGTACTAATTTTATTTTTATTTCACCACTAATTGGAGCTTTAGGAGCTTTTTTAACAGGTTCTAGTACAGTTTCTAATCTTCTTTTCACTTCCTTACAGTTAGAAATCAATAATATTTTAAATTATAAACATCCGGTTTTAGTCGTGGGTCAAGTGGTAGGCAGTGCTTTTGGCAATATGTTTGCTATCAGCAACATTTTGGCAGCTATGACTGCGGTTGGGATCAGCGAAGGTGAGGGAAAAATCTTAAGATATCTAATAATTATAGGTTTAAGTTTTTTAACTTTAATTACTTTAGTTTTATTTTTTATTAAGTGAATATTTAACAATTCTCTTGCTTTGTAGGTATACAATGATTTATTTTTATTTCAGGTTGTAAGCAGAGTTTGACTTTTTGAGTGAATGCTTATATGTTGTGTTTAGTATGAAAATTCTTTTTTTAGACTGTGAAACTAGCGACCTGACCCCTTTGTCGGGTCAAGTTATAGAAATTGCCGGGGTAATTGCTATTTTGAACCCAACTACATTAGAAATTCAAGTAATTGATCAATTTGAAACTTTGATCCAAAACCGAAAACCTTTTGATGAAAAGATCACTAGACTAACTGGTATCACTGAATTACAGTTAAGCAGTTCTCCAAAACTAGTTGATGCTCAAGACAATTGGGCAAATTGGTTAGATAAGCATCAATCAGACTGCCAAATTATTTGTGGACATTCAATAGATTTTGATCTCAAATTTTTGAAAGCTGAAAACTGGTTTTTGCCAGAAAAAGCTAAGATAATTGATACTTTGCAAGCGACTAAAATTCTTTTTACTTTTCTGCAGGCAGTAAATCTAGAATCTTTGGTTGAAAAACTGGATCTAGCAGATTTTTTTACAGAAAAAAGACATCTCGTTAAACCCAACCCTAGTCAAGCTCATAGAGCTTTGTATGATACATGGTGTACAATAGCTTTGTTACAAGAGATTGTAAGTTTTTTAAAAAAACAATATTTTACTCGAGAGTTTTATGATTTTTTGAAAGATGAAATTTTACCATTAAAAATAGAATATTATCCCAACCCTAAACCTCTTCAACCCAACCTAAAACCACAAAACCAAAGTAACCAAACAAAGATCAACTTACTTGGCGAAATTATACCTCGTAACCTATCGGAAAAATTAAACTATATTTGCTCACAACCAAAACAAGCATGGGTTAACCAGATTTTAGATCTTCTCAAAAGCCCAATAGAGCTTGAACTAAAAGTAATTCTAGCAGCTGTTTATGCTAGTATAGTGTATAAAAACAACAACCTTTTTGACCATTTTAAACTACACACACACTCTTACTTAGAAAAAATTTTTGTAGAATGTTTGTTTGATTCTTTTGAAGAAGAAACGGTTTTGAAGCAACCACAATCCAATTGTATATTAGATAGATTTGAAGATATTTTGTGGCAAATTAAAAGTCTTTCCGAAGAAACACTCGATCTTGGTAGATTCATCTGGCTTTTAGAAGTCTGGCAAAAAATTCACCCAAAAAATCACCACAAACAGATCGCTAGAGTGCTTACTGAATACGACTTTTTCTTGTTTGCTATAGAGCCTTTTTGGGCATTAAATAATTACCAATACTGGTATAAACCAGATGATATGGTTGGGGAGGAAACCATTTTAAAACAGAAATTAACCTCTTTATTCAACTCAATCAAAAACCTTCCTCACTTTGAGGCAAGCAACGAACTGGAAAAAGCAGTAGTTAAAAAAATCAATTCTTTTTTAAAACAAATTCACCCTTGGGACACGAACACCAATCTTTATCTAAAATTTACCAACCAAAAACTTACAGCTTCCAAAATCAAACTAGGCTTCGACTTAAGTAGTTATTTTGCTGAGTTTTTTGATCGTTTCCCAAACTTACAAATTCAAACTTATCTTTCTGAAAGTGATTTTAAACTACTTTTAGATGTTGCTGATTTGACCGATGTTTTCAACGATCTCAATCCAAAAATCGTTTATTACAATCAAAATATTGAAACTTTTGTAACCAAAAATACTTCATCTTTAGTTGATTTTCTCCAAGAAAAACACAATCTAGCCACAGAAAAACAGTCCCCTGTACTAATTCTTAGTGGAAACAATTCAGCTCTTAAAAAAATTCAAAAAAGCCTTACAGACAACCTCCACCCAAATGACTATTTGTCTTTAGGCGAATCTGGTAGTCTAACTAAAATTTACTCCAAGTTGATCAGAAATTTTGTTGGTGTTGTAAACATAAGAATTGGTGACTTTGGGTTTATAACTTCTCAAAAAAACTGTCCAAACTTTGCAGAAATTTGGCTAGTTGGCGAGCCATTGATTTTTGTACAACAATACTGGCAAAAGCTAGCCAAACAAACTAGCCAACCAGAATTATTCACCCAAACCATTCAAAACCTTAATTTAGCTGCTCAAGCCGGTTTTATCTACTACAAAACAAATCAAGTAGTCAATTATCTAAAAAATTTTGAAAGCTAGATAAATTTGCCTGCGGTTTGACAAATTAGACTGTTTAGACTTTAGTTCTTCACTAGAACTAGCTAGTAGTTTAATAACTATGATTATTCGTTCAGATAATAAGATATTACAAACAAAAAAAACTAATTCTCAAGCGGTAGAAGAAATAGCTATTTTAGTCGAAAAAAACGATAGTTTAAAATTACGACCTAAATGTTTAGCTGAGTATATTGGTCAGGAAAAGTTGATCGCTCAACTTAGTTTAATTCTAGATTCAGCCAAAATAAGAAATACTTTGCCAGAGCATATCCTGTTTTATGGACCTCCCGGACTTGGTAAAACCACTTTGGCAAGCCTTATCTCGATTGAATTAAAATGTAAATTAAAAACGGTAACTGCCACCAGCCTGCAAAAAGTGGGTGATTTGGTAAGTTTGCTAGTAAATTTAGAACCAAACACGGTTTTGTTTATTGATGAAATTCACAGGCTCAGAGCTCCTTTGGAGGAGTCTTTGTATAGTGCGATGGAAGATGGTAAAGTAGATATTTTAATTGGTAAAGGTCAGGGGGCGACTACGATGAAAATTGATTTAGAACCTTTTGTATTAGTTGGAGCCACAACCCAGATTGGCAAACTGTCTAAACCTTTACGAGATCGTTTTACAACCATATTTCGGTTGGATCCATATTCAGACAGCGATATGTTGATACTAGTGGAAAGAAGTGTTAAAATTTTAAATCTAAAAATGACAGATGAAGCGAAAATGCTAATTTGTCGGCGATCCAGAGGTGTACCTCGTATTGCCAATAATATTCTCAAAAGATTTGTAGATTTGCAGACTGTGGATAAGCTGAAAGAAATTGATGAAGCCAAAGCCGAGGAGTTTTTGCTTAAACTTGGTATCTATGAAAAAGGACTAACCAAAACTGACCTAGCCTATCTTAGGGCTTTGCAAAATGGAAGTTTGTCTTTATCTTCTCTTAGTGCTATTTTAATGGAGGAAAGTGAAACTTTGGAGCTGGTCACCGAGCCGTTTTTAATTCATCTTGGTTTTGTCGAAAAAGACAGTAGCGGTCGCAAACTAACCCCAAAAGGAAGGGATTTTATTAAGGAGTTTGACGGAGATACAGTAATTAGGTTAGTGTAGATTTTCATAATCCTCAGTTTTACCTTAAAAAATAACTAGGTTCGAGGTTTTTATAGTATCTGGTATTGTTGTTTTAATTCAACTAATTTAGTTTTTCTAAATGATACTTGTAAAACTTTTTCAAACTACTCAAACCTGCTAATTATATTTTCTAAAATTAAAAAATCTGGAATACAATATGGTTAGACCTGTATTTTATTAGTCTAAATTGATTTAATCTAAACCTTTCTATTTTTTATCATACCCTCTGTTTTCAAGTTGCTTTATGAAATTAAGTTAGTTCTTTATTCTCCTAATTTTATCTTCTTTTAATTCACTTTATTTTGCCAAGTACACCGTAGAAGTAGGAAAAGCAAATTCAATTTTTTCATCTTTAAATTTTTTGATTAGCTCAAGCAAAATCTCTTGATTGACATCCATATAACTGTCGTAACTGGGTGTTTCTACATGATATACGACTTCAAAGTTAATACTATATTCCCCTAGCTCTTTCAAGTGAGCTCGATCAAAAGTGGTTATTGATTTAGCATCTATAATTTCTTTGATATAGACAGGTATCTGTGTTAAATGTTCTACAGAGGTAGAATAAGTTACACCAAACTTAAATACCACTCTCCGTCTTTCCATATTGGCATAATTGTTAATTCTGGAGTTGGTCAACTCTTTGTTAGTCATTATTAAATCTTGTCCCTGCAAAGTTTTTATTCTAGTGTTTTTGATACCTACATTTTTAACAGTGCCCATGTCGTTTCCAACAATAATAAAATCTCCTTTTTTGAACGGTTTATCGAGGTTGATCGTAAAATAAGTAAAAATATCGGACAAAATATTCTGCATAGCAAAAGCAACAATAATACCCGCAATTCCCAAACCACCAAGCAGTGCAGTTATATCAAACCCAAAGTTTTGTAGAATAACCAAAAACAGAATTGCCCAGATAATAATGGCAATAAATCTTCCTAAAAAATCTGCAGTTCCCGGGTCTAGCTTATTTTTACCATTATGATTGGTTTCTTCCTCCCCCTCAGTAGCAGTCAAAGCATCCAAAATCGACTCTACTGCTTTTTGTAAACCTAAACCTAAATAAAAGTAAATTACAGTGGTAATAAATATAGTCAGATAAGTATTTAGTGTAGGGCTTATGTCTAAATATCTAAAGGAGAAATATAGAGAAACAATAAAGTAAAAAGGTAGATTAATTACCGTGATTAAATTGTGTAAAATATGAGTTAGTTTACTTTTATACTGATTTTCGTACTTATCAATTTTGTCTTGTACTATTTTTTTAGTAAAATGTGAAAATACAAAAATGAAGGTAAAAATTAGAATTGCAACAATATAATTAGCTAAAGTATTACCCAAAATTGTAAAAGTAAAAAAAGGTTTACTTTCTAAATAAGCATGGAATCCATCGAGCATATTGATATAAACTATCTAGAAACAATCTAAGTCTAGCCAAAAATCGGTTTTGTGTCAATTTTATAACTATAATCAATATTGTTATTATTTTTATGGTTATATCTAAGTCTAGCAATATAACATACACAAAAAAGATAGAAACATCTAGCTGTCTGCTTATGAGTTATAATTTAATCTTCAAATTTTAGGGTAGTTCCGAAATGATTCGTAAAATAAACTTTTATAAGTATTTGACCAAACAGTTAAAGTAGTCCAACTTTTGCCATAAATTATGGCATTCCAGTATAATATTTTTCAAATACATCAGCAATCTCCAAAAACGAAAGCTAGGACGGGGACCCTAAACCTAGTTCACGGAACTGTGCAAACCCCAGCCTTTATGTCGATTGGTACTCTTGGAACAGTTAAAACTTTAACTGTAAATGAGCTAAAAACTACCGGAGCTCAAATTTTACTCAGTAACACCTACCATTTATGGCTTAAACCGGGGATCGAAGTGTTAAAACAGTTGGGAGGCTTACATCAATTTAATAATTGGGATGGTCCAATTTTAACAGATTCTGGAGGTTTTCAGATGTTTAGTCTCAGAAAAAATAACATATATGACGAAGAAGGAATAACTTTTATTGTGCCTGAAAATGGAGATAGGGTTTTTTTAGGTCCAGAACAAAGTATGCAAATTCAAACTGTCATCAACTCCGATATTTCCTTGGTTTTAGACTCTTTACCAACAGAAGAAGCAAATTATAAACTAAATGAACAAGCAGTTGAAAGAACTTTTAGGTGGGCCAAAAGAAGTAAAGAAGAGTGGATAAAACTACATCAAGGCAAATGGATAGGCTCACAGGGTTATGACGAATCAAGTAGACAAAATCTTCTTTTCGGTATACCCCAAGGAGCAAGATTTTTAGACCTTCGCCAAAGGTCTGCCGAAATGATTCTAGAACTTGATTTTCCGGGTTATTCAATTGGCGGCATGGCTATGGGACCGGAACCCGAAGAGAGCAGGTGGAATCAAGTTGATATTCAAACTAGTATTTTAGAGGCTTACAAACCCAAACATTTATTGGGAGTAGGAACCCCTACCGACTTAGTTAGATTTGTAGGATATGGTATTGATTTATTTGACTGTGTCTACCCTACCCGAAATGCTAGGCACGGAACTTTATTTTTTGAACTTGATGATAATACTTACACCACCGAACGAATTCTGCAAAAAAAATTTGAAAAGGACACTAACCCAATTAACCCCAATTCTAATTTTGAAGAGCTTAGACAATATTCTAAAGCTTATTTAAGACATCTTTTTAAGACTAAAGAAACCCTGGGCTATAGATTAGCCACAATGCATAATCTAGAATTTTATCATAACTTAATGGCTAAAATAAGACAAAAAATTAATACTGGTCAGTTTGATGAGTGGTGGCAAAAATACAAATTTCAGAAAAATAACTAATTTTTAATAGCAGTCTTAATGATATTCTTTGCATTATATCTAGACTCTAGTATTTTTCAAAAAGTTAAACTAACTTAACTAAATTATACTCAAAAGAGTATAACAAGAACACACCCCAAAAAACGGTTTTTAAAATTTTTTAGATTACAGAACAAACACTGAAGTGCAAAATGCCAAGCCTAGTCTTGAGGAGTAAAGGGAAGCAAAGCCATATGTCTAGCTCTTTTCACCGCTTTAGCTATTTTTCTTTGGAACTTGGCACTGGTGCCAGTTTTATCTCTGTGGAAAATTTTAGCATATGGAGACACAAATTGCTGTAAAAGATCCACATCTTTGTAATCTATTACTCTTAAACCCATATGCTTGACTATACACTTCCTATCTTTAGGTCTTCTAGCTTTTTTATTTAGTTCATTATGGTTTCTAATTTCTGTATTAGAAGGTTTCTCTTTTGATTTCTGAATAAGAAACTCGGTTTGGTTGAGAATTATATATCTTAATACTTCCTTTTCTATGTTCAATTTTCTCTCTAAATTGCTAATCTTTTGGCAGTTTTCCAGTTCTAACTCAAAATTCATTAATACATAAAAACCACTATAATGTTTTTTGACCCTGTAAGCAAGCCTTTTTAAACCTTGTTTCTCTATTTCTACATTTTCTCCGCCTAGTTCATCTTTTATAAGTTTAGAAATTTTAGAAATCTGGGCATCTATTTGCTCGGCAGATAATTCTGGATTAAGAATGAAGTATAACTCATAGATTTGGTTGGTGCTGACCATATTAAAATTTAATTTAGCTAACAAAATCGGAAACTTAGTGATAAAATCCACTTTTGTCAAGTATTTGTACCTACTTCTTATATTTTAAAAAAAATTAAACTTATTAAATAACCATTGTGCACAAAAATCTAACTAATCGAAATATACAACTTTACACAAACTTGTTAGTCTAGATACGAAAAAACCCCACTTTTAACTTGTTCTAAAAACAGAATTAAAAATTAACCAATACAAAAATCTAAAATTTTATCGGCAATGTTAACTCCTGTAACAGCTTGTACATTCTTGTACTCCATTGTGTGATTTATCTCATTAATGATATAACCAGTATCAGTTTCAAAAACATCTATCCCTAAAATTCCACCACCCACAGCATCAGAAGCCATTTTGCAAATATTCTGTAAATCTTCGTCTATTGGGCAGTTGGTAGCTTTAGCTCCTCTGGCAGTGTTGGTAATCCAGTGTTCTGTAGTGCGGTATATTGCAGCCACAACTTTGCCATCTATGGTGGCAGCTCTAATGTCTCGATTATGTTTTTTTGCCACATATTTTTGAATAACATGAGCTTGATGAGCTACTCCAACTTGACACCTAAGATTAAATATAGCCTCCAAAGAATCTTCATCATTAACTTTACTGACAAATCTACCCCAAGAACCCTCTCTAGATTTAATAACCACCGGATAACCACCAAACATATCCACAGCTTGTTTTGCTTGATTTTCTCCAAAAACTAAAACAGATTTAAGGTGAGGAACTTTGTGCTTTGTTAAAATTGTAGAAGTTTGAAATTTGTCGTTGCAAACATTCATTATCTGCTTATTATTCACTATTCTAAGCCCGAGGTTACTAAAAAACTCAATTGCTGCATTACCTCTTACGGTAGAGACACATCTTTCTAAAAGACAATCAAATTGTAACCAGTAATCTATTTGCTGAGGATCTAAAAGAATCTCGTTAAGGTTAATTAGTTCAATATGAATATTTCGTTTTTGAGCTGCCTCAATGATTAGTTTCTCGTCTAACCTAATTCCTGTATGAAGAAGTGCTATTTTTTTCATAATTCTAGTGAATATTAACTTCAAAATCGTTTAAAATTCTGATTTTGTAATTTAACTTTAAAAAAAATTGGCAGATAGCTAACTACAACAAATATTAGTACCAAAGACAAGCTTATATTAAAAAACACACTAATAAACAATAAAATATTAGTATAATTTATTCTACTTTACTTTTTATTCACCCCAGTCCTCTTCTATATTTACGGGATTTAAAGTAGCAACTTGACCTTTCCCATCATTTTTAATTTCTACTACTTCAAACATTTCCCCTGTTATAGGATCGGTCACTATTTCCCCTGCTACAGTATTCTCGGGTAGATCAAACCATTCTTCTGTGTTTGGATTTTGAGCTCTAATCATAATACAAAAATTTAACAAAAATTAAAAAAATCTAACAAGCAATAGAAATATTAACTTAATTTTGTCAAGCTTGTTTAGATTTGTCCACCATTATTAATCGAAACTATCTATACTATTAGTTAAGATTCTTCATAGAAAGATAATTTTTTAGACAAATTTATAAAAAATGATTTAGTGTAGAAGTTGTGACATATAACATATTTCAACCCAAACCTCTATTCAAGTATCTGGTTTTAGCTAATTGTTTATTTCTTGCTTGTTTAGCTTTATTATGGCCTAAATTTGTAAACTTTAATCCTTTTTTAGGGTATTCTTTGGTGAATAATTTCTTAGACATTGTCTTATCCTTAGGCAACTTGATTGTCCTAATACTGGTTTTTTTTGAACTATTTCGACAAAGTATTTTCTATAAATTTTTTGTTTTAGGACTGTTTGCACTATCTTTATGGCAAGTTAACCTAGCCAACCCTAGCCTAGATGAGCTAACTAACATGATTATTTTCTGGTCAAATTTAGCTTTGTGGCTAGCAATTTTAGTAGGTTTGGGGACATGGCTTCGACAACCTCTCTTCAAAAGTTGGTTGATCGTTTTAGGAATATATTCCTTGTTCGATCACTTACTACTCTCTAACCCTTTTGGGCTTTTGCTGGCTTGGATTATTTTTCAAATGCTCCAGCTTGGTTTTATTTCTGGTTTACTCCAAACACCAACTGGCTTACTGGCTCAGATAAAATCTCAGAAGTCGTCTCTATTTAATTTAGGACTGGAAACTAACCCCGATAATCGGAAATACTTGAAAGTCAATGTCAACACTCTTCAAAAACTACCCATTCAAGATAGTCAAAAATCTTTTTTATTAATACCCATAGTTAGAAACGACCGGTTGAATTTTGAACAAGCCCCTGCTTCTTCTAAAAACTCTTCATTAGCTTTAAAAATCAACATTTCAAGAATCTCTATTTTTGAGCAAATTTTAAAACATACCGAAAATATTCCCAAAATTTTGTTCATCAGTATTCTATTTTTATTAACCCTATTTTTTATTCAAAATCTAGTAGTGGCAACTAGTCAAGTTATTACTGGACATCATTTAGGATTACAATTCTTAGGCGAACCACCAGTTTCCCTCAATACTAGGTTTACAGCTAGACAGCCCATAGGCGACTATTATTTAGTCTTACTAAGAGGTTATGGGTTGATGCAACATCCAAATATTCTTGGTTTTATCGGTGTTTTAGGATTTTGGTTAGGGATTGTCCTTAAAAAATACAATACCAGTTGCAGATTTAAATCTTTAAGTTGGTGGTTAAGACTAATTTGTGGAGCAATTGTGATTTTAAGTTTTAGTAGAATTGCTTGGATTAGCCTAATCTTTCTGGTATTAGTTTGTTTTTTGGATCAAAAAATAGGTTTACAAAACCTTAGCTGGGCACTACTAAAGACTAAAAGCCTTGAGTTTATAAAACAGAAATGGTGTATTTTATCTAATTTTATTATAATTTTTGGGTTTGTGTTCTTTTCTAGATTTGCCTACAGCCATAGTAGTGATTGGGTTAGAATTAGTGAGTATGTTAGGCTTTGGAAAACTTTTTGGCAATTACCTTGGTGGCAACAAGTCTTTGGAGTCGGTTTGGGTCAATATCCCTTTTATCACAGAAGTTACAATTCTGACCTTGCTTTGAGTGTGCATCAACCAATTCACAACCTTTGGTTGATGCTAATTTTTGAATTAGGAATTTTTTGGTTTTTAATCTTCGTAGTTTGTTTATCAATTTTATACAAAAAACAAAAAGGATTAACAATCTAACATATAGTTTTAGCTTGATTTTGTATGTTTACTTTTTAAAAAGTACAATTTATCTAATACTTAAAACCTAGTGTAAGGTTTTTGATCAACTTGCTCAGCCTACGAAAAAAAGATAAATTGACATTTTTAAATTTTATTTAGACAGGTAATTTCTATTAATCATTTAATTTATGTCTCATAAAAAAACCAAAATCTTTTTGGATAGTGCCAACCCTGCTGAAACAGCTCAGGTAATTGAAATGCTGGGTAGTCTAGATGGTCAAACAACTAATCCTAGTTTGGTGGTTAAGAATTTAGACCAATCAAGCAAAATTTCTGAAGAAGAAATGCTTAATTTTTACAAAACTAATGTCCAAAAAATATCTAAGCTAATTCCAAACGGATCAGTGTCAATTGAAGTTTATGCAGACCAGCAAACAAGTCCTAAAGAAATTTACGAGCAAGCTATAAGTATGAATGAATGGATAGATAATGCTCACATTAAGTTTCCAACCATTCCAGCCGCATTGGAGGCTGCTGCAAAATTTATAAAAGAGGGTGGTAGAGCCAATTTCACTTTAGTATTTAATCAAAAACAAGCTTTAGCTATTCATAATCTAGTGATTTCTGTAGGTGCTACTAAGGGTCAAGTTTTTATTTCTCCTTTTGTAGGAAGACTAGATGATATTGGTCTTAACGGAGTTGATTTGTTAGCTAATATTCAAAAGATGTACCAACAACTTCAAAGTCCAGTAGAAATTTTGGGTGCTAGTATTCGCAACCTCAACCATTTACAATATTGTTTTGATATTGGTTTAGATATTGTTACTTTACCTTTAATAATTATAAAAGAATGGTATCAAAATCAAAATATAAGCTATTCCTCTCAAAACTTGACACCCATAACCTTTGAAAATCTGGATTATACTCAAAAGTGGCAAGACATAGACATTTCTCATGAACTAACAACAAAAGGGTTGCTAAAATTTGCCCAAGATTGGAAAAGTTTATTAAAATAAAGTTATTTCAATAATTAGATATATTCTCTAACAAGTTAAATCTGTAATTTTTTTTATAAAATCGAAATTTTGAGCAAATCTAATATAAAATATTTTAGTTTAATATTTTTTGATAAGTTTTAAGAATCAATCTTAAGCTCTTACTATTCGTAAGGTTAATTAAAAACCAATATTACCCTTAAACTTAGTCAAAATAAAAACTAAGGGAAAATTCTTGAAAAATTACACAAAAAAGTGTTGTAAGTAGTTAATAAATTTTATCTAGGTTTAGGACCAGCTTTTACTAAAGCTTGATATTCTCTTGTAGCATCATCCAAAACTTTTGCCGCAGTTTTATTTTCAAAGTGCATTCTATAGATCATTTCAGACCAAATCCTCTCAGTTTTAATTGGGTCTGGTCTATAATAACTATCCGCAATTAAAGCTCCCTGTGCAAATACTTGCTTTTGTCTGTCACCAAGCAATTGTTCCTGAATCACATCCCTTCTAGCTGGAGGAAGCCCGGTTATGGCTGACAACTCCTTTTGTTGCTCTGGTTGTGATAAATAAAGCATAAATTGGTCAGCCCAGTACTTTTTGGCAAAATTTTGTTCTACTTTTTTACTTAAAACATCCATATAGAAGAATCCAAACGTCTTACGATTCGTCTGGTCAAACTGAGGTAAAGGCACCACCTCAAAATTGAGTCTCGGATTCCTTCTTTGAATTTCTGACTCAAAATAACTATAATGAATTATGTATGCTAATCTTCCCGAAGTAAAAGCTTCAACGTTGTTAGGTGATGTATTACTCCATGTATACCTTTCGTCTTTAGGATCAGCAAAACTGTAATAAAAGTTAATCGCTTCTAGGGCTGGATTGTTACCTCGATTATCTTTTCGATTAAGTGTTACTTCACCTTTTACATTGTCGTATATCGGATTTCCTTTTTGAAAAATTAAAAGTGGTAAAATTTCATGATGTTTATCTATGTTTGGAACAGGGCTTCCAATAATGCTACCAGTTCCTAAAGAAATAGCACTTTGCTCGAAAGCACCACTAAACTGACTTTGTCTAGTAAGAGCTGGTATTTGCACCAACAAATCATCCCAAGTTCTAGCTGGTAAAGGTATACTAGCTTGATTGAGTAAATCTCGATTAACGTACATTTGCATATTGTCCACATAGCTGGTTATACCATAAACTTGGTCCTGCGAAATAGTATCTCTTACTACCATATCTACAAAATCTCTTTTATATAACTCTAACATTCTTTCTTGAGTGTTTGGATCTCGATTTTGAAAAGCAGATATAGGACTGATATAAGGCAAATATGCCCTTAAATCATTATTATGAATGGAAAATATGTCTGGACCCTCACCTCCAGCCATAGCTAGAAGAAGATCTCTATAATAATCTGGACCATATGTTTTGTCTATTACTTTTATATCTACATTTGGATTTATTGATCTAAATTTGCTTATTATATTTCTGTATGAACTTGAATTCATCTGTGAAAATCTAGGTTTCCACCATATGAGCTCCACTCTCTCTCTAGGAATATTAGGACCCACTATTTGAATCGTATTTTTAGGTATAAAAAGCAATACTAGTCCGCCAACAATAATAAACACAACCAAAACAATCACAACAATAACTAGAGTTCTCCTAGTTTCCCAAAGATTTTGAATGAAATAAGGTATTTCCATAAATTATAAATTATAATTTATTAATTTCTAAAATTAAAGGTATACTTTAAATTTAAAAACCATAAATGCTAAATACCACTAATTTTTTCTTAGACTAGGAATAATATAATCAAGTTAAAAATTGATGTCAAACACACATAATAATATATTTCAAAAATATATTTCAAAGATGATCTAAACACCGATTTAGATGCTAGCTACATAATATTGTTATGTTATTTAGCTTGCAAAAGACTTAAAAATAAGCTATACTATACATTACATTTAATATGTTATATTTAATATAGTTTTATAGTTTTTAGTTTTAAAAACTTCATCCCCAAAATATAATGCCTAAAAAACAAACACTTTTTTATAAATTGGATACTAATTGGATAGTGAATCAGCTCAATATTGTTATTTTCTTGTTAGGTTTTAATTTATTAATGTCTTTGGTTGTAAGAAATTTTGGAAATTTTGTAATTAATCAAGAGGTTTTTCATGTAAAAATAAATTTATGGTTGATAGTATTGTTTGCTGTAATAGCTAGTATAATACTTTTTGTTTTAAATTTATTTAAAGATTATCCTGTATCTAGTATTCTTATTATTACTGGTATTTGGAGTAATATAATTGAAAGATTAGTTTTTGGAGGAGTTGCCGACTATTTGAACATTTACATTGCACTAAGTAATTTAGCAGATTTGCAAATATGGATTGGGTTAATTAGTCTAAACTTGCAAATTTGGTTTCCAAAACAAATAGAATACTTACGAAAATCTATTTTCCAGACTCAAAATGATTTATGAGCAAAAAAGCTAATACATCAACAAAAAACTGGTCAAAACTACTCAAGAAATATGAGTTATTAGAATCTGATGAATCTCGCCGTCAGTTTCTGGATATTTTGGAGCCTAAAGATAGAAAAAATTTATTGAGATTATACAACTTAAAACAAAAGAAAGCTAAATCCCGTAAAAATTTGAAACTTACTCCAAAGTTAGATTTAACCAAAGCAATTTTAAGTAGCTCTAAAGTAAAAGGTTTAGAAAATTTATATTCTACAAATGAGAATGCTAAGAATCTTAAATCTTTTTTAAAATCAATAACAGATTATTTTAATTTATTAAAATTGTGTATTTATGATAAAATTAAGAAAAAGGATAATATAACTCGATCTTGGTTGAATCAAAATAATAGCAAAAACTTAAAAGAAAAACTTGAAAAAATTTTAATTTCTCAAAAGCAAGAAACTTCTAACACAAAAACGAATACACACTTTACCGGACCAATAAACACAATTTTATTTAAATCTATAAAATCAAAACCTAATTTCACTAAGTTTATTAATAATAAATTAACAATTAAAATTCTGGCAATATCAGCGATGATAAGTCTTATTTTGGTTGTTTTAGGTGGAACTATAAGCAAAAAATTCGGCAATTTACATTTAATGATTCAAAGACAAATTTACTCTGGCACCGAAGATTATACTCAATGGGCAAATATTTTTATAGGAGAACAGAATAACTTTCCGGATCAAGATGTAGATGAAGACGGTCTAACAAACTACGAAGAATTTTTGTTAAGAATAAACCCTTTAGATCCAGACCAAAATAATAACGGGCTTTTGGATGGAATAGATGTATTGTCAAGAATAAACCCAAAAAACAACCAACCTATAGTAGGAAATTTTGTATCTACAAACATTCTCTCTTTGAGACTGCAAAGTTTAGCTCTAAAAAAGCAAAAAAATGAGCTCGAAAAAAGGGTTATAGAAGAAAGTACTTTCACAGTTGATGTGGATCCTGCGAAAGCAGGATATCTATCAATACCAAAACTAGAGTATGAGGATATACTAATATCTTGGAATACGGATGTCTGGAAAAACGATTTGAAAGATTTATTAACACAACAACTCATTCACCCAAAAGAGTCTAGTATACCGGGCAAACCCGGTATAACCCATATCTATAGTTTCAACGCTTTGGTAGAAACAAAAATAGTAGCAAATCAAAGTTTTAGTTTTGATAGAATAGCTGAGCTTGTGCCTAGAGATGAAATTTTTATCAGAGCATATGATTCTAAAGGTAGTCTGTGGGAATGGAAATATTTAGTTATTGGTAGAAATTTATTTATTCCTGGAGATACTAACCAATTTAATCAAGACGAACTAAATCAATTACAGTTGGTTATACCAGATACCCAAAGCCAAGGTACAAAAATGATAGGTTTGCATGCAAGGTTGGTAGAAACTAAGAAAATCATAGAAATAGAAATAGAAATAGATGATAACAATGATTTGTAAACCTTTTACCTCGTTATTATTTTAATTTGTCTAGCATAACTTCAAAATGTTATAAAGAATAGAGAGAAAAATCTGTCTCAAAATACACTAAAAACTAAATTCTACCCGAGTTAGTTAGAAATAATTTAGCTAACCAATTTAGCACCAATACTTGCAATTACTACTCTCTCAGTAAAAACTAGATAACTTAATCAGTTAACTAAATCTATCTAAGTTTAAAAGCATAAGAGACAAATCCGCTGGATTTTGTGAATCTGGCTCTGGCGGTCTATCGCTCAACACCATAAACACAAAAAAGCTGGTAACAGCTATTACCATGATTAAAAAAACAATTATAATTATTTTAGCTATAAACTCTTCTTTTTCAGAGATTCCTGAGTTATTCATATTTAAGTGATTTTAACAGCTGTTCCGTATACCAAAACTTCAGCAGCACCGGGCATTACCTCAGCTGTCACAAAACGGACATTAATTATAGCATCAGCGCCCATCTGCTTGGCATTTTCAATCATCCTTTGAATTGCTTGTTCTCTGGATTCGGTAACAAGCTGAGTATAGCTATCCAATTCTCCACCCACAATACTCTTTAGACTAGCAAAAAGGTCGTGACCAATATGCTTCGCTCTAATTGTGCTACCTTGAGCAATCCCTAAAATTTCAGTGATATTTTTTGAAGGGATAAAATCTGTAGTTGTAACTATCATAATTTTATTGTTTTTATATTGCTATATATAAATATAAAATATATTTCCGTCAAGTTTTTATAATTCTTAGTTATTTCTTTTGTGTGCCAAACACATTAATTTAAACATAAAAAAGCACTAATATAAAACTTATAACCCAGTTGATATCAATTGAAAACACAAGTGGTTTGCTTATAATTTTAGAAAAATCATAACTCGGTTAAGTTTTAAAACTTGTAATTTAAATAATTGTGTTATCTCTGATATGTTTATTTATTTTTATTTGACAAGGAAATTAACTTGTAATACACTGACTAAGTCTAAATATCTCCTGAGTTAACAAAATTGCTTTTTTAAAAATGTCTAACGAAGAAGAAAGAAAAAAAATTATAAAAAGGATTATTCTCTGGTCGGTTATTTTGGGTGCTATTGTTGCCTTGTTCATACCTATTTTGTCTGTTGGATCGATACAAGTGAGTATATATCAAGAAAAATTGTTACATACATTAAGTTTTTTTGCCCTTATTTCGCCAATTTTATTAAGAGATGCAAATATAAATATTCCTATCCTGAATCCTTGCGATTTTGGACCCTGTCTTGAAGGAATAGAAGGAACTAATAATGTTGAAGGTACGAGTAATTTCGTTCTTTCTTTTGTTAATTATGCAATCTACATCGCCTTTGGAATTGGTGTTTTAATGTTAATCTATAGTGGTTGGCAATGGGCCACTGGAGCATCTATCTTTGATAAGGACGGTAAAGTAACTGGGGCAAAAGCAAAAGAAACTTTTAAAAATACTATTATAGCTTTGGTAATGATGGGTTTGATATATCTCATCTTCAGAATAGTTTTGGATGCCTCTTCAATAATTCAAGGACTCCTTAGAGGTGGTAGTTAATTAACTTATGTGAATCAATCTAATTTAAAAAGTTTTTAGGTAAGTAGTTTAGAAGATTTTGTTTTAATAAAAGTAAATTTCTAAGATTAGAACTAAGATGTCTGTTTTATTACAAATTTGTAATATATGGTCCTAACTGTTTGTATTTTGCAATAAAATTGTAATAAAAATAAAGAGAATTTATAACCAAAAAATTATTTCTAAAATTTTACTTAAAAAATTGGAATGAATGATGATTTTGTCCCAAAATTTTTGACAAATAAAATAAAACTTGATTAGTTAACCTTAACCTTTAATTTTTCATAAATTATGTCTAAAAAAACCACACTTCAAAAAAATACACCTGTTGCTATGGATGCTGCAGAGAAAAGAAAAATGGCCGATTTGGTTGCTTCTCAAATAAAAGCCAGTTTTGGCCAAGGATCTATTATGAAGATGGATGAAATAGTTAACACCGATGTAGAAGTAATTTCTACAGGTTCTTTGTCTGTGGATTTGGCAACCGGTGTCGGCGGATTTCCAAAAGGCAGAATTATCGAAATCTACGGACCAGAATCTTCGGGTAAAACTTCACTTGCTCTAGCCACAATTGCTCAAGCTCAAAAACAAGGGGGTATCGCAGCTTTTGTAGATGCCGAGCATGCATTAGATCCGGAGTGGGCGGCAAAACTGGGGGTTAAAGTAAATGACTTGTATTTATCTCAGCCAAGCAATGGAGAAGAGGCTTTAGAAATAGTAGATAATTTGGTTAGATCGAATGCTTTTGATGTAATTGTAGTTGATTCAGTAGCTGCTTTAGTGCCTAAATCTGAATTAGAAGGTAATATGGGAGACAGTCAGATGGGTGTACAAGCTAGATTGATGTCTCAGGCCCTCCGCAAACTTACTGGCGGAATTTCCAAATCTAAAACGGTAGTGATTTTTATCAACCAAATTAGGCTCAAAATTGGGGTGATGTTTGGCAACCCCGAAACTACTACCGGAGGTCAAGCTCTCAAATTTTTTGCTACCCAAAGGTTAGATGTTCGCAAAGTTGGTAATCTTAAATCTGGTAATGACAATGTTGGTGTCAGAATTAGAGTTAAAATCGTCAAAAACAAAATGGCAGCACCTTTCAAGACTGTCGAGTTTGATATGATGTTTGATGAACCCGGTGTCTTTTCTACTGCAGGTGAAGTAGTTGATATTGGAGCCAATTACGGAATTATCGAAAAAACTGGCAATACTTACAAACTCAAACTAGGTTCCGAAGATATAAAATTGGGGGTCGGAAGGGAGAATGCTAAAAAATTTTTGTACGAAAATCAAGAAATTTTAGCCAAGGCTAAAGACTTAATTTTTACTGAATTTCAAAAGAGGTTAAAAGAAGGTAGAGTGGCAATTGGTAATGTAGCGGAAGCAAGTGTAGATGATAACGAAGAGATCGAGGATCTTAAAGAATTATCAAGCGAAGATTAAGCTAGTTATTTAAATGTAAAAATCTGCAATATATACATAAACCCCCTACTCTATTTTTGTTTTCGTAAATTAGAATATTGTTTATACTATAGTAACCAAACAAACTACTAGAAAATAAAAAAGGAGTAATCGAAAGATTTTCTTGTTATTTAGAAGAACTATTTTGCTTTTAACTTTTTTAAAAAAGAATTTCAGAAAAACATCAACTTAAATCAAAACAAGCTTTCCATTTGGGTGTCTAGATATTTTTGATTTTTAATTTGATAGTAGACTTGACAGACTTGTTGTTGTATTTTAGCCATTTGGGTATCTGAATTATTTTGCTGTAACAATCTTTGTTTAACTAGCTTTCTTATTTCTGACAATTTTTTGCCGTTTTGTCGCTTAGTTTTCTCAAAATCTAAAATTTTTGTCGGTCGAAGATTTTTTGGAAAAAGATAATTTTGTATTATTTCAGGAGTAAAATCGGCAAGTTCAGGTAACCATCTTTTTACAAACTGACAGTTACTATCTTTTTCTTTTAGATTTTTGTCTGGGTTGTAAATTCTGAAAGAATTTTGTAAAGGATTTGTTATACCTGCTTGCATTTGCCATTGCCAGCTATCTATAGCAACATCACCATCAACCAAAGTTTGCATAAAATGTCTAGCCCCCCAATGCCAGCTAACTCCACAATTAATAGTTAAAAATGTAGCACACATAGCCCTCATTCTAAAATTCAACCAACCAACAGTCTTTAATTGCTTCATAGCCGCATCAACTAATAAAAAGCCAGTTTCCCCTAACCTCCATTTTTCTAAAAAATCAGTTTGTTCAGCATTTAAATTCCAGTTATAATGTTCATCAAATTCAGAATACCAATTTTGATGTTCATAGTGAGGATGAAAATATAATCTTTGAGAAAAACTCTCTCTCCATCTTAATCTATCTAAAAAGGCTTTTAAACTAAACTCTAGTTTGGGTCCATTGGGTAAATCTTTGATCTGCTCAATTTTCTGCCTAACTGCTTGATTGATTTGCCTAACCGACAAAGTACCCCACATAATGTGTGGTGAAAGATGAGAAGTAGAGCCTAAATAAGCCTCTTCTGGTCTTGATAATTTCCAATGATAACCAATGTGCCTACCATTATCTAAAAAGTCTTGCAAAACTTGTTGACCATATGAGCTACCGCCTGTAAATAAAGGACTTTTAAGCTCAAGAAAGTGTTTGTATTTCTGAGCGAATTCATCTAATTCAATAAAATTAACCTGAACATCAGCCAGAATTTGTTCTAATAAAGATAAACCTTCTGATTTTCTTTGTACTTTAGCTATAGGTTGTTTTTGGTATTGGTAATACTTTTCTCGCCAGTTTGGCATTTCTTCTTCATCTAATAGTAAAAAATTGGAGTTCTCTATAACTAATGGAAGTTTAGATTTTTTCGCAAAATCAACTATTTGACGGTCTCTGTTTAAACCATATTCAATTTGTCTATCCCTGTTAAAAAACAAAGTTATTTGGTGTTTATCTCGCAATTGTGTGCAAAGTTTCTGTATCGCCTCCACAGAGTTATCATGAATTAAAAACAGTTTAGAATTCATAGATTTTAACTGCCTATCTAAATCTTGCAAAGACTCGTACAAAAATCTAACTCTTAAAGCCCCTACTTCTTCCCAAGATTCATAAAAATAGGGATCTACGATAAATATTGGCAAAACCAAAAATCCCGGTTGACAAGCGGCTACAAACCCAGAATTATCTAACAATCTAAGATCACGACGAAACCAAAAAATATTAATTCTAGCCATATTTGCATGCTAAATCAATTCTTGTAAATTGTCCAAGTTGACAGATACCTCGTATATTCATCCTTTAAAATAAGGCCAAACAAAAGGCTTGACAAAGAGTTCTAAGTATAGATTTTGTTTTGTCGTGTTTGGTAGATTTAAATTTATTAATCCGGAAGTTTGTCCTAATGTTGAGCTGGATGATGTTTGGGTGGCTTTGAAAGTTTTACTACAAAAAAATACCACCACAGACTCTCAAGAAAAAGTGAAACGATGGTTTAGAAATTTTTTTAACTTAACAGATGCTAGTCAGATTTATCTTACCGACAGTGGAAGAACAGCTTTGTATTTGATTCTTAAAAGTCTAAATTTACCTAAAAATAGTCAAGTTTTAATACAAGGTTTTTCGTGTGTGGTGTTACCAAATGCGGTACTTCAAGCAGGATATCAACCAGTGGTATGTGATATCGAACCAGAAACTTTTAACTTTGATTTAGACAAAATAGAAGACAAAATAACCCCACAAACCAAAGCTTGGATCGTGCAACATACTTTTGGAGTAATGATCGACATGAACAAAGTCAAGCAGATTTGTAACCGATATAAAATTATTCTAATTGAAGACTGTGCCCACTCTTTGGGATCCTCTTTTGAAGGTAAACCAGCTGGCAGTTGGGGTGAGGCTAGTATGCTTAGTTTTGGTCGCGACAAAATAGTTTCCTCAATTTTTGGTGGGGCTGCTATCATCAATAAACCTAACCCTGAATGGCAACAAAGATTAAACCAAGAATATCAAAAACTTCCACCTTTCGAGCCTAGAAAAGAACTTAAAAGTTTAGTTTTTACGGCAATCTCAGGATTTATATTGCCTTTTTATCATTTTTGGATTGGCAAGATAGTACTGTCTTTAATGATGAAATTAAAAATAGTCCCAGATGTTTATTCATATCAAGAAATTTTAGGCACAGATAAGTTTTTTGGACAAAAATATTCCGACAGATTAGCTTTTTTACTTCTCAATCAGTTAAAAAAGTTTGAGACATTTCGAATACATAGGCAAAACATAGCAAAAATCTACTCGGATGAGTTAAATTTAAAATACTACCCACAAGCTAGTTACCTAAGATTTCCCGTTAATTTGGAGTGGTTAAAAGATCAAGAAAATTATACAAACTTATACGACTCAATTTTATCTCGTTGTCGAAAAAAAGGTATTTTCTTAGGGATCTGGTACCAAAATCTTTTTGCTAATAAAGAAACTGATTTGTCAAAGTTCAACTGTCGTCTGGAAGGCTTGCCAATAGCCAAAAGACTTTTACAAAAAAGAGTCATTAATTTGCCAACCCATATTCATGTAAACGATAAAGATGCTATGAAAATAGTCAAAGAAATAAACACAGCTTTACAGATACAATCCACTTAAATTTAGTTTTCTTATAAAAATAAACCATTTGGGAATAATAAAGCTATTCTCTTTATAACTAAGTCCAATTCTTGATATTGGCCAAAGATTATATCAAAATTGCGAACTTTAACTTTTATTAAAACATCTAACAGATCTGTTTAATTTGGAGTTGACAATCTAAATTGATTATGGCTACCATACATTTTGTATGGCTACAAAAAACACCTCGTCCAACAACCAAAATATTTCACTATCCTCAATTGATTCTCAAAGAAGTGTACGAATCCAAAAAATGGAAAAATTACGAGCTAAAGGGTATGAGCCTTTTGCAGTTAAAAGTCAGCGAGATTTTACTTTAGGTTTTGTAAGTTTTTGGTTTAGTTTTGTACATGATTACGATTTGAATAACTTTATAAACGAATTTCCCGAACCGGAAATGCAGTATTATTTCTTGGATCAAGTTTTATTTCCTAGTAGTTTGGTAGAAAAACAAGAAGAAAGGTTATTTCTTAGACAGATGTCCAAGGATATGGATTTAGATCTAGAAGATGAAGAGGTCGGAAATGCCTTGGATTTTGATGAGGGTGAGTTAAACGAAGTAAGAAAGTTTTTCCCCAACTTGCTTAAAGTTTCTTTAGAAACTAGGGAAGAATATTTGAACACTTTTTTTGGACTCAAAAACAAAAATCTGCAAGATGAGACCGAATTGCAAATAAGCTTAAAACCAAACCAAAGAGTAGTTCTGGCTGGTAGAATCAAGTCCAAAAGGATGAGTGGTAAAATTGGCTTTGCTACCATTGAAGATGAGAGTTTGCCAGAAGGTTTTCAGTTTATCTTTAAAAAAGATCTAATTGGTGACAAATCAAATTTAATAGAAAAAAAACTTAATAAAATTTTACCAAATTCCTTGACTTTTGAAGACTTAAAAACCTTAATTGATGAAGGTGACTACATCCAAGCTAGCGGTTATTTAGACAAGTCTCAGAGGGGTGAACCTAGTTTGTTTGTTGAATCTTTTATTATTCTGACTAAATGTCTGCGACCACTGCCTGAAAAGTTAGATTATGGAAATTTTGAAGAAAGATACACTAATCGTGTGGTAGATTTTAAAATGAATACCAAAGATCCAAACGGTTTGTCAGTGCGAGACTTAGTAAGATTAAAACAAAAGTATTGGTCAATTTGGCGAGAAGAAATGGAGAAAGAGGGTTTCTTAGAAGTTGAGTGTCCAGTTTTTGAGCATATTCCGGGAGGAGCCGAAGCTAGACCTTTTACCACCTTTTACAATGAATTAGATCAGGAAGTGTATCTTAGAATTTCACTTGAATTACCTCTCAAAAAATTGATTGCTGGAGGTTTTGAAAAAGTTTTTGAAATCGGTCGTATTTTCCGCAATGAAGGATCTAGTCCTCAACATTTACAAGAATATACTCAGATTGAGTGGTATTGGGCATATGCCGACTATACAGATGGTATGAAGCTAGTTAAACGAATTTATCAAAGAATTGTCCAAGAAATTTTAGGTGAACTGATCCAAACAGATTATTACGGTCACCAAATTAACTGGGGTGAATGGTGTAGTCTGGAAACTGCGCTGAAAAACGGTTGGGGGTTAGCAACTGTGGATAAAGTCTGGGAACCAGATGTTTCTGGTAAAAAGAATAAACCTAAAATTGAGTTAAGACCGGAGGAAGCTAATATCTTTGGGTGGCCCATTATTCCATATTTCGAAGCTATTAGATTTTATTCTCAAGGTAAAGTTGATTTTGAAGGCAAATCTTTAGAAGAGCTATTGCAAATTGCTAAAGATAACGAAGTAGAAATTGAACCGGGTACAGCAATATCGGGAGTTATGGATAAAATTTACAAAAAAGTGGCTAGACCATACATTCAAAATCCTATTTTTTTGGCTTTAGTTCCGGTTGAATTAGAGCCATTAGCCAAAAGACATCCACCTAGACCAGATTTGACGGAACGGTGGCAGATTGTAGCTGGCACTGCCGAACTGGGAAAATGTTTTAGTGAATTAAATGACCCAATAGACCAGTTTGGTAGGTTTGAACAACAACAAGCCGCCAGAGATGCTGGAGACGAGGAAGCTCAATTTATGGACGAAGACTATGTTAAAGCTTTGGAACTGGGCACTCCGCCAATGGCTGGCTTTGGTACTAGTGAAAGATTTTTGTCATTTTTGCTTGGTAAGCATATTAAAGAGTGTGTTACTTTTCCACATGTTCGCAATGAAAATAACCCAATAAGAAAGTCTAAACTGACAATGGTAGCTCATATTGTGCTTTTAGATGAAGATAAAAGCGACAATTCGCAAAAATACAACATAGTCGCCTACTTAACCTCTAGCTTTGCCGCCCTTGAAGGAAGAAAACTATTAACTACAGAAAAAACTGAAACTAAAGACGGAGAACAAATTGATGTAAATCTACAACCTCCAATTTTTATTAAAAAGTCAACCAGTTCTTTAGACTTACTAAGACTAAAAAGGCAAGCTGAAGAAGAAAAACTGTCAGTCACAGTCTTTACCGAGGAAATGCAAAATATGAGCAGTAATTCTCAAATAAATATTGAGTATTCTCAAAAAAATGCCGAACAAATTAAATACTTAGGGGTTTTAGTTTACGGTAAGAAAAGTAATGTAGAAAGATTGACTGAAAAGTTTGAGAAAATTTAGACTTATAACCCTTTAATTATCAATACCTATCCATTGCCGGCAAAATGAAGTAATCCTGTTGGAGTCAATTATTTCTGTGAGACGGGGACTTGTTAGAGTAGGTATGAATTGGTTATTTTTATGAATACTCAGAGGTCAAGTTTCTGTCATTACAGCAAGGTGAAGCAATCTTGTTTTTAAACAGATAAACTATTTAATTTAGTGTTAGTGATTAGTGAAAATGATATAGCTCTGGCGCTATACCGTACCTTAAATTTTACAAATTAAAAATTTTAAAAGATACAAGAGGATTCTATTTATTAGAGAATAGTCTGCTAGAACTAATTTTTCTTAATTTTGGATTAGAAAAACATTTTTATTTTAATTTTTAGATTTAAACAAATCTCTCAAAAAGATTTTGTCTCACAAGGTTGGCCAGTGTATCGTCTGGAAAACTCTTTGGTTTAATGTTTTTCAGGTTTAATCTTGGTAAAATAAACCAGTCTGCCAACTTCGGATTTTTAGGTAAACAAGAACCGTGCAGATAGGTTCCTACAGCTCTATTAACCACACACCCTTCTATTTTTTGAGTAGAATTGTTGCCAAATCCCAGCAAAGTTATACCTAACGGTTGAGCTCTTGATAAACCTAAATGATCACAAACAGATCCGTCAATCTTATCGTCTGAATTTTCTATACAATTAGCTCCATCAGTAGTTTTCAACCAATCAGAAGCAATATCAGGATCAAAAAAAGTCTGACCACCGTGATTTTCAAAACCTACTAGTCTATACCCCTTTAGTTCAGGAATTAAACACTCAGTCACAATGTTACCAATACATCTAGATTTTACTGAACTATCCGGCGATCTTGTAACTACAGGGAAAATGCCAATACCTTCAATTTGTCTTCCGTCACCTGTAACAAACGATTTGCCCAATAATTGATAACCTCCACAAATTGATAATAAACCAACATTATTTTTAATATCTTCAACTAGTTTTTGTTTTTTAGTTAGTAAATCTCGAAAAATTAAGTATTGTTCATTGTCTTGACCCCCGCCGATGAAATAAAAATCAGTTTGCTTTGGCAAAGGTTCGCCAATATCTACTGTTTGGTACACACACTCCACACCCATCTTTTTTAATCTGTATTGTATAGCCAAAATATTACCCATATCGCCATAGATAGACATTTGCTTGGGATAAAGATGAGTTACAAAAAACTTGGGCATATCATAGTTTAACAATTCTCAAGAGAGTTTTTAACCTAATCAGTATATAGTCAAGTAATGAAAGATTAAAATTGATCTTAACTTTTAAGTTAAGAAGATGAAAAAATAAAATTTTAAGTTCTGTCTAAAAGACTTTATTCAAAGGGCTTAGATAGCCTATTCTCAAAAAATTTCAAAATTGTTTGAAGTTTTTCTGTAAATTAAAGGGTAATCATTAGTATGCAGTATTCACTCAGTTATTATAATCAAATAAATCACAGCTGCAAAAACAAATTTTTCTGAATTCCTTTAACTTACTTAAAGTTTCGTTCTAACTGAAAGGCCAAAGTTTTTTAAACCATGTACCAAAAACAGAGCCAATATCTGAATTTGTACTACTTTGATTAATTCTGGCAGTAAATGTATTTTTACTGGCTTTACTGTAATTAATTTCTTCAGAATGAAAAAGATAATAAGCTGCTAAAGCAATACAATTTATAAAGGAAGGGTCGCCATTGTAATCGGGTAAAAATTCAATTTTTTTAGGGTCAAACTGATATTTAAAAATAGCTAACTTTAAGACATATCTAGCGACATCTTCAATCCCTTTTAAAGCCGAACCACCGCCAATCAGAATCACTCCACCCGGCAGTTTGCCTTTTTTGCCAATTTTTTGTAACTCTCGATTGATATAAATAAAAATTTCTTCTACTCTTGCCCTAGCAAACTCTCTAATTTCTTCTAACTTAAAAGTTTCGTTGATTTGCAGATCTGGGTTATACATTTCTATTTCTTCTACATCTTCAGAAATATTGTCACTGAGATCTAAATGTTGTCTTTTGATTTCTTCAGCCATTTCTATAGTGGTCTGCAAACCTACAGCCAAATCAGCAGTAATGTGGTCACTACCTACCGGGATTACTCCACTAGCATAGATCTCTTCATTTTCCCAGATAATATAAGAAGTTGAAGCATAACCAATGTCAACCAGTAAAGTCCCAGATTTTTTTTGACGAGTGGAGAACAAAAAATTACTACTGGCTAACGGAGTGAAAATTTGATCAGAGATGTCAATGCCAGCTTGAGTAATTACTTTGGTAAAATTTCTTAAAAAACTAGTTTCTACACTGATAATCAAAGTCTTAGCTTCTAGTTTGTTGCCAAGCATTCCTACCGGATACCTAATTCCGCTTTGATTGTCTACCTTAAAAGCCTTTGGAATAATATGAATTATTTCACTATTACCTACGCCAAAAGCCTTTGTTAGACTATCTTGCACAACTCTCTCAACATCTTCTTCTTGAATTTCGTTATCAGGTCTAGAAATCACGGCCAAACCTTCCGAATTAACAAAACTAACACTTGTTCCACTGATTCCAAAAACAGCTTTCCTAATAGGTAAACCAACAATACTTTCAGCTTGGGCTACAACATCAATTAAAGATTCTGTCGCCTCAGTCATGCTGGTTATTACGCCTTTTTTTATACCCGAAGATGGTTTTTCTACCAAAGCTAGTATCTGAACTTTATCTTGATCATCAAGACTGCTCTTAGCAACCGCCAATTTTATAGAGTTGGAGCCTATGTCTATTGCCACTAAATATGGATCTCTGGACACTACTAGCTTAAATTATTGTTTATGTTTTTATAAAATAAATTTACAAAAAAGGTGATAAAAACTGTGAAAAACTAAATAAGTCTTTACTTTTTGCCTGTTCTAATTAAAAATTCTTCCATAGCTTCATAATTAGCCCGACGAATAGCTTTCCTCTTTTTTTGAAGCTTGGAAGGTGGTTTTGTTAGATATCTAGTTTTTCTCTTTCTAGCTACAAGGTTGGAGAGTTTAACTCTTTTCATAAACCTAGCTATCAATTTAGCATCGGTATCCCCCTCAGTTCTTTTGACTTTTATCATAATACTTAAATTTAAAATTAAGAATTAAAATCTTTATCAACATTTTCCTCGTTATTAACGATAATAAGAGAAAGCAAAGAGATTGCTGGTAATATTAAGACTATCAAAATTAAATTAGTATTGTCAACATTGAAAAAATAATGAGAAAAAGACACTATAATCGACACTACAAACACGATTAACTGAACTATTCTGGTAGGCATTTTCTGCCATTTAGGAAAATCTTTTTTCTTAGAAAAAATCAGAGCAAGCAAAACTATGATAGTACAAACAGTTATAAATACATTGATCTCAACAGAAGATGGAGAAATTATCCAAGACAGTGTTAATAGACCTAAAAAAAGCAAATAATTAATATAAATAAAGTAAGTGTAAGGTATTAAATTCATATAAATTTTACTTTAAGCTGCTACGGACTTTGTTTTAACTGGTTTCGTTCTGACTGATTTAACTGGATCTTTTACTTGTTTCAAATAGTAAAGTTTGCTCCTTCTTGCCCTTTGCAAAGGTGAAACCAAAACAATTTTTTCTATCATGGGTGAATGTAGAGGGAAAGTTATGACAACCTTCACCCCGTTTGTAGAGTTTTTTAAAATAGAAAAAGTGGCATCTATTCCGTTACCTGCATGTCTCTTGATAACCACACCAGAAATAACTTGGATTCTTTCTTTGTTACCTTCTTTTATCTTGTAATGGACATCAACAACCGTACCAGTTTTGAATTCTGGAATATCTTTTCTAAGTTGGTTTTGTACTACAGAGCTATTCATGATTAAATGATTAGACATAAAACTATAATGGCTGATTAATAAAGACCAGCTAATCACTATTAACAAATAACTATTTTTACAATTTAGTCAAGCTAGCAATAACTGTTTGTGTTAAGTATCTTAAATTTAGAATCGTTTGATTCTATAAAAAACCAAAACTTAAAGACTATTCAATTTGTCTTTCGACCAAAGCATCCTGTAGATTTTTACTTTTTAAGCTAGATACAGTTAGGTTGATTAGATCATCTAAATTCTCAAACTTTTGAGTAATACTAATGTCTAATTTTTTAGTCAGATAATTTTTTATTTTTTCTAAATTTTCAAAGCTAGAATCTCCAATATCCCAACCTTTTAGCAACAAGTGCAATAGTAAGTTTCTCTTACCCTGAACCGGAGTGTTTGGCACAAAGTCAGGAACTAAATTAGGTAAATTAGGTGTACCGTTGTTTTGAGTAAAAACACTCTGAATTTTCAAGTTTTGGTAGATAAGGCGAATTGAATGACCATAAAGCAAGAGAGAGGCTACAACTACCAAACGGTTAAAATCTGCCAAAAACCATAAAGCTACTTTTCTTTTATTTTCGTCTGCAATAGCTTCTGCTTTTAGAATTAGTTCATACCGTCTATATTTTTTGTATAAGTTTACGATGTTTTGTTCTCTTCTAAAGTCTGTATTGAAAAGAAGGGTTAAAATTTCGCCAATTTTATTCCAAACTAAATCGGCATGAGTTCCGGCTGTTTGTTTACTCAAAAACAAACTCAAATTTGGTCTAGTTTTAGGTAAAGATAAACTATGACGAACTTGCTTTGCTAGTTGTGTGTAAAAATCTTGGTTAAATATTTGAGAAATTGTTTTCTGGCTGGCAATTCCGGATCTTTCCCCACCACAAACTACTATATCTACTATTGGAGTAATGTTGGTTGATTTATTCTGATTTAGCCAATAAATGGCTTTTGCAGCCGCTAGTGTATTTTGATCTGCTAAACCTAAATCGTTGTGAAAATGCAGCTCAGCTGATTTTAGTTTTAAGTCTTTTTTTAGGGTTTGTTCTAGCAAAAAAATTGTGGTTGCAAAGACTTTATCGCTCTCTACCGCTATACCTCGGGTTTCGGGGAAACTTAGTCTGGTTATCTGATTTTGTGTACAAAAATCCAGCATATCTTCATAGACTTGCAAACTTCTCATAAAATCTGCGTTTTGCGGGTTTTGTAGTCCCAAATAAGCTAAACTGAAAATATGTTCCAAACCAACTCTCACAGATTCCGCTGGTAAACCAACTTCTATTAAACTATCGAACATCTGTTGCAACACTTGCCTATCATACTTTTCTATTCTGGCGAATATTTTGACTATAATTTTGTTTCTAAAATTAGGATATTCTTGTATAATTTTCTCGATCACCTGCAAACTAGGCTCTAAAAATTCAACCCTAGCCCCTAAGTGCAAGCCCACAAAATGTCCTTGTTCTAAAATTTTGAGCACGCACTGTCTAGTATAATCCAAATTGTGACCATCTAATTGACCAGCTCCATTAAGCTCAAAATAGATATTTCTATCACTACAACTTGTAAAGTGGCTAAATAATTCTGCTATTTTGGCAATAGACGAAGGTGAAAACAGTTTTTTCACTTGGTAATTTTGAATTTCTTCTCTTGAATTAACTTGCACATCACAGTGTTTTAGACACTCTTCGGTAGTTACCAAAACACCCTCGCGGTATGCTTGCAAAGCTTGTTGATAAGACAAGACATCTACGGTTGTGAAAGGTTGCACAAAACTACTTGTCAAAAAGAGCTTTTCTAGCTCGTCAGTAATAGCCAAAACCTCTTCTACAGTCGTGCGTTGTAAGGTTTGTAGGACAAATTTTTTTTGGTTTAATTGTTGGTATCTCATAAAATAGTTTGCATGATAGATTTCTAAAATAAGCTGGTTCCTTTTAAAGGGACTCAATACCTAAACTTAAAAAGTTTAAAATTTTAATTAGAGTTTTGTCAAAAAAATATAATTTTTGTTAAAAAATATCTTAATTTGTTAAAAAAATATAACTTTTACGAACATTGACGAAAATTGTTTTCAGTATAATAACCAACCCGAACAACCGTTCCAAACAAACGGAAAGGTGCCAGAGTGGTCGAATGGGACTGACTCGAAATCAGTTGTACGGTGTTTAACCGTACCCAGGGTTCGAATCCCTGCCTTTCCGCCAGTTTACGATTTTGACATTTTCGGAAGGTGTTTCCTCGCCCTCGCTTCGCGGGGCAAAGCAGACAGACAAAAATTCCTTCCCCCCAAGCTCTCTTTTCTTTTTGTCCGTCTGCCGGAAACCCAAGAGCGTTTTTTCAAACGGCAGCGGAAATTCAAATTGGGTGGTGGGTGGTATTATGCTTTTGGTTTTTCAAAAGTTACTGCTTCCAATGGTATATACCTATAAAACCAACTTATTTTACCACCGAGTGTATCGCTATACTCGTATTTATTCAAACTAGGCGGTATGAATACTTCCAATATCCTTTTATTCATTTCATAACCAAAAGCACGCGCTTCTTCTTCAAAAACTCTCAAAGTTGTTTCATCAAAACCCTTGCCGAGGGTAATTGAAGCGTCAAGCCCTTGCGCTTTTGTTAGTAAAAATCGAAAGAAAGCCCGATAAACTTCAGAATTGGAGAGCAGTGAATATGGTGGTTCCACAAACAAAGTTTTTCGCCGTGTTTTTTCCTCAAAATCATTTTCATTTCTTTGATCCGTTAATTTTATGATGGCCCTTGCCACAATGCGGCCTTTGTCGTCGACAACATTTAAGACTTTTTTATTGCTATCTGCAACATAAGCTGGCAAGCACTCGTTAAATATACCGTTTCTCCATGATTGACAAGTTTCTAGTGGTTCAACACCAACCCTAAAAAGCGTTAGCGGGCCGTCCGACTCAAATGCCGTTACTCTGTTTACGTCGCCGACGGTAAAAACTTTTTCTATCTGCTCTATATCCAATCCGGCAAGTGGCAAATTAAGTTTGGTTATACTTTCACGCAATTTTCTTGCTTGAGCAAGTATTATTTCTCGGGTAAGAGATTGCGGTGTTGCGTTTTCTATTTCCCAAAATACTTTGATTAAAGTTTCCTCTGCCTGCAATCTTCTTTTTTCTAAGATGAGTCGTTCTTTATCTTCTGACTTGGCCAATTTTATTCTTTGGGTTAAATCACTAATTTTATCGGCAAGTATTTGCGCTCTTTCTGTTGAAAAATCAAAATCAGGTTTTGAGTAAAGAATATGCTTTTTGGCGTTTCTTATTATTTCCTGCACTGCCTTCAGTTCATCTGTCCGTCTTCTTTCTTCATCTTCGGGAAGCTCAATATCAATAGTGATTGGCTCTAACGTCTCTATCCAAAGCTCCTTCTGTTTTTCCGTAAGCCGAGCTAACTGAGCTTTGCTTCTTTCGTGGGTATACCGCCATGATTTGAAATCACCCTCGATAATATGAGCTATTATCTCGCGCAAAAGTTCATAAACTTCCTTCTCATTCATTGCTTTATAGCGTCCAGCAAGCGAGATGACGATTTCAAATACCCCGCTCTTCATCAACTCATCTAAATTTTTGTCTATTTTGTCTCGATATTCTTGCGGCAAATCCAGTTTTCTGCAAGCAACTTCAATAACTCTATCTCTCAAAGTGTCTTCTATCCCTTTGAGACCGGTCAGATTTTGCACTGTTTGAGTTAAATTTTCTATTCTTCTTTTAATCCTTTTCCTTTCGGCATTGTCAAGCGTTTGCAAATATTGATTTTGTAATTCGCTGATTTCTTGGTTTGCTCTCGCAATTTTATCTTGACTTGGCACAACAAAATCATATTCTCCAAAACCATCAAGCGTGCAAAGCAACTGGAATATTCGTCTCATTCGTGAAGGATCGTCCTTTGCGCCGCGATATGCGCCTAAAAGCGTCTCCAAAACGGTGTTTCCGTCTTCTTTTGAATTGAGCAATATTAAGCCATCCAAAAATGCTTCTCTTGGAAAACCGCTATTTTTGAAAGTTTTAGTTTCGAAAATTCGGTCCAAAACAGCCAACATTTCCTCGTCAGAAACACCTAACCCTTCTTGCGCGATTCTTTTTGGAAATGCAACACTTGCTCCGTTGAGTGGATTTACGAGTGCGGCAAGAAGTTTGTCCGCCGATTGCACCCAAATTTCCAACTTACTATCAATAATCACTTTTTCAACTTCCTCTCTCACTCTCAAGAATATTTCCAGTGTTTCGTGCATAACTTCGATATCTCCGCGATAAAATTTTCTTAATTTTTCTTCTCATCAAGTTCGCCACTTATATCCAATATTTTTGTTAGTTTCTCTTTTACTACAGTATCATCGCCTTTCTGTAGTAGATAACAAATATAGTAACCATCAAAGAAACGTATCATGTACGAATTTTCGTCAGCAAGAATTTCCATCAAAATTCTCTTCACTCTCGGCAATGATTCTAACACAAGTTGGAGTTCTGCCGGATCGCTCTCTTTTAGCAATTTCGCCATTTGATAAACAACATCATTGTTCGTATGGCCTGGTCCATAGATTTCAATGTTGCGCAACATAAGCGGTAACGCTTCGGGGTTGCCAAGTGCGCCTATTTTTCTTGCAGCAAAAGTGCCGTCCCACGACTCTCTCCCGCCGGGGAACAACTGCTCGTCAAACAATCTTTGAATGATTACTTTTTCTACTCGCGCAAAAACTTCTTCCGGTATCACGCCAGATGACACCGCAAAACCCTTGACCACTTACCACCTCTCCAACCCGTCAAGTTGCTTAAAATCATCAAAAGGTATCTTGTTCAAATCCAAAACTAATTGCCTTTGTATTACTGGTGTTAGCGCATCAGAGTTTGGATTGATTATTCCTTCAGCTATTTCTCCGAGTCTCTTTTGCAACTCCGGACTTAACGAAGCGCCAAGCGTATCACGCAATTGTTCTATCCGTTCTCTGGTTAATTCTCTTATCAGAAAATCAAAAATAGTATCATAGTAATAATCTGCGCCTATTTTGGCACTTACAAGATGATCGACATTACTTAATGCATAATTCGATTTTATTTTAAGATCAAGCATTCGCGCAAAAATCGCTTCAAAATCTTCAATTGGCTCGTTCCCGACTGATAACGCCGCAGCTAAAGCTAACATCTTCTTTAATAATTCAACGTATTCTTCGGCTTCTCCTTTAGTGATTCTTCCTTCTTTTTGCAGTTGCTCCAATTTAGGGATTATTCTTTTCGCAAATAAACTTTCATTAAGTTCTTTTTTAACTTCTGGAGCTGTTAAACTCTCTTTGAGTTGATCGTAAACTCTAACAACTTCTTGAAATAGTTGTTCGGCAGCATTGATTGCAAGCTCCTGTCGTCGTTCCAAAATTTCTCGCATGGCCGCTTCCACCTGACCACTGCGCACGCCCAGTGTTTCTAAAGCGGCACCTACTTTGGCGGCATTTTGAGATAAATTCTCTAATTGTTGGGTTAGCGAGCGTCTAATATTGCTACGAAGAAGTCTTACAAGGAAATTTTTGCGATTTTCTTCCTCCAGCCGTCCTGATAATTCAGAAATTTGCCCTTGCAAATTTTCTCTTGAAGAAGTGAGCGATTGAATTTTGCCATAATTTCTGGCAAGCCAAATTTGAACATCTCGAATTTCTAATCCTGATGTGAGTAAGACATTGGAAATGTCGTCAATGCTAGGATTTTTAAGACGGCTAAATTCACCCATAACTTTGTTCAAAATTTCTTCTGGGTTTGATACTTCTTTTTCTGTGGGCGGCTCTTGACCCTCAAAACCTTTGATTTCTACCAAGCTTAAAATATTTTGAACGGCTTCGGTTTTGGCCCCAATTAATAAATCGGCTGTCTGTTTGACACCAGCAACTTCACGCAAGGCCTACACTCTTGGTTGCTCCTGAAGATATTCGGGCTCCTCGACCTTCCCGATTCCTGTATCTAGCTCTGGTGGTTTTAGTTCCATAATTAGTTACTGTAATTAGTTACTGTAATTAGTTACTGACATTAACATTATATTATATTGTGGTATCGTCAAACTCATTGAGTATCAAAACTATCCACATTTTAATGTTACACCAACTTTTTTTTGACTTCAACAATCCCTTCAAAATTCTCGTTTCTGCCGAGCCTGAGTGTAGCGAGGCAACCTCGTCCCAAAACTCCAATTTTCAAAACTGGCGGAGAGTGCGGTATTGTAAAACTCAAATTTTTTAACAAAAATTTCTGATTTTAATTTTTACTTTATTAGTGAAAATTTGTCCTTTCTTGCATGTGATCAATAATTAAAAAACTTCATGATTTTGTTTGACTTTAAACGTTTGGCTCAAAATTATGAAGAATTTCTGCAGGCGGTGGAGACAGTCAAAAAGCTTATTCCCGAATCTGACGGTCAAGTCAAAGCAAAGGATGCCTTAGAGCTGGTGAAGCTGTTTGCCACTACTTGGCTGTCGCTTGATGCATACGATAAGTCCACACTACCCAAAACTGGCGCAAGCAAAAAACAAATCAAAATTTCCGCTCAAGAATTACAAGATGCTATAGCTCAACTTAGAGCCGATTTGATCAAGAAAGGTGAAGCCAGTGAGTTATTTGCACAAGAGAGGCAAAATGATACATTAGCGGGTATTTATGGCAATGTTCTTCAAACTGCTTTTGGAAAAAATGTGTATGGGACTCTAGAAGAAAAAGCCGCGCACTTGCTCTACTTCATCGTCAAAAATCATCCTTTTGTCGATGGCAACAAACGTAGTGGCGCTTTCGCTTTTGTGTGGTTTTTGCAAAGTCGAAGCTCTTACGTTATGATAAACTTACGCCGGAAACACTGACTGCTCTCACGCTTCTTGTAACCGAAAGCAAGCCGGAGGACAAGGATAAAATGATTGGGTTAATTTTGCAGTTATTAAAAAAATGACTATGACCGACCAAACACACAACATACCAAAGGGATGGAAAATAACGACATTGGGGGAGGTGGTGAAAATAGGAAGAGGATCTTCTCCTAGACCAATTCAGGATTTTATTGTTGAAAAAAATGGAATCCCTTGTGTTAAAATTGCCGATGCCACAGCTTCAAGTAATAGACTTCAAGTAATAGATATATTGAAAGAACAAAAGAATTTATAAAAGAAGAAGGAAGAAGTACAACTGTTTTACCTAGAGATTTAATAGTATCCAATAGTGCTACTCCTGGTATTCCAAAATTTATGAAAATTGAAGCATGCGTTCATGATGGATGGTTAGTTTTTAGTGAATATAAAAATCTTGATAAACTTTATTTATATATTTTTTCTTAGATTACAGGACAAGACTAGAACATTCAGCGTTTGGTACGGTTTTTAAAAATTTAACAACTGAGACTGTAAGAAATGTTCCAATCTCTCTCCCCCCTCTCGCCGAACAACGCGCCATTGCCGCTTTCCTCTCCTCATTTGATGACAAGATCGAGCTTTTGCGCGAGCAGAATAAGACACTGGATGAGATGGGACAAAAAATCTTTAAGTATCAAATTAGAATGATAAATGATGAATTAGCGCAAGCACAAGAAATTTTAGAATTTGAAAAAGGAATTGAAATTGGTTCTAATAACTTTTTTGAAAATGAAGAAGATTTAGAAAATCCAGAAATGTATTATAGGGTTGGTGATATTTCAAATAATGGAAACTTATCATCTGTATATTGCGAAATAAGTTTATTAAAAAATAAAACATTCAAAAGTGATGATGTTTTAGTAAGTTTTGATGGAACGGTTGGAAGAGTTTTTATAGGTGGGAATGGTGGTTATTCTTCTGGAATTAGAAAGATTTATGCAAAAAGAAAATATTAAAAATTCATTTTTATATTTTTGGGCAAAGTCAGAAGAAGTTCAAAAAACTATAAATATATATTCAGAAGGAACAACAATTCAACATGCTGGAAAATCAATTCCATATTTGAAAATAATATCAAATCAAGAAAATATAAATAAAATTACAAAAATAATAGAACCAACTTTTAAAAAAATATTACACAATTTAGAACAAATCCAAACCCTCTCTCGTCTTCGCGACACTCTCCTGCCAAAGTTAATGAAGGGAGAGGTAAGGGTGAGGGGGTATAATAATTAAAATTTTATGATCAGCATATTTGAATCAGAAATAGAAGAATTTGTTATAGACCTACTGCAAAATCAAGGCTGTCAGTATTTGTCGCCCGAGGAGCAGGAATTGGAGCGCCAGAGTTTAAGCGAAGTGGTTTTGAAAAATCGTTTGAAGAGAACGATTGAGAATATCAATCCACACTTATCAGAAGAAGCACGAGAGCAAGCCCTACGGCACGTTTTGAATCTACCTAGTCAAAATCTGATTGACAACAACGAAGTATTCCACCGACTACTTACCGAAGGTATAGAGATTGAAGTAATGGGCGAAGAGGGGATAAGAGGCGAGAAGGTTTGGCTGGTGGATTTTGCTAACCCAGAAAATAATGAGTTTTTAGTATGCAATCAATTTACCGTCATTGAAAACAATATCAACAAACGCCCTGATGTGGTTTTATTTGTAAACGGCCTACCTTTGGTAGTGATAGAACTCAAAAATCCAACCGACGAAAACGCCACCATTGCTAAGGCATTTACTCAACTACAAAATTACAAAAATGCCATAACTTCACTTTTTTATTACAATGCTTTTTTGGTAGCGTCTGATGGACTAGATGCCAAGGCAGGCACGATTTCCTCGGATATTTCCCGTTTTCTCGCATGAAAATCCAGTGATGGGTACAAAGAATATACCCCAACCACTCCTCAAGTAGAAACACTCATCAAAGGAATGCTTAAGAAAAACGTACTGCTAGATCTGATAAAACACTTCATCGTTTTTGAAAAAAGCAAAAAAGAAGACCCAAAAACTGGTTTGTATTCAGTTGTAAGTGTAAAAAAGATTGCAGCATATCATCAGTACTATGCGGTGAATAAGGCAATAGCAGAAACTTTGCGCGCGACAAGCAAGCACGGCAACCGCAAAGTAGGCGTAGTATGGCATACACAAGTAAGCGGGAAATCTCTTTCGATGGTTTTCTATGCCGGAAAATTAGTTTTGAAATTGAATAATCCAACAATTGTAGTGATTACAGATAGAAATGATCTTGACATCAGCTTTTTGACACATTTGCATCTTGCAAACAGTTACTTCGTCAAGAACCAGTACAAGCCAATAGCCGTGAACACTTGAAGAAACTTTTACGAGTAGCAGGCGGAGGAATTATTTTTACCACAATCCAAAAATTCTTTCCTGAAGACGGATCATCAAACTTTGATTTACTATCCGACAGAAAAAATATTATAGTAATCGCTGATGAAGGTCATCGTAGTCAATATGGTTTTGGCGTAAAGACATATCAGAAAAATAGCGAAATTATTACTAAATACGGCTTTGCTAAGTACTTGCGTGATGCCTTACCTAATGCTTCATTTATTGGCTTTACTGGCACACCAATAGAGAAAAAAGACGCCTCTACTCCTGTAGTCTTTGGAAATTACATAGACATCTATGATATAGAACAAGCAGTCAAAGATGGTGCTACAGTTCCTATTTACTATGAATCAAGATTGGTAAAAGTACATCTAAAACCAGAAGAAAAAGCAAAACTAGACGAAGAAGTCGAAGCCATTACAGAAAGTGAAGAAAATACAGCAGCAGAAAGAGCTAAAGCAAAATGGACGCAATTAGAGGCAATTGTAGGGCATAGAGAAAGACTAAACGTTATTGCAAAAGATATTGTCGAACACTTTGAAAAACGCCAAGAAGTTTTAGATGGCAAAGGAATGATTGTATGTATGAGTAGAAGAATTGCTGTAGAACTCTATGAAGAAATTATCACGCTTCGACCGGATTGGTATAGTGCGGATTTGGCCAAAGGTGCGATTAAGGTTGTGATGACTGCTTCGTCCTCTGATCCCGAGCATTGGCAAATGCATCACACGACAAAACAAGACAGAAAAGCGATTGGGGAACGATTCAAAGACCCGGGCGACGAGCTAAAACTGGTAATTGTGCGTGATATGTGGCTCACTGGCTTTGATGTACCGTGTTTGCATACAATGTATATAGATAAACCAATGCGTGGACACAATCTCATGCAAGCAATTGCAAGAGTTAATAGGGTGTTTAAAGATAAACCCGGTGGATTGATTGTTGATTATATCGGTATCGCTTCGGACTTAAAAACCGCGCTTGCAACGTATACGGCCAGTGGCGGCAAGGGCGCGCCTACTTTGGATCAAGAAGAGGCCATGGCAACTTGCTTGGAGAAATTTGAAATCGTGAAGCAGATGTTTAGCGGTTTTGAGTATAAAAAATATTTCAAGGCGGATACAAAAGAAAAACTTACAATCATACTCGAAGCGCAAGAACATATACTAGCACTGGACGATGGTAAAAATATATTTATCAGACAAATTTCATTATTATCACAAGCCTTTGCTATGTCTGTGTCACACCCCAAGGCGTTAGAAATCAAAGATGAGGTTGGATTTTTTCAAGCGGTAAAGGCACGGCTAACAAAATTTAAACCGGCAGAAACAGGAAAATCCGATGCCGAAATTGAAACGGCTATCAGGCAGATTGTTGATAAGGCTGTTGTTGCAGACGGGATCATTGATGTTTTTGACGCGGCGGGAATAAAAAAGCCGGACATTTCAATTTTGTCTGATGAATTTTTGGCAGAGATTACTGGAATGGAGAGAAAAAATCTGGCCTTGGAGTTATTGAAAAAATTATTGAATGATGAAATTAAAGTGAGGACACGAAGGAATTTTGTTCAAGGTCGAAAATTGTCAGAAATGTTAGAAAACGCAATTAAGAAATATCATAATAACCTTTTGACCGCATCACAAGTCATTGAGGAATTAGTCAAGCTCGCTAAGGATATTCGTGAATCCGATAAAAGAGGGGAAGAGTTGAATCTCACTGAAGACGAACTTGCTCTTTATGATGCCCTCGCTAACAACAACAGTGCAAGAGAAGTCTTAGGCGATAGGCAGTTAGCCGTAATCGCAATCGAAGTTTTCAAAAGTGTCAGAAACAATGCCACAATTGATTGGACAGTTAAAGAAACTGTACGAGCAAGACTTAGACGAGATGTCAAAAGAATTTTGAACAAATATGGCTATCCACCGGACCAGCAGTTGTTGGCTACTGAAAATGTTTTGAAGCAGGCTGAATTGCTAGCAAATGAAGCTATAAGAATAAATTAATATTTTATTATCAACTAAACTAAATTAAATAACAGAGAAATTTATGACCACTTTTTTAGTGGTTTTTATTCTTATATTCTAGCAATGTCAAAAAAACTTGCAAATAATAAAAAAGTGTGCTATATTAAAATTTACATTTCTAATCTTTACAGAAATTTAACATTAAATCAACATAATTTATATGACAGGACAGACAGCACCAGCACCAGCACCACAGCCATTCTCAATGCCACAGCAATCATTTATGGGAGAAATTGGACTTTCTAGAGCGGAAACAGGAAAACCTAGATTGGAAGCACAAGGAAGAGAACCAACACCTGAGCAGGTGGAAGCTGCGGTTAAGCAAGCTAGAAAAGTAATAGAACAAAATTTAGCAAATTTTTTAGGACCAGAACAGAAATGGGTAGTTGGGGTTGTTATGAAAGAAGTTGAAGTAATTTTAGGAGCAGGCAATTTTGATGCTACTGTTGCTATGCAGAACTTACAGTTTAAACTGCAATCTTTAGATGCAGAAGCTAAAAATCTAGTTGCAAAATGTTTACAAAAATTGCAAGATGTTATGGGATCTGAACAAACAAGTCCAAGAGGACCAGACTTAAAAAACAATACCAATCAACCACTTACGGCTTTAGCTGCCTAAACTTTTTTGAGAATAAACCGAATTAGTCGAATGGATTTTTCCTTTGTGGAGGCTAATTTTTGTGGATAAATTGTGTAAAAGCTGTGTATAAATGATTATCTACCGAATTAGGGAAGAATGCCCACTTACCAAAGTTTATTTGTGAAATTTTCAAGTTTACTAATTTTCTGCTAAAAAGCATCTTTACTTTTCAAAATTAGCTATCTTCTAACTAATAACTAAATTTAAACGGTTTAAAAATTCAATATTAATAAGTTGAACTCAGCTCGTCCAAGTTTACATAGCCTTCATAAATAGCCTTACCTACTATTGCTCCGTCCAGACCAATACTAGCTAATTGTTTAAGATCAGCAATTGAACTAACCCCACCACTAGCCACAAATTTGGTGTTTGGATATCTTTCTATTAACCTTTTGTACAAGTCAAAATTCGGACCGTTCAACATTCCGTCTTTGTTAACATCAGTACAAAAAACCAGTTTTAAAAGCGGACTATATTCGTCCAGATAGTCAAAAATATTGATATCGGTGGTAGTTTGCCAGCCCATAGTAGCAATTTTTTCGTCTTTAACATCTAGCATTAAAACAATTTTTTGTTGATATTGCTCAACCCATTGCCAAAATAATTGAGGGTTTTTGATTGCTAAGCTACCGATAACCGCATATTCTACTCCCGTTGCTAAAACTTTCTCTAAGTCTTCTGTAGTTTTGATTCCTCCTCCAAAATCTACTTTTAAAGTAGTGTGCTTTTTGATTTTCTCTAAAACTTCAAAATTAACCACTGAACCTGACTTTGCTCCATCCAAGTCAACTATGTGCAACCTTTCAAAACCTCTTTTTTCAAAATCTTGAGCAACTAATAATGGATCAGACTGGTAAATTTTTGCAGAACTGTAGTCACCTTGAGATAGTCTGACACACTGACCGTTGATAATATCAATAGCTGGTATTACTTGCATAAATTAAGATTTCATCAAAAAATTACCTAAGTCAAGTGGGTTATTCCTTGCAAAAATGAAGATAACTTTAAATTCTTCTGAAATTTATTAAAAACTTCCAAATTCCTTTTTAAGACTGTTTAAAAGTCTTCGTTTTGAAATTGATTATTTACCTAAAAACCAATTTTTGTATAAAATTTCCCTATCTTGTTCACACACAACACTAGGACGAGAAAAATTAAACACTATAGCAAGCAGAAAATGACACTTGACAAAGAAAAAATTTAATTCTAGATTGATCCTTTGTTAATTAAACAGTTTTTTTTATTAAACTAATTTTGTTATGGCAGATGTATTTCAAAGAGGAAAAGTTCATGTAAATGTAGGGACTATTGGTCATGTTGACCACGGTAAAACTACACTTACAGCGGCTATTACTACTTATTGTGCAAAAAAAGGTTTAGCCCAAGCTAGAAAATATGAAGATATTGATAATGCTCCTGAAGAGAGAGCTAGAGGTATTACCATTAACACTTCTCATCAAGAATATGAAACAGAAAAGAGGCACTATGCTCATGTAGACTGCCCCGGTCATGCTGATTATGTAAAGAATATGATCACCGGTGCTGCTCAGATGGATGCTGCCATTTTGGTTGTAGCTGCCACAGATGGTCCAATGCCTCAGACAAGAGAGCATATTTTACTTGCAAAACAAGTTAATGTGCCGAAGATTGTCGTCTTCTTGAATAAGTGTGATATGGTTAACGACGAGGAGATGATTATGCTTGTGGAAGAAGAAATTAGAGATCTTCTAAATAAATACGGTTTTGATGGTACTAATACCCCAATTATCAGAGGCTCAGCCTTAAAAGCTTTGGAAGGTGATCCTGCATATGAAGCTAAAATCCAAGAATTACTGGATGCTTTAGATACTTACATTGAAGACCCAGTTCGTGAAATAGATAAACCATTTTTAATGGCTATAGAAGATGTGTTTAGTATTACCGGTAGGGGCACAGTTGTCACTGGAAGAATAGAAAGAGGAATTGTGAATTTAAATGATAAAGTTAGCATCGTAGGTCTAGGAGAAACTCAGGAGACAGTTGTTACTGGTATTGAAATGTTCAAAAAGCAACTAGATAGAGGTGAGGCTGGAGATAATGCTGGAATTTTACTTAGAGGTATCAATAAAGACCAAGTTCAGAGAGGTCAAGTTTTAGCAAAACCCGGCTCAATTACTCCTCATACCGAGTTTGAAGCTAAAGTTTATATTTTGACCAAGGAAGAAGGAGGAAGACATACCCCTATTCTACCCGGTTACAAACCTCAATTCTATATTAGAACCACAGATGTTACCGGAACTATTCACTTTGTTGACGAATCCAAAAAAATGGTGCTTCCCGGAGATACAGATGTTTTAATTAAAGTAACCTTGGAAAAACCAATAGCTATTGAAGAACAGATGAGGTTTGCTATCCGTGAAGGTGGTAGAACCGTTGGTGCTGGAGTTGTTACTAAAATTATTAAATAATTGGTTTAAACGTTAAAATAACGGTAGGGCGAGTAATTTACTCGCTCTTTTGTTTGTTTACAGCAATTTTACAGGTTCAACCCTTTTTTGTTTTTTCGTTGAGATATTTTTTACTCTCTATTCAGCAAGATTTTAGCTTAGAGGTTGAGGCAAACATTAAAACTGGATTATTCTAATATTCTAAAATTAAAAGACAATTATTTCTTCAAGATTTTAAGTAAAAATAACTGTTTCTGTTTCTAAAATAGAAGGTTTTTGAACTTAACCGATAATTTAACCTAGTAGAAAATTTTAATTTGATATTTTTCAAGATGCAGATTTTCTCTTTAACTTTTTGGTTTTACTTTTATCTAACTGTTTTACATCAACTACAACTTCGTCATTTTGTTCTATTTTATCTAAATCATCTTCTTCATCTTTTACATTTCTCAACAAGAATTTTGCAATTAGTAAAGACGACTCAAATAATATAGCTACGGGGATAAAAATCATTCCTAGAGTTAATAAATCTCCAGTTGGTGTAATGGCGGCCAAAAATACGATTATGATGAAATAAACTTCTCTTCGTTTGTTATCAAAATAATTTTTAGGCAAGAGTCTTGAAATCAATAAAGTGAAAACCACAATCGGAGTCTGAAAAGTTATCACAGATGCCAAAAAAATCATTGAGACAAACCTCATATATTCATCTACAGTTATCAAAATATCCGTTCCCTCAGGAACATACATAATCAAAAATTCCAAACTTTGAGGTAAAAGCATGAAATAAGCATAAACCAAGCCAATACTGGCCAGGACAAAAAAAGATAAAATATACGGACCAATAAACTTTCTTTCTTTTTCTCTCAAAACCGGACTAATATATTGCCAAATAAAAATCACTATAATCGGAAAACAAACAATAAAAGCCGTAATTACGGCAACTTGCATCCTAAACAACATTGGCCCTAACGGATTAGTATGTGGGGGTACATTAGCTCCGGTAGCACTGCTCAAAGGTTCTAAATAAAAATTTATCAGTTGTTGATTAAAAATCAGTGCAATAATTACACCAATAATTAAAACAGAAAATATTTTAATAACCAAACTTCTCAAGTCTTTTAAGTGATCCCAAATAGTCCCCTCTTTATCCATAAATACAACCCTTAACTGCTTAAAAAGAGTACAACAAAGGTCTGATTTTGTGAATATTTATTTGGTTTTTTTCTGCTGTGTTGACTTCGTCTTGACTTCTTCAAACCCATCTTCGTCTTCATCATCTTGCTTAGTCACCTCTTCCTTAAAGGTACGAATAGATTTACCAAAGCCCTTGGCCAGCTCAGGCAATTTTTTACCCCCAAAAAACAAAAGAGCTAACAACACAATTAACGGAATTTCCCAACCACTGAAAGGCATATTATATTTTTTAAAAATTGAAAATTATTTTTTTGCTTTAGAGCTTTTAGATTTTGGCTTAACCTTAACCGCATCTTTTACTTCATCAAGTTCTTGTTTTATTTTATCGGTATCGTCAGTAATACCTTCTATCTCTTTTTTCACAGTGCGAATAGACTCGCCAAAACCCTTGGCCAGCTCAGGCAATTTTTTACCCCCAAAAAACAAAAGAGCTAACAACACAATTAACGGAATTTCCCAACCACTGAAAGGCATATTAACTAAATATTTGTTTTTACAAAACACGATTGTGTTTCTATTGATTATTATGAAATATAAAAATAGTCATGTCAAATAATTTACACTTTTTAAATTGAAGTCCTAAATTTATAATCCCAATCTCTCATGATAAAAATATAACTTTAAGAAAATGTATCGTTGTGGTTGTTCTGAAGAAGGTTTATTTATACCTAAAACATAACCTTAAAGATTAAACTTGTTTTTTACTTGAGTTTAAATAATCTTGAATCTGACTTAAGACTTTACCGCTTGTAATTAAGTCTTTTGCAAGAAAAACACCATCTAAAAAGTTAGAAACTTTACCCGCCACATAAAATCCAGCAGCAGCATTTAGACAAACCGTATCTATCTGAATTTTGGGGGCTTTATTTTGAAGTATTGACCAAAAAATGTCTTCAGCTTGATCTATGTTGTCGCATAAAATATCATCCAAATTATCGTGAAAAATCCCATATTCCTCAGGGTTGATAACAAACTCCTCTGGCTCTGTTTTACCAAGTTCAAACTCCCAAACCTTAGTTAGACCAACTGGCGAAATCTCGTTTAGTCCATTATCAGCAATCAAAATCCATACTTTTTTACTACCATTATTTAGCAAAGCCTGTCCCATCTTCAAAATCATTGTAGAATCAGACACTCCAATAACTTGGAATTTAGCTCTAGCTGGGTTTATTAACGGACCTAAGAAATTAAAGTAAGTTTTTTTCGCAAATCTAGCTCTAGCTTCTTTAGCAAACCTAAAAGACGGGTGAAACAGAGGAGCAAATAAAAAAACCAAATTATGAGTTTTTAGTTTTTGAGTGGCTTGCTCGGAAGTAAGATTAAAATCTAACCCAATTTTTTCTAATAAATCAAAACTACCACAATTGCTAGAGGCGGATTTATTACCATGTTTAGCAACTTTCACACCCCCACTAGCACACACAATTGCCGACAGTGTAGAAATGTTAAAAACATTGATTCCGTCACCTCCAGTGCTACAAGTGTCTAAAACATCGCCTTCAGCACTAACTGAAATCATAGACTCCATGGAAGCCTGCAAAAAACCTTGTAATTCTTGAGTGGTAACAATTCTATCTTGCATAGACTCAAAGATTTTTATCAGTTCATCCGTGCTAACTTGCCCAGCCAAAATTGACTTTTGCAGACAATAAGCCTCTTCAGCTGTCAACAAAACCCCGGCAACTACTTTTTGTACTATTTGGTTTACCTCTAGCATAAATAACGATAAATTTAATATATCTTTTTTGTATCTCGTCAATTTTACTCTTAAAATCTTTACAAAAACCTAATTTTGATTATTTTTATTTTAAATAAAAGCTAATCTAATTGCACCAAATTTTATTTTCCACTAAGCTAACAGTTATTCTAAAATACATTTTCATCTATTCTCACAAGTTACAAAAAACATAACTCTAACAAATTCAAGCCTCACTATGTCACAAAAACTTGAAAAATATGTAAAAATCAGATCATTTTTGGCTGGTAATATAGAAAATATTTTAGAAAACCTAATCGCTAGAAGAGAGTCAAGTAAAATTAACTCTGAGGATTTGTTCGACTTTGGTCCAGGCGAAAAACCGTCATCTACAATTAATTGGCAAAAAAACTACCCTATTCTTCGCAAGTATGATATTCTACTTTTAGAAAAAGAAAGTTTGGGGTTGTATGTTTCTGGAGATCCTTTGGAAGAATACCAAAATTTGTTGCATTGGGTCAGGGAAGTTGCCGGTAGGGATGACATTTTTTTGATACTGATAGAAAAAGCTAAAAAAATCTTTACTAAAAACGGTGGTATGATGTTTGCCTTGGAAGTGTCAATGTCTGGACAAGAAGTAGAAGGAATCATCTTTCCTAAGAATGCTCTGAGATTGTCCAGCAAAATAGAAGAAAAAGAATTGTATTGGGTTAAAGGGAATATTCTAGATAAGTCTAAAAACAAGACAAAACCGCAAGAGGGTGAAACCGAAGAATCGGTGCAAGAATTTGTGGAACTACCGAAATTAGCCATTGAAGAGCTAGCCTTTTTTGAAGAGGGGGTTATGCCCTTATTCGCCAACGAAGAAATTAAAATAGCTAACAATCGTGCCCAAATTTTAAACAGTCAAAATTGGCAAAATCTCAAATACAACCCTAATGCTTTTCAAACAGATATAGACATCACCCAGAACTCTCAGCCAACAACTGAACCAGAGTTAAAAATCTTAAGAATTCCTAACACCGTACCTAAAGAAACTCTTTTAGTATTAAAAAACCAACTTAGTCCAACTCCAAAAAGTAACAGTATTAAAGTTAAGTTGGAAATTCAAGATAGTTCTGGACAATGGAGAAAGGTAAAAGGGGAATATTGGCTTGAAATTGACAAACTACCGCCAGAGTTATCTAGCTTTTTAGCTTTGATAGGCAAGTAAATAAAACTGGTTGTGTATCTAAGACAACTCTAAGACAAGCTGTTCTTTCCCCAAAAATTAATAGCATTTTGAGTTAGCTTATCCCAAATTTCGTCTGGAGGAATTTGTTTTAATTCGGCTATTTTGTGAGCTATAAAATCTACATATTCTGGTAAACAAGTCTTACCTCGGTGAGGAGTTGGTGCCAAAAAAGGCAAATCGGTTTCTATCATCAACCTGTCTATTGGACAAGCCTTGACCACTTCCACTAGTTTTTGAGCATTTTTAAAAGTTAGTATCCCCCCTACACTAATATAACCACCAAAATCCAAAACTTTCTCCAGTTCTTCCACACCTTCGCTAAAACAATGAAATACAAATTTATTTTTAACCTGCGGAAATTTTTGCACAATCGCAAAAGTGTCTACAAACGAATCTCGTGTGTGTAGAGCAATTGGTTGATTCAAAAAACAGGCCAAAGACATCTGAGCTTCAAACAACTGCCACTGTTTCCGTATGATATTTTTATCTTGAGTATAATGATAATCTAACCCACACTCTCCAAGTCCCACAACCTTCGTCAAGCCTAGATCATCAACCTCTCCCACATTCAAAAGCAGATCTCCAAATTCTCCTTTTTTGAGAAAACCGTTTTGTTCAAGCAATTCTTTTTGTTCTCTTAAATAAGCATCTACATCAAAGTTTTCACCAACAAATTCTGGATGCGAACCAATTATAAACTTAATTTTTGGGTTATAGCTAAACAATTGATAGGTTAGCAAAAAATTTTTGGTACTGGTTGTGGCTTGAATGATAAAATTGTGGTTAGCTAAAAGATTATCTAAAATATTGGTAGCAAAAGTAGGCGAGTTTTGCGGATCAAAATCTTCGCGATCTGACAATGTAAGAATATCCAACCTTTGTAAAAGCATTTCTAAATGAGCATGGGTATCGTGCATAAATAAGTGACAAAATGGTTAAAAATATTTGTTAAGACAAAAATCAAAACAGGTCAATTTTTGTGCAACAAAAAACCACTCTAAGGGCGAGAGAGTGGTCATAATCTAATTTAGTTGGAACAAACTAAAACTTTGAATTAGCAACTATTTGGTCAGCTTGTTTGAGTATTTCAGTTTTGCTTAGGTCAGCGTTTTCAAGAGTAATCCTCATTGTTGCTTTTTTGTTTCCTTCTGGTCCTACTAGTTCTGTCTCGGGATAGTTAGTGTCTAATATAAAAACACCTTCCTCATCTATTTTGTTTGGATTCTCATCATATAGTGACATGCATCCTGCAAAACTACCTAGTACAAAGCTTACCCATTTTTGGTTAGCATCTTCGTATTTGTCTGTTGAGACAAAGTCAGTTATAAAAATATCCTCTTTTGTCACAGTGACATTTTCACTAACACTAGTGGTATAAAACCTTTTTCCATTATTATCCCTAACTCTGTAAAAATTGCTATTTTCTACTCTTAGGAATAGATTTTTGTTGTTAGTGCAAACTGGCACAAATGGTCCAAAACCTATAGGCTCATTGATAACATAGATATCATATTTTAAAACAACACCGTCTTTGGAAAACTCTAAAGTTAATCCATCAGAACCTCTATCGTTTAGTTTTAAAGACCAATCCTCAAAGTAACTAATCCTAAGATCTGGATAATTCGGGTTGGTGTAGGTTTTAATATTATTTGATTTAGTATTTGGTTTAGTTTTATAATCGCCAATGCTTTTTATGATCTCAATCAACTGATTTTTTTCTTGATCCTTGATCTTGATCTCATTTTGTTGGTGCATATCTAATGAAAACCAAGAAACCAGAGCTTGGCCTTCTAAGGATTTACACTGTCCAAAAGCATCAACTATACGACTATCTTTTTTGTAAATGTTGAAAAAGCAATTATCGTCATCCAGCAATTTTTCTGTAGTATATTCTGGAGAAGAATATTGGCTAATACCTCTGCCTAGATTTGAAACAATAAACTCAAAATTTTTGCTAGGCGGAATAGCTATAAGAGCTATATCTTCGCTATTGGCGGAACGATTTACACACTCCCAATTCGAAGGAATGAGAAAGTTAAAACCGTTAGTTGTGCCACAGGATTTTGTAAATTTTTCTTCAATTATTGGTTCTGGTATAAGATCTGATTCGATATCGCTAACCTTCCCTTCTTGCACAGGCTCTTGCTCTTCTTCGGTAGTGGGTTTGGTTGATTTGTCTAACCCCAAAATATTGGATGGTTTAAGACTTTGTGGGGCTAAGTATTCCGCGGCTACGGTGGTCATTCCCCCAATAGCGAGTATCATAATAACAGTTGCAGCAACTGCATTTTTGGTAACAAAGTTGGCAAAATTGATGTAAGACATATAAAAATTAGTTAATGGTTTATTAAATTGAAGATAAGTAGAACGGAGATTTTGTAGATATTCAAGGTATCTTAATCTCCTATCTTGACGATAACCTTTGCTAGTATTTAACCAAATTGAAATGTCATCTTGGTTTTGTTCAAAATTTATTTTTTTCTTCAAAGACATATGTATTTTGAATTAAATTATTTCTGAATCCAAATTTCTCGACATTTCTGCCGAACCTTTTTTAAAGCTCTCGATAACCTCTGCCGTACATTTTGATCCGTCATTCCCAGCTCTTGGGCCGCCTCTTGACTATTAAAGTCGTACATGATACACATTTCAACGATCCTAAAATCATTTTCTTTAAGTTGGTTACGAACACACCTTTTTAGATCTTCTATGCGGGCAAGATAGTAATCGCTATATATCATTTCTGGCTCTTCTAGGTTTTCTGGTTGGTCTGTATAAATTTCTGATTTACTCTTTCTAGTTGTTTTAGAGTCCAAATAATCATAAAACTTAAATTTAGCTGTCTTCCACATAAAAGCTTTAATATTCTCTATTTCTTGCTCACTAAGAAAAACTTTATTTAAAGTTTCAGCAGTTAGTTCTTCTACCATGAATTCATCTTCTATTCTTCTATAGAAGAAACCATAAATCTTGTCGTACCAATAATTCCATTCTTCTTGGCTAACTTGTCGAGGCATATTAGTTAATATAGGAAGGCTTGCAAGCTCGTTTGTATAGAAGGAAAACCAAGTGTTTTTGTGACATCTTAAAAGTATAATTTGATTTCACAATTTTAGCAAACAAAAAATACTCTATATTGAGAGATTGACGATAATTTTACTAGGTTAAAAAATCAGAACCAAAAATTTACAACTATGCTTTAAATTTACTTTTAAAAAGTGTAAAAGCTATAGATTTAACTCTTAGCTAAATTACTTTATCTCGTTTTTGCCTGTACCATTCTTGCAATTTGAACAACTGATAAGGAATTTTTTTGTAAACAAAATCTTGAGGCTTGAGATAAGTCTTTAATTCTCCACCAAAACCTCTCTTAAAGTTACTGTAACCATAACCGGGATGATTTTTGTGATAATTTTGTTCACTCACCACACCCCAAAAATTATACTGACTCAAACCCAAAGACTTGGCATAGCGAATACATTCCCACTGCAAATAGTAAGAAGGTTCTAATTTTAAAGTGTCTTCTGCTGTGGCTGCGTGTAAATAGCTTGCTTCTTTGCCATAAAAAGCTATTAAAGCAGCTGCTACCGCTTTTCCTGCAAACTTAGCAGTAGCCACCTGTAGTATGTTATTTTTAAGGAATACGAACTCTTTTTCTAAATAATCTCTACTGGCTACCAAAAATTTTTTTCTAGCACTAGTTTGCTCAAGTAAATCAAGAAATTCGTGCAAACTTTCGATAGAAGTGGAAAAATCAACTGTTAAACCACTTTTTTGACCTCTTTTAATATAATAGCGAGTATTTTTTCTCATGTTTTTTAAAAGTTCCTCCTCAGTAGAATTTTGCAACTCCAAAATCCAAGCTCGCTCTACTTGAATCGACTTAATTGCCTTAACAAAGCGAGCATTAGTAAATTTTTCCGCAATTTTTAGGTTGTCTGCCAATATAAGCGGTTCTATTCTGAGTTGAAAATAATCCTGATTTCTGAAGAAATTGACTAAACAGAATATAATCTGATCTACCAAGTTTAAGTTCTCCCAATCAAAAACTGGTCCTCTGGGAATATAAATAAATTCACCAAATCTAGTTTTTTCTGTAATTGCTAAACATACACCAACCAATAAACCTCGATCATAAAAACCTAACCGAAAAATTTTTTTCCCTAAACCTAATGACTGAAACTCTCCCCACTGCCAAGATTGTAAAAAATAATCAAACTCACTTTTCTTTAAAAAACCTTGCCATACCTCTCTGTCTTCGATTGTTTTGATAGTAAGTGACATATTGGATTTACAAAGATTGTAATCTACAACTTAAATATTTTTGTTAGTTCGTCAAAAATGTTGGATTTTTAGTAGTCTATTTTATCTCTCGTTAGCTAGTGCTTTCAAAAAAGTATTGTGATTAGTTTATCCAAAATTTTGTCCAAAATATCTATAACTTGTCATTATTCAAATCAAATTCATCCTAAAAGTGTTCTCAGACTTTTTCACATCAAACTTGTGGTTGTGATTCAATCTTGACAAAAATCAAATTATCTACTTATCTAAAAAAGTTTTTGCCACTAAAATGGCGCTATCGTCTAGTGGTTAGGACACAAGATTTTCATTCTTGTAACCGGGGTTCGATTCCCCGTAGCGCTGCCACGAAAGCTTAGATTGTATTAATTTAGATTGAGTGACTAGTTTTACAAAAATCTAAATTTTTTTATACAACACAAACATTTTATAAAAACCAAAACACTTTAAATTTAATTTGGGAGATTTTTTAATCGCTATTTACCAAGTTTATTATGTCAAATAATCAAGTAGTCAGCAAAAAAGGTTCTAAAAAATACCGTTCCAATTTAGAGAAGATAAATAAAGCTTTAGCTGAAAAAAAGACTAAAGTTTTGTCTGTAGAAGAAGCTGTAGAACTGTTGATGAGTTTAGATCAACCAAACTACAAAGATGGTCCAAGTTTAGAATTTCATGCAAAATTAAACATCAATCCAACCAAAAGCGATCAACTGGTTCGTGGAAGTGTTTCTTTACCACACGGAACAGGGAAAAAGATCAAAATAGCCGCTTTTGTAAATCCAGAAAATGTTGAAATTGCTAAAAAAGCTGGTGCTGAAATCGTTGGTTGTGATGATTTAATTGAACAAATCAAAAATTCCGGAAAAGTTGACTTTGATATTGCTATTGCTGAGCCTGAGGTTATGAAGAAACTGGCTGTAATCGCCAGAATTTTAGGTGTAGCCAAAGTTATGCCTAACCCAAGAACTGGTACGGTTGGCACGAATATAGAAGAAATGATTCAAACTATCAAAGCTGGAAAAGTTGATTTTAGAAACGACAAAACCGGTAATGTACACATCGTCTGTGGAAAAATAAATTCTAACTTTGATAAAACTAAGTTGGTAGAAAATGTAAAAGCGGTCATTGATGCTTTAGAGAGAGCTAAGCCAGAAGCTGTAAAGAAAAAGTATATTATCAGTATGCACCTAGCGACCACCCTAAGCCCGAGCGTGCAAATAGCTTAATTTAATTCTTTATAGTTCGGGGGGTTGAGAATATGTTAATCTTTCAAAAGAGAAAAATATTCTAATTTTTTGTTAGGTTATTAGGCATATTAGGTAGTATATTAAGTATATTAAGTATATTAAGTATATTAAGTATATTTCTATACTCATTTATACTCCTTTCATGGTTTGTTTTTTGATATCTATAATCAAACCCAATAAAAACCACCTCAAAACCTGCCTCACTAAGTTGAAGAAGATATTTATTTATTTCGTCATTGGTAAGATCAAAAAATTTTTTCCCAAATTGACTTTTTAAATTGGGTGTAGTTTCACGAGAATTGTAAAATGTCTCTTTTCCTACAACAATTCTGGTAATACCCATCTGTTTAAGTAATTCGATTGATGGTAGAACTCTGGTTATATCAGCTCTTTCATCTGCTTCTGCATGAGAATTAAACAATAATGCATATCCTTTTGGTTTATCTAATCTCTCTCTTTAAATAGCTCCTCCGCATGTTCTCTGTAAGCAGAGACATACCTTCTAAAATGACCTGTATTATTTTGCAGTGTTTGTTCCGACGGGTTTGTGTAAATACTTGGATCAATACCATAATTCAATAAAACTAATTGAATAACAGGTAAATGAGGTAAACCACAGTCTATTAAATAAAAAGTTCTTCCGTCAGGCTGAAGACCATGTTTTTCTATTTCTAGCCTTAATCCAGTCGAAATGATATTATCTACTTCTTTTCCTGACTTTAAAATATCTTCATCATCTTCTCCACTATTAATATTTACTTCCGGTTTATCAGGTAATAATCCGCTATTAGATTTCAGTGCTTCAAAACTTAATTCCCCCTTAGCTAAACTAATTAACTCGGCTCTACGCCTTTGTTGAATTAAATTGTATGTCACACTTTCTGATGAAGATTTTCCAAACTCTGTTTTCATAATATTTGGTAATAAAAATAGAATGATAAGTTTTATTATAATATAGGTTTTAGTATTACAATTAGTATTACAAATAGTAATTTTACTTAATCATATATTTTCATACTTTCAAAATTTTAATCCATTTTTTATTTTTGTGCAAATACTGAACGATTTTCGTAAAAATATACATGCAAATTTAGTGACGAAACATCTCTAATTTTTATAAAAAACTTGTATTTAGACTAATTTTTAAATTAAACTTTGTTTCCATTTTTATTGATGTTTCGCAGTTAAAATGGAAGAAAATCTAAAATTCTCACCTCTTGAGAAACAATAATCATAGCTTGAAAGAGTGAATTTGTTAAAATTTTACTAGTCTTAATATTTTTTTGTTGTGAAAGGTGAGTTGGTAATTTTAATTTTAATTACTCGATACCTGAGCCTATATCTCAAAACTCCCCAACTGGCAGTGTGTGTTTGAAACAATCCGAACCGATTTTATTAACATACTCGGCTGACGGAATCCCCCCCGAACTCCCTTTCCGCCCGCCTCGCCCGAAAGCGGAAGCGAAAAGAACGATTTCAAGTTTTTCTAATCCGCCTTTGGTGGATTGCTCGGCTTTGTCAAGATTGGTAGCAAATTCTTCTTATCATTCCTCTTCGAAATAATCTGAATCAATTTTTTTGATATCATAACTAGACACTTTTGTAACACCTATGTCATTTTCAATCATCAATTGAGTTAGCATTTCACCATCAATTAAAATAACCTTGTGAGGAATAGTTTTAACATATTCTAATGCATCTTTTGTAAAACTAGATGTCGTAATAAATACTCCCTTGTTAGCATGTTGTCCAGCTAAACTACCGACAAAATTTCTAATCTCTTTTGAACCAACCACATTATCCCATCTTTTTGCCTGAATATAAATAATATCAAGACCTAGTTTGTCTTCTTTGATTATTCCATCTATACCCCCATCACCACTTTGACCTATTGCTTTTCCAGCATCTTTTAATGATCCGCCGTAACCCATTTTGATCAATAAATCAACTACTAGCTTTTCAAAAAATCTGGGAGGTGATTGTTTAACTCTCTCTAATAATTCTTGCACTAATTCCCTCTTAATTCTTTGATAACCATATTCTAGTAATTCTTGTGGTGTTTGTTCAGATTCTTCTTTTTGTTCTTCTTCAATTTTTTCTCGTCTTAAATTTCTGAACTCAATGAATTGAGGAAATTGTTCTAAAAATTGAACATTAATTTCTTTCGGATTCTTACTCAAAACATCTAATCCTAAGTCAGTTATTCTAAAGAAAGATCTCCTAGTAGATTCAAGCAAACCAGCTTTCTTTAAATAAGTTCTTGCCCAACCAACGCGATTGTCAAAGACATACTGCTGGCCACTTGGCAAACCTCTTTCCTCTCCTCCTCACTCAACTTAAAAAGATTCGCTAGAGATTCAATAACCTCCCTGATTGAATGCTCTTTTTTGTCAGAAGCATACTTTAAAAGTGGAAGCATTATTGATTGATAATCTGGTATAGGCATAGTTATTTTTCTTTATCAAAATATCTCATCAAAAATTTTCTCCAATTTTTGATCGATATTTTTTGGTAATTCTTTATGAGGAATTTTTAAATGTTTTAAAACTATTCCGAATCTTTGAAAATCCGCCGTTAATTCTTAACTCAACCCACTCTACCCCTAAACTATCAATTTGCCTCTTGTTGGTATCAGAAAGTTTATCGGCGACAAATACTTTACTATCTCTTGCTATTACAGCATCCGCACTTTCCGGATTACCTCGTCCCATTAGCTTAACTTCACATTTATATTAATTTTTTCCTTCTACTAAATAAAAATCCACTTCTCTTTCAAAGTCGGCATCTTCTACAACTCTGCCCTTGATTTTTACAGCATAATTATTATCAGGGACATCATATAATTTACAAAGCGTTTGCATTAAAGGTTTTTCTACTCTTTTCCCGGCAGTACTCCATAAGCCACCTCTTAACTCGGCACGCTTTACTGCAAGGGTATTTATTACTATTAAGCTTTCGCTAACATTTAAATCAACAATCACTCCTTTAAATTTAATCGTCAATGTAAGATCGAGATCGTGTTCCGTTTTTACAAGGTTTTTAATTGTTTCGTATAAAGAATTATAATGTTCATTTGAGGCGTCAATGACTATTTCCTTTGTTGAGGAGTTAAACATGTTATGAATCGTTTTTTTGTTTAACCCGGCATTAATTGCAATGTCTCTAGCTGGTAATTTTGGATTAAGAAATTCTTTTTTATACCAGTCAAATACCAGTCAACCGTTATATTCTGACTTTTTAATTTAGCGTTAACGATTCTTTTAAAGAAATCTATCGCGAACTGCAAAAATTCTGCATTAATCAAATTAACTACTTCTATTCGATAGTCTTCACCTTTTAATAATTTCCTAATTATATTTTTTGCGACTTGTTCGGTAATAGTCATATTTCTTCCTTTGATAAAGAAATAAATTCTTGCAGACTAACAAATTTTGGGTGGCCTACCTGATTGAATAAATTAACACATTTATTTAATTCTTCTTTAATCCTGTTTATATATTTACTTTCTTTTTCTGCCAGGAAGAAATTTCTATTTAAATTTAAAGCCGCCCTCCCAAGCGTTCCACTACCTGGCAAATGGATCAAATATTAAATCTCCCACAAAAGAATAAAATTTAATAACTCTATTGCAAAGTTCAATTGGGAAAACTGCAGTATGCACTCTATCAAAAGTCGGGTTTATATGCCAGACATTTGTAGTTTCTTATTCACCAAATACTTTACTTTTTACAACTTTATCTTTGCTATATTGTCTAATGTTCCAATCAATTAATTTATCCGTTTTTTTGCGATACACCATTAACATTTCGGTAACAGCATTTGGTTTGTAGGCTAATGGTTTTCTGTGCTGCAGAAATCCAGCGTTTCTATTTTTTACACTTGCTTCTGGCTTAACCCACACAATATCATCAATAAACTCCCACCCCATCTTTATTAACAAGGGATGA